>Ga0137376_10002170_pt1 | contig 11561 bp, 8 predicted proteins | sample SagtaG_23_FD_104814 | JGI IMG/M metagenome (GOLD analysis project Ga0137376, IMG submission 104814) | Vadose zone soil microbial communities from Sagehorn Ranch, Mendocino, California, USA - Sage2_L_20_16 metaG | ecosystem: Environmental > Terrestrial > Soil > Vadose zone | place: USA...
CAAGGGTCGCGAGACCTTCTTGATCACGGGGTCCGCAAGGGCTTTGAGAATGACTTCGGGACCGATTCCTGCCGGATCGCCCATGGTAACGGCGATGATCGGCCTATTCGACATGAAATACGGAACTCCGTACCGGAATAACGGGGCTCATTGACCGCGCTGGTTATGGCAGAGACAAGGGATTATGGTTTTTTGGAAGAAAACGGATTCAACGAGTCTAAGATGTTTGAGATGGCGCCTTTCTCCGAATCCTTCTCCGGCGGAGGAGGCGTTAACACATCCGGCGCATCGTCGGCGGTTTCAGTGGTGAAGAGCGGAACCCCGAGGACACTGACAATGCTTTTTCCGGCGAGCGGGCTTTTCGGATCCTCCTCTTCAAAGGGAGTCTCCTTGACGATATACGAGAACGGATTGAGGTAACTCATGAAACTGCGGTCTTGGCGACGTGTGACGCGATTGGAATTGGCCACCAGAGTACTCATCGTGCCTTCCTTCGAATCCTCTGGTTTGAACGTAACGCCGGCCACTTTGACATCGACTCTGTGTTTACGGCGCAAATCGGTTTTAAGCCATTTCGCAAAACGTTCCTCGAGCGTCTTGTTCAGAAGCTCTTCTTTGATGCGTGGAGCTACGCTGCTGAGGGGCAATACATTGCCGGGTTCGCGCCCTTCGAGCTTGACGATGTGGATCCCCATATTGGTGCGGAACGGCTCGCTCACTTGACCCACCGACAATTTCTCGAACGCCACCTCTTCGATGCCGGCAATCAAAGTGCCGCGGTTAACCCAGCCGATTTCTCCGCCGGCCGCGCGCCCGGCTCCTTCGGAATTCTCAGCTGCCAGAGTCGCGAAATCCTCGCCCGCGAGTATTTTTGCGTAGATCTCTTTGCCTCTTGCCATCGCGCTTTGAACGCGGTCCGGGGGCGCATTTTCCGCCAGTGGCAATAAAATATGACGAATACGGGCGCGGTCATTACCGCGAAATTTTTTCGCGTTGAGCTTGTAATAGCGCTCCACGTCATCGTCCGTGATGCTGACTTTGCGCTTGACTTGCCGATCGATGATCTCGCTTTTCTCCATTTCGGACTTGACCGACGCTTTATAACTGGCCAAGGTCTGGCCTTCCCTGCTCAGAGCTACTTTTAGATCCTCATCGGACAAGCGATTATTTTTTTTGACTTGTTCGATGTAGCGAGAGACGTCATCGTCACTGATATTGATACCCGACTCCCGGACTTCGGCTTCGAGGAGTTTATCGGTAATAAACTGCTCTAAAACTTCGCGGTCGGTGGCACTGATCTGATCAAGGTTACCCGTGGGGAAAGCGCGGCCCATTTTGGTTTTCGCATACGTGTTCAAGCTTGACAGCGTATAGGGCTCACCATTGATCACGACAAGCAATTGTTCGATGACCGCGGCGCAAGCACTATGTGGAATAACCAGGAGGAAAAATACCAGGAGGCTTTTTTTAATGGCTTGCCTCAGCATAATTATCTCGATCCGCAGCAGGTGAAAAACAACTAGAACCAGGGATTAGTTACCACACTCGAAATCAAAAGCCAAACAAACCGATGGGCGGACACTCTCGCGCCGTGGGGACCGACGGCCACACACGCACCCTTAACGTATCACCATGCAACAACTAGGACCGTCAGTTAATGAGCGCTGCTGTCTTGATATCTCCACGCTCCGGCGAGCACTTGGAAAATCCGTAACCTCCAACACCATGCGTCTACCGCAGACCGCCGGCATCCCGTGATCGTTTACGCCGGCAGCGATTCCGGCTGAAATTTGTCCACGGCCGGAAGGTCGTGAATCGACCGTAGCAGCTCTGCGACTTCGTCCATGAGCGGCTGCCACGCCAAATTTCGCGGAGTAAAGGATAGCCGTCCGTCGGGCGAAAGACGGAAACGGCTCTTTTGTTTGCGAATAAGCTCCAAGAGCTTTTCGACTTTCACCGGCGACTCGGGGTGGAAAAGCAAAAATACTTTGCCGTCCGAGACGCTGATCTGTTGGACCAAGAACTCTTTCAGCGTGCGGCGCAGATTCATGACGAGAAAGAGATTTTCGACGACATCGTTGTAAGGTCCGAAGCGATCCTTGATCTCTTCTTTCAGTTCATCGAGCTCCCCGATGTTGCGCAGGCTGGCCAGTCGCTTGTAGAAATAAAGCCGCTGATTGGCATCGGGAATATAGGTGTCGGGAAAATAAGCCGAGATGCCGAGGCGAATCTCCGGGTCGACTTCCGGCAAAATCTCTTCGCCTTTCAGTTCCTGTATCGCTTTCTCCATCATTTCGGTGTAGAGCTCGAAACCCACCGCGGTGATCTGTCCCGATTGTTGATCACCGAGCAAATTGCCCGCGCCGCGGATTTCTAAATCGTGCAGCGCGAGCTTGAATCCGCCACCGAGCCCGTCGATCTCTTGCAGCGCGCGCAAACGTTTCTCGGCATCCGGCGTGATCGCCTTTTCTCCGGGAATGAGCAAATAGGCAAAGGCGTGCCGATGCGAGCGGCCGACGCGGCCGCGCAGTTGATAGAGCTGCGCCAGGCCGAATTTATCGGCGCGGTTGATGATGATCGTGTTGGCGTTGGGAAAGTCGAGACCCGACTCTATGATCGCCGAGCAGACCAGGACTTGGGTCTTGTTATCGAGAAAATCGACCATGACCTTTTCCAACTCTTTGGGCCGCATCTGGCCATGCGCCACGGCGATTTTCGCCTCCGGCACTTGATCGGCGAGCTTGAGCGCCAGGCGATCGATCGTTTCGACCCGGTTATGGAGAAAAAACACCTGGCCGCCGCGCTCCAGCTCGCGCAATATCGCGTCACGGATCAATCTTTCATCATAGCGCGTCACATAGGTTTGAATCGCCAGGCGATCGACCGGCGGTGTTTCGATGATGCTCAAGTCGCGGATGCCGACCAGCGACATGTGCAGCGTGCGTGGAATCGGCGTTGCCGTGAGGCTCAAAACATCGACCAGTTGGCGAAGTTTTTTGAGGCGCTCTTTGTGCACGACGCCAAAGCGGTGTTCTTCGTCAACGATGACGAGACCCAAATCGCGGAACTCGACGTCCTTCTGCAACAAGCGGTGCGTGCCAATGACAATATCCACTCGGCCTTGGCGCGCCTCTTGTAAAATCTGGGTTACTTCTTTCGTGGTGAGAAAGCGACTGACCATTTCGATCCGTACCGGATGGTTGCGGAAGCGATGGCGAAAGGTCTGCAGATGCTGCTGCGCCAGGATCGTCGTCGGAGCAAGCACGGCGACCTGTTTGCCCCCTTCGACGGCGAGAAACGCGGCGCGCATGGCGACTTCAGTTTTACCGTAGCCGACGTCGCCGCAAATCAAACGATCCATGGGCTTTTTGTTCTGCATGCCGGCGAGGGTTTCGTCGATGGCGCGCTGCTGGTCGGGAGTTTCTTCGTACTCGAAAGCTGCTTCGAATTCCTTGTACATGTTATCCGGCGGCGCATAGGCGGTGCCCGCGCGCGCCTCGCGCAGCGCATAGAGCTGAACCAATTCTTCCGCCATCGCGAGAATCGACTTGCGCGCTTTGGCTTTAACCTTTTCCCAGGCTGTCCCGCCTAGGCGATCGAGCCCGGGCGCAGCGCCGTCGCCGCCGATGTATTTCTGCACCATGTTGATGCGGTCCACTGGCAAGTACAGACGGTCGCCGCCTTGGTATTCCAAATGCAGGAATTCACCTGCGACGCCAGCGACCGTTAAGAACTTCAAACCACGATAGACGCCGATCCCGTGGTCCAAATGGACGACGAAATCGTCCTGTTTCAGCTCGCTCAAGCTGGTGAGAAAATGGCTTGGATGAAGCTTGGCCGAAGCGACAGGTTGCCGCTTGCGGGTACCGAATATTTCGTCAAACGTGACAAAGACCAGGCGCGCTTCTCGTAGGCGAAAGCCCTGATTGAGCTGACCGAATACGATCGCCTGAGCGAAATCCGTACGCGCCAATAACGCCGGTATAGGATCTTCGATAATCGGCAACTGAAAGTTGTAATTGCTCAAGAGGTCTCTTAACCGTACGGCGTCGCCCTTGGTCGGCGCCACGAAAATCACCCGTTCACTTCCCCATAGTTTCAAATGTTCAATGAGGGGCACGAGTGAAGGATCTTTGCCCGAATACGCCGTTTCCTGGCGAATATCCGTGGTCAAGTAAGACTCCACCGTAAGCATCGATTCTTGCGCCCGTTCCGACGCCGCTAAGACGCTGAGCGATTCGGCCTGTACTTGTGGAAATTGTCCAAGCGCGTCGCGCCATTCATGCTCGTTCAAATAAAGCGCGTCGACGGGCGCGACCAAGCGATGCTCTTCCGTAGCCCGAGCGTTGCGCTCCCAGGTAAGCCGGCCAAAGCGTTCGGCCTCGGCTTCAACCCGATCCGCGCCATCGAGCCAAATCAGCGTATTCTGCGGCAGATAAGAAAACGCCGGCACCAGCGGCGCAGTAAAATAGGGCGCCAAGAATTCGATTCCAGGGAACGAAATGCCCGCACGCGCAGATTCGAGAAGACTATTTTTTTCTACGCGATCCACTTCCAACTCCAGCGCGCGTTGATCCAACCGACGCAGCGCGATCTCCAGCCCACTTTGCTTGAGGGAGAACTCCTTCATCGGCAGCAGCAACATCTCTTCCTGTACCTGCGCGCTGCGCTGCGTCGACGGGTTGAACTCGCGAATGGATTCCAACCGGTCGCCGTCGAATTCGAGGCGCAGCGGCCAGCCGTAGCCCGGGGAATACAAATCGACGATGCCGCCGCGCACGCTGAAATCGCCGCGCTCCTCGACCAGCGGAACATTTTGAAAACCCCACTGCACCAGATGCTCGAGCAATGACTCGCGCTGCAAGTCCTGGCCCGCGACTAGGTAAAGATAGGATCGCTTGAGCGATTCTTTGGCAATGACCTTTTGCATCATCGCGGCCGGAGTCGCGATGAGAATCGGCGCCGATTCTTCGACTAGCTTGTAAAGCCCTTCCAAACGGCCGGCGATGTTATCGGGATGGGGCGAAAGTTTTTCGAGGGGCAGCACTTCCCAGGAAGGAAATAGATGCAAGCGCTTGCGAAACGGCGCCTCTGCGCGGTTTTCACCGAGAAAAAAATTGAGATCGTCGTAAAGATTTTCCGCGTCGCGGGCGCTGGAGCAAACGACGAGCATCGGCCGCATCGCGCGTTTTGCGGCCAACGACAGCAGATAGCCGCGCGCGCCGCCCTGAACGCCTTGAATTCGTTTCGCGCCGCTCCAATTTCCTTCGAGGAATTGTCCGATTCGCTCAGCCAGCGCGATGTCACTCATGAGAAAAAGCTAAACCGTTGAAGCTTGATTTTCGGAATTGTCGACACCGTAGGATTTGAGCCATGGGCCTCTGCTGCTTTCGCCCACGACTCCGCAGCTTGACAAAGTTCCTGAACACGAATCCGTAGAAAAGCCGGCTGGTAGTTCTCAAAGCGGATCAAGGCCTCATAGATCATTCGAACCGGCCCTTTAACCTCGCTGAAATCACAAAACAAACGGAATGCGGCGGCGAGCTGAATCAAACCTTCGAGAAAAGGTTTATTGGCTTCGTCAGCTTCCTGATAAAAACTCTCTAGGATTTCGTGGCATTCGAAGAATCGCCTGTCGTTAAACAGACGTATACCCTCGCGCATCCGAGCGTCCATAATTTTCTCTGGAATTTTAAGCTACCAGCTTCTCCGGTGAGCCTCAAGGCAGCAATTGTGACGGAGAGCGAACCCTCGTGGCTATTTTTGCTGGCTCGCCCACAGCCGTTTATCGTAATTGGCCACGGATGGGACTGCGGCGAGCCAGATGCAAATATCCGACATGGACAATACCAATGCGGACAGTGCAAAAGAGACGAGATAGCTGCCTGTCCAATCGTAAAACACGCCGCCCAGCCACGAGCCGAGAGCGCCACCGACACCCACCGCAACGGTTGAATAGCCGAGAATCGAGCCAAAACCCTTTCCGGAAAAAATGTCCGCTGTGAGCGCCGAAAAAATCACCGCGCGCGAGCCGAAGCCGATGCCGAAAAAAATCACATAGACATAAAGTAACCAGGCTTGACTCGGATCGCGCAGGATCATGAGCGCGCCGACGCCGACGATGGTCATCAGGATATTGAGCGTGTAGGCTATCTGCTTCGATAGACGATCGGCAATGAAGCCGAAAATCACTCTGCCGAAGCTGCTGGTGACACCCGCCAGGCCGAAGATCGACGCAGACAAGAGCTTACTAAACCCCACGTCCACCACATGGGCAACCTGATGCGTGACGATAACCGTGGTGCCCGACGCCGCGGCAATGCGTGCGATAAACAGTAACCAGAACTGCAGGCTCTGCAGCGCGAGGCGTGCGGTCCATTGATTGTGATCGTCTTTTTTCTCGGCGCGGTGACGCAGATGTTCGCCGTGCGGGCCGTGCTGATAGAAAAGCCAAACGACCGGCAAAAGGCCGATGAAAACGATGGCGGCATAGATTTCAAAAGCGCGCGCCCAGCCGTAGCTTGAAATCAACCATTCACTCAGCGGCGCCAGTAGCATGATGCCCAGGCCGGTGCCGGCATAGACAAAACCGATTGCCGATGCCCGATTCGACGAAAACCATTCGGAGATCAAAAATATATGCGGCACCATGCCACTGAAGGTAAAACCGACCGCGAGGATAATGCCCAAACGAGATGTAGAGCTGCCACAAGGCCGACACCTGACTGCTTAGTAAAAGCCCGGCGACGAGAGTGATACAGCCGGCGATGGAAATTTTTTTGGTGCCGTAACGATCCAGAAGGTGGCCGACGAGAGGTGACAGAACGGCGTCAACTGAGAGCACGATGGAAAAAATCCCCGCCGTTGCGCCGCGGCTCCAGCCAAACGTATCCAGCAAAGCGACGTTAAAAACACCGAAGGAAGAATGGATTCCACGGGAGAAACCGAGAACGACAAAAGCGATCGTAGCGACGAACCAAGGTGTGGGCGACAGACGCATGTTGAAAAGATTTCCTCTCATTAGCAAAGACCCCAGAGAGTCACAAGACAATCAAGAACTGTCGGCGTAAAAAGGCGCGCCTTCATGAAATCCCCGCGCCGCTCTTTGGCCGGGCCTCGACTGAAATAGCGCGGCAATGCATGAAAGACACAATGAATAAGTTGTCTTTTGCCTGGCCTGCGCTTATCCTATGTAAAACGAGTTATGAAACCTCTTAGCTTGGCGGGCGCGTTCTTGTTCATAGCGGCGTGCGCGACCTTGGAATCGCAAAGCGAGTTCTTGACCGGGCGCCGGGCATTATTGCGCGGCGAGCCTGACAACGCGCTTTCTGCTTTCGATCGAGTCGCGCGGAGCAATGCCGGCTTCATCACCGATTCGGTGTCGCCGAGACGAAGCATCTGGACCTATGTCGGGCGCGCGCACTACAACTCCGGTAGATACGCTGAAGCAAGAGCTGCGTTTGAAAAGGCCTTGTCCCAACTGAGCGACGATCATATCGCAAGATTATATCTCGGCCTGACCATACTTCATCCATCCGCTCCAAGCGCGCCGAGCAAGGCTTTCAGTTTGCAAGAGGTCACCTACGCTCTGCGCGAAGGCGTCGAGCCCAAGAGAGTCGCAACATTGGCCCGCGAGCGCGGCGTCGCCTTTGATCTAACCAAAGAAACCGAAAGCCAATTGCAAACCGTCGGCGCCGACCAACTACTCCTGAGCGAGATCAGAAACATTCGGGCGCAGAGTGCAAAGAAAAATCAAACAGGCGAAACCCAGAGGGCTCAAGCCGGCAAAGAACTCACCGCCGCGCTGACCGGCTTGCGCGATTGGCTCGACTATACAGTTGCGTACACGCCGCAGGGGAAGTTTTGGGATCCGTCGGAGCAGATTCGCAAGCAGATCGCATTCTCTCTCAAGTTGGTCGCGGCCCGGCCGACCGACTGGGAGACGTTAATTTCGAATGCCGAATCGGTCGGTTCCATGCTCGAAGAAGAAAACGATCGGGCGCGCCGCGATGAATCCGCGGAACGCGAACGGCAGTTAAGACGCTAGCATCAATTTGCCTCGGCCACCGATCAGCAGTCGACCTTGCTGCCCAACGCCCTCTCGGCCGTTACAAGGCCGTCTCGTCTGCTCGATCTCCTTGCGAATTTCCTCGCTAAAATTATCGATCGTCTTGGCTCTTTCCAACTCTGCCAGCGCGGCAGCGTAATTTCCTTGCTCGCGCGCAACGATTCAGCGCGATTGATGTAGGCCGCGATTCGCGCTTTCGTCTGCTCCGTCACAGTTGTCGGATTGACGGAATTTGATTCATAGGTTTTCCCTGGCTTGGTTTGCGGTTGGGTGGTCTTTTGTGTCTCTTTGACCAAAAGGGTAAGCGGCGTGCTGCTAAGATCTCCGGCGCGGGCGACAATTTCTATCTTTCCTGGCCGCAGCGCCACCAGTTCGCCGTCGGCATTTACCGAAGCCACAGCGTGATCGCTAAGCTGCAACTCAAATCCGTCGGAGAGAAACCTCTCAGCATTATCGGAGTATCGCCCGCTCACGCGTATCGATACCTTCTGTTTTGTAAATAATTCTCTGTTGCTCGAGCTGATGTGTACTCCTGAGAAATTCTTGTATAAATTTGGCCACAGAAACTTGCGCCACGAGAAATGCCGCACAGGCTCATTGGGACCCTGTTACAAGGAGACAGTCTGAAAAATAAACAAACGGGCGAATTTTGGTTAGCGCGATTTGACCGCGTCCCGACAACGGTGATAAACCGTCGGTCATCGTTCAACCTCGAAGGAGTTTCCGATGGCGAATTCAACTCTGCAAACCGACGTGGTCATCATTGGCGGCGGCGGCGCGGGAATACCGGCGGCGATAGAGGCCGATAAGGCCGGTGCCAAAGCCATTGTTTTGGAGGCCGCAGCGGAATGTGGCGGCACCGCAGCCATTTCCGGCGGCGGCTGTTGCATTGTTGGCACGCCGCTGCAGAAATCTCAGGGCATCGAAGACACGCCCGATCTCGCCTTCGAAGATTGGGTCAAGTGGGGCGGCGGCGCTGCGGATGAAATCTGGGCGCGCTTTTATCTCGAACATACATTGCACGATCTTTATCACTGGGCCGAGACCTGCGGCGCGAAATGGGTCGATATGAAATTTCAGGAAGGCAATCGAGTGCTGCGCTGGCACCGGCCGGATAACAACGGTCTTGGCTTGATGACCGCGCTAATCAAAAACGCGCAGGCGCTGCCGAATGTCACGATCATGACCTCGACCAAAGCGGGCAAACTGCTGACGCAAGACGGCCGCGTTTGCGGCGTCACCGCGACCAGGAACGGCGAGACATTGGAAATTCGCAGCAAAGTTGTCCTTGTCGCCACCGGCGGTTTCAACTCAAACCTCGACATGGTCTTGGAACACCGGCCCGAATTTAAAAAATTTAAAGTGATGGAAGGCTCGGGATTCGGCGCCAAGGGTGAAGGCCACCAGATGGTCAAAGAGCTCGGCGGCTACTTCACTCACATGGACTGCATATGGTTTTACGTTTACGCCACGCCCGATTATCGCGATCCGCAACAAAGACGCGGCTTGGTCTTCCGCCAGGTACCCGGCTACATCTGGTTCAACCAGCAAGGCAAAAGATTCCATAACGAATCGGTCACCGGCGGTGCGTCAGCCACGCCAGCATTGTTAAGACAAAATCCGCCCCACGCCTGGGCACTCGCCGACACGCCGATGTTGGCGAAGATCGACGTTGCCGACCCCTATTACCGTCGCGGCGATGTGATCGATCGGAGCAAAGTCGAGGAGCTGTTGAACAATTCGCCGTTCATCAAGAAAGCCGATAGTCTCGAAGAGCTCGGCAGGAAAACCGGTGTTGAGGACATAAATAATTTCCTTGCCGAGGTCGAGGACTACAATAAGTGCTTCGACGCCGGGCTGGAAAAGGAGCCAAGATTCGGCAAGTCGCTGAAGCTCTCGAAGAAATTCGACACATCCCCGTACTACGCGATCCAAATCTTTCCGCTGGCGCGAAAAAATTTCGGCGGCGTCAAAACCGATTTGCATTGCCGCGTGCTCAATAAATATTTCGAGCCGATTCCCGGCTTATATGCGGCCGGAGAAGTCGCGGGCATGGCAGGCGGCCACATCAACGGCAAAGCGGGTCTGGAGGGCACGATGCTCGGTCCGTCGATCTTCAGTGGCCGAGTCGCCGGCGCTTGGGCCGCCAACGAAGCCGGCTTCGGTACGGGCTTTGTCGGCAAACCGAATCGGCCCGAGCTGGATTGAAAAATACTTCCGTCGTCATCATCGGCCACTGGATTGAACAATTTGAACGAATGGAACTACTGGACGCGAAGTTTCAAAAACATTGAATGCTTGAACCTTGAACTTTTGAACGAGTCAGCGGGCGAGCAGGCCGGCTCCTTCGCCCGGAATTGAACCTCTTCTCTACTTCTACGTGCCGTCTGAGACTTACGATATCAAACGCGCGCACAGGGCGGACGAAGCCTTTTAGATGCAGCTCTTCCAACGGCTCGGCCTGCACCAAGTTATCGATCTGAGTCAGCGTCTTCTGATCGGTAAGAATCTGTCCGCCTTTGGCCGCTCCGCAAAGACGAGAGGCAAGGTTGGTGACGTTGCCTACCGCGCTGTAGTCCAGTTGACCCTCAAACCCGATATTACCCACGGCCGCATACCCAGCCGCCAATCCTATACCTAAATCCAGGTCGTATCCTTTTTGGAGCCATCCCGTGCGCAGTTCCTTTACTCGATCGCGCATTCCCATACTCAAACGCACGGCCTTCTCTGTATGGTCCTGGCAGGGTACGGGGGCATTGAAAAAAACCATCAGTCCGTCCGCAACAAAGTGCTCGACGGTTCCCCCAAATTTAAAGATCAGCTTGCCCATTTCCGCGTGGTAGCTTCTCAATAGTGCTATAACCTCTTCGGGTTCAGCGCTGTCTGAAAAGGCTGTGAAGCCACGTAAGTCCAGGAAAATAGCCGTGATCTCTCGCCGATGGCTTTTGAAAGGGTCAGGGTCGTCGCTCTTCAGAATATAATCGGCCAACTGGGGAGAAAGATAACGCTTGAGTCGGCTCATGCGCTCAATCAAATCCGTCTGCTGGCTGACTTTCTTAATCAAGCTCCGATTTAACTCCTGCAGGGCCTCGAAGGGTTTAATTGCGTGTACATCGATCTCTGCGGTTGAGCCTTTCATCTTATCCTCCTGCTTTTTCAGCTGTAATCGGCACGGCGAGATGTTTGTTACCCAACGCTAACGCAGGTGTTGTGCCAACCGACAAAACGCGGACGGATGTCAACTAAGATGCTAATTCGACGGGCGAATTTGGGCGGGCGAATCTAGATCAAGCCTTCGGGAAAAGGCGAATATATCCTTAAGGATACTGTACGTGAAAAAAAGTATTCAGCTGATGCGCAGCGTCTTGATCAGCCTGGATAGATAGGTTCGCTGAAGCCCCAAGGCCTTGGCCGCAGCGGCGCGGTTTCCTTCGGCTTCGGCGAGCGCCTTCAGAATCAACTGTCGTCTGTAAGCCCCAACGTTCTCGTTGTA
>Ga0137376_10002175_pt1 | contig 11550 bp, 13 predicted proteins | sample SagtaG_23_FD_104814 | JGI IMG/M metagenome (GOLD analysis project Ga0137376, IMG submission 104814) | Vadose zone soil microbial communities from Sagehorn Ranch, Mendocino, California, USA - Sage2_L_20_16 metaG | ecosystem: Environmental > Terrestrial > Soil > Vadose zone | place: USA...
AATCGTGGCCGGACCGCTGATGATTAAGGGCGTGCGCGCCTCGTCGATTAAAATGGAATCGACCTCATCGACGATGGCATAATGATACCCGCGCTGGACCTGCTGTTCGCGCGTCGTGGCCATTCCATTGTCGCGCAGATAATCGAAACCGAACTCGCTGTTCGTCCCGTAAGTAATATCCATCGCGTATTGCTCGCGCCGTACGTCCGGCGTTTGATCGTGCTCGATGCAGCCGACCGTCAGGCCGAGAAACGTGTAGAGCTGGCCCATCCACTCAGCATCGCGCCGCGCCAGATAATCGTTAACGGTGACCAGATGCGCGCCGCGTCCGGTGAGAGCATTTAAATAAAGCGGCAGTGTGGCAACCAGGGTCTTACCTTCGCCCGTCGCCATCTCGGCGATTCGCCCCCGATGTAACACCATTCCGCCGACCAGTTGCACATCAAAATGCACCATGTTCCAGACCATCGGCTGATCGCAGACGGTGAAGCTGTGCTTGCGATCGTTGAGGCGGCGCGCCGCGTTTTTTACAACGGCGAACGCTTCCGGTAAAATTTCATCGAGTCGTTTCCATTGCTCTTCAAGATCTGTAATCTGGGAGAGCTCCTCTTTCCATGTCGCCGTCAGAGCTCGTAACTGATCATCGGTAAAACTCTGAAATTTCTCCTCGAGCTCGTTGATATGGCGCACCGTTGGCGCCATGCGCTTGAGTTCGCGCTGGTTTTTCGACCCCAGTATTTTCTTTAAAATCCAACCAACCATTTCGTGGTTAATATCGACGAGATTCCGCCATTTGTCATTTTGAGCCCCACCGACAACCGGTTCGGTTTGTGCGCGCTTCTTTTACCGCTAGAATCGAGCCCATGAAGAAGATCATCTCCACAACCGAAGCACCTGCCGCGGTTGGACCGTACTCGCAAGCCGTTCGGGCCGGGTCGACCATCTATTGCGCCGGCCAAATCCCGCTCGATCCGAAAACCGGGCAGATTGTCTCACAAGACATTACCGACCAGGCACGGCGCGTACTCGACAACATCAGCGCCGTTTTGCGGTCCGAAAGTCTGACCTTCAACAACATTGTTAAGACCACTATTTTTCTCACAGATCTCGCCGATTTTCAGACGGTAAACGAAATTTACGGGTCGTACTTTAAGAAAGAGCCGCCGGCGCGATCCACTGTCCAGGTTTCGGCTCTGCCTAAAGGCGCGCGTGTCGAAATTGAAGTTATCGCGGTGGCGGATGGAGGCGAATCAAGCGGAGAAACCGCCTACGACACATCGGGTTAAGCTCGATATGATTATCCTGGAATATTCTCGCGCGGGAGCTCCGCTTCCGGGGAGCGCACTGCCTGCCCTGAGCGACAGTCGAACGGGCGCCTGGCGTGCTGGCGAAGGCGCCCTCGCCTTCACGAACTTTACCCCGACGTTTCGGCGAAGGCGCCGAAACGAGCACGCGAGGGCGCGTCCGCTCCCCGGACAAGAATGAGCGAGGACTTACTCGAGCTGTTCCGCAAAACAGGCGCGCTGTTGAATGGCCATTTCGTTCTGCGGTCCGGTCTGCACAGCCGGCAATATTTCCAATGCGCTCTCCTGCTGCAGCACACCGATATCGCCGCCAGAGTTTGTGGTCGACTAGCCGAAAAGCTGCGCGCTTTTGCTTGCGACGCCGTTATCTCCCCAGCACTGGGTGGAATTATTGTCGGCCAGGAGGTCGCACGCTCGTTAGGTAAACGCCACATCTTTGTGGAGAAGGAAGCCGGCAGTTTGGCTTTGCGCCGCGGTTTCAAAATCGAAGAAGGCGAACAGTTTATCGTGGCCGAAGACGTCGTGACGCGCGGTGGCAGGGTCCAGGAGACGATCGATATCGTGCGCGCGCATGGTGCGATCGTTCAGGCGGTTGGCGTCATCGTGGACCGGAGCGGTCCCTCTAAGCCGGCTTTTGGGTGCCCATTTGTCAGCCTGATCGAAATGAACATGGAAACTTTCTCGGCAGACAAGCTCCCCCCGGATCTCGCCGCGATTCCCGCCGAGAAACCGGGCAGCAAATAACGATCAGCCAACTGCAGGCTGGCTACATCACCGCGCGCCATCCTTCCTTTCCTCGATTCCAGGAAGGACAAAAGCTGAGGGCCTCTACGTTACGAGAACCGCGGGCTCCTTTAAGAACTGCGCTCTCGTTCCTTTCCTCTCCCCTGAGGGAGAGGACTAAGGTGAGGACCATCTGCATTGCGGTTTCTTACCTCAAGCGAATCAAGTTCGCCGCGATTTCTTGACCGTTCGAAGCTGCATTCATAGTTTGAAATCGCTGTGCGGTTTCCTGGCCGCGGCAAAAACATACGTGAACGGTTTTCCAAGTGCCTGATATCTCCAAAGTTGAATCAGCTGCCGCAGCCACAGTGCGCGTGTCGCGACCGCGCACCGGTATTATTTCGATGCTCTGCCATTCGTCGGTGGGAAGAAAAATGATCGTCGCGATCACCGGAATCATTCTCATTCTTTTCGTCTTCGGACACTTGCTCGGAAATCTCCAAATTTTTCTCGGGCCTGACTGGATCAACGGTTACTCACAACATCTCCGCGATCTGGGTCCGCTTCTTTGGATGATTCGCGCTTTTCTTTTGATCGCCGTAGTTCTTCACATTTACTTCACTATTTTGCTGGCGATTGAAAACCGGCGCGCCCGCCCGGAGAGCAATGCCGACAAAGAATATGTCAAGGCCACGTTTGCCTCACGGCACATGGTCATGAGCGGGCTGATTGTGCTCGCCTTCATTCTGTATCATCTCGCCCATTTTACCTTTCGCAAAACCGACCCGCGGTTCACGTTGTTGAAACCGGATTCCCTGGGGCATTACGACGTTTACTCGATGATGGTTTACGGGTTTCAGAATTATTATGTCTCAGGTTTTTATGCGCTTGGACTGTTTTTTCTGACGCTGCATTTAACCCATGGTGCCTCCAGCTTTTTTCAATCGCTTGGATTGACGAATCAGAAATTGACTCCAAGGCTCGCCGTCGGCGGGCGCATTGTCGCCTGGTTAATCTTTATCGGTTACGTCTCGATCCCGCTGGCCGTGCTATTTGGATTTGTCGAACCGGCACAGCAACTATGATCGGTACGCTCGACGGAAAAATTCCTTCCGGCCCCCTCGACCAAAAGTGGCGGACACATCGCGATCATTCGCGATTGGTCAGTCCTAACAACCGCCGAAAGTTCGAGATTATTGTCGTTGGGACCGGTCTCGCCGGCGGATCGGCTGCAGCCACGCTCGGCGAACTCGGGTATCGCGTGAAGTGTTTTTGCTATCAGGACTCGCCGCGCCGGGCTCATTCTATTGCCGCTCAAGGCGGTATCAACGCGGCCAAGAATTACCAAAATGACGGCGACAGCGTTTACCGTTTGTTTTACGACACAATAAAAGGCGGCGATTTTCGTTCGCGCGAAGGCAATGTTTATCGTCTGGCTGAGGTCAGCAATTTGATTATCGACCAATGTGTCGAACAAGGCGTGCCCTTTGCGCGGGAATACGGCGGTTTACTGGCGAATCGATCATTCGGCGGCGCGCAGGTTTCGCGAACGTTTTACGCGCGTGGGCAAACCGGTCAGCAACTTCTGCTCGGTTGTTATCAAGCGCTTTGCCGGCAAATCAGCGCCGGCACCGTGCAGATGTTTCCGCAGACGGAAATGCTCGACGTCGTGCTCGTCGATGGCCACGCCAAGGGAATTATCACGCGCAGCCTGACTTCTGGAAAAATCGAGAGACACTCAGGGGACGCGGTCGTCTTGGCTACGGGCGGCTATGGAAATGTTTTTTATCTTTCCACCAATGCGCGCGGCTGCAATGTGACCGCCACTTACCGCGCCTACAAGAAGGGCGCGCTCTTCGCCAATCCCTGTTTCACACAAATCCATCCCACCTGCATACCGCAAAGCGGTTATTACCAATCGAAACTAACACTTATGTCTGAGTCCTTGCGCAACGACGGGCGGGTGTGGGTTCCAAAGCGAAAGGAAGATTGCAAAAAGCCGCCTAACGAAATTCCCGAGCCGGACCGCGATTATTATTTGGAACGAAAGTATCCGAGCTACGGAAATCTCGCGCCGCGCGATATTGCTTCACGTGCGGCCAAAGAGGTTTGCGACGAGGGCCGCGGCGTCGGGCCAGGTGGCCGGGGTGTTTATCTCGATTTCGCAGACGCGATCAAGCGACTTGGTGAAAACACAATTCGCGAGCGTTACGGCAATCTCTTCGAAATCTACCACAAGATTACCGGCGAAGACGCCTACCAGGTGCCGATGCGGATTTATCCGGCGGTGCATTACACCATGGGCGGGCTTTGGGTTGATTATAATTTGATGAGTAACGTGCCCGGATTGCACGTAATCGGTGAAGCGAACTTTTCCGATCATGGCGCCAATCGGCTTGGAGCCAGCGCTCTGATGCAAGGTCTGGCCGACGGCTATTTTATTCTGCCCTATACATTGCCCAATTATTTAGCCGGTCAGACAGGTAAGCGTCCGTCGATTGATCATCCCGAATTCAAAAAAGTGGAAGATGATGTCAGCGCCCGCGTGAAAAAAATTCTCGATGTCAATGGAAAGCGCTCTCTTGATTCCATTCATCGCGAGCTCGGAGCATTACTTTGGGACAAATGCGGGATGGCGCGCAACGCCGCGGGTTTGCGCGAAGCATTGGGGAAAATCCCCGAGCTGCAGGAAGAATTCTGGTCGCGCGGTCGCGGGGTCCGTGTCCCCGGAAATGGTGAGGATTTTAATCAAGCGCTCGAACGCGCCGGGCGAGTCGCCGATTTTCTCGAGTTCGCGGAGCTGATGTGCCTCGACGCGCTCGAACGCGACGAATCCTGCGGCGGACATTTCCGCGAAGAACATCAGACGCCCGATGGTGAAGCGTTACGCAATGACGAAAACTATGCGGCCGTTTTCGCCTGGGAATATCAGGGCAATCCCGCAATGGCGGGACCGAAACTGCATCGCGAACCGCTGCATTTTGAAACGGTGCATTTAACGCAACGGAGCTATAAATAGAGTTGAGAGTCTTTAGTTGAGAGTTGAAAGCGAAACGGCTGAAATCACGTCATGTTTAACTTCGAAAAACTTGAGGTGTGGCAGAACGCCATCGTTTTTGCCGATTCTATTTATTCAGAAACCCGAAATTTTCCCGTTGATGAACGCTTTGGACTAACCAATCAAATGCGGCGTGCGGGAATTTCTATCCCTTCGAATATTGCTGAAGGATCTTCTCGCACGTCACAAGCAGATTTTGCGAGATTCATTGAGATCGGTACCGGTTCGGTGTTTGAAGTGGTGTCGCACTCTTTCATAGCTAGCAGACAGCACTTTCTCTCCCAAGAGAGCTTTCGTTCAATCTATGGTAGTGCCGAAGAGCTGAGCCGTATGCTGAGCGGACTGCGAAAATCCTTATTTCCAAATTAAGTACCAATGGATCGCCTCAAACCCTCAACTCTCAACTCTCAACTATGAACTTTCGGTTGAAAGTTTGGCGACAAAAGGACCGGCAATCGAAAGGCAAACTTGTCGACTATCAAGCAGAAGACATTTCGCCGAATGCTTCATTTCTCGAGATGCTCGACATCGTGAACGAGCAACTGCTGCTTCGTGATGAGGAGCCGGTTGCATTTGATTCCGATTGTCGCGAGGGCATTTGCGGAACTTGCTCGCTCACGATTAACGGCGAGGCTCACGGACCGGATCATCCCGGCGCGGTTTGCGAACTTTACATGCGAAAGTTTCGCGATGGCGAAACCATCACCGTCGAGCCATTTCGAGCGAAGCCGTTTCCGCTGATCAAGGATTTGGTGGTGGACCGAAGTTCACTCGATCGCATTGTGCAAGCGGGCGGTTTCATTTCCGCGCGAGCCGGTTCCGCGCCGGAGGCCAATTCCATTCTGGTTCCGAAACCAGCTGCCGACCTGGCCATGGAGGCGGCGGCTTGCATCGGCTGCGGGGCGTGCGCTGCCGCATGTCCTAATGCGTCAGCCATGCTTTTCACGGCGGCAAAGGTCTCGCATCTTTCGCTTTTGCCTCAAGGTTCTCCCGAGCGGACCACTCGAGTTCTAAAGATGGTCCGCGCCATGGACGCAGAGGGCTTCGGCAATTGCACGAACACGTATGAGTGCGAAGCCGTATGTCCCGCTGAAATCAGCGCCAGTTTTATCGCGAAATTGAATTGCGAATACGCACGGGCGAACTGGCGAAGGAGCGCCGGGGAGTCTTGATGCTGGGAGGGACGAGCTTCGTCTCGACCCATATTATTCTGATGGGATAAGTGGGACGCCACAGAGGGCGTCCCTCCAGTCATAAGGTTTCGCATGCATAGCTCCACAACTTCGGATCAAGCTCTTGCCGAGCTCTGTCCGCAAGAGCATCTGCATTTTGCGATCCTTTCAGCACCGCAAAGATTGTCGATCCAGATCCTGACATGAGCGCAGCGCCGGCCTCGGATTGCTTGAGTAACCACATCTTGAGTTCGGCAAGGAAGACGAACTTTTCAAAAACAGGACGCTCGAGGTCGTTCACGAAAGTTTGCCCGCGAAATTTTTGAGAGGCGTAGGAAACTTCCGGGATTTCGTGTGAATCCTGCCAGCACGAGTAGGCCCAGGCTGTTGGCACGGCGAAATCCGCCTTTAAAAGCAGAAGCGACAACCGCTCGGCCAATGTCGCTCGCGAAACAAGTTCACCGCGTCCGTGACAGATTGCGGGCGAGGCAAAGACAAAAAACGGAACATCTGATCCAATTGTTGATCCCAGCCTGGCCAACTCTTCCCGTGACAACTTTGTCGCGAAGATTTCGTTGAGAGCAAGCAATGTTGCGGCGGCGTCGCTGCTCCCTCCGCCCAGACCCGCGCCGTGCGGAATCTTCTTTTTCAGATCGATCGAGACAGATGACTTGATCCGGGTGCTCTCAAAGAAGAGATCGGCCGCACGGAGAACAAGATTTTCCCGGCCCTGCGGGACCGAGGAATCGTCGCAGTGGAACTCGATCCCCTGTCCTTGATCGCGTTTATTAATCCGGAGTTCGTCGGCAATGGAAATCGGCGCCATGAAAGTTTCGATTTCATGAAAGCCGTCGTCACGCCGGCCAAGGATTCTCAGTGAAAGATTGATCTTCGCCGGCGCGAGCACTTCCATCGCTTGCAATTTGTCCAGCAAATCCGAAGAAGAACAGGATGAATTCACAAGTCGCCGACAGAATCATTGTCGCGCTCGACGTGGCAACGAACCAGGAAGGGCTCAAGCTTGCCTCCGAGCTATCTCCTCATGTCGGCTTTTTCAAAATCGGCCTGCAACTTTATACAGCACAGGGTCCCGGCCTTGCGCGGGCCATTCCTTTTCTCGGCCCAAAAGTCTTTCTCGATCTCAAATTGCACGACATTCCGAACACCGTCGCGAAGACGGTGGAAGCCGCTGGCAAGCTAAGTGTGAAGATGCTGACTATTCATTTGACCGGCGGAAGCGAAATGATTCGGGCCGCGGTCGATGCGCGGCCAAACGACATGTTGATCTTGGGTGTAACCGTTTTGACGAGCGCGGACCAGGGAACGCTGAATGAAGTGGGAATAGCGGATAACATCGACAATCACGTTCTCCGACTGGCGAAACTTGGCGTGAGGGCGGGAATCGACGGTCTTGTAGCGAGTCCGTTTGAGGCGAAACTTTTGCGGGCGCAGTTTGGCGACAAAATTAAGATTGTCACACCGGGCGTACGTCCAAGCTGGTCGGACGCCGGCGACCAAAAGCGTTTTATGACGCCGCGCCAAGCGATCGATGCAGGCGCAGATTACCTCGTCATTGGACGGCCCATCACTGCGCATTCAAATCCGCGTGAAGCGATCGTGAAAATCCTGGAAGAACTCCGCGACTGATAAATCAACCATGCCGATTTTCGCCGCTCTGGATGTTTATACGGACTTTGTCCCGCGGACTGCGGCCATGAACATGGCGATAGACGAGGCGCTACTGGAATTTGCCGCGAGAGCGTCGATTCGCTTTTACCGCTGGGATCATCCGGCCGTTTCATTCGGCTATTTTGGAAAATACGTCGCTGTCGCTGAACACGTGCCGCAACGTGATTTGGTGCGTCGCTGGACGGGCGGCGGAATTGTCTTCCACGGAGATGATCTGACCTATTCGATCATCATTCCAGCCGCGGCTGAGGTTTTTGCCGCATCGTCAAGATCTATCTACGCCACAGTCCATGATTCTTTGCGCAATGCGTTGGCCGCGAACGGCCAGCACGCGGAGTTGGCGGAAGGTAGGGACGCCGCGCCGCGGCGTCCGCGGACAGCGCAGCGCGCTGTCCCTACCAATGCCTGTTTCACACACCCGGTGCCCGCAGATGTGATGCTGAATGGACGCAAGGTCGCCGGTGCGGCACAGCGCCGCGTCCGGCACGGATTGCTCCAGCAAGGCTGCATTCAACAAGTTGAGCTTGCGGAGGATTTCGAGAAACGATTTGCCGATAAGCTATCAAAGGAATGCGTTGCGCAAAATTTGAGCGACCCAATCTTGGGGCGCGCTTCGGAGATCGCCGCACAAAAATACGGAACCGAAGCATGGTTACGTAAACGTTAGTTGCTTTCGAGAGACTGCCGAAAACTACGGGGCTGACAGCCTGTCGGCCCAGAATCAGCGATTTGCGCGACGTGTTGTTTTGACAACCTACAAGGCGCCCCTCTATTCTGCGCCTGTGGAAGCTTTTGCACGTGCAGCTGCAGCGACTGCCCCTCGTGTCGCTACGCTTGCCCGGGTGATGCAGCTGGTGCAGCCGCACCTGAACGAAGTAGATGCTCGCATTACGCAACAAGCCGCGGCATTCGATCCTGCAATCGAAGGTTATGTCTCCTACGCCATTGGGGGACGCGGCAAACGTCTGCGACCAACCATGGCGCTTCTGGCCGGCGGCGCCACTGGCGAGATCAGCTCCAGTCACGTTGACCTAGCTGTAATCGTCGAACTGATCCACCTGGCCACCCTTGTGCATGACGACATCCTGGATGAAGCGGAACGGCGTCGAGCCCAACCGACCGTGAACGCACGCTGGGGCAACTCTCTGAGCGTGTTACTGGGAGATTGCCTCTTCGCGCATGCACTGACTCTGGCCGCCAACTTCGAAAATGCGGAGATCAGTCGTGCCATTGCCCGCACAGCCAGCCAGGTTTGCTCCGGCGAAATGATCCAAACTCAGCGCCGATTCGATCTGCAATTGCGAGTCGCCGATTACCTGCAGATTGTCGAGATGAAAACCGGATGGCTCTTTGCCACGGCTGCGGAATTGGGCGCAACGATCAGTGGCGCTGACGCCGCCATTGTCCGCCTTCTTCGTCAATTTGGAATGGGAGTTGGAACCGCCTATCAGATTTATGATGACTGTCTTGATTTGGCCGGCACTGAAGCGGTGACGGGTAAAACACTCGGAACAGACTTACAGAAAGGTAAGTTTACTCTGCCGGTTTTGATGTTTCTGCAAACGGCGTCCGCGTTTGAAAGAGAGCGTTGCTCCGCTTTGATTGTGGATGGCCGGACCGATGAGGTCACCGAGTTATTAAAAAATGGCGCTACAAACGGCGCTCTAAATTCCTCCATCGCCACCGGCGTGAATCTAATTCGCGAAGCCCAGGCCACGCTTGCTTCCATGCCGGCAAATCGGTATGCGGACGCCCTCCTTATGCTGGGTGAAGCGCTAACCGAGATGCTCGATCAGCTGCGGGTGTAGCATCGGATTAAGCGGCTGGAAGCCGCTTCTACTTCAATTGATGTCGCCGCTCAAAATTCGGGAGATGCCGGCTGATGAGCGGCCGCGAGAAAAACTGGCCGCACACGGCGCATCAGCCCTGACTGATCCGGAACTTCTGGCAATCCTGTTGCGCACTGGAGTTGCAGGGACAAACGTCATCGAAGTCGCCAGAAAACTTTTGCAAGAATACGGTTCACTCGGCGAGTTGAGCCGATGCACGGTTGACGAATTATCCAAGATCCGTGGTGTTGGTTTCGCAAAAGCCGTGCAACTCGTCGCCGCATTTGGCCTTGGGCAACGCTTGGCGCGAGAAACCTTGACCAAACGGAAACTCGACTCTCCGGAACTGGTGAATGAATTGGTCGGGGCAGAAATGCGGATGCTGCGTAAAGAATCGCTGTGCGTCATTCTACTGGACACTCGCTACCATTGGATTCGGACCGAGCCAATTTCGTTGGGAAGTATTAATGAGAGCATTGCCCATCCGCGCGATATTTTTCGGCCAGCACTAATTTCATCGGCTTACGCCGTCATTGTTGTCCACAACCATCCTTCTGGCGATGCCTCCCCCAGCCAAACTGATCATAATCTGACGCGCCGATTGGCTGAAGCGGCCGAACTTTTACAGGTCAAATTACTCGATCATATCATCATCGGTGCGCCGACCGAGCGAAACACCGGTTATTTTAGCTTCAAGGAGGCGGGCGTTCTTTGAAAATCCATCCGACGGCAGTCGTCGATCCCGGTGCGCAAATTGGAAACAATGTCGAGATCGGACCGTACTCGATAATTGGTCCGCAGGCAGTGCTCGGCGAAAACACGATCATTCGGTCGCACGTCGTGATCGAAAGCAGCGTTACGATCGGGACGGGTAACTTTATCGGACATGGCGCCATTATCGGCACGGCACCGCAGGATTTGTCGTTTTCGCCGGAAAGAAAAACACAGGTCGAGATCGGGAACGACAATGTGATTCGGGAGCATGGCACCATCCATCGCGGCAGCCCCGAAGGAAGTGCGACCAAGATCGGCCACAAGAACTTTCTGATGGTCGGCGCGCATATCGGCCACAACTGCGAGATCGGCAATCATGTGATCATTGCGAACAATTGTCTGCTGGCCGGACATGTGCGCGTTGATGATAGCGCGTTTCTCGGCGGTGGCGGCCTCTTTCACCAATATATGCGCGTAGGCCGGCTGGCCATCACCCAAGGCGGCTCCGCTTTCGGCAAAGATTTGCCGCCATTTGTGTTGGCGGCCCGCCGCAACACTGTTATTGGTGTTAACGTCCTCGGGCTACGCCGCGCTGGTTTCAACGCGAAAGATCGGGATGAAATTAAAGAGGCGTTCAAGCTTCTTTACCGAAGCGGCCGCAATACTTCGCAGGCCCTTGCTGAAGCAAAAAAAATGAAGCTCGGCGGACCCGCCCGAGAATTCTTTAATTTTGTCGCCGAAGCCACGAAGCGTGGCATTTGTCCGTATCGCGGCGGCGGTGAAGAGGATTCGTAGACGCGACATCCTATGCGGCCAGCGGACATTCTTTCCGCTGTAGGGATTCAGCAGAGTCCAACTGCGCTGACCACTCAAACTGAAAGACTGAAAGTCTATGTTCCCGCAGCGGAGCGGCAGGATGCCGCTCCTACTTCAAACCAAGCAGCGCGAGCATTCGGCCGGTCTTCCCTTTCTCAGCCCGGTAGGAATAATACTGAACGAGATCGCAGGCGGTGCAGACACCACTGTCGTGGATTTGCCTAACGCCTCGAGCACGGCATTGC
>Ga0137376_10002177_pt1 | contig 11548 bp, 7 predicted proteins | sample SagtaG_23_FD_104814 | JGI IMG/M metagenome (GOLD analysis project Ga0137376, IMG submission 104814) | Vadose zone soil microbial communities from Sagehorn Ranch, Mendocino, California, USA - Sage2_L_20_16 metaG | ecosystem: Environmental > Terrestrial > Soil > Vadose zone | place: USA...
AAGCTGGATCACGTCACCAGTCGGCGTGAACACGAAGATCTCGTCCTGGTAAAGATCCAGCTTGAGAAACTCGAGGAACTCATCGGGGGTTTTCGCATCGAGCTGCAGCTCGAGCACCTGACGAAACCAGTGCAGCGCGCGATCGAGCTCGTCGGCGCTCTTTGCGTCTTCCTTGAACCGCCAGTGCGCCGCGATTCCGTATTCCGCCGTGCGATGCATCTCGCGCGTTCTTATCTGAATCTCGAACAGCTGCTTGTTCGGTCCGAAGATCGTCGTGTGCAGCGACTGGTATCCGTTCGACTTCGGCTGACCGACGTAATCCTTGATTCGCTCCTGCAAAGGCGTGAATCGCTCGTGGATCACACCAAGTGCGTGATAACAATCGGGTACTGAATCGACAAGCACTCGAATCGCGAGCAGATCGTAAATCTCCTCGTACGGCTTGTCCCACTTGGTCATCTTCTTGTAGATCGACCAGAGATGTTTCGGCCGGCCGGTGATCTCGACGTTCATTATCCCCGCGTCGCGGAGAAGTATTTCCAATGGATCTCGCAACGCGGCGATTGTCCCTTCGCGCTCTGCCCTTCTTTGCGCAACGAGCTTCGCCAGCGCCTTGTACTCGGCTGACTCGATGTGCTTGAACGCGAGATCCTCCAGCTCCCATCGCACGCGCGCCATTCCGAATCGGTGCGCAAGCGGCGCGTAGAGATCGCGTGTCTCCTGCGCGATGCGACGGCGTTTTTCGGCGGGCAAAAACTCGAGAGTGCGCATGTTGTGCAAGCGGTCCGCGAGCTTGATGAGAATTACGCGCGCATCCTTCGCAATCGACAGAAGGAGCTTACGATAGTTCTCGACCTGCCTGTCCTGAGAGGAATTGAGCGGTAGATGCCCGATTTTCGTGAGGCCGTCCACGATCTCGGCGATTTCTTTTCCGAATTCGCGCTCGATTTCTTCGACGGTGATCGACGTGTCTTCAACGACATCGTGAATCAGGCCGCTCGCGACTGTTACGGTATCGAGCTGCAGGTCCGCAAGGATTTTCGCGACTTCAACGCAATGCGAGATGAAGTTCTCGCCGGAGAGGCGCTTCTGTCCGAGATGCGCGGCTTCGCTGAAACGATAGGCGCGCAGCAACATCTCCTGGTCCAAACGCTCCGGGAGTGGCTTGCCGTTATCGTTCCATCCAGGGATTACGCCAACGGATTCGATCGCCGTCACAACAGTCCTGCCTCCGCGAAGCTCAGATAACGTCCCCTTCCAATAATAATGTGGTCCTGCACAGGTATGTCGAGTACCCGGCCGGCCTGTACGAGTTGCTCGGTAACGATGCGATCATCGGCTGACGGAGTTGGATCGCCGCTCGGGTGATTGTGAATGAGAATTATCGCCGCTGCATTTTCCGCGATCGCCTCTCGAAAGACTTCACGGGGATGAACGAGCGACGAGTTGAGAAGGCCGCGCGTTACTGCAATGTCGCGCTCGAGCCGGTGCTGTGAATCGAGCACTGCGACGTGAAATTCCTCGACAGGAAGATCCTGAAGTCGCTGTCCGAATATTTCGTGGACGTCGCGCGGGCAACGGACAGGGACTCCTTCGTCACGCTCTTCAGCCGCCATTCGACGGCCAAGCTCCAGTGCGGCGTGAACCGCAACGGCGCGCGCGTTTCCAACTCCACTCAAACTTTTGAGAGCCGCAACTGGTTGTGCCGAGAGTCGGCGGAGAGATCCGTGTGCACTCGCAAGAATCTCGTGGCCGATTCCAATCGCCGAGTTTTTTTCAGAGCCGCTGCCGAGGAGAATGGCGAGCAGCTCGGCGGAGCTCAGAGCTCGGGCGCCGTGTGACTTGAGTCTCTCCCGCGGCCGCTCGCTCGCGGGGATTTCGCGAATGCTGTAGGTCATGATGCGATTCGGGTTAAAGATTCCGAATCGCTACAACTTCATGTGCGTTCCTAGCGCATCGGAGTTATGCGCCGACAACCACACTCACGCCCAATCAGGAATTAAAGCCGCTCAGTTTGCACCAGTTAAGCGTTAGCGCCGTGACACTTCTTGAATTTCTTGCCTGACCCGCACGGGCAAGGATCATTGCGGCCGACGTTCGTCCAATCCGTCGCTGCAGCAACGCCTCCTGAGACCCCGGGCACACCCGCAGGCGCAACGGGATTGAGCGAACGAACTCGCCCCGCTCCGGTAACTACCGGTTCCGGTCTCACAGCTTTCTTTTTCGTCGACGGCTGCTCGGCAGGTCCGATGTCCACGACCTCTTCGCCATTCCCGTCGCTCGCGTTGACCGGCTCAATCGGGGGAATATCTTCGAGCACGCCAAGCTCGTTGTACCTCTGAGCGGGCGGCAGTGACTGCGCCGTGGCCGCGCCATCTTCCTCGCCCTCGAAATCAGTCGGACCGGAAAACGTCAGCTGTGCGCGAAGGAATCGCTCGGTGAATGTGTGGTACACGTCGTTCATCAAATCGACGAACATCGTGTACGCCTCGTGCTTGTACTCGATGAGCGGATCCTTCTGTCCCCACGATCGATAATGAATCGCGTTGCGAAGCTGATCCAGATCGTAGAGGTGATCCTTCCACTTCTCGTCCAGAACATTCAGCATCACCAGTGACAACAGGCGATCGCCGAACTCCGCGAGATTCTCGAGCTTGTCGTTGAACGCCTTCTTCGCCGCAGCGACTGCCTGTTCCTGCGCCTCGGGAATCTGAGTCGGATGCGAATCTGCACCGTCCTCGAACGTCGGAACCGTCACGAGGTAGTGCATCAATAAATCCTGACGCAGCAGCGTCAGATCCCATTCCTCGGGAGTCTCGTAATCCGCCAACGCAGTCTCGACGCGGCGGGCAACTCCCTTCTCGATCATCTTCTCGGCCTCGCCCTTCAGCTCTTCGCCGCCGTCGAGCGCGAACGATCGCAGCGAGTAAATCACCTCTCGCTGCTGATTCATCACATCGTCGTACTCGAGCAATCGCTTTCGTGATTGGAAGTTTTGCAGCTCGACGCGCTTCTGTGCCTGCTCGATGGAACGCGTAATGAGTGAATGTGTGAGTACTTCGCCCTCTTCCGCTCCCATCCTGTCCATCAGCTTCGCGATTCGATCGCTCCCGAAGAGACGCATCAAATCATCTTCGAGGGAGAGGAAGAATTGCGAAGTTCCAGGATCGCCCTGTCGGCCGGAACGCCCACGCAGCTGACGATCGATTCGCCGAGACTCGTGTCTCTCGGATCCAATGATGTGAAGGCCGCCAATTTCCTCGACGTCGATGACCTTTCCTTCAGGGTCCTTGATCTGCGACGGCTGCGATACCGTAACACCCTGGCCAAGTTTGATGTCGGTTCCGCGGCCGGCCATGTTCGTCGCGATGGTCACCGCCCCGGGCTGTCCCGCGAACTCGACAATCTCCGCCTCGCGCTGGTGATACTTCGCGTTCAAGACGTTGTGCGGAATTCCGCCGCGCTTGAACATTCGCGATAGCGTTTCCGATACATCCACGCTTACCGTTCCCACAAGAACCGGATAGCCGAGCTTGTGCAGCCGCTCCGTTTCCTCGGCTATCGCGTTGTACTTCTCGCGACGCGTCTTGTAGACGAGATCCTGCCGATCGTCGCGAATCACGTCGCGGTTCGTTGGAATTACCGAAACATCGAGTCCGTAAATCTCGTGGAATTCGGTCTCTTCCGTCTCGGCGGTTCCGGTCATTCCGGCGAGCTTGGCGTACATGCGGAAGTAGTTCTGAATCGTGATCGTCGCGAGAGTTTGAGTCTCGCCCTTCACCTGAACCCCTTCCTTGGCTTCAACAGCCTGATGCAGTCCCTCTGACCAGCGACGCCCTGGCATCGTACGACCAGTGAATTCGTCGACGATCAAGACTTGACCGTCCTGCACCACGTAGTTCACGTCTTTCTCGTACAAAGCGTGCGCGCGCAGCAGCTGATGCACGATGTTGAGGCGCTCGCTCTTTGCAGCGTACTCGACGTTGATTCTATTCCGCGTGGTGAGCTTCTCCTCTGCGGTCATGTCGGGATCGTGATCGATGCGATGCACTTCCTGCGAGATGTCGGGAAGCACGAACGCGTCGCGATCTGAGGGCGACATGTAATCCACCCCCTGATCCGTCAGGTGAACGGTGTGCCCCTTTTCGTCGAGGACGTAGAGCAATCCTTCCTCGATGTCGCGGTATTGCTGCTTGCTCCCAGGGAGCTTTCTGTCGGCGAGATGCTCGAGCTCCATTTTCTGCACGAGCTGTTTCACACCGGTTTCCTGGAGAACTTTCAGAAGGCGCTTGTTCTTCGGCGATCCCATCTGCGCCTGATAGAATTTCACAGCGGCAGTGTCCTTGTCGTCTGCCTCGAGCGCGCGCTCGCCTTCTGCAACGAGAATGTTCGCAAGATCGCTCTGACGCTTCACCAGGCGTGCCACTCCGGCGTTGTGCATCGCGTACTCTGCGTCTGATTCATTTCCGACGGGGCCGGAGATGATCAGCGGAGTTCGCGCTTCATCGATCAATACCGAGTCCACTTCGTCGACGATCGCGTAAACGTGACCGCGCTGCACTCGGTGTTCGTTTGCGACGACCATGTTGTCGCGCAGATAGTCGAAGCCGAACTCGTTGTTCGTGCCGTACGTGATGTCGCACTCGTAAGCTGCTCGGCGCTGCGGAGTGCCGGGATCGGTGTCGTCCAGACATCCAACCATCAGACCGAGATACTTGTAGACGTGACCCATCCACTCCGAGTCTCGGCGCGCGAGATAAGAGTTGACCGTGATCAGGTGTGCGCCTTTTCCTGGCAGCGAATTGAGATAGAGTGGCAGTGTCGCAACGAGCGTCTTTCCTTCGCCCGTCGCCATTTCCGAGATCTTCCCCAGATGCAGCTCGATGCCGCCCATGAGCTGCACGTCATAGGGAACCATGTTCCACTCCTGGTCGTGGCCAGTGACCTTGACCGTCGTGCCGAGTAACCTTCGCGCAGCCTCGCGAACCGTAGCAAACGCTTCCGGCAAAATCTCGTCGAGAACTTCAGCAGTGGCTTTGCGAAGCTCGGCTTCAACGCCGCCGCGCCCATCGAGCCCACTCAGCTCGGTATCGATTTTCTCTCGCTCAGCTGGGTCCGCGGTGCCGTGCTTCGCCGCCTTCAGCTCGGCAATGCGAATCTCGAGCTCGCCCGTCGTCTCGCGAATGCGCGCGCGAAATTTTTCAGTCTGTCCGCGGAGCTCTTCCTCCGAAACAGTCTGCAGTCTCGCGTATTCTACATTGATGGCATCGACGATCGGCTGAATGCGCTTTCTCTCGCGATCATGCCTTGTACCGATCAGTCCTGCCAGCACTCCCTTGAGCATCTCTTATCCTTTGATCATCGCGACGGCATCTCACCCGGCTGCCGCGCTGATCTGTATAAATTCTCGGAGACGATGTACGTCTCCACCGATTCTGCCACGAAACCGTGTATCGATTTCCCCTCTGCAATTCGTTGCCGTATCTCCGACGACGAAACGTCGATACGCCGAGTTCCAACTACCGTTACGCCTCCCCCAACGGCCGCGGCCATCCTGTGATCTCCGCTGCGAGCGAGTACAGCCAGGCTTGCGAGCTCTAGAATCCTGTCCGGATTCTTCCACCGATCGAACGCCGCCAAGGCATCCATTCCAACGATGAGAACGAGCTCCGCGCCCGGGTTTTCGCGCGCCAGGCTGTCCAGCGTATCCACCGTGTAAGATAACCCGCCGCGTTCGATTTCCATCGCGCTGACCTCGAACCTTTTGTCCGCTCCGACGGCGCGTTTGACCATCTCGAGACGGTCGCGCGCCGGCGCGAGCGCGGGCGAATCCGACTTGAGCGGCTGCGATGCGGCCGGCACGACTATCAGCTTGTCGAGCGACAGAGCTTCGCAGGCGTCGGCTGCGGCGAGCATATGACCGACGTGTGGAGGGTCGAACGTCCCGCCAAATACGCCGATGCGCAAAGGCTAGTGCGAGGCGACAGGCGCTGCGCCTGCTCCGCACGTGCGCATCACGTCGCGGTCCGACGGATACGCCTTGCGCATTGCATCGCACAGGTCGCGCGCATCGTCTTTGTAATTGATCGCAGTGTACGCATCGTGAAGCTTCAAGTACGCGTCGCGCGTGTGCGGAGCAGTTGGATGAAGCCGAATCACGTCCTTGAAATAAATGATCGCCGAATCGTACGCCTTTCGCTTCAAGTAATGCGTTCCCGTGAGAAAATCCTTTGTCGCAAACAACTCGTCGAGTATCGCAAGCTGCTGCGTTGCCCTGGGCACGAATGGAGAATTCGGATAAAGTGCCTGAAGCGTTTGAAACTGCGTTATCGCCGACTGACCATACTCCGCATCGAGCTCCGGCCTTCGCCACATCGCCTTGTACGCGAGGCCGGAGTAATACAATCCATCATCGGCTAGAGTGTCATCCGGAAACTGCTCGTAAATCCGACTGTATGATTTCGCGGCCAACAGCCTCTCGCCGTTTTTTTCCTGCGATTTTGCGAGATAGAAATAGGCAATCGGCACTCGCGGATCACGCGCCGGCAGGTCTGTCGTCAATTTCTCGAAGGCCTTGGCTGCATCGTCGTAGTGCTTCTGCTGATATCGCTCCATGGCGGCCTTGAACAGTGAGTTCACGTCGGGATAATTCGCCGGGCTGAACACCGGCTTGCATGCCACCGCCCCGCCACCCACTCCGCCCACAATCGCTGCTAATGTCAGAATCCGCCATAATCTCATGCGTATTCTCCTACCCTCTCGGGCGCGGCATGTTCAACCGTCGTGCGCCCCATCGAGTAGTACCGAATTCCGTGCTCCCGCATCTTTTCAGGGTCGTAAAGATTTCTGCCGTCGACTACCACTGGCCGGCGCAGCGCATCTTTGACGCGATTGAAATCCGGATGCCTGTATTCGTTCCAGTCGGTGATGACCACCAGCGCATCCGCATTTGTCAGCGCGTCGTAGTTCGTCTCGGCAAACTGAATTCTGTCACCGAGCCGGTGGCGCGCCTCTTTCATCGCGGCGGGATCGTGAGCGCATACCGTCGCGCCCGCCGAGAGTAGATCATCGATCAGCGTGAGCGATGGCGCATCGCGCATGTCGTCTGTCTGTGGCTTGAATGCCAGTCCCCACACGGCGATGTGCAAACCGTTCAAATCCTCGCCAATTGCCTCCCGAATCTTTTCGCCAAGTCTGAGCTTCTGCCGCTCATTGACGTCTTCCACCGCCGCGAGGATTTGGAGACCCATTCCCATTTCCACGCCAGTGCGGACGAGTGCTTTCACGTCTTTCGGGAAACACGATCCACCGTAGCCTGGTCCCGGAAAAAGAAACGACGGACCAATTCTCGAATCGCTTCCTATTCCCTTTCGGACCATGTCCACGTTCGCGCCGACACGCTCGCAGAGATTTGCGATCTCGTTCATGAATGAGATACGCGTCGCGAGCATTCCATTCGCCGCGTACTTCGTCATCTCTGCCGACGCGATGTCCATGAAGATGATCGGATTTCCCGTGCGCACGAACGGCGCGTAGATCTCCGCCATTACATCACGTGCAAATGCGCTCGCTACTCCGAGGACGACGCGATCCGGCTTCATGAAGTCGTCGACAGCAGCACCCTCTTTCAGAAATTCCGGGTTGCTGCACATGTGAAATGGAAAACGGGCTGACTTGCCGACTTCAGTTGCAACTTTCTTTGCCGTGCCCACGGGCACCGTGGATTTTGTGACGATCACCATCTCGCGAGTCATGTGCTTGCCGACTTCCCGCGCAACCGAGAGCACATGCTGCAAATCAGCCGATCCGTCTTCGTCTGGCGGAGTTCCAACTGCGATGAACAAAACGTCAGCCGAGGCAATCGCCTTCGAGATGTCGGTGGTGAAGCTCAACCGCCCGTCCTGCTGGTTGCGCTCCACGAGATCTTCGAGACCGGGCTCGTAAATCGGAAGAATGTTGCGCTTGAGTCCATCGATCTTCGACTCGACCACATCGGCGCAAATGACGTCGTTTCCCGTCTCGGCCAGACATGCTCCGACGACGAGACCCACATAGCCGGTTCCCACTACAGAAATGTTCATCTTTTCAGTTCAGGTTCAGGCGATCGCTACGTTCGGCGTTTTCTCTCGCGCTGTTCCGCTGCCGCGTCTGACGAGACCAGCGGTGGCATTCCGCGCGTCGACCACGAGCGGCGCGAGATCCACGACGCGCTGATAATCGATCGACGAGTGATCAGTGATGATTACGACGGCATCGGCCCGGGCGAGCTCGGCGTCGCTGAACGGCACGCTCGTGCGTTCGTGACCGTCCTCTCTGAAGGAAGGAACGTACGGATCGTGGTAGACAACTTCCGCACCGCGCTCTTCGAGTAGACTGATGACGTCGAGCGCCGGACTTTCGCGCATGTCATCGACGTCCCGCTTGTATGCGACACCGAGGACGAGAATGCGACAGCCCTTCACGGGTTTGCGCTGATCGTTCAACGCCTGCGCGACTCTCTGCACTACGAGCGCCGGCATTTCGCTATTGATCTCGCTTGCCAGATCGATGAACCGCGTCTTGTAGTTGAGCGTTCGCATCTTCCACGCGAGATAATGCGGATCGAGCGGAATGCAGTGCCCGCCGATTCCAGGACCAGGCGTGAACTTCATGAAGCCGAATGGCTTGGTCGCCGCGGCCTCGATCACTTCCCACACGTTCACGCCAAGCTTGTCGCAGACAATCTGCATTTCGTTTACCAGCCCGATGTTCACCGAGCGGAAAGTGTTTTCCAGCAGCTTCACGAGCTCCGCCGTTTCGGTGCTCGACACGGGCACGATCGTGTCGATGCACGAGGCATAAAGCGCCGATGCAACCTCGGTGCAGACGGCGGTAATTCCACCGACTACTTTGGGCGTGTTCCTCGTGTTCCACGTTGCATTGCCCGGATCGACGCGCTCGGGACTGAACGCGAGGAAGACGTCCTCACCAACAGTGAGTCCCGCGGCTTCGAGCTTGGGTTGCATCAAATCGCGCGTCGTGCCCGGATACGTCGTGCTCTCGAGGACGATCAACAGTCCAGGATGGCAGTTGCGCGCAATCGCATCCGCCGCGGCGATCACGTATGTCATGTCCGGATCGCGCGTCTTCGCGAGCGGTGTCGGAACCGCGATTGAAACGGCGTCCATCTCTTGCAAGCGCGACTCGTCGGCGGTTGCTTCGAACTTTCCCGCGGCAACGGCCGACGCGACATGGGCGCTCGGCACGTCTTTGATGTGCGATTCGCCGCGCATCAATCCCTTTACGACGCTCTCGCTGACGTCGTATCCGACTACTCGAAATCCCGCTCTCGCAAATTCCAGCGCAAGCGGAAGACCGACATAGCCGAGCCCGACAACGCCAATGCACGCCTCGCGCGAATTGAGCTTGGCGAGCAAACGATCCCTCATACTCTCAGTAGCCATAGAATTCCCTCACCGCCCCGATCACCTCGTCGAGCTGATTTTCCGTCAGCTCAGGATAGATCGGAAGCGAGATAACTTCTTTTGCAGCGCGCTCGCTCTCGGGAAACTGCCCCTCTCGAAGGCCGAGGTAAGCGAAGCAGGGTTGGAGATGAAGCGGCAGCGGGTAGTAAACCGAGTGACCGATTTCGCGCGACTTGAGATACGCCTGCAAATCGTCACGCCGCTCCGCACGCAACGTGTACTGGTTGTAAATCGAAACATTCTGCGGATCAATAGCCGGCGTTCTCACGTCGGCAACATCCGCAAACGCGCGGTCGTAGTATGCGCGTTCTTCCGGCGCGCCGCACTCCACTTCTTAAGATGAGGCAGCTTGGCGACGAGCACGGCGGCCTGGATCGAGTCGAGCCGGCTGTTGTAGCCGACCTCGTCGTGATAGTACGTCTTGAGCCCGCCATGAACTCGAAGACGACGCAGCCTCGTCGCCAGTCCATCGTCTTGCGTTACGATCATGCCGCCGTCGCCGTATCCACCAAGGTTTTTCGACGGGAAAAAGCTGAACGTCCCGATCGTCGCTATTTCTCCCGCGCGCACGTGGTGACCGGCGATCTCTCGGGTAGCGCCGATCGATTGCGCTGCGTCTTCGATCATCGGTATCTCGGGAATCGCCGCAATGATTGCATCGAGCGGGGCGAGCTGGCCGAAAAGATCTACCGGCATAACGGCCTTCGTCGCCGGCGTTACTGCTGCAGCCGCCGCTTCCGGCAGAATATTGAAGTTGTTTGGATCGATATCCGCAAACACCGGCTTGGCGCCGATGTTGTGAATTGTCCCCGCGGTTGCGAAGAATGTGAACGGAGCAGTGATGACTTCGTCGCCGCGCCCGATGTCGAGTGCTCTGAGCGCGAGCAGCAATGCATCCGTGCCACTCGCGCACCCGATCGCGTATCGAGTCCCCGACAGATCGGCCACTGCGTCCTCGAGCTGCGCCACCGGCGGACCAAGTATGAACGCCTGGTCCTCGACGACGCGCATCACCGCCGCCATCACTTCCTTATGGATTGTGGCGTACTGGGCTTGAAGATCTAAGAGAGGGACTGGCATACAGCCTCGAAAGATGTCGGGTTCAGCTGCGCAACGGGAGCGGCACATCGCATCCCGTTTTCGCCGACTCGTAGATTCCGAGTATCAGCTCGAGGGACTTTCTGCCGGCGCGCCCATCAGTATCGGGTTTCGCTTCGCCGCGGAGAACAGCAAGAACGTTCCGGTAGTATCCCTCGTGACCAAAACCGTAAACATTCGGCGGATTGGTGTCGAGAGTGCGAACGATCTCATCGTCGGGATCGCTGTCCGCAAACTCCCAATGTTCGACTTTGTTTACGGCAGTCCCGCCAATCTTCACAGTTCCCTTCTCCCCTAGAATCGTCAGCGACCCTTCCATGTTTTTCGGATAGGTCAGCATGGTCACTTCGATCACTCCCAGCGCGCCTGAGCGAAATCTGAGTATCGCAACTCCCGAATCTTCAGTCTCGATTCTTCTCGCGAGCGTTGCCGTCTTCGCCATGACATTCTCGACCGGACCGACAATCCATTGAATGAGATCGACATAGTGCGACGCCTGATTCATGAATGCACCGCCGTCGAACTCCCACGTTCCCCGCCACGGCGCCTGGTCGTAGTACTCTTGCGGGCGAGTCCATCGCACGGTGCAGTTCGCCATGTATAGACGACCGAATCGTCCGCGATCAACTGCCCGCTTGAGCATCTGCACCGGAGCATTGAGCCGATTCTGCTTTACGACGAACAAATGAACTTTCGCCTTGTCGCACGCGTGAACGAGCTCATCCGCCCCCTTGAGCGAGATGGCCATCGGCTTTTCGGTCACAACATGATGTCCGGTTTTCGCGGCGAGCACTCCCTGCGCGGCATGCATTCCCGATGGAGTGCAGATACTCACAACGTCGCACTCAACCTCGCCGAGCATTTGCTCGTACGACGTGAACCATGGAATTCCGAGCGGCTCGGCGAATGCTTTTGCTCGCGCCTCGTCAACGTCCGAGACCGCGACAACCTCGAGTCCGTCGACTCGCTTGATAGCCTCGACATGG
>Ga0137376_10002178_pt1 | contig 11548 bp, 7 predicted proteins | sample SagtaG_23_FD_104814 | JGI IMG/M metagenome (GOLD analysis project Ga0137376, IMG submission 104814) | Vadose zone soil microbial communities from Sagehorn Ranch, Mendocino, California, USA - Sage2_L_20_16 metaG | ecosystem: Environmental > Terrestrial > Soil > Vadose zone | place: USA...
CAATATCTCTGGCATTTTAATCAAGCTTACCATGATAAGCGCCTCCTCGTTCGTTCTCGCAATAAAATGGACGCCAAAGCAATCAGCATTACAAGCGCGAGAAAAACGAACGCGGCCCCGTACTGGACCCGTTCCGTGTACTCGTTCTGCGGAATTTTGGAGCTGACCACATAAATGTGATACGGCAACGCCATGACGGCCTGAAAAAAGAAATCGGTCCAATGACTCACATGCCACGGCATTTCGTCACGCATGGCATAGGCGGCGGTAAACATGATTGGTGCGGTTTCGCCCGCGACGCGGGCAATCCCGAGAATGGAGGAAGTCAAAATGCCAGGAAGCGCGTAGGGCAAAACGTTCTTGCGAATGGTTTGCCATTGGGTCGCGCCAAGCGCAAGGGACCCTTCCCGGAGCCCTTGCGGCACAGCCCGGAGCGATTCTTCGCTCGCCGTGATAATCGCAGGCAACACCATCAGACCGAGAGTGAACCAACCGGCCAAGAGTGAAACATTCCAGCCAAAAAAAATGACGAAGAGGCCGAAGCCGAAGAGCCCGAACACGATCGACGGCACGCCAGCGAGATTAAGGATCGCGATACGGATAAAGCGAATGAAAGGAGTGTCCCGGCTGTACTCGCTCAAATAAATCGCCGCGCTGATTCCAATGAAAAGGGCCAGCGTCATCGAGCCGATGACAAGAAGGGCGGTCCCAACAATACAAGGCAAAATGCCACCGGCGGAGTAAGCGACACTGCTAGCCTCAACATTCTCACTATGGGTCGCTTTCCATTGACGAAATTCACGATCGCTCAGCTCCATTTTTTTTCCCTGATAATCGAATACGTAAAGCGTCTGCGGCGATTGGGTCAGAAACGCGACATTGATGAAAGGGGCGTGACGCGTAAAAACGGTGCGGCCTCCTTTGATCCCGATATCGAGAAAAATATAAGTGGCGCAAAGGAGAACGAAATATGTGGCAAGACGGAAACTCCAGAAGACGATCCGCTCAAGGAATCGGACGCGACGACGATTGGAAGGCGCGGAGGTCATTCAACCGATGCTCATTCGGTACCGGGCGACAAGTTTTTGGGCGAGATAATTAATCCCAAGGGTAAGTGCGAACAATACCAGGCCGATCATGAAGAGCGCCCGGTAATGGATGCTCCCGCTCGGTACTTCGCCCATTTCCTGTGCAATGATCCCGGTCATGGTGTGGACGGGTTGAAAGAAGGCACCAAGGCCCTCGCTGAAATTGGGAATAGCAATGCGATTACCAGCGCAAAGCAACACCACCATAGTCTCGCCAATGACACGACCAAGGCCGAGCAACACGGCAGAGATAATTCCCGAAAGGGAGGCGGGAACGAGCACCCGCGCGATTGTTTGTAAGCGATTTGCACCAAGGGCATAAGAAGCTTCCTTGAATCCGCGCGGCACATTCTGCAAGGCGTCTTCCGCCAGGGTAAATATGGTGGGGACCGCCATGAGCGCGAGCAGGCAACCCGCCGTAAAAACATTCAGCCGCTCGCTGATGGGAAAAAACGGTACCCACTTCATGAACGACGCCTGGGACAAGGTACGAATCGCCTGCCCGACTACCGCAATACCGAAGAAGCCGAGCACGACCGACGGAATCGCGGAAATGAATTCGATGTAGGGTTTGATCAGGCTTTTCTCGCCACGCTGCGCCACTTCGCTGACATAAATCGCGGCGGAGACTCCGAAAGGAACGGCCAGAAGCAAAGCAACCGCCGCGACCATGATGGAACCGACCAGCAACGGAATAATCCCGTACCAATCCTGCCAAAAGCTGGCTGTAATCCATTCCGATCCGAAAAGAAATGAGGTAACGGCACGATACGGGGGAACGGGTTTGTGCGCGTCCCATGCGCTAAGTTGCTTCGAGGTGGCGGGAAGCTGCGCGAGATAAGCCTGCACTTTCGTTTTCCATTTCTCGAATAATTGGCGAGCTTTGAGGCTGGTTAACTGCGGGGGCGCGGCCAGGAGATTGTCGATTTTACCTCTCATCGCATCGGCGATTTTCTCGAATTTGGCGCCAGAGGATCGCAGCGCGACCATCCCCTGGGCCAGGTCGGCCCGCGGCAATTTCGCCGGATTTTGATCAACCTGATCCTGAATGGAAGACTCGTTCGGATCGGGCTTGCGAACGGCTGCGAGCAAGGTCTCGCGCAGCGCCAGCGCCTGATCGTTTGCGTCCGAGACAAGGCCGTTTAGCTCATCCCCCGCTTCGCTGAAGGCCGTCGCAAACCGATCGAAGCTTTGCCGCGCTGGGTCGCTCGCCTTCGCTAATGTTTCTTGCATCTGGACTTCGTTGAGCTGCCGGGAGAGTGCGCTGTGTTTCTGTGCCTGCGGACGGATGATGTCGACGTACTCCAGGCCGGCGCGGCGATAGAGCCGGATGCTGGTTAGATTTTGACCGAAAAACCCAAAGCCTTCGCGAAAAAGAAAAATCGTGATCAATGCCAAAACGACAATCGCCACCAGCGCATTGCTGCCGAAGAACGCCTTAATGGCGTGCTCCGTTGTCAAGCGGCGGCGGCGGGCGGAACCGCCGGCTCGAAGCAAAGGGGGGGCAGGGGCGATAGTTTCCACATTCTCAGAATGCGAATGGCGCCACCAGGCGGCAAACTAATTACTGTTACGTTTCTGTTACAGCCGCCTGCTCGCTTCTCCCGTCCAGGGGCAACAGCACCCGGACCGTCGTCCCTCGCCCTACCTTACTTTCCGCTTCGACGCGGCCACCATGCATTTGCGCGATGTGCTTCACAATGGACAGACCGAGGCCGGTGCCGCCCAGTTCCCGGCTCCGCGCTTTATCCGCGCGATAAAATCTTTCGAAGACACGTGGTAAATCCGCTTCACTAATGCCGAGACCTGTATCGCTGACGGACAGGGCAATCTCCTCGCCGGACCTCTGCGCCTGGAGGCGAATTTTCCCGCCAGGCTGGGTGTATTTCAGCGAATTATCCAGCAAGTTGTAGAGAATTTCCTGCAGGCGGGTCTCGTCCGCGCGAATGATCGGCAGGTTCGCCGCAATGGCGATATCAACGCTCAGTTTCTTCTCGGCAAATTTCTTTGCCCAATCATGCACGATGGCGGCGAAAAGCTCGCTCAGCCGCACGTCGGATAATTGCAAATTCGGATTCGCCGACTCCAATCGCGCCAAGGTGAGCAAATCATCGACCAGGACCCCGAGGCGGTTGGAATGTCTTTTCATCACTTCAAGAATCCGCTCCAGCTCATCTCGTGAAGTTCCAGGATCGTCGAGCAACGTTTCGATATAACCGCGCAGGATCGACAAAGGCGTGCGCAACTCATGGGACACGTTGGCCACAAAATCGCGCCGGATTTCATCGGCTTGTTTTAATTGCGTAATGTCGTGGAAGAGAACGACAGCGCCGGTTGTAGTATCGGCCTCGTTCTTCATGGCGACGGCGCTGAGTTGCATCCGTCGTGGCGAATTGCTTTGTGAATCGGAAATAATTAACTCATGACCCTGCGGAGTTCCCGTCCGCAGCGTTTCCGCGATCAATCGATCCAAATCAGCTTCACGAATAATTTCGAGGATTGGGTGACCAACGATGCTATTCCCCAGCCCAAAAAGGTGCCGGAAACTCCGGTTGACGAGGCTAATGCGGTGACGTGTGTCGACCACAAGCAAACCATCCTGCATGGCGGCGAAAATTGTCTCCGTCCCGACTGCGCGTTCCGCGATCTGGTGATTGAGTTGCTGCTGGAGGTTGGATATCGCTTCCAGCGCGAGTCCGACGCGTCGCGGTGCGCTGCCGCCGTTAATAAGAAACGTCCGCGGCCTCTCGCCGCGCGCGACCTGCCGAATCATGTTTTCGACCCGGCTCCAGGGCGCGATCCATCGGCGCCAAACGGCATATCCGAGCGCGATGGCCAAGCCACTAATCGCCCAAAGCAAAAGCCACTTCATCGCTGGCTAATTTTCCCGGAAGCGATATCCAAATCCGCGAACCGTCTCAATGGCACTACCAGCTTTGCCAAGCTTTTCGCGCAGACGCCGCACGTGGGTATCGACCGTTCGCGTGTCGATGATGCTTTCGTAACCCCAAACGTCATTCAGCAATCGGTCCCGCGCTTGGACGCGGCCGCGGCGCTGTAAGAGGGTGCGGAGAAGTTTAAACTCAATACTGGTGAGGTGAACGACTTTGCCGGCGACAGATACCTCGTGACGCGCCGGATCAATCGTAATCAGACCGGCCGTGAGCGGCTCCTCCTCTGACTTTACTTCACCGCGACGCATGATGGCTTGGATGCGCAAAATGACTTCGCGAGGACTAAACGGCTTCGTCACATAATCATCGGCGCCGAATTCGAGACCAACGATGCGATCGATCTCCTCGGCTTTCGCGGTCAGCATCATGATCGGAATGTGCCTCGCCTCCGGGTCGGTTTTCAGAATCTTGCAGACCTCCAGACCCGACATTTTCGGCAACATTAGGTCAAGAATGATAAAGGCGGGCTTTTCCGTGCGCGCTTTCTCCAAACCGGAGGCACCATCAGCCGCAGTCGAGATAATAAACCCGCCGCTCTTACGCAGGTTAAGGGTCAAAAGATCGACAACGTCGCTCTCGTCCTCGACGATTAAGATAGTCTTACCGGAGGCCGCTTCCATGGGCAGCAGCTTTTCAAGACGGCCTTATTTCGGCTTATCCGTAACGCCTTCCGGCTTCACGCCGGCCTTCTCGTTCAAAGCCTGGGTAAATTCCTGCAAACTTGAAACGATTTGCGGAGCCTTGGTCAGGACGGTGGTGGCCAGCTTTTCGGCATAGTCTGGACGCCGTTGCGACATTTCGGAAAGCGCCATCATCACGGCGAGAGCGTTGTTAATCGAGTGTTTGATCTCGCTAAATTTCCTCTGTAGTTCGCCTAGTTCTTCGGGCGTAATACTGCGGGCAGGATCACTCATGTGGGACGATTTTCGCTGGAGAAAAGAGACGGTTGTGCTTGACTAAAAGGTTCGAGATTTGTCGTCCCGATGCCTGCGCAAGTTATCAAGATCAGTGGTGCGCGCCAGCACAATTTGAAGAACCTCCACGTCGAGATTCCGCGTGAGAAATTAGTTGTTATCACCGGGCTCAGCGGGTCGGGGAAATCGTCTCTTGCTTTCGATACGCTCTATGCCGAAGGCCAGCGGCGCTACGTCGAAAGTCTTTCCGCGTATGCACGGCAATTCCTCGATCAAATGGAAAAACCGGATGTCGATTTCATCGAGGGATTGTCTCCGGCCATCGCTATTGAACAGCGCAGCGCCGGTGCCAATCCAAGATCGACCATCGCCACGACGACCGAGATTTACGATTATCTGCGGGTTCTGTTTTCGGCGGTCGGTCAGCCGCACGATCCCAAAACGGGCCAGCCGGTTTACCGGCAAACGCCGCAACAAATCGTCGATCAAATTCTCGCCTATGAACCGGAAACCAAGATTATTTTGCTTGCCCCGCTGGTGCAAAATCAAATCGGCGAATTCCGCGACGTTATTGAAAAAGCGAAACGCGAAGGATTTGTGCGGGTGCGCATCGATGGCGAAATCGTCGAACTGGGCGGGGCCGAGCCAATTCGTCTGAAAAAAAGTGAGCGACATACCATTGAAGCGGTGGTGGACCGGCTGGTGGTGCGTGAAGGAATTCGTCTTCGTCTGACCGATTCGGTGGAAACAGCACTCAAGTGGGGCAGCAGCCGGATGGTGGTGCTGCGCCAACCAAGCGGAGATGGAGTAATGGAGAAAAGGAGTAATGCAGAGGCCAATACTCCAGCACTCCAACACTCCAATACTCCAAAGGGAACGTGGGAAGAAGCGCGCTATTCCACGAATTACGGAAACGCAGAGACCGGTTTCACCTTGGGCGAACTGACCCCGAAACATTTTTCATTCAACAGTCATTTGGGCGCATGTCCGGACTGCCACGGTCTTGGCACGCAACTCGTTTGCGATCCGGAATTGATGGTTTTGGATCCGACAAAAACACTGGCGGAAGGCGCGATCACGCCATGGCACCGCGGGACAAAGCGGATGCAGGCATATTATCGGCACCTGCAAGGCGCGCTGATAAAACATTTCCAGATCGATGAGGACGTGCCGTTTGTCGAGTTGCCCGAGCCATTTAAAGAAGCGCTCTATTTCGGCACCGGAGATGAAGTGATCGATATGAGTTTAGGCGGCAATGGTCAGGCGAAGAAAACAGAGCGGCCGTTCGAAGGACTGGTGCCACAGATGCAGAGGCTTTACGAACAAACGCAGAGCGAATTTACGCGTAACCGCATTCGCACCTTCATGCGCAAGGTGCCTTGCCAGACGTGCGGCGGGGCGCGCTTGAAACCGGAAATTCTTGCCGTCACGATCAGAGATCGAGACGGGCACGAGCTAAACATTCATCAATTCAGCGAGCAAACGATCCAGGCAGCTGCCCTCTACATCGACATTCTGGTTTTGACGGCGCAGCAACGAACAATCGCCGCGGAAGTAGTTCGCGAAATTCAATCACGTTTGAAATTCCTGCTCGAAGTGGGGCTTGGTTATTTAACGCTCAACCGAGAGAGCGGCACGCTTTCCGGCGGCGAGGCCCAGCGCATCCGGCTGGCAAGCCAGATTGGGTCCGGCCTAGCTGGTGTTCTCTACGTGCTCGATGAACCAAGCATCGGATTGCACCAGCGCGATAACGCGCGGCTTCTTGGGACGCTGCGGCAGCTGCGCGATCTCGGCAATTCGGTTATCGTGGTCGAACACGACGAAGAAACAATTCGTGCCGCGGACCACATCATCGATCTCGGTCCGGGAGCGGGACCACGTGGCGGCGAGATCGTGGCCCAAGGCTCGCTCGAAGAAGTCTTGCGTTCGAAGAATTCATTGACGGCCGATTATCTCACTGGGCGTGTGCGCATCCCAGTTCCACGCAAGCGCGTCCGTCCGGGAACGCTCGACCGGCAGACGGCACGCACATCGGAGATTTCCGGATGGCTAACCATCGTTGGCGCTGCAGAAAATAATCTTAAAAATATCACGGCATCATTCCCCCTTGGTTGTTTGACCTGTGTTACCGGTGTTTCCGGTAGCGGCAAATCGACGTTAGTCGACGATATTCTGCGGCGGGCGCTCTTTCGTCACTTCTACAACTCGAAAGAAAAGCCAGGGAAGCATCGCGTCATTCGCGGCATCGATCAGGTCGACAAGGCGATTGTGATCGATCAAAGCGCGATTGGCCGGACGCCGCGCTCAAATCCCGTGACCTACACCGGGGCTTTTACACCAATTCGCGAGTTGTTTGCTCAACTTCCGGCCGCGCGAGTTCGGGGTTATGACGCTGGGCGTTTCAGCTTCAATGTCAAAGGGGGCCGGTGCGAAAATTGCGAAGGCGGCGGATTGATCAAGATCGAGATGCATTTCCTGCCCGATGTTTACGTTGAATGCGAAGTCTGCCGGGGCCAGCGTTACAATCGTGAGACGCTCGAAATTACTTACAAGGGCAAGAATATTGCCGATGTGCTCAATTTCACGGTGGATGAAGCCGCGCGATTTTTTCGGAATGTACCCGGAATTTCCGACAAGCTAACTGCTCTGCTGGATGTGGGACTTGGCTATTTGCGCCTCGGTCAAGCCGGGACAACGCTCTCCGGAGGCGAGGCGCAACGAGTTAAATTGGCGACCGAACTGGCCAAGAAAGCCACTGGGCGCACTATATATATTCTCGATGAACCGACCACCGGCTTGCATTTCGCAGATATCGAAAAGTTGCTACAGGTGCTTATGAAACTGCGGGATGCCGGCAACACTTTGGTTGTGATTGAGCACAACCTTGAGATGATTAAATCCGCGGATTGGATCATTGACCTTGGGCCGGAGGCAGGCGAACGCGGCGGTGAAATCGTAGGAACAGGCCCGCCGGAAGAGATTGCGGAGGTATCGGACAGCCTGACGGGAAAATTTCTGCGGCCCTTAATGCACCAGCGATGAAAACGCTCAAAGTCCGATACTCCGCATCCCACGCTCAATTCAAAATGCGCGTATGCATTTTGATCTCGTGCACGCTTTTCTTTGTTCAACCGTCATCCTCAGAGCAACTGGCTAACGAATTGAGCGCCGCACCGCAGGCCAGCGCCCAGGGCGTGCCGGAGGTGGCCGTAACACGTTTGCGCGCCTTGTTGAAGAATGATCTTCCCGATGATGTTTGGCATACTGTTGCTTCGAAACTGGCCGAGGCGTTGCTCGCAGCACAGCGTCCGAGTGAGGCGTTAACTTTGCTGGAAGACCGGCGACTCGGCGGAGTTCCCTCGACAAGTTTTTGGCGCGCGCAAGCGCTCGCCAGCTTGCATCGTTGGAGCGATGCCCTACCTCTTTACCAAGCGGTGGGCGCCGACCAAACATCGTCATTTCACAATGACGCAATCTTCGGCGCGGCGGAAATGTTGCGGGCCTTGGGGCGGACCGACGAAGCCTTGCAAAAATTGACTGTTCTCATCCCCGACAAAAAATGGAGTAATCGGGCGCGCCTTCGTTCGGCGGAATTGTTTCTGGATAGATCCGACACAGAAAATGCGCGCCGCCTGCTTGATGAGGTGAACCCGGGGGCGAGCGCGGTACGGAAAGAACGCCGGTTTTTGCGCGCTCGATTGGAGCTGATCCGACACCATCCAGAACGGGCCATTGGAGAGTTCGAGTCGCTCGTGCAGAAATCCGAGGGCGTGAGTCATCCCTTGGTTCTGGCGACGCTTTTTGGCGTGGCCGATGCCCACCTGCAATTGAAGACGTCGGAAGCGGGCGATGATTTCCTGGAGGATTTCATCGATCATCACCCGCACGATCCCGATCTTGCGCAGATTTTCCTCAAGCTGGATGAGCTTTACCGCGCAGAACGAAAACCCGCCCGCGTGGAATTGGAGAAATGGAGCCGAGACCGCGAACAGCCAAGGCGGGCGTTCGCGCTCTGGTATCTCGGCCGGATTGAGCTGCGCGCCGGCCATCGCGACCGCGCCCTGCAGCTTTTCAGCAATCTCAGGAAATCCGACCAAAAAAGACCCGCGCTGGCCGCGGGGCTGCTGGAATTTGCGAAACTTCAATTGGAAGATAGTCATTTCAAAGATGCCTTGGCGATTTTGGAAGAAGCACGCTCATTGCAGCCCCAACAGGAATTGCTGGATCGAATCGATCTGACCGCAGCCGAGGCGCACTACAACGCCAGGCATTTTGACTCTGCGGCAGCCGTGTTTGAACGGATCGCGCATTCGACTTCGCCTTTGGCAAACACGTCAATGTGGAATGCGTGTCTGGGATGGCTGAAGCTTGGCGATTACGCACGCTTTTTCGCCGATTACAATGAGCTGCAAGCGGGAGGTGCAGATCAACAATCACGCGCGGAATTACTTCTGGAAGAAGGACTGATCCAGGCTGCCAAGGCAGACACAAAAGCGACCGAGACTTTGCAAAGATTTCTGCGCGAATTTCCTGATCATCCGCGGATCTCGGAAGCGTGGCTGGCCCTCGCTGAGCTGGCGTTTCATGCGACACCGCCGCGCCTCGAAGAAGCGCGCCGAAATCTCAGCCGCGCGAATGAATCACGACCGACGGCCGTGGCGAGAGAGCGCGGCGACTATCTTATGATCTGGATTGAAGAGGCCGCTGGGGGTAACGACGGCAAAGTGATCGACCTGGCGCGCGATTTCCTGCAGCAACACCGCGATTCCACCTTGACTGGCGATGTTCGGCTGAAATTGGCAGAAGCTTATTACCGACGCCAGGATTTCCCGAATGCTCAAACCCAGTTTGAAATGTTGGCGCAACAAAATCCCTCGGGACCATTGGCAGAGAAGGCTCTCTTGTTTGCGGCCGAATCAGCCATGTCTGCGATGGGACCGCATTCGCTGGATCACGCCATTGTCCTTTTTGATCGAGTCGTGCAACTGAAAGGCGAGTTGCGGTGGGTGGCACGGAACGAACAAGCTGTGATCGAACGGAAATTGAGGAAACCGCAGGAAGCTTTGGTCTTGTACGATGAAGTATTGAAAAGCGATGCCAAGCCAGCCGAGAAACGGGAGGCACTTTGCGGAAAGGGCGACATTTATTTCGATATGGGAGCGGAAGATGAAAAGAACTACCAGCGCGCCATCGACATGTATGAACGGCTTGCGGCGGACGCGAGCGAGCCAGGCCACTGGCGTAATCAGGCTCTTTTTAAAAAAGGCACCTGTCTGGAAAAAACAGCGGACCGGGATGGTGCGCTGGCCACCTTTTATCGAGTGCTGGAAGATCAAGCGCGACCGAATCGATCGCCGGAATTTTTTTGGTTTTACCGTGCAGGATTCAATGCAGCCCGACTCTTGGAAGACGATGCCAAATGGGAATCGGCCGCTGCTGTCTACGAAAAACTCGTTGCTGCCGGAGGAGCGCGCAGTGATGAAGCCAAAGCGCGGCTTGGTCGTTTGCGTCTGGAGCATTTTCTCTGGAAAAACTAACCTTCCAGATCTGTCGTCCGACTTTGTCTGAAAGGTGACATGACATTGTCGCGTCAAGACGTTCTCCTCTGGTGGGACAATCGTGTGGCATTAACGCACTGGGCGACACGTCGCCTTTTTTTATTGTCTTTTGCAACGAAAAGGCGCACAGTCCTGATATGACAACTACAACCAGGCTCTCCGGCTTGGGTGGTTGGTTGGGCCGATGTGTCAGCGTCGCGATTGCGTTCGCTTTTTGCGCATCGGCGTTCGCTGAACCGAGCAAGAATGCGGTCGAAGTGTCTAGACAATCGACCAAGAAACATAAGATGTGCTATACGTACATCGGAAACTCGGCCATCCCGCAACCCTGCGATCGACTCAGCGCCATCCCGACCACTGCCACTCCGATACTAATTCTCGGAGGCAGTTCGCCGGATAGAACAGCAAGATAATTGATCCCAGTTTGGGATTTTTCGCTGGACGCGGTGCCGCCCGGCAGCGCGAGGCTATGGTTGCTTTGCTTTCACTTTCCAGCTCATCAAGGCGCGTAGCCTGCGCCCAACCGCTTCAATCGGGTGGCGCTCTGCGGCTTTAATCAACTTTGCGTAACGGCGGCGAGTTTTCATTTCCTGAATAAATCCCCGCGCGAATTCGCCGCGGCGAATTCTGCGCAAGGCTGCCGCCATGTTTTTGCCTACCTGCTTATCGACAATCTGCGGTCCAACGGTCAGATCTCCCCATTTTGCAGTGTCCGAGATCAATGAATGCATTCCTGCAATACCTTCCTCGTGAATAAGATCGACGATGAACTTCAGCTCATGGAGACATTCAAAATATGCCAGTTCAGGGGGATAACCTGCGCTCACCAAAGTCTCAAATCCCGAACGTATAAGCGCCGTCACCCCCCCGCACAGGACCGCTTGTTCGCCAAAAAGGTCCGTTTCAGTTTCTTCGCGAAAAGTCGTCCGAATTACTCCGGCGCGTGTGCAACCAATTGCTTTCGCCCAGGCCAGTGCGGTTTGAAGAGCGTGGCGGCTCGGATTCTGATGCACGGCCACGAGGGCAGGCACGCC
>Ga0137376_10002179_pt1 | contig 11547 bp, 6 predicted proteins | sample SagtaG_23_FD_104814 | JGI IMG/M metagenome (GOLD analysis project Ga0137376, IMG submission 104814) | Vadose zone soil microbial communities from Sagehorn Ranch, Mendocino, California, USA - Sage2_L_20_16 metaG | ecosystem: Environmental > Terrestrial > Soil > Vadose zone | place: USA...
GGATTCCTCGCTCGCGCCTTCGACTCGTGCATGGAGACCGGCGGACACTTTCACCGGCGCGTGCTGCTCCCGCTTTTTTTCGGCACTCTCAACACCCGCTATTCGAGACGCGCCCCGGCGGCACGTGCCCTCGGCCGCATTCCGTTCCTGAACGGCGGTCTCTTCGCGCGCACGCCTAACGAGCGCGCGCTCCGCGGCGTGCTCTTCCCGGATGAGGAGATGGGCGAACTCTTCAGCCAGGTGTTCGCGCGCTACCGATTCACGGCGCGTGAAGAGAGCACGGATTGGATCGAGTCGGCCGTCGACCCAGAGATGCTCGGCAAAGCCTTCGAGTCCCTCATGGCCAGCACGGACCGAAAGGGGAGCGGCTCGTTCTACACGCCACATTCACTCGTCGCGCGGGTCGCCGAGGCCGCGCTCGGGCGCGCCCTACACGTGTCGCCCGAAACTTGTCACGCCGATTCCGTCGTGGAACTGTCGGAGATCACGCGGCGCACCCTTCGCGCCCGCCTCGAGGAGTTGACGATCCTGGACCCGGCGTGCGGCTCGGGCGCATTTCTCGTCTATGCACTCGAACGCGTCGCCGACTTGCGCCGCGCCGCGGGTGACACGCGCGCCGTAACCGAGATTCGCCGCGACGTGTTGATGCGCTCGATCTTTGGCGTCGACAAGAACCCCACCGCCGTCTGGTTGTGCGAGCTTCGCCTCTGGCTCTCGGTGCTCATCGAGTCGGAGGTCGAGAATCCACTCGACGTTCGTCCGCTACCGAATCTCGACCGTAATGTACGCGTTGGTGATTCTCTCGCCGCCGACGCGGTGCTCGATGGCAGTACCGGCTTCGCGGATGTGTCTGGCCTCCGGCACGTTCGTGAGCGATATGCGCGGGCATCAGGCCGTCGCAAAGCGTCCCTCGTCAGGCAACTGGACCGCGAGGAAAGGCGAATTGCGTTGGAGAGGATCGAGCATGAACTCGTGTCGGTGTCCGCACTGCGACGCGACCTGCTCGGTGCGATGCGCGGGCGTGATCTCTTCGGCGATCGCGGCACGCCACTCGCCGATGCACGCGTGCACGCGGCGACGCTCCGCCGACGCGCCGCGGCCCTGCGATTCGAGCGACGCCGGCTCACTGCGGGTGGCGCACTGCCCTTTTCGTTCGTCGTCCACTTCGCTGACGTCATGGCGCACGGTGGTTTCGATGTCATTCTTGGCAATCCGCCGTGGGTGCGCTTGCATCGCATTCCGCCGTCGGAACGGGAATCTCTACGCGCCCGCTTCCGGGTATTTCGCGCCGGCGCGTGGGAGAGTGGCGCGGCACGCGCTCAGGCGGGCCGTGGGTTCGCCGCACAAGTCGACCTTGCCGCGCTCTTCGTCGAGCGCGCCGTGCGTTTGCTGAGGCCAGGGGCCGTGCTCTCGCTGCTCGTGCCGATGAAGCTCTGGCAATCACTCGCTGGGGGCGGAGTCCGACGTCTTCTCATCGAGGACACGCGCATCGTGGAACTGGAGGATTTCGCCGACGCGCCGCCGACGTTCGACGCGGCGGTGTATCCGTCGCTGATCGTCGCCGAGCGCTGGAGCGGAACGCCTCACGACGTGCCGGGCGAGATTGTCGCTGCGTCGCGCCCGTGCGGCAGCCCACCGCTGCGATGGCGTCTGCCCCGTCGTACCCTTTCGTTCGACGACTCGCCCGGCAGTCCGTGGCTCGTGCTGCCGCCCGAGGTTCGTTCCGCCTTCGATCGGCTGCGTGCCGTCGGCTTGCCGCTGTGCGAGAGCGCCATCGGACGGCCACATCTGGGCGTGAAGTCGGGGTTCAATCTCGCGTTCATCGTTAGGCGCGTACCGGGCGTCGACGATCGCGTCGTCGGCGTCACGGCCGCCAATGGTCGAAGTGGCATGATCGAGGCGACGCTTCTGCGGCCTGTCGTCCGCGGCGAGAGCATCCGCCCGTGGCGCCTTCCCGAATCTGGCGACTCCATCGTGTGGACGCACGCGCCGAATGGCCACGTGCTCGATCGGCTGCCTCCCCTCGCGGTACGCTGGCTTTCGCCGTGGCGGCGGCAGCTCGCGTCACGGGCTGACGCGCGGCACGCACGCTGGTGGTCGCTCTTTCGCGTCGACGCCGCCCGTCAGGACCGGCCCCGCGTCATCTGGGCCGATCTGGGTCGAGCACCGCGCGCCACGATGCTCGAGGCTGGTGATCCCTGCGTGCCGATCAATAGCTGTTATGTCGCCGTCTGTCCGGACGAGACCGACGCTTTGGCGTTGACCGCGCTGCTCAACTCCGTCGTCGCCGAGGCATGGCTTGCCGCGCTCGCCGAGCCGGCCCGTGGTGGTTATCGCCGATTCCTAGGATGGACGATGTCACTCTTCCCGCTACCGGCCGACTGGGCTCGCGCGCGCGACACACTCGCTCCGGTCGCCGCGGCGGCGATGCGCTCTGTTGAAGATCCACTCGCACTCCGCGTCGCACTCCTCGAGGAAACATTGGCGGCGTATCGGTTGCGCCACTCTCACCTCGCGCCACTCCTCGCCTGGTTCGGTAGATGACGCCGACAACCGCCGGATCACTCGATCCGAGGTTCATGCTCGCCCGGGCGCGAATGGTCATCGCGCGGGAAGTGCTGGATGCGGAATCTTGTCCCGCAACTGTTGGACAGATCGCGCTTCATGCACATCAGCGACGCGCGGCGGCGCGAATCCTCACGCTGCTGCGCGCCTACGGTGGCGCGCTGCTCGCGGACGCGACCGGCTTGGGCAAGACCTTCGTCGCCCTCGCCGTCGCCGACACGCTTGAGCGTATTCTCATCATTGCTCCGGCATCGCTCCGTGACGGCTGGCGGCGATCGGCGGCGTTGGCCGGGATCCAGGCTTCTTTCGTCTCGCTGGAGCGTTTGAGTCGTGGCATAGCGAGCCCCATGCGCGACCCCGAGCTCGTCATCGTCGACGAGGCGCATCACCTGCGGAACCCGCGCACGAAGCGTTACAGCGCGGTAGCCGCGCTCTGCGATCGCGCGCGAGTGCTGTTGCTGAGCGCGACACCGCTGCAAAACCGTCGCAATGATCTCGTCGCGCAACTGGCCCTTTTTCTCGGCGATGACGCGCTCTCCGCGACTGATGCGGAGCTGGCGCGCTACATCGTGCGCCGTCGCACGAGCGACACCACGATACACATACCCGCCGTTCGTGGACCAGAATGGATCCGCCTACCAAATGATGACGACCTGCTCGATGAGCTGGTGGCTCTCCCACCTCCCCTTCCCGCCGAGGACGAAGGCGAGGCAGGAGCGCTCGTCTCGTACACTCTCCTCCGTCAGTGGGCTTCGAGCCGGGCGGCGCTCGTCGCCGCGCTGCGCCGGCGGCTCGCGAAGGCATTTGCACTCATTTCATCCCTCGAGACCGGCCGCTGGCCGACTCGAGACGCCATTGCCGCCTGGTCGCAAGCCGACACGTCGGTGCAGCTCGCGCTTCCCGAGCTGCTTTCGCCGTTAGGCAGCCGGTTACCGATCGAGGCAATGCTCGTCGCGGTTCGAGCCCACGCTGACGGAATTCGCGCGATGCTCGCCACCCTTCGCGGCCGGCCCGATCCTGACCCGATCCGCGCGGCAGCGCTCGCCGATATCTGCTGCCGTCACGGCGACGCGCGCGTTCTTGCCTTCAGCCAGTACGCCGACACCGTTCGAGCGCTTTCGCGTTTGCTCATTGGCGGCGGACATGCCGTCGCCGAGCTCACGGCACGCGGCGGCCGCGTCGCCGGCGGCCGACTACAACGCGGCACTGTGCTGGCGCAGTTCACGCCGGGCCTGTCTGACGCCGAGCCCCGCGCTGCCGACCGGATCGCGCTTCTCGTCACGACCGATGTTCTCAGCGAAGGTCTCGACCTCCAGCGGGCGTCCGTGGTCGTGCATGTCGATTTGCCGTGGAACCCAGCCCGCCTCGAGCAGCGCGTCGGACGTGTACGGCGCCTCGGCTCGCCGCACGACATCGTGCATGTCTATGCGTTTGCGCCGCCGGCGAGCTCGGAGCGCGTGTTGCGCGTCGAAAGCAGGCTTCGCACAAAGCTGCGATTGGCGGGGCGCATCGTTGGTCTGGATGCAACCAGCATCCCAGACGTCGGGATCGGCGCGGCGGACCCGGCGCCAGAGGCGACGAGCGCGACGCTCGCGCTCCTCGAGCGATGGCGTGACGCGTCGGTCGCCGATCAGGTGTCCGCTGCCGACGAGCAGAGCGCGGTGCTCTGCGCCAGTGTCGATGCGCCTAACGACGGCTTCCTTGCCCTGTTGGCCGACGGCGACGAACGGATCTTGCTCGGCAAGATCGAGCAAGGCAATGCTGGTACGGACCCAGTGATGGTCGACCGGGTGGTTCACCTGTGCGCTGGCGAGGCCGTCGCGCCGTTGCCGACCGCCATTCAAGCGACGCTCGACGAGATCGCCGAGTGGTGCCAGCGCCGCGCCGCTCGCTCTCGACTGGCCATGTCCAGTCCTGTCGGCGCTTGCCTCCGCCGACGGATCTCCGCTCGCATCACCTCAGTGCTCGCGACGGCACCGCGGTACGAGCGAGCCACGCTTGCGCCGATCGCCTCACGCGCGCGAGACGCCCTTGGCGCATCGCTAGGTGCTGGTGCCGAGCGCGCACTCGAAAACCTCGCGCGGTCGGACGGAGACCATGCCGTTTGGCTTAGCGCCGTCGCCGCACTTGGTGCGGGCCGTCGGCTTCGTCAGCCGCCCGGCGCGGCGTCGGTTCCGCTCGTCGTCATCCTTCTGCGACGGACCGGCGACGGGCCGGAAAGCGGAAGTGCGCCGCGAGCATCGCGGCGCGCACCCGTCTGATCAGCGAAGTGCTGTCGCCTTCAAGCGAACGAGCAGGACGCTCGTCTGCGGGCCGACACCAACCATCAGGCGGCCGCCGACCAGCGCGTCCGCCGTGTATTGGCCGACACGTGTGTCGTTGACGAGTAGAACGATCTCCTGGCCGCGTACTTCGACGGTGACGTGATTCGTCGCCTCGGGCTCGGTGCGCACTACGCCGACGTCCGCGATCTTGACGAGCGAATTGCACTGCCGGTCGCTGTTCCAGCAGAGCTCGACCTGCCGATCGGCACTGACGCTCAACGAATAGTACTTACCCGATCGATCTTGGCGTCCGAAGCCGAGCAGCACCGATCCGCGTCGTGTTGTGCCAAGCTGCGCGACTTGGAGATCGAGCCGCACGTCAGTCGGAAGATCCAGCGACGGATAGCGCACCATACACATCGCATCCGGCGCGGTATTCTCCATCCGCACGCCTTCATCTTCGAAGCGCGCCTTGCAGCGTGGGTTCGACCATGTAAAGCCCTGCGAGGTGCTCGATTGAGCAAACTCGTCATCGATGATCGGCGGTGCTGGTGGCTTCTCGAGCGGCCGGATTGTCGTGCACACGTTGCTCAACCCGCCGAGAAGCAGCGTGTCCGCTCCTGCGATCGTGAGTTGGCGCCGGACGCTGTCGTCCATCGAGAACGCGATGCAGTACTGGCGTGCGTTGCGCAGAATCTGACGCGACGAAACGCCGTGCTGTCGCAGGTCGATCACTTCCGTAAGGGACAGCGCTCGCAACTGCGCTTGCGAAGCCAGAGGCGGTGTGGCGGCGAGAAGGAGGGCTGTCGCGCCAAGAATCACGCGACACGTCTGTACCACCGTAGGTGAGACCGTACGTGACACTGGCAATGCTCTCATTGGCATGCCCTCGCTTCCTCGCCGCGACGCTTCCGCATCTCGTTCTCTGCCGTGCACGCCTGCAACGCGCGCGCATCAGCCAAGTCCAGCTCCCGGCGCAGGCTGCGTATTGACTGCGAATCCGGATACCGCGTGGTAACGCTATCCAACTGCAGCAGGGCCGAGCGGAATGTCCGCCGCGCGATGGCATAATCGCCTTGCTCGAGCTGGTCATTGCCGTTCGTTAGGCGCGTGCGCTCGTCGACGAGCAGCTCCGGTGGAACGATCTTGAGATCGGCCGATGCGCCACCGACCGCGACCCTCACGTTCGGGAGACGTGTAGCAGGCAACACCGGGACGCGCTGTTCGGCCGGCGGATCGACTTGCGCCGCGGCGACGGCGCGACTCGGTGTCGCCACACGCTTCGCTGCCGGGGAATCCGTGACGTCGCGTGGCGTCGCCGTGCGGGGAACACTCTGCAGTACCGCGCCGCCGTCGACCGCTTCGTGCGCGGCCATTACCGGCCGTGTCGGCGCTCCGGGTGTGGTGATCGCACGCTCCGTTTCGGGCGTCGACGTGCCGCGCATGGCGCTAGCGCGGCCACTCCGCGCGAGCAAAACGAGCGAGCTCCCAATCGCGAGCACGAGTGTCGCCGCCGCCGCAAGGCTGTATCGCCGACGATGGATCGATCGCGCCGTGGTCGCGTCCATGTCCTGTACCATGAAGGCGAGCTGCGCCGAGAGAGAGAGCTCGCTCGTCGTCTCCTCCTCGATGGCTACCGGAGATTCCGCAACTGATGGAATCGTCGGGAGAGACACCGTCGGTGCGGCAACGAGGGGCGCGGTTGGCTGCGGCGACGCCCAGCTTGGCGCTGCCGCTCTCCGAACGGCCGGCTCGAAATCGGCGGCTTTCGACGCGCGTGCCGGCGGCCGCGGCGGCGGCGGCGCCACGCTCGGCGCTTCCCGGCGATCGAGCTGCTCGAAGTCTACCGTCAGCTCAGACCGCGGCGTCTTGCTGCTCGTCATCGAGCGCAGACGTGCAGCGGCACTCCCAAGCTTGCGAAGCAGTTTGATTGAGCTGCGTTCGTCGCCCGGAATGACGATTCCACCGGGGGCGAGTCGGAGCGGCATCGCTCGACCGTCCTCGTCTTGGATTGTCTCATCCGGCCGTGATGCGTTCTCGATCGCGAAGGCCGCTTGTGCGCCGCGCGCTGCACTGTTTCCCTCGACCAGTGCGGCCTCGAGCTGGCGACGCAGCTCCGAGGCGGCATGCGGTCGCTGCTGCGGCAACAGCGACATGCCACGCAGCACGAGTCGCGCGACGTTAGGCGAAAGCCCGGGAACGACCGCCGCAAGCGACGCGATCGGCTCGCCGGCAGCCCGTTCGAGCGCCGACGGCGGCGTCACGCCAGTGAGTAAATAGTACAGCAGCGCGGAGGCGGCGTAGACATCCGTCCATGGACCAATGTCGCGCGTTCCGTACTGCTCGAACGCAGCGAAACCGGGCGAAAGATCGGTCGCATGCACGGGGACGTGTCGCCGCGCGCTGAACTCGAGCAACACCGCCGTACCGTCGGCGCGAACGTGCACCGTGTGCGGTGAAAGGTCCCGGTGAATGATGCTTTCGGCGTGAAGTAGCGCGATCGCCGACAGTAGTTGCTGAATGACTCGGCCCGCGTCGGACGTCGACAACCGGCCGCCGCCCGCCCGCACGTAGTCTCCGAGTGTCTGCGTCTCGTGATTTTCCATCACGAGGTAGGCCGTCTCATTCGCGTCGACCACAGCCCGCACGCGCACGACGCTCGGGTGTGCTATTTCCGCGAGCACGGAACCTTCGAGCGCAAAGCGGTGCAGCGCGCGCAGAAAATCGCGCTCTACCTCCGGCGAATGCGCTCGGACGGCAACGCCGTCAGCGGCACGAGATACGAGGTTGCGCGGGAAGAATTCCTTGATGACGACGACGTCACCATTGAATTGGTCTTCGGCGTGATAGCTGAGCGCAAAGGGGCTCGTTCCACGAAGGGAACGAACGATACGAAAGCGATCAGCGAGCAATGCTCCAGGTCGGAGCGTGAGCGCGTGGTGCGACTCCAGGGCGTCGGTGGGCACACCATCTCCGGTGGCGAGGCGCCCAAACTAATAGCGCAACGTATGCCCGTCTAACGAGTCGACTGACCGCTCCTTCCTGGGACGCCCAATTCGCTGCGCCGCAACGATCTACCCGCGAATTGCGTCGCCAATAGCCGCGATGCCGCGGGCTTCCATGATCGCCGCGACAAGCAGCAGTGCAGCATACGTGTTGCGGCGACGCAACAGTTCGTCGCCTCACGTTCGCACATGACAACTCAAGCCTGACCGAGCGCGGGAGCCTCGGCGCTCGTTATCAGTCCGCTTGTTCGATCCGCTAGCCCTCGCGGAAGCGTGAGCATGAACGTGGCTCCCGAGCCCGGACTGCTCCGAAGCGTTAAGTCGCCGCTCATGCCGCGCGCGAGATCGCGACTGATCGCGAGCCCGATTCCGAGCCCCTCCTGCGTTTGTGTCAGCGACCGGTCGAGCTGCACGAACGGCTCGAAGACGTGAGCCTGCCGGCCTTCTGGGATGCCCGGCCCGGTATCGCGGACATGCACCGCGACCTGCGTCTCGCCGACGGCCCACGACGATAGCGTGATTCGGCCGCCGGATGGCGTAAAGCGAATCGCGTTTGATAGCAGATTCAGTATCACCTGTCGCAGCTTCTCCCGGTCAGCAACGACCATGAGATCGGGGTCGCCCGGCACATACTCGAGCGTAAGTGACTTCACCGACGCTTGCGGCGACACCAGCGCGTCGAGATCCGCGAGGAATGGCCCGATCGCGATTATCATCGGCTCGTACGTCACTTGACCGCGCTCGATCCTGTTGAGATCGAGGACGCCACTGATGAGCCCGAGCAGATGTTGGCCATTCGTCCGAATGCGCGTGAGATCGCGCCGCTGCGCATCCGTGAGCGGCCCACGCAAGCCCATCTCAAGGATCTCGGCGTAACCCGCGATCGCGTTGAGCGGCGTTCGTAGCTCGTGACTCATCGTCGCCAGGAACTCCGATTTCGCGCGGTTGGCCGCGCGCGCGTCGGCGCTTTGTTGCTCCAGCTCGCGATGGGCCACCGCGACCTCATTCGCCATGTGATTGAAACTGTCGGCGAGTCGCGCGATTTCCGCCTCTCCTGATCGGGCGACGCGCGTGTCGTATTGGCCGCGCGCGATGGCCTCCGCTCCGTCGGCGATCGTCGCGATCGGACGCGCCACGCGCCGACCGATGAGCGTCGCCGCCCCCGTCGCCGCCACCAACAATACGATGCCGACAAGGAGAAGTTGTCTGACCGCCGAGCGTGGCGCCTGCAGCACGTCCCGCACCGGATACTCCATTGTCACGACGAGCGGCGTCCCGTCGATGTGCTCGTCGGCGATGAGAACTTCCTCATCGGCGCCGCGAAGCGCGCGACCGTCGTCGTTAGGTCGCCGCCGCGACGGCAACGCCGGAAGGCCGCCGACGGTCGCCCACACGCTGCCGTCGGTGTTGTGGTAGTAGGTACTCACGCCCTCGCCCGCCAGCGCGCGAATGCTGCGCTCGACCTGCGGGTTCGCCTCGATCCGGCGTTGCTGAGCGATATATCCAATGGGGCTGCCACCCTCGAACACTGGCACCACGAGCCAGTAATAGACGCGACCCGCCGTACTGTATAGCCGGCCGAGTTGCAGCGAGTCCACGGGCGCGACGTCGTTCACCCCGTCGCGGGGGATGTGCGGCGCACCGAGTGACCGCGTCGCCGGTGGAGACTCGGGGACCACCGGCTCGTTCGCTCCAAGATAGGCCACACGACCCCCACGCTCGCTCCATAGCTCGATTGGCATCCCCGAGTCAGTCGGCGTCGACAGCTGCGAGAGCGCCTTCCGTGCGGCCCTCGTGATGCTGTCCGGCGCGGCTGCGTCATTGGGTCCGCCAGTCTGTGATGCCCGCGCGGAAATCAGCGCGCGTTGAATTGCGCGATCATGTGCGGCACTTCGGTAGCGCGCACGGCTCTGCCGGATTCCGCTCTCGGCGAGCGCCGCCAGTTGACGCGTGCCCCGCGTGAGTCCCTCGGCGGCGCTCGCGATCGCGGTGCGAGTCAAAGTCGCGTACGCGACGCCAAGCACGACGAGCAAGCAGACGGCGATCACGCTGCCGGTGAGCAGCGACAGCTTACGCGCAAGAGACATCCGGGGCGGGTGGCCAGCGCCTGTCATCGCGCTGTCGGATGGCTCACGTTAGGTGTCTCCATCAATCTGTTGTCGCTATCGCCAGCAAACGTGGTCCTTCGAGCGTCGCTCCGCAAGCGGTCGAGAATGCAACCGCCGGTGCCCGGGGCGCTTGTTTTCCGGCCGTGCTACTATCTATGGCGACGTGCCGATCAGATGGCCAGGTTGCCTCAGCAGCCGGCAATGCCGGCGGAGTGAGCCGTGATTAGAGAGTTCAAGGCGTTCCTCATCAAGCAAAACATGCTCGCCCTCGCCATTGCCGTCGTCATTGGCGCGGCGACAAATGACGTCGTGCAAGGGCTCGTAAACGACTTCATCATGCCCGTCATTAACGCGATTTCGCCCACCAAGGCGTGGCAAGATCTCCGCTTTCCCCAGACCGGCGCCGTGCAGTTCACATATGGTCACTTTCTCAGCGTACTCCTGAAGTTCGCCATCGTTGGCTTCATCTGTTGGCGCCTAACGCTTTTCTTCATCAAGCCGCCAAAGAGCGACGAAAAGCCGGCGACGCGCGAGTGTCCGTTCTGTCGCCAGAACATCGACGCGCGCGCCACGCGGTGCGCGTACTGCACGAGTCCCCTCGCGGCTACGTGATGGAATGCACGCCAGTCGGCCGCTCTCCGCTCGACGCGTCACTCTTCGAGCGCCGGTTCGTACTCCCGCGGGATCGAGCCGCCGCTCGGCTCATGGCGTCCCAGCAGACGCACGCACGTATTCCAGCGCAAAATTGCCTCGTCGTTGCCCGCTGGCCGGAGCGCTTCGGCGCGCTCGTACCAGGTCATCGCTTCGTGGAACCATTCGGCAGCCACTTCGGCGGCGCCTAACGCGGCGCGATGGAGCTGCGCCTTCGCACGCCGCTCGCAGATGATCCCCGCGTAGTACGCGCGCTTGTAATCATCCTGGAGGCGCGGCAGCACCTCGCGAGCACGGTGCACCCCGTCCGACTGCTCCTCGCCGAATTGATCCGTAATCGAGAGCAGGAGCGTTACCAGCGCGCTCTGGCTCTCCGGCTCGACGCGAAGAATGTCCAGACAGATGCTTTCCGCCGCCGACGAATCATTGAGTAGGCGATACCGTTCCGCCTTCTGTAGCGCCGCGGGAATGCCGTCTCGCGTGATGGGCTTCAGTTCCATCGTCCACCTCCACTAGCGCGCCGCGCGTCCAAGCGTCGCGGCGATCTACTTCTTCTTTCGCCGGGAATAAAGCTTCACGAGTTTGCCGATCGGATCGAAAAACTCGTCGACCACCCGCTCTTTCAGGGGAATGATCGCGTTGTCGGTAATCGTGATCTGTTCTGGACACACCTTCGTGCAGCACTTCGTGATGTTGCAGTAGCCGATGCCATCGGCCTTTCTCAGCTCCGGAATGCGGTCCGCCGTGTCGAGTGGATGCATCTCGAGCGCCGCGATGTGGACGAGGAAGCGGGGCCCGATGAACTCGTCATGCTTGTGATGATCGCGCAGGACGTGGCAGACGTCTTGACACAGGAAGCACTCGATGCACTTGCGGAACTCCTGCACCCGGTCGACGTCGCGCTGATACATCCGCCACGTCCCGTCCGGCGCGTCCGGCGCGCGCGGCGCGAAC
>Ga0137376_10002180_pt1 | contig 11544 bp, 11 predicted proteins | sample SagtaG_23_FD_104814 | JGI IMG/M metagenome (GOLD analysis project Ga0137376, IMG submission 104814) | Vadose zone soil microbial communities from Sagehorn Ranch, Mendocino, California, USA - Sage2_L_20_16 metaG | ecosystem: Environmental > Terrestrial > Soil > Vadose zone | place: USA...
GCCGGCGACGAGGGCGCCGAGGGTCGCGGTGGCGACGACGTTCACGGCCGCGGTCCGGATCCCGGAGAGGATGACGGGCAGGCCGAGCGGGATCTCGATCGACCTCAAAATTTGCCCCTCGCTGAGTCCCATCCCGCGGGCCGCCTCGACGATGTCGCGGTCGACCTCGCGGATCGCAACATACGCGTTCGTGACGATCGGCGGGATCGCGAGCGGCACGAGCGCGAAGACGGTCGGCCAGAACCCGAGGCCGAGTCCAAGCGATATCGCGATGACCAGCCCGAAGGCGAGGAGCGCGAGCGATGGCAGCGCGCGTCCGATGTTGGCCACGTTGATCGCGATGAAACCGGCACGGCCGCTGTGTCCTAGGTAGAGCGCGATGGGCATCGCGATCACGAGAGCGACGAGCACGGAGAAGGCGGAAAGCTCGATGTGTTCGAGCACGCGGACCGGGATGCCGTGCGAGCCCTGCCAGTTCGCCGGATCGGTGAGCCATCGAACGAGATCACCGAGCGCCGTCATCGCGCATGAGTCCAGGGTGTGAGCGCTCGTTGCACGAGCACAAGCGCCGCGTCCGCCAGCACCGCCAGCACGACCGAGCCGAGCGCGCCGACGATCAGCGCCGTGCTGAAGAACAGCTGGATGCCGAGCAGGATGAAGTAGCCCATGCCGCCCTGACCGATGAGCGCGGTCACCGTGACGAGGCCGATCGTTGTGATCGTCGCGACGCGGATCCCGGCGAAGATGACCGCGAGCGCAAGAGGAAGCTCGACGCGCCACAGGATCTGGCGATCGGTGTAGCCCATGCCCCGCGCCGCGTCGCGGACCTCGACCGGGACGCCGCGAACCCCGGCGACGATGTTGCGGATCAGGATGAGGAGCGTGTAGCTCACGAGGCCGATCTCGGCGCTGAGCAGGGAAAGACCGGTGTACGGGATGAGCAGGGCGAACAGGGCGAGGCTCGGGATCGTGTAGAGGATCCCCGTTGTCCAGGTGATGGGTCCGTACAGCGCGGGTATGCGGAGCGCCAGCAGCGAAAGGACGAACGCGATGACGACTCCCACGGCGACCGCGATGACCGTCAGCTCCAGGTGCTCGCCGACCCGTTGACCGATCTCCCCCGCGTGACTCGCGATCCAATCCCAGCGGACGAGCGGTTCGCCGGGCGTCACGCCGGCTCGTCCACGCGCAGGATCCGTCCGATCTGCTGGAGGCTGAGCGCGCCGAGGTAGCGATCGCCGTCCATGACGGGCGCCTCCTGCGCTTCCGAGGACAGCATGACTGCGAGTGCGTCGCGCAGGCTCATCGACGACGGGAGCACGGGTGCGCCATCGAGCTTCGCCCTGTCCACCGGCGCGAGCTCGACACCGCCGACCGTGAGGAGCGAGAGTCGCTTCAGACCGCGATCGCTGCCCACGAACTGGGCAACGAAGTCGTCGGCGGGATGTGCGAGGAGCTCCGCCGGCGGCGCGTACTGCACGAGATGGCCCAGGCGCATCACCGCGACGCGGTCGCCGAGCTTGATCGCCTCATCGATGTCGTGCGTCACGAAGATGACCGTTATGCCCTGGGCGCGTTGCAGCCTGAGGAACTCGTTCTGGAGACGCTCGCGCACGATCGGGTCGACCGCCGCGAAGGGCTCGTCCATGAGCATCAGCGGCGGCTCCGCCGCCATCGCGCGCGCGACGCCGACGCGCTGGCGCTCGCCGCCCGAGAGCTGCGCGGGATAGCGGCGGCGCATGCGCTCGGGATCGAGGCCGATGAGCCTCATGAGCTCGTCGACGCGCGCCTGGATGCGCTCCTTCGGCCAGCCCAGAAGGCGCGGGACGGTCGCGATGTTCTCGGCGACGGTCTGATGCGGGAAGAGTCCGGTCTGCTGGATCACATAGCCGATCCGCCGGCGAAGCTGCGTCGGATCATCTGCGAGCACGTTCTGCCCGTCGATCAGGATCTCGCCCGAGGTCGGCTCGATAAGTCGGTTCACCATCCGGAGCGATGTGGTTTTGCCGCATCCGGATGGGCCCACGAGGACACAGATGCGTCCCGCCGGGACGGTGAAGCTCAGGCGGTCGACCGCGACGGTGTCGCCGTAACGCTTGGTGACCTCGCGCAGCTCGACCGTGGCGCCGGCGCGCTCGGCCATGCGCCAAGGATAAAGACGCTTTCGCGACACGGAACCGCCGGCCGTACCTAATATCGGTGTCCAACGCAAAGGGGAGTGCTGACTTGGCGATCGCAGAGAAGAAGGATCTCTATACCTTCCCCGGGCCGCCCGACGCGGTCTCGCCCGAGTGGCCGGGAACGCCGATCGGCGCGAAGAACACGGTCACCCGCACGAAGGGCCGCACGCTCGTCCACGACAAGACCGTCGACGCCAAGCCTGGGCTCTTCAAGCGGCTCCTCGCGAGCGCCTTCGAGCACATAGCGACCGCCAAGGAGACCACGTACTCCCACGACGTCGTGATCCACGGGCTGCGGGTCCGCGCGATCACCAACAGCGAGCACCTCATCGGCTACTGGAAAGACAACTGGTACGGCGTCGAAGAATGGCAGCGCATCACCGGCAAGAAGCCGGCGGAGACGCCCGACGTGCTCGTCGTCGCGCTCGGGCGCGTTCCGACAGAAGCCGAAGCCGCCTACTACTCACGACAGAACGACACGGTGATCTTCTTCAACACGAGCTACTACGGGCAGCTCAAGAGCTGGGTCCTCGGCGCGGTCGGCCGCAAGCTCGCCGTGGAGTACGGGATCCACTCGATCCACGGCGCAGTCGTGACAAAGGGTGGCAAGGGCATTCTCTACATCGCCCCGACCGGCACCGGCAAATCGACGTCCACCTACGGGGTCATGGAGTTCCCGGATACCCGCTTCCACTCGGACGACTGGGTCTACGTTCGCTACGCCTACCGGACCAAAGACGGGAAGATCTTCTCGCCCGCGAGAATCCTCGAGGGCGGCGAGGAGGTCGCGCGCGGCTACCAGACCTACCGCTGGCTCGAGGACCATCGCTCGAGCGACGCCACAGTCATCGGGCGCGGCCTCGACGACCGCGAGGTCACGGCGAGCGCGCGCGACCTCGACGTAGACCATCCCGAGGCCTACGCCTACACCAGCGAGAAGGTCTTCTACCTCCGGTCGAATCTCGTCGAGAACTTCCCGCAGGCCGCGTTCGACATGATCCGCTCGCGCCTCGAGAACGCGCCGGACGTGACGCCCGAGTTCATGCTTCAGAACAAGGCCACGATCGACGCCGTCGAGCTGCAGCTCCGTCGCAAGGCGCCGTTCGACAAGATGGACAACCAGGAGCTGCGCGAGACCATCGCGCGCTTCTTCGCGTTCGACAACACGCGCGCGATGCTCGACATCACCACGGTGTTCCCCAAGGAGCGCGTGTATACGAACCCGATGGAGCCCGCACGCATCCACGCCGTCTTCCTCATCAAGCGCAACTTCGACGAGGACGTGGTCGTCGACCGGCTCTCGATCGACGAGTTCATGGCGCGCCTGCTCGTGGGACTCACGCCCGCCGGAACGAAGGAGATCGTCTACAACTCCTACCGCGCCGTCGACGACAAGAGCGAGCGCGCCTGGATCGACACGATCGAGGCCAAGGGCGTGGACCGTATGTGGGGGGAGTACCAGAAGGCAAAGGACAAGCCGGAGACGCTCAACGAAGAGATGGAGATGTTCCGGATGCTCTTCAAGTCGGCCGCGGCCTACGACCTCAACACCGTTTTACAGAAGGACAAGGCGATCGGCTCCAAGATGGAGGCCGTGCAAAAGACGATGAAGCTCATCGTTGCGGCGCTTGACAACACCAGGGAAGACTTCCGCTACACGATCACGGATTACCGGAAGCTCGTGGAGTAACAGCCAGGCGAGCCTTACTCTCCACGGCATGGATATCGATGCAGCCCTCATGGCGGGGGCGATCGCAGGCGGGATCACCGGCGGCATCGTCGCGGCGGTGATCTCGCTCGGCGTCCTCCGCTCGCAACGGCACATCGGCGGGACGTCGATCGGGGCGGTCGAACACTCGAGCGAGTGGCGGACACCCTCTGGACCGCTCGCACGGCATCTCGCGCACAGCGAGCCTTCGACTCCCGAGCCGTCGGACCGGGCCATGGAGGAGTAGCGACCCCGCGAATGGGTCCCTTCGACCGCTTCAACGATCGCGCGAAACGCGTGCTCGCCCTGGCGCAGGATGAGGCCGTTCGTTTCAACCACAACTACATAGGTCCCGAGCATCTCCTGCTGGGGCTGATCCGAGAGGGCGAAGGAGTGGCCGCGCGTGCCCTGGACTTACTTGGTGTCGAGCTATCGAAGGCTCGCACCGCGGTGGAGTCCAAGATCGGCCGGGGTGACAGCACGATCCGGCCCAGCGAGATCACTCTCATGCCGCGGACCAAGAAGATCGTCGAGCTCGCGATCGACGAGGCGCGGAAGCTCGGCCACAGCCACATCGGCACCGAGCACCTCCTGCTGGGCCTGCTCCGCGAGAGCGGGACGATGGCGTCAGAGGTTCTCGAATCGCTTGGGGTCTCGCTTGACAAGGCTCGCCACCAAGTGATCGCGACCCTTGGCCAGCAGCGGGTGGAGCCTGTTGCCGATACCAGAGGGACTTCTATTGGTCCCTTCGATCGTCTGGACAGGGAGTCGAGCCGCATCGTGTCCCGGGCGTACTGGGAGGCCGGGCGGAAACAGCAGGAACGCATTGGCCCCGAACATCTCCTGCTCGCGCTCATCGCGGACGATTCCGCGTGGCTCCGGCGCACGTGGAAAGAGCTCGAGGTCGACCTCGAAGACCTGACTACACGGATTGACGCGGCTGCTGAGGCGCCGCGTGATGGGGCGACGCGCGGCAGACTCGTCCTATCCACCGAATTCTCGGATGTGGTCGATCGCGCTTCCTCGTTCGCCGCGCAGCGCAACAGCCCGCTCATCCGGCCGGAGCACCTCTTGCTCGGGCTCGCCGCGGATGCGCAGGGCATCGCAGTCGCCTGGCTGCGGGCTGAAGGCATAACGCCCGAGCGCGTGCGTGAGGTCATCGACAAGCTCAAGAGTTAGCGGAGGGACGGACATGGACACGAGCTACATCGTCGTCGCGCTCATCGCCGGCCTCGCCGGAGGCCTGATCTCGGCGCTCGTCATCGTGTTCGCGCAGCTTTGGATGGCGCGGCCGCGGAGATCGTGGGCGCCCTATTACTCGGCACCGCCCGGTGCCGCTCCGGCGCGTGAAAGGTTCACGCGGATCGAGGGGGGCAGGGGTCCGTTCGATCGCTTCAACGACCGCGCAAAGCGGGTGCTCGCGGCGAAACGGAAGCAAGAACAAGTCCCGCCCGAGCTCTTCCTGATGGCGCTCACAGATGAGGGTGGCGGCGTCGGTGCTCAGGTTCTCGCTTCCTTCGGCGCGACTGCGGCGCGCATCCGCGAGATCGTCGACGGGCCGCCGTCGTGACGCCCGAAGTCATCGGTGTCGCGCTGATAGCCGGACTCGCCGGAGGTGCTGTTGCCGCGCTCGTTATGGGCTCCATCCAGGCGTGGATGGCCCGCGGCAGGGGGGGACACGTCGCCTACGCACGCCACATCGGACCGCCGCCGACCGTCACGCGCCGGGCCGGCGGTTCCTCTGGCATGGGGCCCTTCGATCGATTCAACGAATCCGGCAAACGCGTCCTTGCATTGGCGCAAGACGAAGCTCTACGACAGGACCACAACTACATCGGTACTGAGCATCTCCTGGCGGCGCTGCTCCGCGACGACACCGTCGCCGCCCGCGCGCTCGCGTCATGCGGAATCGAGCTCACGAAAGTGCGGACCGCGATCGAGTTCACGATCGGCCGCGGCGATCAGAAAATTTCGCCGAGCGAGATCACGCTCTCGCCGCGCACGAAGAAGGTCATCGACCTCGCCATCGACGAATCGCGCCGGATGGGCCAGTCCTACGTCGGCGCCGAGCACATCCTCCTCGGGGTGATCCGTGAAGGTGAGGGCATCGCCTCGGGCGTGATCGAGTCCCTTGGCGTGGGCCTCCCGACCCTACGCATGAAGGTGATCCAGTTGCTCGGAGCGTCCGGCTTCCAAGCGCCATCGACCGGGACCGGGACCGAGCCGCCGCTGCCGCACGCCCAAGGGACGGGGCCGTTCAACCGATTCACCGACCGCGCCAAGCGAGTCCTCGCGCTCGCGCAGGACGAGGCGATCCGCATGGGCCACACCTACGTCGGACCCGAGCATCTGCTCCTCGGCCTTGCCCGCCTGGCCGATCTCGCTCAAGCAGATCCTTCGATGAAGCGGATCTGGGACACGCTTGGGCTCACCCTGGAGCAGATACGCTCGGAGCTTGGAAAGGTGATCCCGCCGAGCGAACAGCCGACCCCGGCGACGGCGATCACGCTCAGTCCGGAGACCAAAGGACTCCTTAAATTCGTCCACGAATCCGCCGGAGACAACCCCGTCGTGCCAGAGCATCTTCTGCTCGCGATCGTTCGCGACGAACAGAGCTTCGGAGCACAACTCCTCACACGGCTCGGCGTTACGCCCGAACGAGTTCGGGCGGTCGTCGGCCATTGATACGCCGCTGTCGTAGCGCGAGGCCGGTCTTTTTCGACACTTAGCGCATGTATCCGACCGCGGCCCGCCAGGGCTCCCACACCGGCGCGATGGTTTTCGTCGGAGCGATCGGCCTCGTTCTCATCGTCATGTTCGGCTTATGCGGCGGTGGTTCGGGACCGCGGGCGCAGGCCACGCCGACTCCGACCCAGGCGCCGCTTCCGAAGGCGTCCGAGCTGGACAGCGCGTGGATCGACCAGAGCGCACCGGCGCAGGTCTCGATCGGCGCCGAGGCGACCATCACGTTCAAGTTCCGAAACACGGGGAAGGTCGCGTGGGCCCGCGGGACCGGATCCGAGGCGAGCCTCGCGTTCGTCGGCAGCAACGCGAACTTCGATCCGAAGATGGCGGTCAACTGGCCGCAGCCGGGTCGGCCGGCGGTGCAGGGCGAAGCGGTCGTCGCACCGAACGACATCGCCACGTTCACGTTCAAGGTGAAGGGCGTGACCGTGGGGACGTATCGCATCGACGTACGTCCCGTGGTCGCCGCAGTCGGGCCGATGCGCGATCAGGGCGTGTACACCGAGGTCGTCGTCCGCTAGTACGCTTGCTCGCAGTTACGCCGGGCGGAGATAGGCGACCGAAATGCGTTTTGCGGGCACGCTCGACATTGCCGCGCCGCGCGAGCGGGTGTGGTCCTTCCTGACCGATCCGGCTCAGGTGGCCGCGTGTGCCCCGGAGCTACAGAGCCTCGAGGTCACCGATCCGCATCACTTCAAGGTGGTGGTGCGCGCCGGCGTCGGCCCGATCAAAGGGACCTTCGCCATGAACGTGCAGTTCATCGAGCTCGACCGGCCGAAGCATGCTGCGGTCGTCGCGCGCGGCCAGGCCCCGGGCAGCGCGGTCGAAATGGTGAGCAACATGAATCTCGCCGAGTTCGACGAGACCCACACGATGATGGAGTGGTCGAGCGACGTCACGGTCTCCGGGATGATCCAGCAGGTCGGGTCGCGACTGATGCAAGGCGCGGCCGACAAGATCACGCAGCAGGTCTTCTCCTGCATCAAGGCGAAGCTCGAGGCGCCCGTCGCGATATGACGGAGACGTCCACGCAAACCGGGACACGCGGGTACGTCGACATCGGCGGCCATCGAACCTGGCTCGTGGACTCGGGCGGATCGGCCGAGCCGGTGCTGATGCTGCACGGAGGCCTCAGCGACAGCGAGTTCGTAATGGACCCACTCGAACCGGCGCTCAGGAAGCGCTTTCGGATCCTGGCGTTCGATCGTCGCGGTCACGGTCGGACGGCCGACACCGACGCGGCATTCCACTACGAGGACATGGCGGCCCAGAGCATCGCCGTGATCGAGAAGGTCATCGGCGGCCCCACGCACCTCGTCGGCTGGAGCGATGGCGCGATCCTCGCGCTGCTCATCGCGCTTCGGCGCCCCGATCTCGCTCGCTCCCTCGTCCTGATCGGTGCCAACTATCACTTCGATGGAAACATGCCGACGACGCCGGGCGGATCCGGATTCTCGATCCTCAAGCAGCGGTATGCCGAGCGCTCGCCCGACGGCGCGGATCACTTCCCTGCGGTGCTCAAGAAGTCCCTCGCGATGTTCGCGACAGAACCGACCCTCACCACGGACGATCTGCGAACGATCTCGGCGCCGGCTCTCGTCGTTGTGGGTGACGACGACCTGATGACGCTTGCGCACACGGCGTCCCTGTATGAGTCGCTGCCTCACGGTCAGCTGGCGGTCATCCCCGGGACATCTCACGCGGTCCTGCTCGAGAAGCCGGCGCTCGTGGCGCAGATCGTCAGCGATTACCTGAGCGCGCCCGCGGTCGCCGAAACGTACTTCCCCGTGCGGCGCAAGCCACCGGACGGCGACGGTTGATGAACGATCGCAGCGGCGATCGCATCGCCCGCGACCTTTTGCTCCTCCCCCGCCTCGTCCGGCGTGCCGGCGGCGATGTCAACGCCGAGCGCACGCGACTCTATCTGCGCGCGCTCGCGGAAGTGGAACTCACACGCGTCGACGACGTGCGCGCCGCGAGCCGGAGCGCGCTTCTGAGCCGGCACGCCGACCTCACGTCGTTCGAGATCGCGTTCGATCTCTTTTGGTCGCTGCTACGGGGCGGCGGCCTCCCGACGAGCGAGCGCACCGGCACGATCCGAGCCGGCGGAGTGGATCGGATCGTCGCGCCGCTCAATCCTCTGCCTCAGGCGATGGCTCCCGCCATCCGGCGCTCGGTCCGCGTAGCCGCCAGTCCCACCGAGCTCCTCCGTGGCATCGACTTCTCGGCCATGACTGCAAATGAGCGCGCGGCCGCGGCGCGATTCCTCGAGCGCCTGCGATGGTCCCCGGGCGAGCGTCCGAGCCGACGGTTCCGCGCGGCGCGCGGCGGCTCGCGGCTCGACGCGCGGGCGACCTTGCGCAGGACGGTGAGCACGTTCGGCGAGCCCGCCGTCCTGCTCCGCCGCGCGCCGCGGCCGAAGCGCCGACCGCTCGTGATCCTCTGCGACGTCTCGGGCTCGATGGAGGCGTACACGCGCCTCCTTCTCCATATGTCGCATGCCCTCGCGCGCGAATGGGGCCGCGTCGAGACGTTCACGTTCGGCACCCGCCTCACGCGGATCACGCGTCAGCTGAGGGATCGCCGCCCCGATGCCGCCCTGGCGCGCGTAGCTCGCACGGTCGCGGACTGGTCCGGCGGCACCCGCATCGGTGACGCGCTCCACGAGTTCAACCTGCGCTGGTCACGCCGGGTGCTCGGACGAGGCGCGGTCGTTCTGCTCGTCACCGATGGCTGGGAGCGTGGAGATCCGGGGCGACTCGACGACGAGGCCGCGCGTCTTCAGCGTGCGGCATATCGCCTCGTCTGGCTCGACCCGCTCTCTGGAACGCGCGACTACTCGCCGGACTCGCGCGGCGCTCGCGCCCTTATCGCCCACGTCGACGACCACGTCGCGGCGAACACGCTCGATAGCCTTGTGCTCGTCGCGGACCTTCTGGGAAAGATCGGGCGCGGGAGACCCGTCCGCCGAGCGGTGTAGCTCCTACGGGGCTTCGTGAACGCGCAGCGCGATCAACGCGATCATGCCGGTGTTCCCCATCGCGGTCATCGAGAGCGCCGAGCTCGTGGTATCGAGACGACTCTCGGTCACGTCGATCATCGGCCTGCCGTCCATGAAGACGACGTAGCCCGGCGTGCGCACGAGGACGGCGAACTCCATCGGCGAGGAGAGGTCGCGCAGCGGTACGGAGTGGCCGAGCACTTCCGTGACGCCCGTCGCCTGGTCCTGATAGATGAGCTCGGCCCGCTGGCCGGACACGTCGACCCGCAACGAGACGCTGCGGTCGCCGACCGCGCGCACGCGCCACAGGAGCATTCCATCCGTGCCCGGCGTGTCTGAGATGACGGCGATCGCCATGAACGGCGCCGCGAACTCGGGAAACGTGACGGTCGCCCGGCCTGACTCCTTGAAGTTGAAGGTGAGAGCGCCTTCGGTGCGGATGTAGGCACCTCCGGTGGTCTCCGTCGGGAACGGATCCTGAGTCACGGTCGCTACCCAGATGGGCTTGCCCGCGGGGAGTGCCTGCGGCCCGGGGGCCGAAGGCTGCTGCGATGAAACGATCGGCCCAATCGCGAACGAGGCGATCGCGAAGAGGAGCAGCAACACGCCGATGAGCGTCCCCGCGATCGCGACGATGCTCGGGCCGCCGTCGCCTTCGCCCGAGGCCGCGTCGGCCGGAGTGACTTGCGCATCGGGAAGGGCTGCCGCAAGGCGAGCGCGAGCCGCGTTCGCGGTCGGTGCGGGCACGCGCACGACATAGCTGAAGACCGCGGGAGCCGTCTCCGCGACCGGTGCCGCCGCGGTGACGACGCGGTCGGCGCGGATCACTCGCAGATGGAACGCGAAGACCGAACCGGCGACCGCGGCGTCGACCGTGAAGTGCCAGATGTCGTGCCACGTCGAGAGCGGGAACTCCGCCGCGAGCGCGGCGTTGAGGAGCCGGTACAGCGCGGCCGATCCGAACACGAGCAACCCGATCGCGCCGCCCAGGACGGCGAGGTACAGGTACCCGCGGCGCTGCGGCGCGCGCCGCTCGGCTTCGTCGATCCGCCGCTGCGCTTGCCACCAATGGAAGCCCCACGCGGGCAGACCGACGAGAACGAGGGAGAGATACGTCGCGGTCTCGCCGTTGGGATGGGTGTTCATGCCCATGAGCTGGCTTCCGAACACGCCGATCGTTCCCGCGGCGCCGATCGCCGCCATCGCGAGCCCGATCGCCGCGACGGCATACGTATAGGTGCGCCGGATGACCGCGGCGCGGCTGAGCTCGGTCTCCCGCGCAGCTTCCGCCTCGACCACCCGGCGGTGGATGAGCCAGAGCGGCGCGAAGATGAGCGTGAAGGCGATCGGGAAACCGAGGTCGTGCACCAAGCTCGTGAACTGCTCCTGGAACGGATCGCCGAGCAGCCGGCGGATGACCGCAGCCAACCCGAACGTCGTCGAGATCAGAGCGACGATCGCGGACAGCCCGACGATCAAGTAGATCGCGAGCTTCCGAACGACGGAGCGCCGCTCGATCTCGCCGTCCGCGCCCCCTCTGCGCAAGCCGCGTTGCAGCGGAAGCCACGTGGCGAGCCACAACGCGAGGCCCGCGACGATCGGCGGGATCTGGTTGATCAGCTGGAAGAGCAGCTGCTCGTCGCGGGTCGGCTCCTGGAAGCCGGGCGGGCCGAAGTCGGAGCGATTCAACGTGACGAGCGAATCGGCGACCACGCGGTCCCAGAGACCTTGCAGCATGAACGCCGTCGAGAAGGCCGCGAAGAACAGCCCGATGACGGCGAGCCCGTAGAGCGCGAGGTGGCGAATCTCCGCGGCTCGGCCACCGATGACCGCCGCGCGCCGATCCGCAACCGAGATCCGGACGTGGAACGCGAGCGCGCCCGCCGCTGTAAGGGCCATGGCGCCGGCGC
>Ga0137376_10002182_pt1 | contig 11538 bp, 14 predicted proteins | sample SagtaG_23_FD_104814 | JGI IMG/M metagenome (GOLD analysis project Ga0137376, IMG submission 104814) | Vadose zone soil microbial communities from Sagehorn Ranch, Mendocino, California, USA - Sage2_L_20_16 metaG | ecosystem: Environmental > Terrestrial > Soil > Vadose zone | place: USA...
AGCGTAATTGTCCGAACCGGACGCCTGCAGATCCTTGATTCAAGTGGGGCTAAAGTCGAGCACGTAGAAATTGATTAAAACGTTCTTGCCCTTGAGGCTACTCAGGTTTAGTTTGCCGCCCTTGGTGCTGTCTAGTTCGAAGTCCGGCGCCTTTTCGCCGACCTGAAGTGCCCGGGCAAGTCCAGATGAAGCAAAAACCAGAGCAAAAGCGACCAGCAGCACAGAAATGGTTTTTCCGCTCGTTTTCATCATCTTCTCCCCCCTTAGACGAATATTGGGTGAAAATCTTCTAAGCGTGATGTTTTATCTCGTAGAAGTCTTACAGTGTCAATCCCCCTATCGGTAATTTATTCGTCCCCCCGAATGGGGGTTAGTCGAGTCCTTCGCGGACTGCGAGGACGGCGGCTTCGGTACGGTTTTTAACGTCGAGTTTGCGGAAAAGCGACTTCAAATGGCCTTTGACGGTTTCGCGTGCGAGGACGGTAATCTCGCTGATCTCCTCGTTGCTGAGCCCTTCGGACATCAAGCGAAGGATCTTGAGCTCCAGTTCGGTCAGGCCGAATCGTTGGCAGAATTGCGTGATTCGCACTTGGCTCGCAGCAGGCTGGCGATTCGAGGTTTGTTCCAGGGCGAGGTGCGCGAGGTAAGGCGAATGAACAATTTTCCCGGCATGGGTTTGCCGGATGATGTTGATGAATTCAGCGCGATCGGTATCCTTCAAAATGTAACCGATGGCGCCGGCGCGAGTGGCGGCGTTGATTTTTTCGTCTTCGTGGTGCACCGAGAGCATCAAGATTTTCGTGCGTGGGGAGACCGCCGCGATAAGACGAGCGGCCTTTATCCCATCCATTTTCGGCATATCGACGTCCAGCAGCGCCAAATCCGGCGTGGTCTCTCGCGCCCCGGTGACCGCCTCCTGGCCGTTGGCCGCGTCGGCGACCACTTTAATGTCGGTGCCGGTCTCGAGCAGAATCTTTAGACTCTGGCGGAACAGTCGTTCGTCGTCGGCGATGAGTAGTTTGATCGCCATAAGCGTCTTGGTTCTCCGGTACGTCGCCAAAGCCGAGGCAGCTGAGGTCTTCTAACCCGAAGCATTCTCCGGCGCAATACCGGAGGGATGCGGCTTGAGGAGCAGACGGTGGGCGAGCGGCTTGGAATTTTCATCGACTTCGCCGACGGAAATCCTTTCGCCATGCAGCCAAAGCTCGGTTTGATCGGCATAGTGCGCGGAAGATGGATGGCCCGATTGCCCCGTAGGAAGGACGAATCCAGCTCTCGTTGGACTGGCGAAATCGATAATAAAGCGCAATGAGGCGCCGACGGTTTGCGCATAGGGATTGGAATGACGATAGAACCCCACGTTAACAGTCATCTCGTCACCCGGAGTTGCTATCGGCCCGATGCTCAGCAATGACTTTAGAATCTTGACGCGTCCGAGGGCATGATTCATGTGCAGTTGATGTATTTTGCCCCAGCGCCACGATTCGATATTCACGCCGAAATTGTCTTCGAGCTGCGCGCACGTCTCGCGGAGCGACAAAACAACCAGATCCAAGCGCGATCGGCCGGCGAACCAGCTGGAATTCGAATCCCTGAGAATGTTGTCGGTGGGCACGATGCACTGATTCAAGATCTCCACATAGGCCGCGTAGAGATCTTCACCCAACGTGGGAACCAAGAGATTGACCAGCAGGCGATGGTGAAACCAATGAAAGATTGTAGCTTCAATGCTCGTTTCAGCACAGCCGCCATCCCACGAGAGCAGCCGATTGGCGGCCATCTTGACCGTGCGGTTATCATCAGGAATCTGAGCCAATTCGTTTTCGAGGGTCGCGATCAATTCCTTGGCGTGCAATGAAACGGAGTCCAGCTGGATCGCTGCCAGGTCGGCGGCGGAGAACGTTTTGGACGCCTTCAACAACTCTTGGATACGGCGAATCCGATAGGGCGGTTCGAAGAAATGCGAGAGATAGTGAGGATAAGCGGCATCGGTAATCCGATTGTTGGCACTAACGATGAAGCCTTCCGGTGGATTGTAAAGGCACGGCAGCTCTTCGAATGGAATATGGCCGAGCCAGTCATTGCTGGTTTCCCAACCTGCCACGGGAAGCAAGGATGGAACCGTTACCCGCCGGGGAATTTTTCCCGCAAGCGTGTAGCCGATATTGCCTTCGCGATCGGCGTAGACGAAGTTCAAACTCGGCGCCGAGTGCTCGCGCAGGCTTTGCCGGAATCCGTGCCAGTCTCGCGCGCAATTGATGCCATAAACGCTGCGCAATTCTTGGCTACGTTCGTGGGCTGTCCAACGCGCCGTCAATATTTCTTCCCCGGCGGGCGATTCGCCAAAATCGCTGATGGCCGGACCGTGACGGCTCTTGCGTATGATTTTTTCAAGCGGTGTTTTTCCTCGGATTGAGATCAGTTCTCTGCGCGTTTGGAGTTTTTCCCAGCGATCGTCGACCAAATAGAGATCCGGTTCGAGCCGGTGCAGCTTTTCGCGGTAGATTTCCACGTCGTCGCATATGGCTGCGGTGATCCCCCACGCGATGTAAGGATTATGACCGATTTGAATGCAGGGAACGCCGGGGATCGATGCGCCCCAGACATCGTAATCCACGGTTTGCGCGGCGCCAGGCGCAGCTTTCAGATGCATGAGATACCAAACCGAAGGAAGGGTCATTCTAAGGTGCGGGTCGTTGCATAGGATCGCGCGGCCGGTCGTCGAGCGGTCTGGAGCGATCGCCCAGCTATTGCTGCCGCTACCCGCTGGATGCCAGTCGCTGGCCGAAAGAATACCGCTGGTAAATTGCCATGCACCCCGAGCTCCGTCCCAAATTGCGCGGGCCGTCACCGGCGCGTCTTCGGGGTACCTGGGAACGAGCGCGCGAAGCTTGTCGGGCTCGTCTGCGAGCTTGGCAGCGACTGCGATAAAATTGAGACGAGTATAAAGCGCGGTCGAAAGCAGAAAAGCAAATCCCTTGCCGATGGTGAGGGTGTCTTCCGGTTGCCACGGCTCGGGCTCGTGACGAAGCAATCGGAATTCCCACGGCAAATGCTTGCCGCATCGCTCGATGTAACGATTGACACCGAGGCAATACGACCGCAAGCGGAGTTGATCTTCTTCGGGGAGGATGTCGAGCGAATCAACGGCAGCTGCGCGAATGCCGATGAGTCGGACGAAATAGTCAAAATCAGCGCAGGTTCGGCCGCGAAATTGGCTTGAAATCTCACGCCACGGCAGCGCAAAGTCGCCGAAGATTTCCGCCATGCGACCGCAAAGGAAGCGGCGGTTCATTTCCATTTGCCAGAGGCGTTCCTGGGCGTGGAGGTACCCTTGAGCGAAAAACAAATCATGCTCATCGGTCGCCGACACGTGCGGGATCGCGTAGCGATCCCAAAACACTTCAACCGGTTGACGGAGCCCGGGCAGGGGTAGCTCTCCGCCGTAAGTCGGCGCTGCGCCTTTATCGAGAGCACGGATGAATGGACGAAGGAACGCCGAAAAGAGGGTTGAAAAAAAACCGCTCTTCGGCAGATCCATCGATGCTAGCGGCGGGACAACGGAAAGAGAGACACGATTCTAGAGAATTGCCTTCACCGAGGGTCGCGCCTTCATTCTTTCCATGTACTTGCCCAAGCGAGGAAGAGATGGGTCCGGAAGCACACCGAATCCTTCCAGCCGGGTGAAGCGCGGCAGCAGATCGGCGTCGACCAGAGAAAAGTCCCCCATGAGATATTGTTGATCGCCGATTTCGTCTTCGAGGCGCTGCAAGAGTTTTTTCAAATCGCCTTTGGCGCTCGCGATGACGTCTTGATTCTGATCTTTGGGTTCCTTCGTGAGCTCCATGCGGAGTTTTTGATACGGGCTGTCAAAGTGCGCCATGCCATAATCGATCAGGATACGCGCCCTGGCTTTCTTGCCCGGTTCTTTCGGCATGAGCGAAGGGTTGGGGTATTTTTCGTCGAGATACTCGTTGATGATTAACGATTCGTAAAGCACCGTGACATCATCCGTGAGCACGGGAACCTTGCCGTAGGGGTTCAGTTTGAGGTAGCCGGGTGTTTTCTGTTCGTGATTGCGCAAATCGATCGGCACTATCTCATAGGGCAGATTCTTCTCCGCCAACACGACCTTGACGCGCTGACAGTTGGGTGAAGATTTAAAATCATAGAGTTTGATCACGGTCTTGCTCCTTTCAGCTGATCATTTTCCCTGCGGCACTTATACTAAGAATTTTCCGAAAGGAAAAGCGCAAATCGTTCTGAAATTAATCTTGATCTAGCCGTTTTTTGATGTTAAGCGAATAGCCACCGATGAAAAAAGTTGGTAGTCACGCTTGAACCCGCTGGCGGCGGCGCAAACAATCGTTGGCGGATTAAAAAGCGCCGGAATCAATCTCGTCGCGACGTTGCCGGATATTAATCTAGAGACCTTGCTGCACGAGGTGGAGAACGATCGAGATATCATCCACGTTCCACTCTGCCGGGAAGAAGAAGGGATCGGCATTTGCGCCGGCGCTTATCTAGTCGGCAAGAAGTGCGCTGCGATCATGCAGAACGGCGGGTTCTTCAATAGCAATAACGCCATCGTCAGCACGCTGCTGCAATACCAAATTCCGCTTTTACTGTTGATCTATTACGCCGGAGATATCGGTGACCGCACCTTCAGCACGACGGGCAGTCTTACCGAACCTGTGTTGCAGGCTTTAGGTATCCGCGCGTACATCATGCGTGATCCAGATGACGCTCAAGAGCTGATCCGCCGAGCGCAAATATTGACCGAAGATTCCAAGCGGCCGGTGGCGCTGCTGCTCACCAAGGAAGCGCTTGGCCGGCGCGCGCAACTGAAGTCGCTTTGAAAAAGGCCGCCGAGAATGAGTTCGATTGTAGATCTGAGTAAAATCGATGAAACGTTTTGATTGCTTGCAAGCAGTTGCGACGGTGGCCCAGGACGCTCTGGTCGTGAGCTCGGCGGGCGCGGTCACTTTGGAATGGCATGCCTTGCGTCCTTCGGACGGCAACTTTCGCGTGCGCACGCTCGGACTTTGCTCCTCGATCGCTCTTGGCATGGCGCTCGGTTTACCGCACCGCAAGATCATCGCATTAGACGGCGATGGCTCGTTATTGATGAATTTATGTTCGCTGCCGACGATCGCGCGGATGAAGCCAAAAAACTTGATTCACATCGTGTTCGACAACGAAGTGTACGAAGCTTCCGGCAGCAAAAAAACCGCAACCGGCGCGGGAGCCGATCTCGTGGGTCTGGCGCGTGCGGCAGGGATCGGAAATGCGCATTGGGCGAATTCCCTCGAAGAGTTCGAGAAGGTCATCCGCTCTGCTGTCAGCGAAAACGAGTTATGTTTCATCGGCGCGAAAACGAGCACTGATCGCGTCGATGTGCCGCCGTATCCGATCGACGAGGTTGAAAACAAATATCGATTTATCCGCCACGTGGAAAAAACCGAAGGCATCGAGATTTTGAAATCCAACCTGCCGGCCAGTTACAATTAAAGACAAACCCGGAAAGTTCGCCGCAGAACATGAAGATCGACATAGAGTTCAACTCGGGCGCCCAGTTGCCGATGGACGCGATTCCGGAACTGGCTCGCTCGGCTGAAGCCCACGGCTTCGACTGTGCGTGGGGGGGTGAAGCGAACAACAAGGATCCGACGGTCATGCTGTCGGCCATAGCCGCCGTCACCACACGACTCAAAGTCGGCTCGGCCATTTACCATATTCTCGGGCGCACTCCTGCGACGTTGGCGCTCCAAGCGGTGGGACTCGATGAACTGTCAGGAGGGCGATTTCTGCTCGGTATCGGGTCGTCCAATCCGACGATAGCCAAATGGCATGGACAGAACTTCGATCGGCCGCTCTCACGGATGCAAGAATATATTGACATCACGCGGGCGGCGATGCGCGGCGAAAAGCTCAGCTTCGAGACGAAGTTTTTTACGGCGCAGAATTTCAAGATGGCATTCAAACCATCGGGTCGATTAATTCCCATTTACGTCGCGGCCTTCGGTCCGAAGATGACCCGCTTGGCGGGGCGCATCTCGGACGGTGTATTGATCAATATGGCGAACCCGACCGAAATTCGCCGCATACGCGAGGAAGTTTGCTCAGGCGCGGCAGAGGCTGGCAAAGATCCGTCGAAGATGGAAATTATTTGCAAGATCCGCTGCTCGATCGCGCCGCAATATGATGTGGCGCGCGAGGCTTTGAGCCACGCGCTAACCTATTACGCTCTAGCTGATTATTACCGCGATTTGTTAGGTCGGATGGGACTCGCCGAGGAAGTCGAAGCGATGCGTTCCGCGTGGAAGGCAGGCGGTTTTCATGCCGCTCGCAAGCTGGTCACGGATCGGATGTTTAGTTCGCTGCCCTTAGTCGCTGCGACCTCCGCGGCTGAGGTTGTCGAGCAGATCAAGCCTTATATTGAAGCGGGAGCGACCAGAATCATTTTGCCTTACGTGGCTGCATCCGAGGACATTGTTGGTGAAATGAAAAGTTTTATCGATTATTGGAGTCCGGCGACGACTGGTTCGGTGCAATGAAAGAGAGGAATGATGTCGTTTGAATTGTTAAACCCGAAGGGTTTGGAGCCACCGGTTGGTTATGCGCACGTCGCGAAAATTACCAGCGGCACGATGGTTCACGTAGCTGGTCAGGCACCCTTTGATGATCAAGGCCGAGTTGTTGGTAAGGGCGATTTCGTCGCCCAGTTCACGCAAGTCGTTCGTAACCTCAAAACTGCCATTGACGCGGTCGGCGGACGTCCCGACCAGTATGCGGTCCTGACGATCTACGTTACAGATTTGGCGGCCTATTGGGCCAACAAGAAGCCTTTGGGGTCCGCTTACACGCAAGTATTTGGAAAATATTTTCCAGCAATTACGCTCGTGGAAGTGAAGCGTCTCTATAATCCGGATTGCATGGTCGAAATATCTGGTATTGCAGTTTTAGACTAGTGGATGGGGAACGGTTTTTTGAAGGAAAATCCCTGCTCACTGCGCCACGATTTGCGTCGAACTCGACAATCTTTGCACAAATTACCGTCACGCCATTCTTCCGCACATTCTCGATTCAGTGTAATTTCAACAAGTTAAGATCATGGCATTTCATTTGCTAACGTTTACTGTCATCAAAAGAAAAGGGCGGTTGAAATAACCGAAGATGATGCCAATGAACCCAATGTCCGCGCTAGATATGGAACGAGATCAGGATCTGTTCGAAAGCGTAACAGAGGAAGAAATCATTTACCTTTGGCGTTCAATCAAAGGCCGAGGCCTTTCCGAAGACGAGGCCTGGCAAGCGGTTGTTACCGGAATTGCCCTCGATATGGCTTTTGCAAAGACCAAAGCCTGCAAACAGATCGAACATTAGAATGAGTCATCAGAGCGGCTAGCTCGCCCCTAAATTCTATCCACCACTTATTTTCTCTCTTTATTCCTCAAAGCCGCGTGACGCGGTGAGCTCGTCTTTCCCAGTAGTTCGATAGCGCTACGTTGACTCCCCATAAGAAATTTGATTAAATCTGTTTGGTATTAAGGAATTTTATGTCACGGATCACGGTCGAGGATTGTCTTCAACGGGTTGATAACCGGTTTGAGCTGGTGATGCTTGCGTCCTTACGGGCGAGACAACTCTTCAAAGGTGCGAAGCCTTTAATCGAATCCGATAACCGCGAGGTCGTATTAGCGTTACGAGAAATCGCGGATGGTAAGGTCAGACGAGTTCCGGGTCAGTCTTGACGGCCGGCGTATTTTCTTGCTCGTTGACTATAGTTTGCTCGCCATTTTAAGAATAATACGATAGCAGCCTCGATCATTTTGGAGAGACCGCCGATCCTCGCTCGCACCGCCAATCTTTGGTAGTGAGGGTGTCGATACCGCTCATGGCCGAAGACGACAAGAACACCGAGTTCGCGTTTCCCTTTCCCGATATTAATCTCCCCGAACTTATCCAAGGAGAGGATGGTGCGGGCGGATCGAAGGGTAAGGCCCTCGTCCCCTTCGATCCGCTGCAACGTTATCTCTCAGAGATCCGCCGCTTTAAGCTGCTCAGCCGAGAGGAAGAGCATCGCCTGGCGGTTCAATACAAAGAGCTCGGCGACCTTGAAGCGGCCTACAAGCTGGTGACCGCAAATCTCCGCTTGGTCGTGATGATTGCTCGAGAATATCAGAAGGCTTTTAAAAATCTTCTCGATCTCATTCAAGAAGGAAACATGGGATTGATGGAGGCGGTGAAAAATTTCGATCCTTACCGCGGTGTCCGATTTCCCTCCTACGCTGTGTGGTGGATTCGCGCGTACATGATCCGATATATCATGAACGATTGGCGTATGGTCAAGATCGGCACGACCCAGGCGCAGCGCAAACTATTTTTCAACTTGCAGAAAGAAAAAGACCGGATCGAGTCGGAAGGGCTGACGCCCGGCCCGAAGTTGCTCGCCCAACGATTACACGTCAAGGAAGACGAAGTCGTGGAAATGGAACAACGGCTCGCCAGCCGCGATCTCTCCGTCGACGTGCCCATCGGCGACGAAGATGAAGCGACGATGCTCAATTTTCTGCCGGATAACAAGCAAACGCCGGAAGAACAATTCGCCGACACTCAGTATCGAGAATTATTGCGCGACAAAATGGACCAATTCGCTAAAACCCTCAAGGACAAGGAGCTTGTGATTTACCGCGAGCGGCTTCTCAATGAAGAGCCTGTGACGCTACGTGAGATCGGTGAAAAATATGGCATTAGCCGGGAACGCGTCCGGCAAATCGAGGAGAGGGTGAAGAAAAAGCTCAAGAGTTATCTCAAAGACATCAAGGAGATGAACGATAGTTCAGGGCCAAGCTAATTTCGCGACCTTTGTCAGGCCCGTCCCAGGCGCTGCTCTTTTTTGACGCTTCTTAAGGTAATGAGTCGGTTACGGCTAGGCGCATGACTCGCGCTGGCCCCATGGTGTCAGGCCGGAAACGGTGTGATTGTGATGCCGTTCACCACGCATCTTCGCATCTTACGGATGCGCCGTGGCGACGAGCGAGGCACAGGCTGCAATGGCTTGGATCTTCACGGCAGGTCGAGGTACTTAAATCGAATCGAGACCAACGGCGCGCTTTACTTGCGCGTCGCGCGCGCTTCTGATAGCAAAAAGGAATTCATTTCGGAGGAATATCGTTGCAATTTCAAAAGGAAGTCGAGATTTTAGCGCCGCGCGAAAAAGTTTGGCAATTCATTTGGGATGTCGACCGTTTCATCGCCTGTGTGCCGGGTTGCAAGGAGGCCAAAACGATCGAAGAGGGGAAGCGATATTCCGCGACGATGGTGGAGAAAGTCGGTCCGTTCAAAGTCGAATTTCCTACGACCATTGAAGTTCTCGAGCGCGAGGAATTGACTCACATCAAGGCGCAAGCCTCCGGCGCCGACAACAAAATCGGCAGCCGCATGAAGCTCGACTTAGACGTCAATCTGCGCGAGCAAGGAGACAAAACGATTCTCGGATTTGTCGCCGGGGTCGACATCTTGGGCAAGCTGGCGGCATTGGGGCACGGCATAATCAAACGCAAAGCGGATCAGGTGCTGGATGAATTTGCCCAGGCCGTGAAGACGAAGTTAGAAGGAGACCGCTAAAATGCTCAGAAGATTTCGCTTGGAAGAGCCGCAAAGCGTCGCGGAAGTCTCCGAGCTGCTGGGCCGGTTCGGCGAGAGCGCCAAAGTATACGCCGGCGGCACGGAACTGCTTCTGGCGATGAAGGAAGGCTTGGTTCAGTACGAGCGATTGGTAAACGTAAAAAATGTGACGGGCTTGAACGAGATTACCGTCACCGATGGGTCAGTGACGATCGGCGCGTTGTGCACGCATCACCAGCTCGAGACGTCGGCTGCGTTGACGGAAAAACTTCCGGCGCTGAAGAAGCTCGAGCAAAACGTCGCCAACGTCCGCGTTAGACAAGTCGGCACGATCGGCGGCAATCTTTGTTTCGCCGAACCCCATGCCGATCCCGGAACTCTATTGATCGCCCTCGGCGCGAAATTGATCACCGAGAAATCCTCATCTAAGCGGGAGATCGCCGCCGAGGATTTCTTCGTCGACGCCTACGAAACTGCGCTCGAGGCGGATGAAGTGCTGACAAAAATTCAAGTTCCGGTGCCGGCGGCGAACGGCCGTAGCGCCTATTTAAAATTCGGCTATCTGGAAAGACCGAGCGTGGGCGTGGCGATCGCATTTAATTTGAACGGCGGGGTCAAGGGCGTAAAAGTGGCCGTCGGTTGCGCGGGACCGGCGCCGCGGCGCGTCGCCGAGGCTGAGGCGTTGCTCGAGGGGAAAAGCAAGGATGAAGCCGAGCGTAATCTCGCTCAGGCGGGCGCGGTGGCGGGGCGCGCGGCTCAAGCCATCAGCGATCTGCATGGCTCGCAAGAGTACAAAGAACATATCGTGGGAGTGCTTTTGAAAAGGGCTTTTGAGCGCGCTCTATCTTGAGGTGGCGGTAGACTCGCCGAGGAATAATTCATGGCCAGAGCGATGACGAGACATTCTGAAGCGCAGTCGATTCCCGTGTCTTTTACGTTAAACGGGCGACTGCATGAAATCGAAGTAGAACCGCACGAGCTGCTGCTCGACGTCGTTCGCGACCAACTCGGGCTCACCGGCGCAAAACGCTCGTGCGACGTAGAAGTTTGCGGCGCCTGCACGCTGCTGGTCGACGGTCGTCCGGTGAGCGCCTGCACCACGCTTGCCTTCGAGGTTCGCGGTCGCTCGGTTCTAACGATCGAAGGCCTGGCCGAAAACGGAAAACTGCATCCCTTGCAGCAGGCGTTCATCGAGCACGGCGGTTTCCAGTGCGGTTTCTGCACACCCGGAATGATTTTGGCGGCGAAAGCTTTGCTAGATGAGAATCCCAATCCGAGCGAAGCGGAGCTGAAACATTTCATGCATGGCAACATTTGCCGCTGCACCGGCTATAAAAAAATCATCGAGTCGATCATGGCCGCGGCGAAGAAGATGCGGGTGAAGGCTTAAGCGTTCCAAAAGTTCCAGATGTTCCAATCGTTCCATTCGTCTTTTCGGAACGGCAAGGTCTTAAACCGCTGAAACGATTGGAACTTTTTTAATCTTCTATTCCGTATTCCTTCCACCGACTCGCAACCAAATCCAAGTGTTCCTTCGGCGGCAGCGATATCGCCGGATATTTGTGCTTTCTGGTGGCGTCGATCGCCACGCGAGAACCGACGTAACGGCTAGGGTGATGCTGCAGCACGTCAGCCGGAGCTTGCGACGGATCGAGACCCACGGCTTGGACATCCCGTTCGATATAGACATCTTTATCCGGCCGGACATGCCAGCTAAGAGCCCAGTCCACGGCAAAGTCATCCCAGACATCGATATCGACGTCGACAACTACGGTAATTTTTCCGAATCCGGTGCGCTGTGACCATGCGCCGTACATGAGTTGGCGCACTTGGTTGACGAATTCTTTTTTCAACGAGATGATAAGGTACGCGCTGCTGCCGCCAGCTTCCTTCAAGCGCAGATCGTTG
>Ga0137376_10002187_pt1 | contig 11528 bp, 12 predicted proteins | sample SagtaG_23_FD_104814 | JGI IMG/M metagenome (GOLD analysis project Ga0137376, IMG submission 104814) | Vadose zone soil microbial communities from Sagehorn Ranch, Mendocino, California, USA - Sage2_L_20_16 metaG | ecosystem: Environmental > Terrestrial > Soil > Vadose zone | place: USA...
CTGGGTACGGTCGGGATCGAGCCGGCGAACTTCGCGTTCATCACGCTCTCCGGAACGCCGCATGCTCCGCCGAGCCCGCTGCTGGCGACCGAGGACACGTTCACACCGCACTCGTCCTCGGATCTGTTCATGAGCGGAGGCGACCGTCTGCGGGTCGACATCCATGACACCGGGGCTGGGCTCGTGACGGTCATCCACGACCTCTCGACCGGCCAGGTCGGGTCGATGACCGCGAGCGTCGACAACGGGTTCGCGCAGGTCAACTACGAGCCCAATCCGGCGAGCTGCTCGCAGAGCCCGTACGCGTTCCATCCGATGTACGCGACCTCGAGTGAGAACACACGTGTTCCGTGGGCGGCGCACTCGTACAACGTGGCCTTCTCGGACGAGATCGGCCACTTCCAGTACTGCGCCAACCCGGAGTTCGAGGGTGGTCCGTGCACGGACCCCGGCTCCGAGCCGGACGACGACGCGTGCTTCAGCGCGGCGGTCTCACTGCTCGTACCGATTGGAGGTTGTCTCGCAACCGACAATGACTTCGACGGAACGAGCTACCAGAACGTCTGGCCGGGGACGAACCCGAACCGTGGGCAGGACGCGAAATACCACCCGCGGTCGGTCGAGTTCACGAGCCCGCTGTTCAACGGAACCCAGAACTACTCGCGACTTGCCTTCGAAGCCGACCTACCGCGGATCGAGGCAGCGGACTTCGGTGGCAACTGCAACCGGTCGACGGGAGAGAACTGTGTGAACCCGCCGCCGGGCGCAAACTTCTATCCCATCTACACGACTGCCAAGCACGGCAACGACTGTGTCTGGCACCTGGGCGGCCCGTACCTCCAGAACACGACGAACACGTTCGGCGGCAACTCGACCGCCGAGTACGGCCCGCTCCTGCTCAGCAACTACCCGGGCGCCGGCTTCACACCGGTGTTCCGGTACAACAACTTCCGGCAGATTCTGAACAGCAACCCCTGCCGGTCGTAGCGACGGAAGGATCGATCGAAGGGGCGTCCTCCCGGGCGCCCCTTCTTCTTACGTCGCCCTAGGCGGCAGCTCACCTAAGGCATCGCTTGCGATGCCGACCGTGAGAGGGGATGCCGACTTGCCCGGCGTCGCCGATCTTCTTGCGGAAGCGCCGTGGCCGCTAGGCCGCAGCGCGACGCAACGGCCGCTCGTCGAGGACCCGCCGGCAGGACGAGCACATCTTGCGCTCGACCTCGTACGGGACTCCGCCGCGCTGACCCAGAACGTGGGTCGTGACCGTCTTGTGGCGATGTGCTTTCGTCGGACTCATTCGTGCCACTGCTTTCAGGCTAGTGAGGGCGTCGGGTGTTTCTGTGCCTCTCACGTTCGAGACGAAACATTTATCGGATTGTTGGCCCGAAAAAGTTAGGAGTTGGTGAAAGGGGTAAGGTGGTCCCGATGGCCACTCAGGCGAACAAAGACATCCTGACCAGGCTGGCCGACCGCGGGGAGCAGGTCGTCGGACGGATCACCGACCTCCCGGGCGCGAAGGCGATCATGGACTCGACGACCTCGCTGGGAAAGCGGCTCGACGAGGTGCAGAAGCGCCTCCGCAGCATCGATCCGCTCGAGAAGCGCGTGACCTCTGTGGAGAAGCGACTCGACAAGCTCGAGGGCAAGGGCTCGGCGAAGCGCGCTCCCGCGAAGCGGACGACCAAGCCCGCGTCGAAGACGACGAAGAAGTCGACGACCGCGCCTAAGCCGCCGACCGGCTCGGCTTAGGGCACCCGCAGGCGCAGAGCGCGCGGGACGACCTCGAAGGTCGCCGGCGTCGTGCCCGGCTGCTCGCCGTCGAGCTCGACGGGGAGCGGGATCGGCGCCTCGATCGAGACCATCGAGCCGCGTAGGACCTCCGCCTTCGGGTGGGGCAGGTGCGTGCCGCGGTAGATCTTCGGCAGCGTCAGCAGCAGGTCGCGCTTCGTGACGTCGCCGATCAGGAGCACGTCGAAGAGGCCGTCGTCCGGCTCGGCGTCGGGTGTGATCTTCATCCCGCCTGCCAGGAAGCGCCCGTTGGCGACGATCACGTCGTACATCGGCCCGCTCCGCTCCTCGCCATCGACCCTGACCGTGAGCTGCACGTTCTTCCAGCGGGCGAAGACGGCGATCGTGCTCCACGCGTAGGACGCCTTGCCGCCGAGCGCCTTGCCGGTCTCGTTCACGCGCTTGGCGACGGCACCGCTCAGGCCCGCACTCGCGATGTTCGCGAACCAGTGCGTGGCCTCCGGGCCGGCCCACGAGTGATACGTCGCGCGGCCGAGGTCGATCTGGCGCGTCGTCCTGCCGCGCGCAACGTCGAGGGCGCCGTCGAGTGAGTGCGGGATGCCGAACGTGCGGACGAAGTCGCCGCCGGTGCCGCGATGGACGATCGCGAGCTCGACGTCGTCGACTCCCGCGATGCCGTTCACGACCTCGTTTACCGTGCCGTCGCCGCCGACGGCCACGATCAGGCGTGCGCCACCCGCCACGGCGTCGTGCGCGAGCTCGGCCAGGTGCTCGGGTCGCTCCGAGAGGAACGCATCTCCGGTCAGCCCGCGGTCGGCTGCGCGGCGCGCGATCTCGGGCCAGCGCTTGCCGGTCGCGCCTCCGTCCGAGGCTGGGTTGACGAGAAACGCGGTCTGGCTAATCGGACGTGACCGTCGTCAGCGCGACGCGCGTCATGCGGTCGACGGCCGCCTGGAGGTCCTCGTCGGAGATGCGCGTGAACTCGCCGCCGATGACGATGTCGCTGACGGTCAGCAGACACCCGGCCTGAACCTTGCGCAACGCGCCGAGCGTGAAGATGACCGCCGCCTCCATCTCGACCGCAAGCACGCCGCGTGACGACCAGCGAGCGTGGCGCTCCTCGTCCGGGTCGTAGAACGTGTCCGAGGAGGCGATCGCCCCGACGTGCATCGGTTGCTCGAGCTCTTTCGCCGCGTGCACGGCGCCGTGCACTAGCTCCCAGTCAGCCGTGGGGCAGTGCGGGTCGCCGCCGACGTAGTGGCGCGCGGTGCCGTCGGCCGGGACCGCGGTCAGCGCGACGATGAGGTCGCCGAGCTCGAGGTCGGGCTGGAGGCCGCCGCACGTGCCGACGCGCAGGAAGCGCTTGACGCCGAGCTGGACGAGCTCCTCCATGACGATCGCCGCGGTCGGGCAGCCCATCCCGGTCGCCTGCACCGAGACCGGCCGTCCTTGGTACTCGCCCGTGTAGCCGAGCAGCCCGCGTTCGGCGTTCCGTTGCACGGCGTTGTCGAGGTACGTCTCCGCGATGTACTTCGCGCGGAGCGGGTCTCCGGGAAGCAGACACGCCTCCGCGTAGTCGCCCGCTTCGGCTCGGACGTGAATCGGCACGGCCGGAGCTTATTGCGAAGATTCGGGGCCGTGCTGATCGACCCGACCCTCGACCAGATGCTGGAGTACTGCGCCGGCGACCCGATCGAGCGCGTTTTCCTCGAGGACGCGGCCCGTCGGGGCCACTCGCGGTTCCGCGGCGTGCTCGGCGACGACGGCCTCGAGGGGCTGTGCTACTTCGGTGCGAACGTCGTCCCGTCGGGCCTGGGCTGCTGGGAGTTCGCCGGCGAGGCGGCCAACCGCGCAACGCGCATGATCATCGGCCAGGAAGATGCGGTCAGCGAGCTCTGGAGCGCCGCGCAGCTCGTCATGCCGAGCCCGCGCGAAGATCGGCCGGGGCAGCCGGTCTACGTGCTCGACCATGCGCCGGAGCCGGGCTCGAGCGGTCTCCGCGCAGCAACGCTTCAGGACCTCGACCTGCTCGTCCCCGCCTGTGCGCTGACGCACGAGGAGGAGCTCGGCGTCGACCCGCTGCAGCGCGATCCGGTGGGCTTTCGGCGCCGGACCGCCGCCCAGATCGAGGAGGGCCGCTCGTGGCTCTGGGTCGAGAACGGCACGATCCTGTTCAAGGCCGAGGCGTCGGCGTGGACGCCGAGCGCAGTGCAGCTCCAGCAGGTCTGGGTCGATCCGGAGGCGCGGCGGGCGGGCAACGGCACCCGCGGGCTCAGCGACCTCTGCCGGCTCCTCCTCGACCGCACGCCGACGGTCTGTCTCTTCGTGCGTCCCGAGAACGGGGAGGCGCTCGGTCTCTACGAGAAGATCGGCATGCGCCAGGAGGGCACCTACCGCAGCGTCCTCTTCTGAGCCACACTGTCGAGGTGAGCGCCAGAGAGTTCCGGAAGGCAGTCGAAGCGGACATCCGCGAGCACGACCTGATTGTGCCCGGCGGCGCAGTGACCTGCCTCGTTTCCGGCGGCGCGGACTCGACCTGTCTCTGGCATGTGCTGCGCGAGCTCGGCTACGACGTGTCGGCGCTGCACGTGAACCACGGGCTGCGCGGACGTGAGTCCGACGAGGACGCCGAGTTCTGCCGCGACGTGCTCGGAGCCGAGGTCGTCGACGGCCGCGGCGGAAGCACCGAGGACGAGTGGCGGGAGATCCGCTACTCGTTCGCGACCGACCGGCTCCGCGCCACGGGCCACACCGCGTCCGACCAGGTCGAGACCGTCCTCTACCGGATCGTCGCGAGCGGCGCGCCGGGCAAGATCGACTGGCGCCGGGCGGACGGCGTTGTCAGGCCGCTGCTCGGACGTTGGCGCGAGGACTCCGAGGCGTACTGCCTCGCCGAGGGCCTCGACTTCCGCCGCGACAGCTCGAACCCGGGCACGAAGCGCGGCCTGATCCGCGACGAGATCCTGCCGCTCCTGCGCCGGCTGCACCCGGCCGCGGAGGGCAACCTGCTCCGCCTCGCGGACCGCAAGACGGCCCCGCCGGAGCTCGTCGAACTGCTGGACTCGATCGACGGCTCGGCGCGCCTCGACCTCGGCCGCGGACGCCAGATCGTCCGCGAGTACGACCGCGCGTGGCTCGAGCGCTCGCCGGTCGTCCTCGACCACGAGGTGCGCTGGGGCCCGTGGAGGATCACAGCCGAGGAAAAGGGGCTTAAGGTACGCGGGTGGCGTCCAGGCGATCATCTGGCAGGGCGTAGGAAGAAGATCCAGGACGTGTTCGTCGACGCGAAGGTGCCCCGGTCGCAGCGAGAGTCGTGGCCGCTCGTCGTGCGCGGCGACGAGGTCGTGGCCGTGCCGGGGATCGTCGACGTCGACGGAGTGGAGGCGGTTCGTGAGCCAGACTGAGCTCGAGCAGGCCGTGGCGGAGGTCCTCGTCGACGAGGAATCACTCCGCACGCGCGTCGCAGAGCTCGGCGAGGAGATCTCGACCGACTACGCCGGCCGCGACCTGCTGCTCGTCGGCGTGCTCAAGGGCGCGGTCTTCTTCATGGCCGACCTGATGCGCCAGCTGACCGTCCCCTGCGAGGTCGACTTCATGGCGATCTCGAGCTACGGCGCCGCGAGCGACTCCTCGGGCGTCGTGCGCATCCTCAAGGACCTCGACATCCCGATCGAGGATCGGCACGTCCTCGTCGTGGAGGACATCATCGACTCGGGACTGACGCTCTCCTACCTGATGCGGAACCTCACTGCACGCCGGCCGGCCACGCTCGAGGTGTGCGCGCTCCTGACGAAACCCGACCGGCGCGAGATCGACGTGCCCGTCCGCTATGTCGGGTTCGAGATCCCGAACCGGTTCGTGGTCGGGTACGGGCTCGATCTTGCCGAGAGATACAGAAACCTCCCGTACGTGGGCATCCTGCAGGAAGACGCGGGCGCAGGTGTAACGACCCCGTAAGGAAACCGCTCGCGCGGGAAAGTACGAATAACTACCGCTGCTACTGTGCTACAGGACGCCCTGCTATGAACCGATTTTTCCGCTCCGGACTGCTCCCACTGATCCTGATCGTGCTGGTCGTGTACCTGGCGAGCACGCAGTTGATGAACTCGAGCAAGAACGAGAAGAAGGTCACCCTCTCGCAGTACCAGAACTACGTGAATGGGGATCAGGTCGAGAGCGCCGTCTTCAACCCGAACAAGCAGTCGATCAGCTTCGACCTGAAGAACGGCGAGAAGGGCTCCGTGCACTACCCGAGCGAGCAGTCGGTGCCCGGGCTCACGAGGCAACTCCAGGAGCATCGCGTCCAGTTCGACTCGAAGGGAGTCGGCTCGTCGGCCTGGTGGTCGATCCTGACCGGCCTCCTCCCGTTCGTGCTCCTCTTCGGCTTCTGGATCTTCCTGATGAACCAGGTGCAGGGCGGCGGCTCGAAGGTGATGAGCTTCGGCAAGAGCCGCGCCAAGCGGATGACGCCGGACTCGCCGAAGATCGGCTTCAAGGATGTGGCTGGAGTGGACGAAGCGGTCGAGGAGCTTCAGGAGATCAAGGAGTTCCTCGAGAACCCGAAGAAGTTCCAGGCGCTCGGAGCGCGGATTCCGAAGGGCGTTCTCCTCTACGGGCCGCCGGGCACGGGTAAGACGCTCCTCGCGCGCGCGGTCGCGGGCGAGGCCGGCGTGCCGTTCTTCTCGATTTCCGGCTCCGACTTCGTCGAGATGTTCGTCGGCGTCGGCGCCTCGCGTGTTCGTGACCTGTTCGAGCAGGCGAAGCAGGCGTCTCCGTGCATCGTCTTCATGGACGAGATCGACGCGGTCGGCCGCCATCGCGGCGCCGGCCTCGGCGGCGGGCACGACGAGCGCGAGCAGACCCTGAACCAGCTCCTCGTCGAGATGGACGGGTTCGAGCTGAAGGACAACATCATCCTGATCGCGGCCACGAACAGGCCTGACATCCTCGACCCGGCGCTGCTCAGGCCCGGCCGCTTCGACCGCCAGATCGTCGTCGACCGGCCCGACCGGATCGGCCGTCGCAAGATCCTCGAGGTGCACGCGAAAGGCAAGCCCCTGAACGAGGAGATCGAGCTCGACACGCTCGCGGCCGGCACCCCCGGCTTTACGGGCGCAGACCTCGCCAACCTCGTCAACGAGGCCGCGCTGCTCTCGGCGCGCCGCGGACGGAAGACGATCGGCCAAGAGGAGCTCGAGGAAGGGATCATGCGCGTGATCGCCGGTCCCGAGAAGAAGACGCGGCTGCTCTCGGAACAGGAGCGAAAGATCACGGCGTACCACGAGATGGGCCACGCGATGGTCGGCCACTACACCGACCAGGACGCCGAGGTGCACAAGATTTCGATCATCAGCCGCGGCCAGGCGCTCGGCTACACGATCTCGCTTCCGCGTGAGGACCGGTACCTGACGACGAAGACGTCGCTGATGGACGAGCTGGCCGCGATGCTCGGCGGACGCGCGGCCGAGGAGCTCGTCTTCAACGAGGTCACGACCGGAGCGGCGAACGACATCGAGAAGGTGACGCACACCGCGAAGCAGATGATCATGCGCTACGGGATGAGCGAGAAGCTCGGCCCGCGCGTGCTCGGGCGCAATCAGGACCTGCCGTTCCTTGGCCGGGAGATGGCCGCCGAGCCCGACTACTCCGAGGAGATCGCACGCGAGATCGACGACGAGATCCGGCGCGTGATCGAGGAGGCCCACACGAGGGCCCGCCAGGTGCTCGAGCAGCACATGGAAGAGCTGCACCGCCTCTCGGCGATCCTCGTCGAGCGCGAGACGATCGACAAGGATCAGTTCCTCAAGCTGCTCGACGGCGCTCCGCAGGAAGAGGTGTTCCCGGAGGAGCCCGCCGAGGAAGAGCCGGCACAGCCGAAGGCCGACGATCGGCGCAAGCGCTTGCCGAAGCCGAAGCCGTTCCCGCTCCCGGGCCAGGCCATGCAGCCGCCCGATCCCGAAGGCGCGAAGAGCTAATTCAGCCGTGTCCCGGGACCTGGTCCCGGGCCATGACCAAACGAGCCATGCCCCGGGACCTGGTCCGCGGACATGCACTGACGGGAGATGTCCACGCCGTCTTCGACGAATGACCGGTACCTCTGCTGCGCGCGCTCGGCAGTGGTGCCGAAGGCAGCAAACAGTTCACTTGTCGCAAGCCAAGGGATGACGGGCGCAAGCCCAATCACCGCGCGATAGCTCGACCACGGCCACTCCTCGGGCAACCGGCACATGTTCGCGCGGACCGGGTTGCGCACGACGTACCGCGTCACCTCGAGAAAATGCGCGTCGCGCTCGATGAGCTCTGCGTGGTACGGCGCTTCAAAGAGGTGGCCCCCACGGTCGTGCCGCCAATTGAAGCGCTGCGCGTACCAGCCGTTGAGGGCTCGCATTCCTCGTGCGATGTTCGCTTCGGGCGTCTCGATCGCCAGGTGGAAGTGATTTCCCATGAGGCAGAAGGCGAAGCACTTCCACTCGAATCGCGATACCGAATGGCCAAGGCGGTGCAGGAAAGCGCCGCGATCGAGATCGTCGGCGAAGATCGAGGCGCCAGAGTTTCCCCTCGTCGTCACGTGATAGAAGCCGTCGGCGAGCTGCGGCCTCGGGTGACGTCCCATCTCTCGACGATACGACCTCTTCGCTCTCGAGCCGGGAAGGTCACACGTTCGATTCACTAACGGCACGAACTCGTGAACGGCCCGACGGGCCATGTCCTGGGACCTGGTCCCGGGGCATGGCTGGTTGGGGCATAGACGGTCGCGCGGGCTCGTTGGCTGGGGCATGAGCGACCGAAGGACCGCGTATCTGCTCCTCTTCGCGATGGCCGTTTGCTTCGGCGGCACCTGGCCCGCCGGAAAGCTGGCGGTGGAAGACGTCACGCCGTTCACGGTTGCCGCTACGCGCTTCACGCTGGCCACGCTTCTGCTCGCGATCTGGGCGGCTCGGCGAGGCGGAATCGTTCGGCCACGGCGCCGTGATCTACCGCTCGTGCTGGCGCTCGGCGCGACCGCGGTCGCCGGGTACAACGCGCTCTTCCTGTACGGCCTCGAGCTCGCACCAGCTTCGGACGGCGCGATCATCGTCCCGGGCTTGGCGCCGGTCTTTTCAATGCTCATCGCGTGCCGGTTCTGGGCGAGCGGATCGGCGGACGGCGGATGGCCGGCCTCCTGCTCGCGTTCGTGGGAGTAGCTGCGGTCATCCAGCCGAGCGGCGGGCGTCGACCGCGATCGCGCGCTCGGCGCGCTGCTGTTTGTCGCGGGCGCTGCCTGCTGGGGCATCTACTCCGTGCTCGGGAAGAGCGCGACGGCGCGTTTCGGGGCGGTCACCGCCACGCTCTACGCGACGGCGACGGGCGCGCTCATGCTCCTCCCGTTCAGCATCGCCGAGTCGGGCTGGTCGAAGTTGTCAGGAGGAGACGCTGCGGCCTTGGTATCGATCCTCTACCTCGCGGTCTTCGGGACGGTGCTCGCATTCGTGTTCTTCTACGAGGGCGTGAGCCGGATCGGCGCCTCGCGGGCGACCGCCTTCGCATTGCTCGTCCCGATCTTCGGCGTTCTCGGCTCCGTGCTCGTCCTCGGCGAGTCGATCGGCGCCGGGACGCTGGTGGGCGGTGTCGTGATCCTTGTCGGGCTCTGGCTCGTGCAGCAGCCCTCACGGGAACGCAAGACGGCCGCGGAGCCTCACCTGGCCGCCGACTAGGCTGCGCCCGATGAGCGCCATCGAGGAGCGGTTCCCGCGCCCGTCGGTGATGGGCGTCGTCAACGTCACGCCCGATTCCTTCTCGGACGGAGGCGTCAACTTCCGGCCCGGCGACGCGGTCGCTTCCGCACGCCGCATGGTCGAGGAGGGCGCCGCGATCGTCGACATCGGCGGTGAGTCGACCCGCCCGGGCTCCGACGCCGTCCCGGCCGACGAGGAACTGCGCCGGGTCGTTCCCGTGCTCGAGGAGCTCGGCGGCGCGGTTCCCGTCTCGATCGACACGGCGAAAGCCGAAGTCGCGCGGCGCGCGATCGAGCTCGGCGCAGAGCTCGTGAACGACGTCACCGCTCTGCGCGGCGATCCCGCCCTCGCCGAGGTCGTCGCCTCGTCGGGCGCGTACCTATGCCTGATGCACATGCAAGGCGAGCCGAGGACCATGCAGGACAGCCCGACCTACGAAAACGTGGCCGCGGAGGTCGCGTCGTTCCTCGAGCAACGCCTCGCGTTCGCGGTCGACGCGGGCATTCCAGAGGAGCGGATCTGCCTCGACCCAGGCTTCGGGTTCGGCAAGACCGTGGAGCAGAACTTCGAGCTCCTGGGCCGGCTCGGTCAGATCGTCGCGCTCGGCCGGCCCGTGCTGGTCGGGCTCTCGCGGAAGCGCTCGCTCGGCCGGATCCTCGGCGATCCACACGCGACCTCGGGCCCGCTCTCCGCCAGCCTCGCGGCCGCCGTCGAAGCCTACGACCGGGGCGCCGCCATCTTCCGCGTCCACGACGTCCGCGAGCACGTGGAAGCGCTGACCGTCGCGGCGGCCGTCCCGAGATGATCCTCGAGCTCGAAGGCCTCGCGATCTTCGGCCGGCATGGCGTGCTCGAGGAAGAGCGGCGCGACGGCCAGGAGTTCCTCTACGACATCCGCATGGACGTCGGCGACGCCGGCGTCTCCGACCGGATCGAGGACGCCGTCGACTACCGCGAGATCGCGGACTGCGTGCGCGAGGTCTCGGCGAGCCGGGACTTCAACCTGATCGAGGCCCTCGGACAGGCCGTCGCCGATGCCCTGATCGAGCGCTTCCCGGTCCGGTCCGTTCGCGTCCGAGTGGCCAAGACCAACCCCGCAGGCGTGGGCGCCCGCTACGCGATCGTCAGTGTCGAGCGGGCTTCTTCGCGCTGACGATCGAGGCCGAGAGCAGGTAGCTGATTCCGGCCGGGTGCCGCGAGGCATTGGCGTTTCCGCCCGCGTAAGAGGCCTCGGCGTAGAAGTAGGCGCCCTTGTAACCCGTGTTCCGCACACGCAGGCGCTCGCGCTTCGTCCCCGACCGCTCCGAGAGCCCTCGCGTATCCCGCTTCCTGGCTCGACCGGTCTCGAGCACGCTCCCCGTCTTCGGCCCCCAGAGCGCGAGGTCGACGTCGCCGTCGCCCGGCTGGAGCCCGAGCGAGGCGGCCTTGCCGCGCGGGACCCAGAATCGGTACACGTCGCGCGGGTCGTCGCCGCGATCGAGGCGTGCGGCGATGCTCCCGCTCTTGTGCCCGGCCGAGGTGAGCGGCGCGGTTGCCCGGTGGAGGATCCCGCCGGGCTTGACGTACGAGACGTCCTCGTTCGGCTCCTGCGGATCTTTCGGCGGCGGAGCCGTCGCCAGCGCGGCGGGGACGTCGAGCCGCCCGAAGCCGGCGTACGGATCGAAGCCGGGCGTCCAGACGTCCTGTGCGGACGCACGCATGATGTCGAACACCTGTAAGGCGTCGAGCGTCGGCCGCACGGTCCAGACCCAGTCGGCAGCGGCCGCGACCATCGGCGACGCGAAGCTCGTGCCGTCGAACTGGTCGTAGTTGTCCGGCGGATGTTGCGACGTCGGAACTGCGACCCAGATGCGCTCCCCGGGCGCCGACAGATCGACGTGCGGAGAGCCGGTCGAGAAGAAGGACGGCATGCCGTTCGAGTCGACGGCGCCGACGGTCAGGACATGGGGGAGGCTGGCCGGGTACTCGGGCGGGTTCCCGTTCTGGCGGCTGTTCCCCGCCGCGGCGACGACAAGGGTGCCCGCGGCTTGGGTGATCGCGACCATCCGGTCGATCAGCGGGTTCC
>Ga0137376_10002190_pt1 | contig 11522 bp, 8 predicted proteins | sample SagtaG_23_FD_104814 | JGI IMG/M metagenome (GOLD analysis project Ga0137376, IMG submission 104814) | Vadose zone soil microbial communities from Sagehorn Ranch, Mendocino, California, USA - Sage2_L_20_16 metaG | ecosystem: Environmental > Terrestrial > Soil > Vadose zone | place: USA...
CCGATCGCCTCGGGTGCGGTGCGACTCATGCGGCGACCTCACTCACGCGGCGACCTCCAGTACCGGCTGAACTCCGAGTGCCTCGGCTGCCGCGGCGACGCCGCTGCGAACAGCGCTCTCCATCGTGTCGGGCCACCCCGTTGCCGTCCATGACCCTGCCAGCCAGACGCCTTCGACCCCCGAGTGGCTCGTCGGGCGAAGCTCGGCCGTGCCCGCCGCCTGACGGAACGTGGCCCGGCGCTCCCGCGTGACGAACGAGTCGACGACCTCGGCGTTGCGGGCGGCGGGCAGCAACCGAGCCAGCTCCTCGACGTATCGCTGCTGGATCGAGCGACTGGGCTCGTCGATGATCGCGTCGGCGGCCGAGACGGTGACCGCCAGGTACTGCCCGGAGCGGAGGCCGGACGTATCGGTGCGGTCGAAGAACCACTGCACGGGCGAGTCGACCGCGGCGGCGAACGGCAGGTCGGTCACCTTGCGGTCGTAGACGACGTGGACGTTCACGATCGGCGCCGCGCCGAGGCCGGCTGCCCGGGCAAGCGGCGTGAGCTCCGGCGCGGCGGCGAGTGCCTCGGCGTGCGGAACGGCCAGCACGACGGCGCCCACCTGCCAGGTGCGCACCCCGTCACGCCCGCGGGCGCGGACCGTGGCGCCAGGCTCGACCGACTCGACGCGGTGGTTGACCAGCACCTCGACGCCGGCTGCCTCCAGAGCGCGCTGCGCCGCCGTCGAGTGCAGGTCGCCGAGCGGCACGCCGGCGTAGCCGACGTCGGACGCAGGAGCGTGGTCGAGCAGCCCGGTGCGGAACACCTTGGCGGCAAGGGCCAGGGACGCCTCGTCCGGATCGAGGTTCAGCGTGGCGACGGCGACGATGCCCCACAACGCGCTGATGATCGCGTCGTTCTGGCCGTGCGCGCGCAGGAACTCGCCCAGCGTGCGGGCGTCGAGCGACGCGTCGGCGGGGTCGAGGCGGCGCAGCGCGAGCGCGCCCCGGACGGCACGCAGCCGATCGGCCGGCCGCAGCAACCGGTACCGGGCCAGGGCTGACGTGAGATGCGCCGGAGCGGGCACGCCGCGGGTGCGCGACAGCCGAGCTCGCCGGCCGTCCGCGCGCAGTACCGGGATGTCGAGGCTGCGCTGCAGCACGACGTCGCGCTCGACGCCCAGCCGCCGCAACAGCCAGCGATACGAGTCGCAGCAGCGCAAGAACACGTGCTGGCCGTTGTCGATCGACAGGTCACCACGCCGGAACGAGAACGCTGCTCCGCCGAGCCGGGGCCGTCCTTCGAGCAGCACGACGTCACGTCCGGCATCGGCCAGGCGCAGGGCAGCCGTGATGCCGGCCAGCCCTCCCCCGACGACCACTGCCTGCTCACTCATGCGCGTTCTCGCTTCGTTGCGAACGCGCACGAGCCTCTAACCGCGCTGTGCCCATTGATTCGCTCGCTGCGCTCGCTCATGCGCTGCCCCGGACGAGCGATCGGGCTGCGACGCGGAGCTTGTCGCGGGCAGGCAGCGAGGCGCGTCCGCGCATGACGATTCCCGGATCGGCGGCGATGCGCCCGAGCAGTTCGCGGTAGATACCCGCCATGGCGGCACAGCATGCGGCGCTGCGCCGGTCGAGGACGTCGAGCAGCCGCAGGCCCCGGTCGTACCAGCCCCAGGCCCGCGCGGCCTCGAACCGCACCAGCTCGGCCAGCGCGCCGTCCTGCGGGTCGAGCGTGCCGTCCGGCAACGTGCTCAGCGTGACCCCGAACAGGTCGAGGTCGCGCTTGGGCAGGTAGACCCGGCCGTTGCCGAGATCCTCACGGATGTCGCGCAGGATGTTGGTCAGTTGCAGCGCGACACCCAGGGCGTCGGCCAGCTCGGCCGCGCCTGCGCCGGCCGACCGCGGGTCGAAGACGCCCAATGACAGCCGGCCGATCGAGCCCGCGACGCATCGGCAGTACTCGACGAGCTGATCGAGGTCGTCGTAGCTGCGGCCGGTCACGTCCATCTCGCAGCCGTCGACGAGCTCGCCGAACGCGTCCAGCGGGATCGGCAGGCGCCGCGCGGCGTCGTCGAGCGCGAGGAACACGGGGTCGTCGAGGTGCTCGCCGGGCGCAGTCGAGCCGGTGCGGGCCAGCGCCAGCTCCCGCAGCTTCTCCGGCGCTGGCAGGTTGCCGTCGCCGATGTCGTCGATGCGCCGCGCGACCGCGTAGACCGCCGACAGCGCACGCCGCTTCGGCGCGGGCAGCAGCCGGATACCCCAGGAGAAGTTGCGGGCCTGCTCGCGGGTGATCTGCTCACACAGCGCGTAGGCCGCGTCGATATCGCCGGTCATCGGCGCCCGGCCCACAGGCGCGCGGCCTCGCGCGCGGTGCGCAGGCGCGACGGGCGGACGTCCTGGGCGAGCACGTCGTACTCGGCCCGCCGCAGCGCCGCCGCCGTCGCCAACCCTCCCCCGACGAAGCCGGCGATCGCCAGCCGCGGCCAGCCGTGCAGTCGCCGGACGAGCGCGCGCCCGGCGCCCAGCATCTCGACGGCCCGGTCGACCTGGATCTCGACAGCCGCGCGCACCTCCGGACTCGTGGACGTCGACAGCAGGTCGGCACCCTCGGGCAGATCGGCCGCCGGCACGTACACGCGCCCGGCGCGGGCGTCCTCGCCGACGTCCTGGCAATGTTCGAGTACCTGCAGCGCGTTGCAGACGGTGTCGGAGTCGGCGATGTTCTGCTCGGTCGCGGCGCCGGCGATGTGCAGCACGATCCGCCCGACGGGCGCTGCCGAGTAGTCGCAGTAGCGCAACAGTTCGTCGAAGGTCTGGTAGGCGCTCACCCGCTGATCGAGGCGGTTCGCCTCGATCAGATCGAGGAACGGCTGCAGTGGTGTGCCGCACTCGTCGACGAGCGGACGCAGCGCGCGTACCACGGGCAGCCGCGCCGCACCGCTTGCCAGCGCCCGCACGTCCGAGTCGATCGCGTCGAGCAGCACCAGCCGGTCGCCCGGGGCCTCGTCGCCGACGTCGTCGACGAACCGCGCGTAGGCGTACGTGCGCTGGAGCTTGTCTCGCGCCGCACGAGGCAGGATGCGCAGCGCTACCGGGAAGTTCTCGGCGACCGCCTGGCCCGCGGCCGACGCGGCCAGGCGGTCGAGAACGGCCGGCGTGTCTGCCTCAGACAGATCCGCACCGCCCATCAGCAACTCCCCGTCCCGTTCATCTTCGATCCTCGCCGACAGAACGCCACAATCACCCGCCGCGCAACCCTATTCCTCATGCGTTGCAGGCCGGTGACGGACTGGTGGCCTGCGCTCAGATCCGGCCGCCCCGGACGTCGCGGACATCGGATAACCTGCGCTCGTGGCGGCATTCGACCTGTCTTCGCTCCTGCAGCGGCGCGGCGACGAGCGCTATGAACTGCATACCCGGCACCTGAACCCTCAGCTGCCGCGCATGCTCCACGCGATCGGCTTCGACAAGGTCTACGCCCGGGCCGAGGGCGCATACCTGTACGACGACGCCGGCCAGGACTACCTCGACATGCTTGCCGGCTTCGGGGTTTTTGCCCTCGGACGCCACAATCCCGTCGTCCGGCAGGCGATCCACGACGTCATCGACCTCGGACTGGCCGATCTCACCCAGTTCGACGCGCCGCCGCTGGCCGGGCTGCTCGCCGAGGCGCTGCTGGCCAAGACGCCGCATCTGGATCGCGTCTACTTCGGCAACAGCGGCACGGAGGCCGTCGAGTCCGCACTGAAGTTCGCCAGGTTCGCGACCGGACGCGGCCGCGTCCTGTACTGCGAGCACGCGTTCCACGGCCTGACGGCCGGGTCGCTGTCGGTCAACGGCGCGCCCGAGTTCCGCAAGGGCTTCGGCCCGCTGCTGCCCGACACGGCCGTCCCATTCGGCGACCTGTCCGCTCTGGAGCGCGAGCTGCGCCGCGGCGACGTCGCCGGGCTGCTCGTCGAGCCGATCCAGGGCAAGGGCGTTGCGGTCGTCCCGACCGGCTACCTTGCCGGCGCGGCCGAGTTGCTGCACAAGCACAAGGCGCTCCTCATCGCCGACGAGGTGCAGACGGGCATCGGGCGCACCGGCGACTTCTTCGCCTACGAGCACGACAACGCAGAGCCGGACATCGTCGTCGCGGCGAAGGCATTGTCGGGTGGCTACATCCCGATCGGCGCGATGATCACGCGTGACGAGATCCACGCCAAGGTGTTCTCGTCGATGGACCGCGTGCTCGTCCACGACTCGACGTTCGGCTCGAACGCGCAGGCGATGGCAGCCGGGCTGGCCACGCTGCACGTCTTCGAGGTCGACGGCGTCGTCGACAACGCCCGCAAGGTCGGCGACCTGCTGCACGCTCGGCTGGCCGAGCTGGTCGACCGCTACGAGATGCTGGCCGACGTACGTGGACGCGGGCTGATGATCGGCATCGAGTTCGGCCGCCCGTCGTCCTGGAAGCTGCGAGCGTCCTGGACGGCCCTGCAGGCCGCTCGCAAGGGGCTGTTCGCGCAGACCGTCGTGCACGCACTGTTCCACCGCCATCGCATCCTGACCCAGGTGTCCGGCGATCACCTCGAAGTGATCAAGCTGATTCCGCCGCTGACCATCGGTGAGGCCGAGGTAGACCGCTTCGTCGATGCATTTGTCGATGTCATGGACGAGGCGCACCGCGGCACCGGCCTGGTCTGGGACTTCGGCAAGACCCTCGTCAAGCAGGCCCGCGACCGCTAGCCCCGCTTACGTGCCTCGGGGTGCGACATCTCCTGCAGGTCGCCGAGGCTGAGCGCGGGTCCACCGATCTTGGCGCGGTGAACGGCGTCCGGGCGCAGGCCGTTGACGACGATGTCCAGGTGCCGGTGGCCGAGGCTGTCGTTCACCTCGCGGGGGAACGGCCCGGGAAGCGGCCGCGACATCCGGACGATCAGCAGCCCGATGTCGCCGAACGTGACATCGCGGCGCAGCGATCCTGCCCGGTGCGCGGCGTCGATCATGTCCTGAAGTGGCTGCGTGCCGGCCGTTCGCGCCTGGGTCATCTCCTCGTCCTCGAGTGAGATCTGGTCCATCAGTGCGGGGATTACGGCACCGGTTCGGATGTCGAGAACCCGGTGCATGTACCGGACGAGGCCGGCGAACGGGTCGGACTCCTCGGCGGCGCCGCGGGCCTCGTCGGCCGTCTGCTGCAGGGCGTCCATGACGACCGCGCGCATGAGCGCCTGGCGATCCGGGAACCGCCGGTAAAGCGTCGCGATCCCGGTGCCCGCGCGGCGGGCGATCTCGTCCAGCGGTGCGGTGGCGCCCTTCTCGACGAACACCTCGCGGGCGGCGGCGAGCAGCCGGTCACGGTTGTTGCGGGCGTCCGCGCGCATCGGGCGCAGGCCCTCGACGGTCTCGGACATCGCCTACCTCCTGCTCTTGTCCTCGGCTTGACCGTAACAGATCCGGAGAAAATTTCTCCAGATAATCTGGAGCGATTCCCTCCACTTGTGTTACGGTCGGCGAATCAACCGGAGGAATGCTCTCCACATACAGAGAGGAGAGGAGACATGACGAAGCAGATCGAGCAGGTGCGCAACCCGGCCGAACCCGAGGTCACTCCCGACGCGCGAGCGGTTCGGCTCGTCTTCGGCGGGTTGCTGCTGACCATGTTCGTCGCCGCGCTGGACCAGACGATCATGGCCACCGCATTGCCTACGATCGCCGGCGAGCTCGGCGGACTCAGCCAGCTGACCTGGGTCGTGACGGTGTACGTGCTGGCAGCCGCAGCGTTGACGCCGATCTGGGGCAAGGTCAGCGACCTGTTCGGGCGCAGGGGGCTGTTGCGCGCGGCGATCCTGGTGTTCCTCGCCGGCTCGGCGCTGTCCGGCCTGGCGCAGAACATCCCGGAGCTGATCGCGTTCCGAGCCTTGCAGGGCGCCGGGGCGGGCGGCGTGATGACGCTTGCCATGGCAACGGTCGGCGACATCGTCTCGCCCCGTGAGCGTGGCCGATATCAGGGCTACATCCAGTCCGTGTTCGTGCTGGCGAGCGTCGCCGGGCCGCTGCTCGGCGGGGTGTTCGTCGATCACCTGTCCTGGCGCTGGGTGTTCTACGTCAACGTGCCGATCGGCGCCGTCGCGCTCGGCCTGCTCAACCGGCAGCCGAGGTCAGCGCAGCGTCCGGCCGCCCGCATCGACTTCCTCGGCGCGGCACTGCTCGCGGCCACGGTCAGCACCAGCCTGCTCGTGACCGTGTGGGGCGGCGACCGCTACCCGTGGACGTCCCCGCAGATCATCGGCATGGCGCTCGGCGCAATCGCCCTGTGCGGCGCGTTCGTCTGGCAGGAACGCCGCGCTCCTGATCCCGTGCTGCCGCTGCGCCTGTTCCGCGACCGCGTCTTCGTGGTCGTCAGCGTCGCGGCGTTCCTGGCAACGCTGTCGCTGTTCGCGGCGATCGTCTTCATGCCGCTGTTCCTGCAGATCGTCACCGGCGCCACGGCCACGGTCTCCGGCCTGCTGGTGCTGCCGATGCTCATCGCGAGCACGCTCAGCACGGTGGTGGCCGGTCGCATCATGACCCGCACCGGCCGTTACAAGATCTTCCCGGTGCTCGGGTTCGCACTGATGAGCGTCGGCCTGGCCTTGCTGGCCACGCTGGGCGCGGCGAGCGGACGCGGCGCGGCGCTGGCGTTCATGGCCGTGTTCGGCCTCGGCTTCGGCTTGACCACGCAGATCCTGGTCGTCGCCATCCAGAACGCCGCGGATCGCCGCGAGATCGGCACGGCCACCGCCTCGGCCAACCTGTTCCGCGCGCTCGGCGGCTCGGTTGGCGTCGCCGTCTACGGTGCGGTGTTCTCGGCCGGGCTGCGGCACTGGCTGCCGATACGGCTGCCGACGTCGACGTCGGCCCGGATCGACGCGCACGGCCTGCAGGCCAGCCCCGACCAGATCCGGGGCCTGCCGTCGGCAGCACGCGACGGCGTCGCGCAGGCGGTCGCCGACTCGCTGCACACGGTGTTCCTCGTCGCGGCGCCGATCGCCGTGATCGGGTTCGCCGTCGTCCTGCTGCTCCGTGAACTGCCGCTCCGCGGCCACTAGATGAGATGGAGGAACAACCATGACGCACAACAAGATCCGCGAACTCGGCCGGCGCTGGGCCGACGCCGAGGAACGCGGCGACGCCGACGCACTTTCCGCCTTGACCGTCGAAGACTTCACCCTGGTCGGGCCGCTGGGCTTCGTCCTCGACAAGCAGCAATGGCTCGACCGCTACCGCAGCGGCGACTTCGTCACGCACTCCCTGCAGTGGGACGAGGTCTCGGTGCGCGACTACGGGACGGCCGCGATCGCGATCGGCCGGCAGACCCAGCGGGCGGCGTACCGTGGGGCCGCCTCAGACGGCCAGTTCCGGATCACGCACGTCGTCGTCCGCACGGGCGACGCCTGGCTACTGGCCGGGATCCACCTCAGTCCTATCGCTCCCCCACCCGGACGCGGAGACTAGCCAGATGGCCAAGCAGCTGAATCACACAATCGTGCGCGCCAGCGACAAGCGGGCGTCCGCGACGTTCCTGGCCGACATGCTCGGACTGCCGGGGCCGAGAAGCTACGGCCCGTTCTACGTGGTCGACCTGGACAACCATGTCGAGCTCGCCTATCTGGACAGCGACGGCTCGCCCACGCCGCAGCACTACGCGTTCCTCGTCGACGAGGCCGAGTTCGACGAGATCTTCGGACGGATCCGCGAGCGCGACCTGCCCTACTGGGCGGACCCGTTCAAGCAAAGCCCGGGCGAGATCAACACGAATGACGGCGGGCGCGGCGTGTACTGGGAAGACCCGGACGGCCACTTCCTGGAGATCATCACCCGCCCGTACGGCGGCTGACCTCCGCACTCTGCGAATCGTTCGACCCCCGGCGTGCTGACCGCGCCGGGGGTCGAACGACGTTGTCCACAGGCGCCATCGCTGTCCACAACTTGATCTGCGGACGCCCGCGGCGGGCAATGCGCCGCCATGCTCGTGGCCATGACCGCATCCGCGCCCAGTCGCTCGCCCGGGCAGACGAGAGGGGCCGGGCGCATCGCGCGCCCGGCCCCTCTCGCTGGTGCCGACTCAGCGGTAGTCGTTGTACCCGTAGTCGTCGAGCGGTACGGCCGGCCCGAGCGTCTGACCCGCGCCGAAGCCGTAGTAGTCGTTCTCGTCGTAGCCCGCCATCGAGAACGCCGCAGCGCGGGCCTCCTCGGTGGGGTTCACCTCGACGTTGCGGTACCGCGGAATGCCGGTACCCGCCGGGATGAGCTTGCCGATGATCACGTTCTCCTTGAGGCCGACGAGCGAGTCACTGCGCGCCGAGATCGCGGCGTCGGTGAGCACTCGGGTCGTCTCCTGGAACGATGCCGCCGACAGCCACGACTCGGTGGCCAGCGACGCCTTCGTGATACCCATCAGCACCGGACGTCCGGCCGCCGGCTCGCCACTCTCGGCGACCACCCGGCGGTTCTCGGACTCGAACGACGAGCGCTCGACCAGCGAACCAGGCAGGAACTCGGTCGCGCCCGAGTCGATGACCGTGATGCGCTTGAGCATCTGCCGGACGATGACCTCGATGTGCTTGTCGTGGATGGCCACGCCCTGCGACCGGTAGACCTCCTGAACCTCGCGCACCAGGTGCTGCTGCACCTCGCGCGGGCCCATGATCCGCAGCACGTCGTGCGGGTTGACCGCGCCGCCGACGAGCTGCTGGCCGACCTCGACCGCGTCGCCCTCACTGACCAGCAGCCGGGCACGGCGCGAGATCGGGTACTCGCGCTCCTCACTGCCGTCATCAGGCGTGACGATGACGCGACGGGTCGAGCCCTTCGTGCCGTCGGACTCCTCGATGCGCACCCGCCCGGCAGTCTCGGTGATCGGCGCGACGCCCTTCGGCACGCGCGCCTCGAACAGCTCGGCTACACGGGGCAGCCCGTGCGTGATGTCCTCGCCGGCGATACCGCCGGTGTGGAACGTACGCATCGTGAGCTGCGTACCCGGCTCGCCGATCGACTGCGCCGCGATGATGCCGACCGCCTCGCCGACATCGACGAGCTTGCCGCTCGCCAGCGACCGTCCGTAGCAGGCCGCGCACGTGCCAAGCGCCGAGTCGCAGGTGAGCACGGAGCGCACCCGAACCTCGGTGACCCCTCGCCCGATCAGGTCGTCGATCAGCACGTCGCCCAGATCGGTGCCCGCCTTGGCGACGGTCTTGTTGCCGACCGTCACGTCCTCGGCGAGCACACGCGCGTAGACGCTCGTCTCGACGTGCATGTCCTTGACCAGGGTGCCGTCCGGTCCCGCCGCCGCGATGGGCAACATCAGCCCGCGGTCGGTGCCACAGTCGTCCTCGCGGACGATGACGTCCTGCGACACGTCGACCAGACGCCGAGTCAGGTAACCCGAGTCAGCGGTACGCAACGCGGTGTCGGCGAGGCCCTTGCGGGCCCCGTGCGTCGAGATGAAGTACTCGACCACCGACAGTCCCTCGCGGAAGTTCGCCTTGATCGGGCGCGGGATGATCTCGCCCTTCGGGTTGGCGACCAGTCCGCGCATACCGGCGATCTGCCGCATCTGCATCATGTTCCCTCGGGCACCCGAGTTGACCATGATGTAGACCGGGTTGGTCTTCGGGAAGTTGATCTCCATCTCCTTGGCGACCTCGCTGGTCGCCTTGGTCCACACCTCGACGAGCTCCTGGCGGCGCTCTTCCTCGGTGATCACACCGCGCAGGTACTGCTTCTCGATCTTCTCCGCGTCCTTCTCGTAGCGGTCGAGGATCTCGGCCTTCCTCGGCGGCGTGACGACGTCGTCGATGGCGATCGTGATGCCCGAGCGGGTGGCCCAGTAGAAGCCGGCCGCCTTCAACGCGTCCAGCGTGTGCGCGACGGCCACCTTCGGGTAGCGCTCGGCGAGATCGTTGACGATCTGGCCCAGCTCCTTCTTGGTGACCTCGTAGTTGACGAACCTGTAGTCGGCCGGCAGGGCCTCGTTGAACAGGCAGCGTCCGAGCGTGGTCTCGAGCAGCACCTGCTCCCCTGGCTGCCAGCCCTCGGGTGCGACCCACGGCGTGCCCTTGACGCCGTTGTCGACCGCTGTGACTCCAGGCATGCGGATCTTGACCGGGGCCTGCAGGTCGAGGTTCTTGGCATCGCGCGCCATGATCGCCTCGGCCTCGGAGGAGAAGATCCGCCCGGCTCCCTCGTGCCCTTCGCGCACCGTCGTCAGGTGGTACAGGCCCAGGATCATGTCCTGCGTCGGCATCGTGACCGGGCGCCCGTCGGCGGGCTTGAGGATGTTGTTCGTCGACAGCATCAGGATCCGCGCCTCGGCCTGCGCCTCGGCGCTCAGTGGCAGGTGCACCGCCATCTGGTCACCGTCGAAGTCGGCGTTGAACGCGGTGCAGACCAGCGGGTGGATCTGGATCGCCTTACCCTCGACCAGTTGCGGCTCGAAGGCCTGGATGCCGAGGCGGTGCAGCGTCGGTGCGCGGTTGAGCAGCACGGGGTGCTCGCTGATGACCTCCTCCAGCACGTCCCAGACGACCGGACGAGCGCGCTCGACCATCCGCTTGGCGGACTTGATGTTCTGCGCGTGGCTCAGGTCGACCAGCCGCTTCATGACGAACGGCTTGAACAGCTCGAGCGCCATGTTCTTGGGCAGGCCGCACTGGTGCAGCTTGAGCTGCGGGCCGACCACGATGACCGATCGGCCGGAGTAGTCGACGCGCTTGCCGAGCAGGTTCTGGCGGAACCGGCCCTGCTTGCCCTTGAGCAGGTCAGACAGCGACTTGAGCGGGCGGTTGCCCGGGCCTGTGACCGGACGGCCGCGCCGGCCGTTGTCGAACAGCGCGTCGACGGACTCCTGCAGCATCCGCTTCTCGTTGTTGACGATGATCTCCGGCGCGCCGAGGTCGATCAGCCGCTTGAGCCGGTTGTTGCGGTTGATGACGCGGCGGTACAGGTCGTTGAGGTCGGACGTGGCGAAGCGGCCACCGTCGAGCTGCACCATCGGGCGCAGGTCCGGCGGGATGACCGGCACGCAGTCGAGCACCATGCCGAGCGGCGAGTTCGTCGTGTTGAGGAACGACGCGACGACCTTGAGCCGCTTGAGGGCACGCAGTTTCTTCTGCCCCTTGCCGCTGCGGATCGTCTCGCGCAGCGAGTCGGCCTCGGCGTCCAGGTCGAAGTTCTGCAGCAGCACCTGCAGCGACTCGGCGCCCATGCCGCCCTCGAAGTACTCACCGAAGCGGTCGCGCAGCTCGCGGTAGAGCATCTCGTCGGAGATGAGCTGCTTGACGTCGAGCTTGCGGAAGGTGTCCATCACCTCGTCGAGACGGTCGATCTCGCGCTGCGCACGGTCGCGGATCTGGCGCATCTCGCGCTCGCCGCCCTCGCGGACCTTGCGGCGCACGTCGCTCTTGGCGCCTTCGGCCTCGAGCTCGGCGAGGTCGGTCTCGAGCTTCTTCGCGCGGGTGTCGATGTCGGAGTCGCGCTTCTTCTCCATCGTCGACTTCTCGGCGCTGACCTC
>Ga0137376_10002191_pt1 | contig 11522 bp, 14 predicted proteins | sample SagtaG_23_FD_104814 | JGI IMG/M metagenome (GOLD analysis project Ga0137376, IMG submission 104814) | Vadose zone soil microbial communities from Sagehorn Ranch, Mendocino, California, USA - Sage2_L_20_16 metaG | ecosystem: Environmental > Terrestrial > Soil > Vadose zone | place: USA...
CTTCGGCCTTGCTAACCTTGAATGTGCTTGTGAAAGGTGGGGGAGCAGGCGGTGCGCCGGCAAACTCAAGCATCACCGACAATGGTACGACCGTTACCACTACCGATACCGGCGGCTATGTCGCTCCGGTCTTTACCGCCAATGGCACCACGGCAGGTTACTTCCAATGCGTGCAGGGTTCTGCCAACGGGCACGCGACCGTGAATACCATCACGGAGGAATGTCCCGCAGCTGTGACCGCTTACGAGCTCATTCGTGCAGGAACAGCGGCAACGGGCATTCCCTTGCGCACCAACTCTGCAAACGTCGTGACAGAATCCATTCTGACTTCTACGGTTGCCGGAGACGTGCTTGTCGGCAGTGGAACGACGTGGACGATTCTGGGCGGGAATGCTTCCGGAACGAAATGCCTGACAGAAACTTCAGCAGGATCGGCATCCTGGGGAACATGCGGTGGTGGAACTACAACTTATCCCGTAACCGTAGCGGGCACGGTAAATTCCGGCGGCATCCCATATTTCAATTCGACGACGCAAGAATCTTCTTCGGCGTTGCTGACTGCGAACGCTCTTGTTGTTGGTGGAGGTGCGGGAGCGGCCCCGGCAACCGGCAACGCCGATTTTACTTACGTAACGCATACGTTGACAGCGGCGGCGGCAGGTCTGGTTGATTTTAGCGCTCAATCCGGGGCAAACAGTTTCAAGGTGCCTGTCGGCGCAGGATTGACTTCTGGAGCCAACGGAGTAATCACCTACGATACAACTGCTGGCGCAACACACGTGCGGTCGAATGCGGCGGATAGTCTAGCGGCAGCAGAAGCGGCGGCAATTGTTATCAATACCGTCCCGAAGGCGACGAACTCCACAAACAGTTTAATTACCGCCTCCAGCATGATCGACAACGGAACGAGCGTGACCTCCACGGACACGGGAGGCTTCATTGCTCCGGTTTTTACCGCCAATGGCAGTACGGCTGGATTCATAGATTATCCACAAGGGTCGACGAGTGCAGCGGTAGCCCCTTGCAATACGGCAACAAGCATTTGCGAGCAAGCCCCTACGGCGGTGACCTCCTACTTGGTCACGAAGCCAGGGGTTTCTGCTACTGGTCTTATTACAAACAACGTCTCATCAGCGGTCATCACGCAAGGGTTTAGCGGAGACTCGAACCATTCCGCAACAGTCACGATTGGTTCAGGCACATCTATCGGCTCTACGCCGCTTTGTTCATCCACAAATTGTCCGGTGGGAACTTACGTTGTGCATACATACGTAGATATCACGACGGCCTGCGGCACCACGGGCACTTATGTGGTTAACCTCATCTATACGGACGATCAAGGCGCAAAAACTATCCCGGTGAACTTAAATGGGACCGGAGCAGTTCCGGCAACGGGAGTTCTCACGACGACTTCTACAGCTAACTTTGGCGAGAATTCCCAAGTCATTCGCCTGACCAGCGGGAACCTAAATTACAGTACAACAGCGGTGGCCTGCGGGACCGCTGGTCCCATGGTGGGCAAACTTTATATGGCAGTCGCCCCCGTTATGTGATGAATGCCATGAACAAATTCTATGTCTATATGTACTTACGTGCCGAGGACAGCAATATAGCAAAGGCTGGGACTCCTTACTACATCGGAAAGGGAATTGGAAGAAGATTGTATCGCATCAGAGGAAGAGGAGAAGTGAATCCACCAAAAGATCGAGCGCACATATTTATTTATGCTTCCGGGCTTTCGGAAGAAATGGCCATAGCATTGGTGGCCGCAGTTCCAGTGTCATAGGAGCAAAAAATGAGACAACTCCTCTCCATAATTCTTACCCTGCTGCTGCCTATCCCACAAGGGGTCGGAGGCAAGGCTGGAATGGGCGGCAAGGCGGGGCTCGGGGGCGGATCTAACACCAGTACCAGCACGACTTCTCGCATTTTCAACGGTAGCAGCGACTTCTTGAACTCTGCTGCTACCCTTGATCTGACGGCGTACAACCAATTGTCAGGAAGCTATGATATAAACTGGACTACAAATGCGAATAACGATACTTTATTAGGGGAGTTTTCGGCCAGTTACGGAAGTTGCAGCTCCTCCACTCGCTGCTTCATTATCAACCCAAACGATTCTGCAAGCACGGTATACGCGATCAATCTCCATTCCGCCAGTGGATTTATGACCTGCACATTTCCCCGGCCATCCGCAGGGACCAAGCATCGCATCGCCTGGGCCTGGGACATCTCTGTAAACCCTAATACTTGTGCGGTATGGGTAGACGCGGTAACACAGACACCAACCGTCGGCGGGACTCTTACTACTACCGTAGAAACCTTCGGCAATCAAACTTTGTATCTTATGAGCCGCGCCGGAGCCAGCTTATTTGGAGCTGGAACACTAAGCCGCTTCGCCCTCTACGGTGGACATATCCTGACCAACACCGAGGGCCAAAACTTGACATCTGCAAGCGGCTGTACAAGTCCAATAACGATTACTGGTAATGTCCTCTACTTGCCCTTTAACGGTGTCTCACCGGAGACGGACAATTCAGGCGGTGGACATAGTTTCACCGTGACCGGGACTACTACAGGAACGGCTACATGCCCGTAAAAAGGCTTCTCTTGGCTTTACTTCTAAGTGGAATTGTAAGTACCGTTCGGGCTCAGGGTACGTTTACAGCCGCATCCTGCTCGTATGCCAACGTGAACGCCATCATCAATGGCCCGACACATACGGCCATAAACGGAGATACCATCGTCATCCCATTATGTCCAGGGGGGGTGACTTGGGTTTCAAACTTAGCGATCCCCGCCACGATCACGCTCATCGGCCAAGGCGCTGGCAACACGGTGATTATTGACGGCACCTCGAAGGGCGACAGCAATTGTCAAGGAGTAACATCCTTGATGACCGCAACCGTTTCTGTACGCATTTCCAGCATGACAATCACAGGCAGCGGACCACCGGCATTCAACTGTGGAGAGAGCGCCAATCATATCTCCCTTGGAGGATCATCGCATCAAGTTCGGGTGGACCACATCACATTCAACCCGTTCGTGACGGCCATCGCCTTTTTCAGCGATGTTTGGGGTGTCGTGGATCATAACACCTTCAATACGCCCGTAACTGGAAATCCACCTTTCACGACGATGGTGCATCATGAGTCATGGCTAGGCGTAGGAAGTTATGGAGACAACTCCTGGGCGCAGGCGGACACGTTTGGCCAAGCTGGAGCCATCTACATCGAGAACAATTCCTATAATTACCAAAGCAACGCTTTCCCTACAGGTTGTTTCGACGAAGAGGCTGGGGGCCGGGTCGTATTCCGTTTCAACACAGGATGTCCGTTCGTTGGGATGCACGGTTTAGAATCAAGCGCACGCTTACGAAGCGGACGGGCTTATGAGGTCTACAACAACACCTTCACTGCCGTGGTCAACACCCTTGGGAATATGTATACCGGGGTGTTCCTGCGTGGCGGCACCGGATTTATCTTCAACAACGGATTCAACGATTTTTCGGGGAGCAACTACATCACGCTCATGCAGGCAAATAACTATCGGGATACGGGAGGCTACAATCCTTGGGGGCCTACTCCAACAGACCCGCAAGGCTGCACGGGCGTGAGTCCGTTCGATACAAATGCTGGGACTGTATACGCTAGTTTCACGGCAGCAACTTCATCTACGGATAACACCGTCGCTAGTGGCACCCCTTGGACAACAAACCAGTGGCAAACTTCATTGGTTGGCACTGGCGTGACCTACTCTTTAGTAGACACGACAGCCGGCTGGGGCAGTACTATCGTCTCGAACACAACCAATACCATCGTAACCTCTGCGATTCAGCAGGCAGGAAATGGTCCAGCGCACTTGGCGACAGCAGGGGATGCGATGCAGATTCTCTCTGCATATCCTTGCGCAGACCAGATCGGACGCGGAGCGGGAGTGTATCTTTCTGGCAGCAACCCAACTCCAAGCGCAGCGGTGAATCAAGCCTCCGACCCGTTGTATGAATGGCTGAACGCTCACAATTCGGTAAATCAAACTGGCATCATCAGCACGAACAACTACCACCTTCACCAAGAGCGCGACTATTACGACTACCAAACAGCAGGCTGTTCTGGAACGCAATCGAACGGAGTGTGCAGTGGAACGCTCGCGGCACGCGCAGCCAATTGCACGACTGGAGTAGGTTATTGGGCGACTGACCAGGGCAACTGGAACCAGAGCGGGGCTGGCGGACAAGGGCAATTCTATAAGTGCACCTCAACAAACACTTGGACGCTTTCCTACATTCCTTACAATTATCCGCATCCGTTGATAACTGGAGGAGGCAGCGGGCAAGTTGCTACTCCAACCTTTAATCCTGTAGCTGGAGTCTATTCGAGCACTCAGAACATTACGATTTCTACGAACACAGGTGGGGCAACGCTTTGTTATACGACGGATGGGACTACGCCAACAGCCGATGGCGCAGGGACTTGTACCCATGGAACAATCTATTCGACGCCAGTGGTCGTGGCATCATCACTTACGATCAAAGCCATTGGCTCGCTCTCCGGGCAGACGGATAGTGCCGTCGGATCGGCAACTTATACGATCGGAGCTTTGCCGCCTGTGCCTGCGCCAGCAACTGTTGTCTTTACGAAATTGAATATGGGAAATCATGATAAACTTTTGCCGAGCGGGTTCTGGAAAGGATTTTACGATGGAGAAAAAAATAATCATCATTTGTTTCGGCATCGCGATCGTGTTTTTTTCCATAGTTATGCTGAGAAATTCCTCCTCTTCGTCTCAGGCCGCATCACAACCAGCCGCCAAAATCATCGCCGTTCCTCCGGGCAATATCGCGCCAACACAGGATTTCCTGAACGACTATCGCGAGTATCAAGCTCTGCAGAAAGAGCTCAATGCGCTCTTCGCCGAGAAGGGCATCAAGCGGAAGCAAGATGAATTGATTGGAATGACGACCAGGCTGAACCGCGCGATCCCGCAAGGATATGTTTGGGATGAAACAACGATGAGCTTTAAACCGATACCTCCGGCAATCCCAGCCCCAACAAATCAAATACCGCAGAAAAAATAGCAGTCGAATTTTATGGCACTCATACTGCAGGATTCACTCGGCGGATTGTGGAGCGTCACGGTCGACGACAATGGCGAACTAGGGGCCATTTCTGTTTCCTCCGGCACGCCGAGCGCGCCAGTCTTAAACGCCATCAGTGGATCGACAACTTGGCTTTTGGGCGTCACTCCCACGGGACAGCCGACAACGACTCAAACAACATTTATTATTGGCGGTCCGACTTTCATCACGGTGAGCAGTCCGTCTGGAATTTGGAGCATAGGCGTAAGCGTTGACGGTATATTTGTAACGACCCGGGTAACCCCATCGGTGCTTGGAGCCGGCAAGGTCACCGCAACCAGCTCGATCAGTTCATTCACCATTCCGGTTCGCACCGTATTTACCTTGACCTGGACGTTGACAGACGCGGCGGGGACTCCCATCAACAATGCTGTAGTTACGGCTACGCTTTATTGTGGCCGGTCCGCGACGAATCCCGAAGGCGTCCCCGGTACCGCGATATCTCCGATCAATGCATTGAAGCTCGGTTATGTCTTTGAATCCGCGGGGCAATATTCAGCGGCAATTCCAGCCACCATCGATCCGCCGCTCGCTGGAACCGGTTATACGCTGGTTGTCGATGCTACCGTTGCCGGAGCGCAGATTTATCACACCGAACAACCGGCCACGGTCGAGACTGCCGGGTCTTTGCTCGATCTCACGACGGTCGATCAAGTCAAGAGCTGGATCCCCGGCCTCGCGGCCGCCGGCAGCGCCGATGATGCCATCATCCAGGCCTGCATCACCGCCTGGGGATTTGAATTCCTGAATCGCACAGGGCTCGGCAATCAGAATGGTGACTTGCTGCAATCCCCGTTTTGCGGCGTTTGCAATTTCAGCGAGACCTACGACGGTACAGGAACTTCCCGGCTTTTTGTCCGCAACCGCCCGGTCAAGAACGTCTCGGCATTGATCATCAACGGGATCCAGGTTGCGCAATCATCGGGCTATTCCGTTCAAGGCTGGGTGATTGACGGCAACGGGAAAAGCATTTCTTTACGCTCAGGGCTTCTCGGTTGGGGTGGAAGCTTCCCGCAAACCGCGTGGCAGTCGGGAGCGTATCGCGCGTTTGGCGGCGGCATGCGGTTCTTTGAAGGGATCCAGAACATCAGCTTGCAGTATTCGGCCGGTTACAACAATACGCCGGCGGATGTCGTCGAATGCGCTTTAAAAGTCGTTGCACAAAATTACAAGAGAAGAAATTTTGTTGACGAACGAAGTCGCGCGATGAGCGCGGGCGGCGGAACAATTTCTTACAGAGATTGGGACGTACCAATTGAGTGCCAACATGTGGTTGACAGATACACCAGGGTGCTGTAGTGCTGAAAATTTCCTTCATCGCCAACTCCGACACGCGCCTGGTCGAAGCGCTCAAGGCCAAAGGGCCCGCGATAGTGCGCGTCCTCATGAGCAAAGTCAACGAATTGATGATTCAACTTCAGAGTTACATCGTTTCTCAAAAACTTTCCGGCCAAGCGTTGAAACGGCAAACTGGCGTTCTTGCCGGCAGCATCCGTTATGTCCCGGCAACACTTGAAGGAACCAGCATCGTCGGCGCCGTAGAAGGAGCTGGAGGCCCTGCCTGGTACGGCACTCTCTACGAAGATGTGAGCGCTGGCGGTACCGGCGGCGTATCGCATTCCTGGACGATCACCGCCACAAAAGCCCGGGCACTTTCTTTTCTTGTCGATGGCAAGCGTCTTTACCGTCGAAATGTTACACACCCAGCGCTCTCAGCCAGACCCTACATGACGCCATCGCTCGAGGAGAATGCCGCTGAAATCGAAACGCAATTGCGCGGCGCTCTTGATGCGGAGCTGAATAAGCCGTGAAAAATACGCGCGAGCAAATTTCGGTCGCGCTTTTCAATCTTCTTGCAACCAACCAGGCCCTTGCCGCGCTTTGCAAAACCATCACGAGGTCGCCGAGAATTTGGACTGCAGTAAATGACGTCGAGAAACCTTTTCTAGTTTTATTCAAAGGCGGGCCAGATTCTGAACATTTTGATCAGCCGCAAGAACGCCGCGCTGGGCTGACAAAATATCTTTTGCATTACAATCTTTGGCTTTATGTTGTGGCAGATCCAAGCAATCAAATAAATGGAGAAACGATCGCAAATAATATTTCCGATGCGATCGATACTGCAATGCAAACGGACAGTAACAAAAGTTCGTTTGGTGAGCGCCAAACACTCGGTGGGTTAGTGACAAATACTTACCTCGATGGCGGTTCAGAATGGGGCAGAGAATTCGAAGATAACAACTTGGTAATATTTTGGAGAATTACTGTCGAGACAGGCATTTGAATCCATGCCTGCCTCGCCCTGAACCCGCTCCGCCTCTCCATTGCTAACCCAGTCTTAACGTGCCACGCCTGCACTGCCACTGCCACTGCCACTTCTTGCCTCACCTTAAACTCGTCGCGCCAGGGCTTGCCTGCAGTGCCTTTATCCGGCCCGCCCACGCCATGCCCTAAACCCGACGATCCTTGCCTGCACTGCCCGATCATCCCGCTGCGTGAACTCGCCTCTGCTCATCCTATCTTTCCAAGCCTGCTACTCCTGAACCGTCCTTACCGTCCACGTCAGTCCTAGCCTGCCACGTCATACCAGGCCACTGCGTGACGCACCTTGCCATAACGAGCCTTAGCCCAACTCTCCACGCCTGCACTGCTGAACCGCTTCGCTCCGCGCCTAGGCCAGCCCTGCCCGGACTTGCCGCTCCAAGCCTGCACTGCTCAACCATGCCAATCCAACCCGCGCCCATTCTCTGCTCGCCTGCCCTCGCCCTCGCCGCAAACAGTATACCACAAAACTTACCCGGTAAATAAAGCTTGACAAACCCACTAGTGAGGTATAGGTTTTCCACAGTTTCGGACCGACCCGGTGTGTTGAGCACGCGGGCCGATCCTAACCAAACAAGAAGAGTGACCTTCTTGATTGGCTGGCCGGAATCTACTGAACTTCTTCCAGCTTTTCAAGTCCTCATTTCTTCTTGTCGCCCCCATTCCTCATTAGTGTTCGAGGAAGGCGGCTCAAGGAGAATTACATGGCTAGCAGAAAACTAATCCCAGGATCAGAACCCGGCTTGTCGGGGCGCGGTCCGAAATCGGACGCGCTCGTAGACAACAAGACCACCTCTGTACAAATCAAAGCGCCGGATTTGCGGGTCGCAACCTTTAACATCAAAGGAACGAGTCCGCTTGTCATTCATCGCTTCTCGACAAAAGTTAAAGAACAAATGGCGCTCAAAATGGAACAAGGCAAGAGCGCTACCTCCAAGAAGAATCGCGAACCCAAAAACAGCGATGACACTTTTTTTGAATCCCGCTACATCAGCAAGGAAAACTGGGACGGCTTTCACGCGGCCTCGATCAGAAATGCGATGATCTCTGCGTGCCGGCTTGTAAATTTCAAAATGACTTTGGCGAAAATGAGCATTTTCGTTTTGGCCGATGGCTGGGACAAGACCGAACCGCAAATCCCTTTGATCAGAATTTACGGCAAGCCTGTCAAACAAAGCGACATGGCGCGCGTCGAAACTGGTCAGCCTTACGTAACAACAAGAGCGGCTTATCACGATTGGTCGGCAAAGGTTCGGATTCGATTCGATGCCGATCAATTTTCAATCGAAGATGTCAGTCATCTTCTCAGTCGCGTTGGAATGCAAGTTGGCCTTGGCGAAGGTAGACATGATTCAAAAAATAGTTGCGGAATGGGTTGGGGCTGTTTTGAACTCGAACAACAACCACAAGCCAAAGTAGCTTAACTCAATTCTTCTGACTCGGCAGGCGGGGCCAGGCCAGGCGTGGCGGTATATGGCGGGGCGAGCCGGGGCCGGGACAGAATGAGGCACGGCAGGCGAGGACAGACATCCACACAGCGGCCCGGGCGAGCCGAAATCGCCCATTCTTCTTTGAAGGGAGGAACGATGTCGAAGCTAAAGAACACAGAAGTCATCAATACGTTGAAGTCTCTCGCGGAGCGAAATGCCGGTATTTTATTTCCAACAGATGTTGTGAAGGCGGCGGAGCCGGAGAATTCGGTCCTGCACAAATTTTTCACTTGGGATGATTCAATAGCTGCCGAAAAATGCCGACTCCAAGAAGCCCGGCAACTTATCAATTGCGTCGTCGAGTATGTCGGCGGCGAAGATCGCGGCCATGAAGTCCGTGTTTTCGTTTCATTGCGCGATGACCGGCAAGAAGGCGGCTATAGGCCACTTGTTTCAATCTTGAAAAACGTGACACTGCGCGAATCACTCTTGATGGACTCGCTCGAAGAAATGAATTTTTTTAGAGAAAAATTCAAAGGGTTGAAAGAACTGTCGATGGTATTCAAGGCCATGGATTCGACCGAGAAGAAAATTTCGAAAAAGAAATAAGGCAAGGCAGGCGAGGATTGGACGGCGGGACGAGCAGGAGCGTGACATAGCAGGCGCGGCAGGTTCAGACCAGGACCGGCAAGTTGCGTCCTAGAAGTGCAGGCGCGGAGAGTTAGATGGCCGGGTGATTCTTGGCAGGACTGTCCTGGCGGGATGCGGTATGACCGGGCAGGCAATGAATCGGAAGGGCCAGGCTGGGCAGGCGTGGAGCACAAAGGCTGGACAGGGAGAGTCGAGCTGCGACCAGTCCGGGAATCGCAGGCGTGGAGTGTTAAGGCGCGAACAGGAAAGGAGCGGGGAGGCCGGCAAGGAACGCAGGATTACGGCGCGACCGGGCGGGAAGCGGTCTGGACTCGCAATGCAGGCGTAGTAGGGCACGGAGCGAATTGCAGCGGCGTGTAGCGGCGTGTAGAGGTGTCGCAGGCCAGGCCGGGCGCGATTTGTTGCGTTGCGTATTGGCTGGAAGGCGGCATGACGTGGTGAGCAGTTGCAGGCTAGGCTTGCCGGGTTGAGGTTGGTTCAGGTCGGCCAGCACCGGCGACGCAGGCGTGGCTAGTTCGGGTCCGTTTCGCCCCGACAAGGAAATGCAGGCGGGTGGTGGCGCGGGTCGGCGGGGTCCGTCGTGAACCGGGAGAGTAAAGGCACGGTAACGCAGGCGCGGGAAGGTTGGGGCTGCAAAGGCAAGCATAGGAGAGGGTTGGCTGGCAGTCGCAGGCGAGTTACGGTTGGCCCTGGCCGGGCGCAGTTGGGCCGGGCAAGATCTGGCAACGCAGGCGCGTCGCGCTAGAGCGTGTTGTGTAAGGGCACGCGATGGCGAGTGATAGCGGGCAGCGGCCGGCAAGTCCGGGCGTGGAAGGCCGGGTGTGGCGGAGCAGGGAACAGCAGGCATGGATTGCTGGGTTATGGCTAGTCACGTTCCCGGCGAGCAATAGCAGGCGAGTCGTGGTTGGTTAGAAAGTGGGCGTGAAAAGGTACGGCAGTGCAGGCGGGGAATGTTTCGGGCGGTTTGTTGGGGCATGATCGGACGTTGCAGGCGAGGCGAGTTTGGGCCGGGAGATGTTGGTCCAGATGCGGTAATGCAGGCATGGAAAGAACAAGGCGGGCCGAGTCCAGCGTTGGCGTGGCGTGTTCTTTGCAGGCGGGGCGAGAAGCGGGCAGGACTGATATGGTTTGGCGTGGTAAGAAACAGCAGGCGTGGACTGTTAAGACGTGCTGGTGACAGACGGGGAAGAATTTGGCAGGCGTGCTCAGGGACGTTCTGGACGGTACGACGCGGCAGGTGTGGCCAGGTATGGCCAGCAACGGCCAGCCCCGGGCGTCGAGCAGCGGCTTGGCCAGCATCGAATCGGCACGAACGAGGCGAGGCAGGACTGGTGTGGACGGCGAGCAATGGCAGGGTTGGAAGTGCAGGCGCGTTTAGGGCGGCCAGTTCTGAAATGTTCCGGTACGGATGGCGAGTCGGTGCAGGCAGGACTTGGCGAGGATAGTAACGTCATGTTCTGACGCGCAGGGTTAGTGGCAGTGCAGGCGTGGAGTGACGAGGCACGGAATGTCAAGTTGAGGTCTGTTTCAGCAGGCGTGGAGTGGCGGGTTCTGCTCGGGGAGGGGCACGCAGGGTTTCGGCCAGCAATGGTGCGAACGAGGCCAGTCCTGCAGCGGCAATGCAGGTTAGGCTGGAACGGGTCATGTCACCGCAGGCAGGTCCTGATGTGGTTGGGCGCGGTGGGATTTAGGCGTGCAGTGGCGCGGCGGTGCAGGTTGTCGCAGGCAAGTCGTGATCAGGAAGGCGTGGCGGTTCTGGCGGGATTGAGAAGTGGCAGGCGAGGCAGGTCTAGCAATAGTCCGGTGCGTTAAGGTCTGTTAGGCAGCGGATTCGCAGGCGAGGACTGTCGAGCAATGGTCGAGTCCGTTAGGCGCTGGCGTTGCAGGCGGGCATCGGTCCGATCCGGCAAGATGCGATACGTTCCGCTCCGGCTAGGTGCGGCAGGCATGGAAGTCGTGGCGAGTAACGCAGCGTTCTGGCA
>Ga0137376_10002195_pt1 | contig 11517 bp, 11 predicted proteins | sample SagtaG_23_FD_104814 | JGI IMG/M metagenome (GOLD analysis project Ga0137376, IMG submission 104814) | Vadose zone soil microbial communities from Sagehorn Ranch, Mendocino, California, USA - Sage2_L_20_16 metaG | ecosystem: Environmental > Terrestrial > Soil > Vadose zone | place: USA...
ACGACGTGGAGCACGACCGGCGCGAAGTAGGCGTGCTCCACCGCGGCCGTCGCCTGGTCGGCGGTCAGACCGCTGACGTCGACCGAGCCGATCTGGACGCCGGCCGCGATCACCGCAGGGGGCGGGCTGTCGGCCCGGGCATGACTCGCCCCGACGCCGAGGGCGCAGACGACGAGACAGAGGATGAAGCCGGCGCGCTTGGCCACGGGCCGTTGGATTCTAGCCTTCAGCCCGTATGCCTCCGCCGGTCAGGTCTTACGGATGACGACGATCGCGAGGTCGTCGGAGAGGTCGCCACCGGCGAACTCACGGGCGTCCTCTGCGACCGCCGCGGCGAGCGACCGCGCCGACAGCTCGCGCCGCTCCGCGAGCAGTGCGTCGAGCCGGTCGTCTCCGTACAGCTCGCCGTCCCGCCGCGCCTCGACGACGCCGTCGGTGTAGAGGACGAGCGAGGCACCGGACGGCAGCTCGGCGTGGGACTCCGCGTACTCCTGGCCGCCGTCGATCCCGAGCACGAGGCCGTGTGCCTCGAGCGGCCGCGTCGATCCGTCCTGGAGGACGATCCGCGGCGCGGGATGACCGGCACTCGCGACGGAGACCCGGCCGCTGCCGCCGTCGACGACGACGTAGCTCATGCTGATGAACTTGCCGGGGCCGATCTCGCTGCAGATCACGTCGTTCGCGGACGCGAGGAAGTCGGACGGCTCGGGATGCTCGCGTGCCAGCGAGCGGAAGACGAACTTCGCCATGGCCATGTCGGCCGTCGCGTCGACGCCGTGTCCCGTGACGTCCCCGAGCACGACCGCGAGCCGGCCATCCTCCAGCGCGAGGAAGTCGTAGAGGTCGCCGCCGACGTCCACACGCGCCGAGGGCTCGTACACCTCGCCCACCTCCAGCCCCTCGACAACAGGGCGCGAGCGCGGCAGCAGCGAGCGCTGCATCGTGTCGGCGAACTGCTTCTGCTGCTGGTAGAGCCGGGCGTTGTCGATCGCGAGGGCGGCCTGCCCCGCGAGGGCCGTCGCCGCCTCCACCGTCTCCTGCGTGAGCGGGTTGCCGGGGCGGAAGGAGAAGACGCCGAGCGAGGCGACGACCTCGGTCGGCAGGGCGACGGGAACGACGGCCGCCGTCCAGCCCTTCTCGAGGAACGGGACGAGTGCCGGCAGGAACTGCTCGCCCCGCCCGGCGCCGAGCCGGAAGGCACGTCGTTCGCGGAAGAGTCGCTGCACGTTCCGCTGGCCGAACGGGACGGGCTGGGTGAGGATCGTGCGCACCGGCTCCGCGAACCGGGCATCCCGGACGTGGACGGCAAGCGGCAGGAGCTGCTCGCGCCGCTCGTCGGGCATCCGCACGACCGCCGCGTCGAGATCGAGCACCTCGACGACCGTGCGTGCGAGCGCCTCGAGCGTCTCGTCCAGCCGGAGGCTCTGCGCGAAGGAGCGCGACACCTCGTAGAGCGCGCGAATCCGGCGCGCGGCGGCCCGCTCCGCGGCCAGGGCGGCCTCCCGCTCCTCGCCGAGACGGGTCGCCTGCTCGTGGAGCTGCGCGTTCTGGACGGCGACCGCGAGCTGCCCTGCGAGGGCGGCCAGCAGCGCCGTCTCGTGCTCGCCCGCCGCGGGCCGGCCGGCCGGATACGCAGCGAGCAGGCCGACGACGTCGCCGCGCGCCATGAGCGGAACGGCAAGCGCCGAGCCGATCCCGGTCTCTCGCGCTGTAGCGGCGACGACCGCGAGCCGCGGATCCCGCCCGATGTCCGTGACCTCGAGCACGGCCCGCTCCCGTGAAGGCCCGAGGGCGACGTCGAGCAGGCGGTCGGCGACGCGCGCGTGCGGGCCGGCGAGGCCGCGGCTCGCCGCCTCCTCGAGCTCGCCCTCCCCCGTGCCGCGGAGGTAGACGGCCACGCGGCCGACATCGAGCAACTCGGCGACGCGCTCGACCGCGGTCTCGAGCGTGTGCGAGACGGAGAGCTCCGCCGTCGCCTGCACGATCACCTCGAGCAGCGCCCGCGTGCGCTCGAGCTCGAGCGCGATCTGGCGCGCCCGCTCGCCGGTACGCAGCGCGTGTGCGGCGCGCACGCCGAACGTCGCGAGCCGCGTGAGCTGTTCCGCCTCCGGCTCCTCTCCCGCCGGATGGAACAGCTGCAGAACGCCCAGGGGCGGGCGTCCCAGCGGCAGCGTGGTCGAGACCGCGCAATCCTGTGGAAGGCCGGCGGCGTGTGCGCTGACTGGCCCCGGTTCGGCGAGCGCCCGTGCGGCGACCTCGCGGGCGTGCCCGAGATCGGCGGCTGTGTCGAGGCCCCACGACGCGGCGGAGACGAGCCCCTCCTCGCGGCTCTCCCAGAGGACGGCGGCCGACGCCCCGGCGACGCCGGCGGCAAGGCGAACGACCTCGGCCGCGGCGTCTTCCTCCTGCACCGCGACCGCGAGCGCCTCACCCGCCAGCTCGAGCGCGGGACGCGCGAGCGAGGAGACGTCGCCGTCGACTGCGAAGGCGCGGAGGAGGAGAGCGGCCTGCGCGGCGCACAACTCGGCGCCGAGCCGCTGCTCCGCGCCGAACGGCTCGCCGGAACGGAACAACTCGAGCGAGACGGCATACCCGTCCGCCCGGGCCGGCACGAGGAAGAGCCGCGTGGCGCCGATGTGCTCGCCGATGCGGCGCACCGCGGCGGGTGCGCGGGAAAGCTCGTCGAGGGCCGCTTCCGGCAGTTCCGCCGCCGGCAGCACGGTTCCGTAGAGCTCGGCCGCGAGCGCCCGCGGCGCGGCGACGGCAACCGCCTCGAGCCGTTCGCCGCCGTCGTCGAGCGCCCGGACGAGCGCGACCTCGGCCCCTGAGACCGCGTGCGCAGCCTCCGCCAGCGCCCGCAGCGCGGCGGACGCGCTCGCCGACCCGGCCGCGGCCGTGACGGCCCGCACGAGCGCCGCGAGCGACGGGGCTCCGAGCCGGACGTCCCGAGAGTCCGCTTGCGAAGAATCCAAGTCGAGCAGACCGGTCACCGCCGGGAAGTATTCCGGCCGGAGTGCGTCCGCGCCCGCCGCCGTCAGTCCACGTCGCGCGGAGCCCCGCTCTCCCAGAGAGTGCCGCCGCTCATCGGGCACGGCGGCAACCCCCGACGGACGACCACGCCGTAGCCGCAGTCGCTGCTGCGGAACTCGCCGGAGACGCCCGTTCCCCTCACCGAAGAGCCGGCGGACGCGAAGTCGTCGAGCGGCAGCGCGACCGGCCGGCTCGGCGCCTTCGGGGACCCGTCGACCTGGACCTCTACGTCCTGCACCCCGCTTCGTCCTCGGCGAAGGCGCGACCCCGCGCGCGCCGGTGCGCCTTTGTGCCCATACTGCGCCTGTGCAAACGCCGGAGCCAGCCCGTCCGGTGCGGACGCAGCCCGAGCGCAGGCCACGTCCCGAGCGGACAACGCCGGCCGCCGGAAGCTGGGGCGTGCGGCTTGCGTGGGTCTCCGGGCTCGTCCTCACGATCTCCGCGTTCACCGACTGGTACGTGGGGACGCTGCCGAACGGGTTGACGTTCGCGGTCACCGGCTGGCACACCGGGACCCTCGGCAAGCTCGTCTTCTTCATCGGGCTCGCCACGCTGATCCTCGAGGCGTCGCGAGCGGCCGGGATCCTGCTCCCGGCAGCCGTCCCGGACCGGCTGCTCCTGATCGCCCTCGGATCGCTGGCCGTGATCTTCGTCCTGATCCGGCTGATCTCCGTCCCGGACACGTACTTCGTCTCGACCGCCCGCGGAATCGGGCTCTACATCGCTTTCCTCGGGGCGCTGGGCCTACTCGGAGCAGGGATGCTCCGGACCGCGGAAGACTTGCCCTAGCGGGCCCCGGGCGAAGAGCTTTCCCGGGCGAAGAGCTGCGCTCTTCGCCCGGAGGCTAAGGAACTGCGCCAACGGGAGAGCGCGGTCTCCCGTTGGCTCCGTGCAGAGGGCACATTGGGTTGGGGAGGGTTCCGGCGCCTGTTCCGTCGCGAATGCGCAAGCCAAAGAGGCGTGCGCGCTCGCTGGTCCGCGGCGTCGTAACGTGCCGTTACGCCGCCGCCTCGGCGCCAAGGGGGTTCGAAACGCTCAGATCAAGAGAGCGTCAAAGGCCGGAGGCTAAGACATCCGCAAAGCGGTGACTTAGCCGCAGGCCGGACCGCGCTCGCGCCGGCCTCCGCCGCGCGCGAGCGCACCACAGCGGCCTCCCGTCCACAGCATCCCCAAACCAAAACAGCACGGAGCGGGCCGGAAACCGCGCTTTCCGGCCCGCGCAGTTCCTTCTCCCAGCGAGCGAAGCGTCAGCTTCGCGAGCTAGACCGGAACTATGGCTTTCGCTTGGTCGACGAGCTCGTCGAGATCGAAACCCTTCCCGACGAAGCCGCTCGCCCCGCTGGAGGCGGCCTGGCGCCTTGCCGCCTCGTCCACCTGGCCGCTGAACATCAGCACGGGAATCGCGCCGGCGCCGTGCTGCTCCTGGATCCGGCGGAGCATCTCCCAGCCGTCGACGTGGGGCATCATCACGTCCAGGAGGACGAGCTCGGGCTTGCGATCCTCGATCGCGGCGAGTCCCTCGTCCGCGCTCGCGGCTTCGTGGACGTCGTAGCCCTCGCGCTCAAGCTCGAGCCGCACGAGCTCGCGCATCCGTTCGTCGTCGTCGACGAGCAGGACGCTCGGCCCTGCCTGCTGCCGGCCGGGGCCGGAGCGTGCGAGGAACGACTCGAGGTCGCCGCGCCGGAAACGCCGGTGGCCGCCGGGCGTGTAGAAGGCCGGAACACGCCCCTGATCCGACCACTTGCGGATCGTGCTCTGGGCGACGCCGAGGAAACGCGCGGCCTGGCCGAGGGTCAGCCACTCGGGCTCACGGCGTGCAGCGCTGTCCTCTCGATAGGCCATAGCGGGAATTTGACCAAAACTCACGCTTCTTACACCTGGATATGCGTCTAGGCGCACATTTTCATGGTTCGTAATCGATAGCGCCGCGCTGATACGCGTCGAATGCGGCGGCGAGGACGAGCGAGAGATCGCGCGGCCAGCCCGGCGCTGTTGCGCGCTCCTCGAGTACCTCGCGTGCCCAGCGCTCGGATTCGCCGTAGGCCGCCACGAGCTCCGCGAGCGTGTACGTCTGACCGAGCCGCCTGCGCAGCTCGTCGAGCACGAGCTCGAGGCACTCGAGCAGCTGCCGGTATCTGCGGCGGTCCTCGCGGGCTGCCTCGAGCCGCCGGCTCCCCTCCTTCCACTCCTGGCGCGCGACAGCGACCTGGCTCACAGGGTCCGTCTCACTGGGAGCAGCACCGTTCCGGCCAGCGCGGCTCGACCTCCGCGAGGATCCGCTCGCCGAGCTCGTAGCCGGGACGGGCGAGGGCGAAGGCGACGTGCGCATGCAGGCACTTGAGGCTGCCGCCCCGCCGCGAGCCGCCGATGCCGTATTCGAGCGAGGCGCCCCCGTCTCTTCCCGTGACACCGGCCGCGAGCTCCGTGCGTAGCCTCCGCTGCTCCTCGTCACCGGCCGCGAGGCTCGCGGCGAGGGCAGGCTCGGTGCGCGTCGCCTTGCTCCAGCGCTCGACGCCTCCGGCGGCTTCGAGCCGCGACACGGCCGCGACGAGATGCCGGCACGTGAGGTAGTACGTCGTCGGGAACGGCTCGCCGTCCGCCCCGTAGGGGCTCTGCTCGGTGACGGCCGGAGCGCCGAACGGGCACCGGACCGCGACACGGCGGAGCGTGCGCGGCTCGCGTCCCAGTTGACGCGCTACGACCGCTCGATCAGCGTCGGTGACCACGGCGGGGAGCATGACTCCCTCCATGCTGCCTGCGCCGCCACTGCGGGATGTCCTTGACGATGAAGAGGTGCTCGCCGGGGCGGATGTAGCCGAGCGTCCTCGCCTCGGCGGCGAGGGCGGCGTCCGACGACGCGTGCCGGAGCCGCTTCTCGAGCGCGACCTGCTCCCTCTGCAGCTTCCGCACGGCCGTGAGCTGGACCGCTCGTTGCGTGCGGGCGTCGAAGTAGTCGTGCAACGGCCGGTAGTAGAGGAGGCCGACGAGCACGAGCGCACCCATCGCGAACCAGCGCCGGGCGTGCTGGAAGCGTCGGCCGCCAAGCGACCGACGCCCGGCAGAAGATCGAGACCCCGGATGCGGTCCCTCCACCCGCATGCGGCGCTTCTTCCTCGCAGCCATGCAGCCCGAGTTCTGCGGCGGGCGGCGCGGTCCTGCGGCGGCCGGCTACTCGACTACGTCGACCTTGATGACGTTCGTCGTGCCCGGGATGTTGACGGCGGTTCCCGCGGTGATCACGACCCCGTCGCCGCTCTCGACGATGCCGGCGTCACGCGCCGCCTCGACCGCGAGGCGCCAGAGCTCCTCGACGTCCGAGGTCTCGGAGATCAGGAGCGGCGTCACGCCCCATTCGAGCGCGAGCTGGCGCATCGCCCAGTCGACGTGCGTGAGCGCGACGATCGGCCGCCGCGGCCGCAGCCGCGCGACCGCGTTCGCCGTCCGGCCGGTGAAGGTCGGGACGAGGATCGCCTTCGACTGCAGCGCCTCGGCGATGTCGCAGGCGGCGTTCGACATCGCCTGCCCGATCGTCGGGTTCTCGTGCGCCTCGGGCAGCTCGTGCCGGTAGTCGAGGCTCGGCTCGACCGCACAGGCGATCCGGTCCATGTACGCGACCGCCTCGACCGGGTACTCGCCGACCGCCGTTTCGCCCGAGAGCATGACGGCGGAGGTGCCGTCGAGGATCGCATTCGCGACATCGCTCGCCTCGGCGCGCGTCGGCTCGGGCGAGTGCACCATCGTCTCGAGCATCTGCGTCGCCGTGATCACAGGCTTCCCGCGCTCGAGCGCCTTCTGGATGATCCGCTTCTGCACCAGCGGCACGAGCGCAGGCCCGATCTCCACGCCGAGGTCGCCGCGCGCGACCATCACCGCGTCGGTCTCGGCGAGCACGTCGTCGAGGACGTCGACGGCCTCCGACTTCTCGATCTTCGCGATCACGTGCGCGTGCGAGCCCGCCTGCTCGAGCAGCGCGCGCAGGTCGCGGACGTCCGCCGGCGAGCGGATGAAGGAGAGCGCGACGAAGTCCGCGCCGGTCTCGACGGCCCAGTCGAGGTCGGCGAGGTCCTTGCGCGTGAGCGAGGGAATCGGTACCGGCACGCCGGGGAGGTTCACGCCCTTGTGCGAGCTGACGAGCCCGCCGACGACCACCGCGCACGTCGCGCGACCCCCCTTGACGTCGTCGACACGCAGCCGCACGAGCCCGTCGTCGATCAGCACCTCGTGGCCGGGCTCGAGCACCTCCCCGATCACCGCCGGCGCGATCGGGAGCTCGCCGTCGGTTGCGGCCTCCTCGGCGCAGATCTTGATCTGGTCGCCCCTGTGGAGGACGACCGGCTCCTGCAGCTCGCCGATGCGAAGCTTCGGGCCCTGCAGGTCCGCGATGAGCGCGATCGGACGCCCGACCTCCGCGGCGATCTCGCGCACGAGCCAGGCACGCTCGGAGTGCCCGTCGTGCGTGCCGTGAGAGAGGTTGAAGCGCACGGCGTCCACGCCGGCCTCGATCAGCGCGCGCAGACGCTCACGCGAGTCGGACGCCGGCCCGAGCGTCGCCACGATCTTGGTCCGGCGGTCGATCGCCATACGGCTCAGGGTACTAGCGGTGCACGCGTGCGAAGGCCCCCCAGCCGGGGTACACCGCCCTGTCACCAAGCTCCTCCTCGATGCGGAGCAGTTGGTTGTACTTCGCGACGCGGTCGCTCCTCGCCGGCGCGCCGGTCTTGATCTGGCCCGTGCCGAGCGCGACCGCGAGGTCGGCGATCGTCGCGTCCTCGGTCTCGCCCGAGCGGTGCGACATGACGGCCGTGTAGCCGTTCTCGTGCGCGAGCCGCACGGCCTCGATCGTCTCCGTCAGCGTCCCGATCTGGTTGACCTTGACGAGGATCGAGTTGGCGACCCCGCGCTCGATGCCGAGCCGCAGCCGCTCCGGGCTCGTGACGAAGACGTCGTCGCCGACGAGCTGCAGGCGGTCGCCGAGCCGCTCGGTCGTGGCGCGCCAGCCGTCCCAGTCGTCCTCGGCGTTGCCGTCCTCGAGCGAGACGAGCGGGAAGCGCTCGGCGAGATCGCCGTAGAAGCCGGCCATCTCCCCCGGCGCGAGCTCGCGACCCTCGAAGCGGTAGCGGCCGTCGGAAAAGAACTCGCTCGACGCCGGGTCGAGGGCGATGGCCACTCGGTCGCGATGGCCGGCCCGCTCGGCGGCGTCGAGGATGGCCTCGATCGCGATCTCGCTCGACTCGAGGTCGGGCGCGAAGCCGCCCTCGTCGCCGACCGCGGTCGAGAGCCCGCGCTCGCCGAGCAGCTGCTTCAGCTCGTGGTAAGTCTCGGCTGCGATCCGCAGCGCGTCCGAGAAGCTGTCCGCTCCCGCGGGGACGACCATGAACTCCTGCAGGTCGATCGAGTTGTCGGCGTGGACGCCGCCGTTGATCACGTTCAGCATCGGCACCGGAAGCGTCGTCGCGTCCTCGCCGCCGAGGTGGCGGAAGAGCGAGAGCCCGGCAGTGGCAGCCGCGGCCTTCGCAGCCGCCAGGGAGACGCCGAGGATCGCGTTGGCGCCGAGTCGCCCCTTGTTGGGCGTCCCGTCGAGGTCGACCAGCACGCGATCGAGGTTGGCCTGGTCCATCACGTCGAGCCCCTGGACTGCGTCGGCGATCTCGCCGTTGACGTTGGCGACCGCCTCGGAGACGCCCTTCCCGTTCCACGCTTCGCCGCCGTCGCGCAGCTCGACCGCTTCGTGCACGCCGGTCGACGCACCGGAAGGGACGATCGCCCTGCCGAGCCCACCCGCCAGCACCTCGACCTCGACGGTCGGATTCCCACGGGAGTCCAGAACCTGCCGGGCGTGAACCTTGGTGATCACTCCCGCTCTTTCGCCTGGTCGAAGTAGGCGTCCTGCCGCTCGAGCGACAGGTCGCTCCAATTCTCGCCCGTCTCCCGCGCCAGCTCCTCGGCGACCTCGACGCGGCGGCGGAAACGCTGCGCGGCCCGTCGCAGCTCGAGCTCGGGATCGACCTCGAGCCTGCGGGCGACGTTCACCGCCGCGAAGAGGACGTCGCCGAGCTCGTCACCGGACGGCTCCTCCTCGAGCTCGCGCAGCTCGTCGGTGAGGTCGGCCATCGCCCCGGCGAGATCCGGGTACTCGAAGCCGACTGCCCGCGCGCGCTGCTGGATCTTGCGAGCGTAAAGGAGCCCCGGCAGCGCCTCCGCGACGTCGTGGAAGATTCCCTCGCGTCCCTCCTGCTCACGCTTGATCCGCTCCCAGTTCGAGCGCACCCGGTCGGCGGTCTCCGCCTCGACGTCGCCGAACACGTGCGGATGGCGTCGCACGAGCTTCTCGTGCACGCCGCGGGCCACCTGTGCGAGGTCGCCCGCTCCTCGCTCCTCGAGCAGGAGCGCGAGGAAGTAGACCTGGAAGAGCAGGTCGCCGAGCTCGTCGAGGAGCTTCTCGTCGTCGCCGGCGAGCGCGGCGTCCGCGACCTCGTACGACTCTTCGACCGTGTGCGGGACGATCGTCGCCGCGGTCTGCTCGCGATCCCACGGGCAGTCACGGCGCAGGCGCGCCGTCAGCTCCTGTAGATCGAGGAGGGCCTCGGGAAGGCCCTCCATCTCAGCCAGTAGTCGTCGGCGCGGGCGTCGTCGGGGTGGTGGTCGTCACCGGGGCGTAGCCCGTCTGGTACGCGACCTCGCCCTTGAAGTCCTTCGCCATCTTCGCGAGCCATGCCGTCCAGGCCGTCTGCTTCTGCTGCGAGGCGAGGTTCGCCTCGATCTGCGCCTTGACCTCGGCGAAGGCCGAGGTGTGGGCGGGCTTGACCGCGCCGAGCGCCTGGATGATGTGGTAGCCGTAGACGCTCTTCACCGGCTGCGAGATCTCGTTCGTCTTAAGCGAGAACGCGGCCTTGTCGAACGGGGGCACCGTCTGCTGGCAGGTGCCGCTCGTGCCGCCGTGGGCGACGCAGAGCTTGCCGCCGTGGGCCGCTGAGCCCGTGTCCTTCGAGTACTGCTTGGCGAGAGCGGCAAAGCTGGCCCCGTTCTTCAGCTTGGTCTCGATCGTCGCGGCGAGGCTCTTGCTGTTGACGAGGATGTGCCGCACCTCGCGCGTCTTCGGCGTCGTGAACGACGTCTTGTTCGCGTCGTAGTACTTGAGCGCCGCGGCGTCGGAAACCTTCACGTCCGACGTCACCTTGTTCTGGAGCTTCTGGCCGAGCAGGTTCGGCCGGAGCTCGTACTGCTCGAGCTGGGGAAGCGTGATGTGGGCCTTCTTGAGCGCGTCCTCGAACTTCTTCTCGCTGCCCTGGTAGTGCGTCTTCTTGATCTGCTCGACCTGCTGCTCGACGTCCTTCTGCGTCACCGGCACACCGAGCTTGTCGGCCTCCTGCTGCAACTCCGCCTGCTGCACGAGGAACGTGACGGCCGAGTCGCGGAGGGACGCATAGGTGGGGGTTCCGACCTTCGGGCACGGCTGGCCCTGAGCCTTGTAGCGCGCGCAGGCGACGGTCAGCAGCGAGGTGAAGCTCGCCTTCGTGATCGGCGTGCCGCCGACCGTGGCGATGTCGCTTGCGGGCACGTTGGACGAGGTGCCGCCTCCGCCGCACGCGGCGAGCAAGGCAACGAGGGCTGTGGCCAGGAGCAGGAAGGGCAGGCGAGTCTTCATTTCCATCCAGTGAGGTCGATGTCGCGGGAAGCGCCACAAGCGGCGATAGGCGATCTCAGGCTGCTCGGCGCGCGTCCAAGATAGCATCGACAAGCCCGACCGCCTGCGCGATTTGCTCCTGTCCGCGCATGCTTACCTCCTGCTTAGCCGAGACGTAGACTGCCGTCTTCGCCCGGTCGCGGAGCTCGCGCAACTCGCCCGACCCCAGCACCAGCCTCCCGACCGTCGCCTTCCCGCTCTGGAACACGAGATAGTCCGCGCCAAGGAGCGCGATCTTGATCTTCGCCTCCTGGATCCGGAAGAGGTTCTCGACCGGCTCCGGCAGCGGCCCGTAGCGGTCCTCGAGCGCAGCCTGGAGCTCGCGCAGCTCGTCGTCCGTCTCCGCGAGCGCGAGCCGGCGGTGGACGTCGATGCGGAGCGCCTCGGAGTCGACGTACGCGGCGGGTACGTAGGCGTCGACGCGCGCGTCCACCCGCACCGGCCGGGCCGCGACGCGTTTCTGCCCCTGCAGCTCGGCGACCGCCTCGTTCAGGAGCTCGACGTAGAGCTCGAAGCCGACGGCGGCGACGTGGCCGGACTGCTCCGCGCCGAGCAGCTCCCCCGCGCCGCGGATCTCGAGGTCGCGCATGGCGATCGCAAATCCGGCGCCGAGCTCGGTGTGGTCCGCGAGCGTCGCGAGCCGCGCCCGCGCCTCGGGGGTCAGCTCGCGCGCGTCGGGGTAGAAGAGGTACGCGAACGAGGTGGCGTCGGAGCGGCCGACGCGGCCGCGGATCTGGTACAGCTGGCTCAGGCCGAGCATGTCGGAGCGCTCGACGATGAGCGTGTTCGCCTGCGGGATGTCG
>Ga0137376_10002196_pt1 | contig 11516 bp, 12 predicted proteins | sample SagtaG_23_FD_104814 | JGI IMG/M metagenome (GOLD analysis project Ga0137376, IMG submission 104814) | Vadose zone soil microbial communities from Sagehorn Ranch, Mendocino, California, USA - Sage2_L_20_16 metaG | ecosystem: Environmental > Terrestrial > Soil > Vadose zone | place: USA...
ATGAACGCGCGTGCAAATACTTCGCAGCGTTTCGCGGTGGGTCCGGTCTTGGGTGGTTGCTGCAGATCGTCCGCAACGCCGCCTACGCGACGCTTAACGGCGAGAGGCGGCGAATGGAGGTTTCACTCAGCAGAACGTGTGCGGACGATGACGGCGGCGTCGATATGGACATACCCGACTCGAGCCCCGGTCCCGAGGCGACGCTGGCGCAGCGGCGGGATTTAGCGGCACTGGACGACGCGCTCAACGCGCTTCCAGTCGCATGGCGAGAATGTCTCATCTTGCGCGAAGTAGAGGCACTTTCCTACAAGGAGATCGCGCGGATCATAGAAGTTCCGATCGGCACGGTCATGTCGCGCCTCTCACGCGCGCGGCAGGCGCTCCAGCGAGAAGTGTTCGGTAACGAACACGACGGTCTCGTCCCGAAGAACGGCAAGCCGATTGAACCGGCCGACTTGGGCGGGCGCGCGTCCATACCTTCTGGAACCGCGTGTCTTCAGGCGCCACCATAGCGGCGCTCCCATGTGTGAGCGCATTGCGCCAAGGCTTCGACTGCCTAGTCTGCCGACGACAAAGAAGTCGTCGAACTCGTGAAAACCGTCGAGGCTGAGTACGCCAGCTGCGTCTTGAATTATTGGACGCGTGCTAAGGCGCGTGAAACAGACGAAACGAAAACGGCCTTCGCGTGAAGTTTCTCTGACGCACCCGCCCACTAGACTGCACTGCAATCTCGCTTCACGGAGATTGGGAAGGAACGGCGCGACGACAACGCATATCGATCGTCAAGCGCTGCAAGTTCGGATTGCGGCTATCCGCAACCGACTTGAAAACCGTACACGTGATGATTCGAAACCAGAGGATCGCTAAAGGAGCAACGACATGAGATTGCGAATGAGTTTGTTATCGGCAGTGATTGCCGCCGGAGTGCTTGCGACGCCGGCCCGGGCGGAGACCTTTTTCTTCACCAGCGGTACCCCCGACGGGCGACTCGGGGCACTCTCGCGGAGTGAGAGCCCGGGCAAGGTCGAGACCGAGACGGCCGATGACTTCATCCTTACGGAGACCACAGTCATCAATGGGGCGACGATTACCGGGATCATCAATGCGCCGTTGACGAACATCGGCAACGTCGAGGTCGAGTTCTATCACAAGTTCCCGCTCGACTCGGTCATTCCACCTTCGGGGCGCGTGCTCTCGCGCGTCAACTCGCCGGCGGATGTCGAAATCGATGCGGCCACGCGCGAGGGAAGCTTGGGAACGCTCAGTTTTTCCGCAAGGTCGCTGAACGCGAGCTTCTCGCTGTTGAACACCGTGGTGAACGGCATCAACCCGACTCCGAGCAGAACCGGTGGCGAGGGGCCCGCGACCGGGCAGGAAATTCAGATCACCATCACGTTTACCAAGCCGATACTTCTACCGGCGGGTCAGTATTTCTTCCGCCCGGAGGTCTTGGTCAACGGCGGCGATTTCCTGTACGTGTCGGCGCCAAGATCGCCAGGCGTGCCGTTCGTGGGCGATCTGCAGGCGTGGATTCGCAACTCCCGTCTAGCGCCGGATTGGGTGCGCATCGGCACCGACATCATCGGCGCCGACGCTCCCGCTACCCCGCCCACCTTCAATATGACGTTTTCGCTGACCGGGAACACCATTCCCGAGGCCGGAATCCCCGGGGAGCCGAATTGCCATGGAGAGAGCGCTTCCGCGTTGGCCAGGCAGTTTAGAGGAATTGACGCAGCTGCCTCGACCCTTGGGTTCTCGAGCGTGGACGCGCTACAGGATTCCTTCAAAGCGTTTTGCAATCCGTAACGCGGGAGACGTGCGAGTTTGCCATGACGCGATCCGGGACTACGGTACCGCAATGCGCGCAGTTCGCCTACGAAGCCACCTGAATTGTGCGCACATTTTCACGGCGCGAATGTGGACGTGTCTGTACCGTTTCTCTGGGAATATATCTACGGGTTTAGCGAGACAAAGGAGACAAAGGACCGAGTCAAGAGGCTACACGAAGAGCGCCATTCTAGGAGCGTACAGCTAGCGTCCAGTTAGCAAGTCGCAGCGTTTCAGTCGCTGATCATTGCAACACCTGATGATGATGCGCGAGCGCTGCGGATGAGCGCTAATTGTCCATCGTGTTTATCGGGCGTCTTCGGGCGCCCATTTTTTTTCTTTATGCCCGCGCATCGAATGCGCACTTGAATTGTCGCTCCCGTCGAAAGCCAATTGCGTTCGTCATTCCGCTCGGCGCAAGACACGCTTTTTTATTCCCGCTGGCATAACCAACACACGGCTTCGGTCTGACAGCTATGCGAGCGTGCGTCATTGATGGCACGGCGGTTCGTGGGTCTGGTGCAAAGACGGAACCGCCATCCTGCGACGCGCGCGATCGCTCGGCATCGGAACCTTCGCTTGCATGCCGACGGTGCCGGTAGAAACGTCCGTTCGTAGTTTGCACGAGCACCACTTTTCGTAACACCAGCACTTTTAAAGGAGCAAACCATGTCTCGCAATCCAAGCTCTCTTCCAATTTCGACAGGAGTTGCATCACGAACAAATCGCTAAACGTTGCTCTCGCCATATTCTTTGGGGGAACCGCGTCGCTCGCAGTTGCGCAGTCACCGAAGGAGTCGTTCGCCGACACGTTCGCAAGCATGCAGGCGGCGTCATCGAATTCCTCCAACTGGCAGCGAGACAAGCCAGTCTTCAGCAAGGCTCCTAGGGAACCCAGCGCAGGGTTCTCGATCCGAGAAATGCAGGCGCTGGCGTCCGATTCGCCGGGGTGGCAAATCGATCAAGGCAAGGTTGAATTTGATCGTGGCCCGACCTTCGCGCAAACGCACCCTCATGGGTTGTCGTTCTCACAATACCAGGCGTACGCGTCGAACTCAGGAGAGTTTGCGCTGCCGACGAACGCCGACATGTCGTCTTTCGCTGCGACGGGCAATGTGACCGTTGCGGGTCACACGGGTAGATCGACGCCCAGGAAATACTAGGTTGCCGCGCTGATCTCGTGCTCGGATGTGGTCCAGGACGCCTGCGTGCGTGCGCTCAAGTACGTCGGAACGCTTCGCGACGGCGACGCCCGGCCGTGGTTCCTGACGATCGTACGTCACGCTTTCTACGACTGGTGCAAGCGCAACCGTCCGGTGGAGATTGTCAGCGATGATGGTACTGCGATCGATATGGCCGCCGACGATTCAGCCATGGACCCCGAGCGGTTGGCACTACAGAGCTCAGAGTCGCGGGTGCTCGCCGACGCGGTGGCGGCACTGCCGCTGGTTTTTCGTGAGGTATTGATTTTGCGCGAGCTCGAAGAACTCTCGTACAAGGAAATCGCGCGCATCGCCGACATCCCTATTGGCATGGTGATGTCCCGGCTCGCATGCGCACGCGGGTTGCTGCAACGCTCGCCGCTCTTGCACGCGGCACGCTAACGCCTGGAGATAAAGATGAACTGCAGTGAAGCGGGAAATCTGGTCGCTGCGTACGCCGATCGCGAACTTGATGGCCTTCGGGAACATGCGGTCGAAAAACATTTACGCCGCTGCGCAACCTGTGCGGCGAAACAGCAGGATGTGTTCTCACTGCGGGCGCGCCTTCGCGCCGAAGTGCCCTATTTCCCGGCGCCGCCAGTGCTGCGCGAACGGGTGCGGGCGCTGTTGGCCAATGCGCATGATGTGGCGCCGGCTCGTCGCCCAGAGCGCGATCGCTGGCACTGGCTCACTGGGGGCGCGCTTGCCGGCTGCACAGCAACGATGCTCGCCTGGGTCATCGGAACCGCAGTCATCGATTTGCGCGCGAACGAGGACGTCGCCCTCGAAGCCGTCGCAACCCATGTTCGCGCAACGCTTAGCAACCGTCAGATCGAGGTCGCATCATCGGACCAGCACACAGTCAAGCCATGGCTGTCCGCGCGGCTCGACTATTCGCCGCCGGTGCAGGACTTGACCGACGAAGGTTTCGCGCTGAGCGGAGGCAGGCTTGACACGCTCGACAAGCAGCGGGTCGCCACACTTGTCTATCGCTATCGGCAACACACGATCGACGTCTTCGTTAGACCCGAATTGGCGCATGCGCCGTCGGCATCACGCACCGTGCGCGGCTTCAATGTCGCGCATGCGACCGGATCAAGCATGGATTGGCTAGCGGTTTCCGACGTCAGCGCCGACGTGTTGACCGCATTCGTCCAGCGGCTCGCGCGCGCAGACGCTGCGCCGTAGCCAGAGTCGCCGCACAGGGAGTCGTTGACTTCCGATCCCGTGTTCGCGCCCTTTAGTAGTGCGCTGGGCGACAACACTTCTGACTTACCCCGAGCGAATGAGTCTCTTGCTCGCGCCAGCCGCAATGATTGGCGTACGACAGTCTCAAACCGCCTGCCCTACCAGCAATGAGCCTCTTGCTATTCCATAGGGCATATCAGACACGGCGAATCGATCTGACAGGTATGTGAGCGCGCGTCATTGATGGCAGACGGTTTGCCGCTCGTTACAAAGTTGGAGACGCCATCCTGCGACGCGATCGCGAACAAGGTATCGAAGGGTAACCAGCAAAAACCGTCGACGCCAATCGGCCCTCAAACCAAAGGAGCAACCATGTCACACCTCGAGCTCGCAGCAATCCTCCGTGCTAAGGCATGGAGGAACTACCCCGGAGTGTTTGCAGCACCAGAAACGCGCCAGGAGCGCACAGCAAAGGCGGTACAAGCTGGGCACCCCTTTGATTCTTTCGGACAACTCGTACCGATTGGGCCCGCTGCAATCGCGTCTCGAATTATTCGACACGCGCCCAAGGCCAGCGAAACAAACGAAACGCAGATGGCCTAAAGATGAAATTCTCCTGCTGCACTTGCCACCTAGACTCAGCTGCAATCCGACTTAACGGAGAGTTTAGTGTCAACCCCACAAACCGCGCACGTTGCGCTAAAGGAGAATGATTTTGAAGAACTGGAATCGACTTTCGAATCAGGCCACGCGTCGTATCATCCCCACGGCTTGCGCCACTGCTCTCGCCGTGGCTTTTGCGGTCTCGCTGCCCGCCCACGCTGGCAAAGTCACACCGCCCGACGTGCCGTTCAACCTCCAGGTGGAGGCGGGAAGCCATGCGTTCCTGGTGGGTCACGCCATCGGCACCCAGAACTACGTCTGCGCACCTTCAACCACTTCGAACACTGGCGTCGCCTATGTGCTCTTCACGCCGGAGGCCACGCTTTTCAACGACGATGGTGATCAACTCATCACCCACTTCTTCAGCCCTAACCCGGACCCCAGTGACCCCAACAAGAGTGCAGCGGTGGTCGCCGATGGCGCAATTCGCGCCACGTGGGTTCACTCGAGGGACGGAAGCTCGGTCTGGGCCAAGGTGCACACCGATGACCACGGCGTCAGTGCTACCTTCACCCCAGACAAGACTGCCGTTGCCTGGGTCCTGCTCGACAAGGTTGGAGTCGAAGACGGACTCACCGGTGGCAACATCCTGTCGAAGACCACCCAGGTCCAGCGGCTGAGCACCGCTGGAGGAAACGCACCGGACCATGGCTGTGACTCGCTGGCAGACGTCGGTCATACGGCGTTTTCGAATTACACGGCCGACTACTTCTTCTACACGGACCAGTAAAGGCAACGCGGACCAAGACGTTCCTACAAACGCCTTTGGTCCGCGATTCGCAGAATCGGGTTAGAGCACGGGAATTGGGTCTCGCCGCACGGGGAATAAAGCATGGACAAGGCGTTTGCGGAGCACTTCGCAGCAGATTGGATCGAATCGTGGAATGCCCACGACCTACGCCGAGTCCTGTCGCACTATGCGGACGACTTTGAAATGTCGTCGCCTGTGATTATCCAAGTGGCCGCCGAGCCTTCTGGAACGCTCCGGGGGAAGGCAGCGGTCGGGGCGTACTGGGCAAAGGCCCTCGAGCTTATCCCCGACCTGCACTTCGAATTGATATCAGTTCTCGTTGGCGTCACTAGCATCACCCTTTACTACAAGGGCACTCGCGGTCGCCTTGCAGCCGAGGTTTTTCACTTCGGTGCAAGGCAGATGGTCTCGAGAGCCTTCGCCCACTATGACGTTTAGGCTTGCCCTAACCCGTCGCGGCGGACTGCCTACGGCAGCCGCCGAACTCAAATGTTGGGCCACTCGGGGGCTGCAAATGATCTTGGAAGTGGCAATATTGAACGTGCGCGTTGGCCTTGAGCGCGAGTTCGAAGCTGCGTTCGCGCAAGCGTCCTTAATCATCGCCTCGATGCCTGGCTACATTTCGCATCAGCTGCAGCGGTGTGTCGAAACATCCAATCGCTATGCACTGTTGGTCAACTGGACATCTATCGAAGCGCACACCATCGGGTTCCGTGGCTCACCCGAATATCAACGCTGGAAGCAGCTGCTTCATCACTTCTATGATCCTTTTCCGACCGTTGAGCACTACGCGTTGGCTGCACAAGGCGCGGCCTAACGGCTCGCTCAACCCGGGAGTTTCGCCGGCGGGCCGTCCGTTCGGCGCCGGTTTAACTGCGTTCGCCTGATTGGCCGTTCAGCGAAGCCCACGAGCGTCCGCTTTTCTGGGCGACGACGGGCCGCGGAAGGCCCGCGAGGTGCGGGGCGACGTGAAGCTGGTAGGCGTTATATACGATCTCGCCACGGGACGCGTTCGATTCCTGGAGTAGCCTTACCAGCCGAGATCGGCCCAACTGGCTCCCAAGAAGGGATCCGACAAGTCGCGAGCAGTCGCTGCTTGCATCGCCGCAGTTTGTTTGGCCCGATACGCGCTTTCCTTGGTCGCGGCATCTCGCGCACTTTGCACTCTCCGTTGCTCTTCAGGGTGTAGTTTGAGATACGCGTCATATTCCGCGGGGCCGCCGACGTAGATCTCATTCCTGGACGCGTCTGGGTAGATGAAGAACTTCTTGCCAGTGCGCTGCATCGGTCTGATGTGGCTAGGAGGAAGGCTTCGAACCCAGTCCTGCTGGACTTTCGTCGTTGCGACCAGCACCTTAAAGCCAAGGTCCAACAGCTGGCTTTCGTCAATGCGAGGTGGAGCCGCGGCGGAACAGTCTCCAACGAAAAACGTCACTGCCAAGAGCGCGAGTGCCTCGAGCAGCTTCGCTCGGCGAGAGTTCACGAAACGCTTCATAAGATTCGATCCTGTTGTGATTGCATTGATCTTCGTCGGAGCGTCAAGGTGGTTAGCCAAGGAGGCTTACACCCACCGAGTCTGTTCACCTGAATTCAGCTTCGCAGCACGGAGTGAGCTCAAAGAAATGCGCCGCCATCAGCGGGCCGTCCCAAGTGTAGTCCCGATTTGCCTGCGCTCAAGTTCAGGATCGTTGGCGAACTGGTGAGCCAAAGCTAGGCGCATTGATTTGAAGTTATCTGTGGGCAGGAAAGCTGGCTAGGCTGGTTGGCATCAATCCCACAGTGATCGCGATCTGGACGATCACTCTCGAGCGACATGTACGTCGGCCTCCGGTCGGAAGCGGGCATGACATCGCGTCCGCTATCCGCCATAAGGGCATCTAGGCATCATCGTTCGCTAATAAGCAGGCTGCCCCATTCACCTGCCGTCCATTGCCGGGGCGGCCATGTAGACAAATGTTATGTAGCTCGTAGAAATAGCGCCGCGGCAAAACCGGCAGGCGTCCGCGGCAAGTGTTTCGGCGACGCTATCTCCATTATCTCGGTCGCGCAGGTAATGTCGCCTGCCGGAAGGAGGAGTTAAATGGAAACCGAAAAAACCTATGAAGGATCGTGTTTCTGCGGCAATGTGCAGATCGCCGTCAAAGGCGCTCCAGTGACAATGGGATATTGTCATTGCGATTCCTGCCGCACATGGTCGGCTGCGCCCGTCAACGCGTTTACCCTATGGAAGCCCGACTCGGTGCGCGTGACCAAAGGTGCGGACAACGTCGGCGTGTATCACAAGACGCCGCGGAGCTACCGCAAGTACTGCAAGACCTGCGGCGGGCATCTTTTCACCGAGCACCCGCACTGGTCGCTGATCGACGTGTACGCGGCGATCATCCGTACGTTCCCCTTCAAGGCCAACGTCCATGTGAACTACCAAGAAACCGTGCTGCCGATGCACGATGGCCTACCGAAGTTCAGAGATGTGCCGAAGGAAATGGGCGGGACAGGCGAAATGCTGGCGGACGATGTCGAAATGGTTGCGACGAACGAAATGCTCGTGGACGCTTTCTAGCCCGTTGCCGCCTGCCGTCGCCACGCGGCAGGCGGCATGCCCAGTTCGCGCTTAAATGCACGGTTGAAAGCGGCTTCCGATTCGTAGCCGACGTCGTCCGCGATCTGGATGATCGGCGCACGGCTCTCGCGCAGGCGTTTAGCCGCGAGGAGCATGCGCCAGCGCATCAGATATTCCATGGGCGGCTTTCCGATCAATGCGACGAAGCGTTGGCCCAGCGCAGAGCGCGACAACCCGACTTTCCTAGCGAGTTCGTCGACGGTCCACGGATGCGCGGGCTTGTCATGCAGGAGAGCTAGCGCGCGGCTGACGTAGTGGTCGCGCAGTGCGGCAAGCCATCCGGTTTCTTCGGGCGGCAGCGTGTCCATGTGCTGCCGGATGGCTTCAGCGAAGAGCACTTCGGACAGGCGCGCGAGCACCATCGCGGCGCCTGGGCGTTCCGTGGCGCTCTGCTTCACCGAATACTGGATCGACGTGCGGACCCACGATGCAGCGCTGCCGTCGCGCAGGCTAACCTTCATCAGGCGTGGCAGCCCGCGGATGATCGGCTCCGCCAGGCGCTTGTCGCAAGCCAGATAGCCGCACACGATGCGCGTTGCGTGTCCCGACTCGCCGGCCTTGAACGGGACGATTTCATTGCGCCTCAGGAAACTCAGGCTCTCGCCCGTGATCTCGGTTGGCGCGATCTGGCGCGAGACGTCGCTCGCGGTCGCGAGAACGTGGCGATCTCCGGCCGGGAACATCACAAGGTCACCGGCGGAAAGCTCGACGAACTCGCCGTCGAGCAGGCTCGTCCAGCATGTCCCTTCCACCAGGAGGTGGTAAGGGATCACATGATCCGCGTCTGGCATAAGCACGTTCGCGATAGCGCGGGCGGGCGCGGTCACGTACGACCACTGCGCGCGCAGCTCCATCTGGAGGAACACTGCGCCGGTCAAACGGATGACGCTAAGTACGTCGGAAAGCGCGTCCACAGCGGATTATGTGCCGACGACCCTATACGCCATAACAGGAAGCAGGCGTTTAGTGGCGCATCGGTAATGAAGACCGCAAGAGCGTTCTCATCACGACATAGCTGTTCATAGGTGGCCCGGGAATGCGAACTGCAGGAGCTTGGCCGGGCAGACTCAGCGTCCGGTGCAGTTTGAAATCACCGCTGCAACGCGAGAAGTGCTGGAGCATTGAGTCAAACGTACCGCGCTAAAGGCAGACGACTACCTTTTCGCGAATCGAACCGATGCTGCCAAACACATCTCCACGGGGCAAATACGCGTGCATCGTCGCCAAGTGGATTAGAGAAATCGGACTCGACCCGGCCGCTACGGCACGCACTCAATCCGCCGAACGCAAGCATCGTTGATCTACCGTCGAACGAAGAACCTACGAGCCGTTCAGTTACTGCTCGGACACACCAAGCTCGAAAGCACCGTGGGGTATCTCGGTATCGAGGTCGACGATGCGCTGGAGATCGCCGAGCAAACCGAGGTGTAGATTCGCCAAGCTGGTTAGCAACCGCCATCGTGTCCCACGGTCGCTAACCGGCCAACTGCGGCCATAGTGCATTGCGCTCCATAGCAGTCGTTGGCCGGCGCTTCTCGGAAGAAACGGTCGTACACTGAAGGGATTGAGCGCTGCTGGGAGACGAAGTGTTCGTTGTAACCTTCCATTCGTTCTTTGACCTTCCATTCGTCGACGAGGTGATTTCGTGACGGATCGGCGCAAGTTTATCGGCACGGTTGCGGGGTTCCTTCTTGCTGCGCCGCTCGCCGCCATAGCGCAACAGGCTGGCGGGGTTCGGCGGATAGGCATCCTTACGGCGGGCGTCGTATCGAGAGTCACGCCGCCCGAATTTTTCGATGAACTGCGCGAACGAGGCTGGGTTGAAGGCCAGACGTTGGTCATCGAAAGGCGTGGCGGCGACGGCAACTCGGAACGCGTGCCGGCTCTCGCTGCGGAACTTGTGCAGATGAAGCTCGATGTTATCGTGAGTTTCGGTGCCGTCGCGGGCGTCGCGATAAGGAACGCGACAACAACCATTCCAATCGTCGCAACGACGGGAGATCCGGTCCGTCTCGGGCTGGTTTCGAATCTGTCCCATCCTGGCGGGAACATCACCGGCCTGTCGCTGATCGCTCCCGAGCTTGCAGCTAAACGTCTGGAATTGATTCGCGAGTTTCTTCCCAAGGCGACACTAATCGGTGAGTTGGTCGATCCAGCTAACACCTACTGGCAACGCGTCCGACCAGACTATGAGCAGGCGTTCCGCGCGATGGGAATGCGACCGTTCTTTGTCGAAGTGGCGAATCCCGGTGAGATTGAGAAGGCAATCGCGCAGATCGCCGGCAGGCGAACTGAGGCGTTGGTCGTCCGTGGCGATCCGATATTCTCCTCGAACCGCGACCAGATCGGCCGCTTGGCGTTGCAGTACGCGCTGCCGACGATGGCGGAGGAGCGACCGATGCCCGAAGCGGGAATGCTGATGTCCTACGGTCCGAACGTTCCAGCCGCGGGTCGCATCGTTGCGAGCTACGTCGACAGGATTCTTCGCGGTGCGAAGCCGGGCGATCTACCCATTGCGCAGCCGACGAAGTTCGAGTTCGTGATCAACCTGAAGACCGCCAAAGCGCTGGGCCTCTCGATCCCGCAATCGCTGCTGCTGCGTGCGGACGAGGTGATCCAGTAATCGGAGCGTCACAGCTCGCTCGCGGCTTTGGCAGAACTCGCCGGAGTCGCTTGGCAACTTGATTTTTTGAACGTCCGCTCTGGAGAAGATTGAACGGCTGGTCAGGGGTCGTTCTCGGTCATTGCGCAGAGCGAGGTTCGAACCATCGGACGTTGTCTCCGTAAGGTCGAATTTCGGTTAGGACACATCAATGCAGCTCGCGCTTCGTGCGCTGCGCCCAGAAAACGCTCGAGGAACCCGCGGACCTGCGCGTCGAGCAACGCGAGGCGGCGTTCTACGTCGCGCTCGAACCATTGCTTTGAATACCTCGAGCTCCGCGATCGCCAGCAGGATGCAGCGTTCGGCACCGACGCCCCTGTCGCGCCCTGCCAGCGGGTCGACCATATCGCTCACAGCGTCAGCCGTCGCTCGCGGCCCGTTAAGCCCCGGATTACCTGCCATTTGAATGGTTTGATTTCTGCGCAAATAACGTTTGATTTGCTGAATTATTAAAACGGGATAAAAAATCCCTGCGTGCGAGCGTGTGCTGTTTCCCGGCCGATCGGTTTTTAGGTTCAAAAGGCCCCCCCGGGGTCATTCACCGCGTGTTGCCTTCCGATACTCTTCGGCTTCGCTTGATATCTCATCGGGATCCATAACTGC
>Ga0137376_10002200_pt1 | contig 11509 bp, 10 predicted proteins | sample SagtaG_23_FD_104814 | JGI IMG/M metagenome (GOLD analysis project Ga0137376, IMG submission 104814) | Vadose zone soil microbial communities from Sagehorn Ranch, Mendocino, California, USA - Sage2_L_20_16 metaG | ecosystem: Environmental > Terrestrial > Soil > Vadose zone | place: USA...
CCGGTGCCGTCGACGATCAGGGTGTAGTCGCCCGGCGACAGGGGCGGCCACAGGAGCGCCAGCGCATCGTTGGCCCGGATGTTGGCGGCGGTGCGGCGTCCGGCACCGACGAGGAGATTCCCCTGTGACCACTCCACGGTCACCGAGGCCGCGTGGGGGGTGGCGTCCGGGCCCACGGTGAGCAGGTACGGGACGGAGCCGAACCGTGCCATCGTCCCGGCAAGCTCGGTCAGCGGCACGGGGATGGACATGAGGAGCCTGGCCGGAGGCCGTCAGTTCGCCCGCTCGACGGAGCGGATCTGCTCCCACCAGGCGGCGAGCTCCGAGTAGCGCCGCCGGCTCTCGTCGACGTCGCCCAGCTCCATCGCCTCCAGGCACGCCCAGATCTCTCCGGCCGAGCGGTCGGCCTCCAGCTCCTCGGTGGCGAGGAGACCGGTCAGTCCCCAGTAGTCGAGCTCCAGGGTCGAATCGGCGTCGAAGCCGCTCATCCATTCCGCCAGCTCCGCGACGGGAGCGATGATGCTCTCATCCATCCCCCCCTGCTCCAGGATGTCCCTGGCGCGCTCCAGACGGGTGACGGCAAGGGCGAGCTCGGTCTCGTACCGCACCCGGACCGCGCCGCGCTGACCGGCGCGCCCGGCGGGGCCGACCCTGGGGATGCCGCCCTCGGCGGTGAGGATCCGCTCGGCGTCGTCGAAGGCTGCGAGCCAGCGGAAGGGGACGTGCCAGGCGGCTGTGGCGACGTAGTCCCGCAGCCCCGGGTTCTGCCGGCGAAGTCGCTCGAGCTCGGAGGACGCCCGATCCGCCTCGTCCTCGGGGACCAGGACGTCGCCGATACCCGGCACCGTCGTCTGGAAGGCCAGGATGCCCGTGAGCACGCTCACCTGGATGCTCCAGGGGCAGACGAACCAGTTCCCGTTCACCCGCCGCACGTAGGCGTGCTCGCCCGCGACCGGGTACATGAGCCCCACAGCCCCGTTGCCCGAACCGGGACTGTGGAAGGAGGTCTGCCGGTACGGCCAGGCGGTCGGCAGGGCCACGTCGGACTCGATGTAGGCGGTCCAACGAGCGCGCTCGGTCTCGGGAAAGGACTCGAGCGGTTCGTAGACGCGGAGCTGGCTGGACGGAACCATGGCCCCATTGTTCCTGACTGAGCGCGATAGCGTCCACGGCTCACCCTTCCAGAGCGTTCCGCGTCTACAACTACAATCACTGCCGTGGACATCTTCGGGCGCGTGGCAGGTGAGGACTACGAGCAGGTTGTCTTCAACTATGACCGGCCGTCGGGCCTGCGGGCCATCATCGCCATCCATTCCACCGCCCTCGGCCCCGCCCTCGGAGGGACGCGCTACTGGCAGTTCGATTCCGAGGAGGCCGCGCTCACCGACGCCCTCCGGCTTGCCAAGGCGATGACCTACAAGAACGCTGCGGCCGGCCTCGACCTTGGAGGCGGCAAGGCGGTGATCCTGGCCGAAGGCTCCGCTCCGTTGTCCGAGGAGCTCCTCCGGGCGTACGGGCGCTTCATCGACACCCTCGGCGGCCGCTACATCACGGCCGAGGACGTCGGGACCACCGGGGACGACATGGACATGATCCACCGGGAGACGCGTTGGGTCACCGGCATCTCGCCGGCCTACGGCGGCTCGGGAGACCCTTCCCCCGCCACCGCCTACGGCGTGATGCACGGGCTCCGGGCCGTGGCGATCGACCTCTGGGCCGATCCCTCCCTCGAGGGCCGGCGCTTCGCCGTGCAGGGCGTCGGCAAGGTGGGCCATGCCCTCGTTGGCCACCTGGCGGAGGCCGGGGCGGACGTGGTCGTCGCTGACGTCAACCCGGAGCACCTCGAGCGGACCGTCGCCGACTTCGGCGTGACCACCGTCGATCCTTCAAGGATCCATGCCGAGGCCTGCGACGTCTTCGTCCCCTGCGCCCTCGGCGGCGTCATCAACGACCAGACGATCCCGGAGCTGCGGTGCACCGCCGTCGCCGGCGCCGCGAACAACCAGCTCCTCGCGCCCGCCCACGCCGACGCGCTCGCGGAGGCCGGGATCCTCTACACGCCGGACTTCATCATCAACGCCGGCGGGGTCATCAACGTCGCCGACGAGCTGAACGGCTACGACGAGCGCCGGGCACGCCTCCGGATCGAGAGCATCTTCCGCAACGTCGCCAAGGTGCTGGAGACCGCCCGCAAGGAGGGGGTCACCCCGTCCGTGGCCGCGAACCGCGTCGCCGAGGCGCGCATCCGGGCCGTGGGCCGCATCCGCCAGATCCGGGGCCCACAGTCCGCCACCTTCTGACAGGCCGGTAGCAATCGTTAGCCTGCTAAGTGAGGTAGGAATGACGTGTATACGCGCTAAAATTACCTAACTTCGCTCGGCGCCGCTGATCTTGACGCCCTCGCCGGGCAGGATCCGGCCGATCTCGAAGGCCCGGTGGCCCGATCGCTCCAGCACCGCCAGCGTGGCGGCAGCATCGCCCGGGGCTACCACGGCGATCATCCCGATGCCCATGTTGAAGGTCCGTTCCATCTCGGCCTCGTCGACGGGGCCCTCGGCAGAAATCAGTTCGAAGATGGGCGGCCGAGGCCAGGCGCCGGCATCGATCGCTGCCCCCACGCCGCCGGGCAGGATCCGGCCGAGGTTCTCGGGGATCCCGCCGCCCGTGACGTGGGAAAGGCCCTTCACCTCCACCGACGCGATCAGGGCCAGGACTGCGGGCGAGTAGATGGCGGTCGGCCGCAGCAACTCCTCGCCCAGCGTGCGGTCGAAGCCGGGGGGCCGGGCAGCGAGTGCCTCGGTGCCGCCGCGCAGCAGCACCCGCCGGGCCAGGGAGTACCCGTTGGCGTGCAGGCCCGACGACGCGATCCCGATGACGGCGTCCCCGGGAGCGATCGACGCCCCGGTCACCACCCTGTCCCGTTCCACCACCCCCACACAGAAGCCTGCCAGATCGTAGGAACCCGGCGTCAGGTGGCCGGGGTGCTCGGCCATCTCGCCGCCGATGAGGGCACAGCCGGCCATCCGGCAGCCGGCGGCAATGCCCGCCACGATCTCGTCCACGAGGCTGGGCACCAAGCGCTCGATCAGCAGGTAGTCGAGGAAGAACAGCGGCTCCCCCCCCTGGGCAACGACATCGTCCACCGACATCGCGACCAGGTCGATGCCGATCGTGTCGTGGCGGCCGAGGGCCTGGGCGATCAGCACCTTCGTCCCGACGCCATCGGTGCTGGAGACGAGCAGGGGCTGGCGGTACCGGGCCGGATCGAAGGCGAAGAGCCCCCCGAAGCCTCCCAGGCCGCCGACGACCTCGGGGCGAGCGGTGGAGGCGACGCTGCGGCGGATGAGGTCGACGGCCCGGCGGCCGGCTTCGACGTCGACGCCGGCCCCGGCGTAGCTCTCAGCCACTGACCATCACGAGGCGGCTGAGCCTCATACCGGTGATCAGGTGCCGCTGCGCTGCCCCCCGACGACCGGGGGCTCTTCGAGCATGTGTTTGGTGACCGCCACGTGCTCGGGTACCGGAATCGGGTACGCCGAGGAGAAGCACGCCGTGCAGAACTTCTCACCCGGGACGTCGGTGGCCTCGACCATGCCCTCGAGGGAGAGGTAGTGCAGGGAGTCCGCTTCGAGCTTGGCGCAGATCTCGTCGACCGTCATCCAGGCCCCGATCAGCTCGTCGCGGTTGGCGGTGTCGATGCCGTAGAAGCACGGCCACTTGATGGGCGGTGACGAGATGCGCAGGTGCACCTCGCGGGCCCCGGCATCGCGCAGCATCCGGACGATCTGGGCGGTCGTGTTGCCCCGTACGATCGAGTCGTCGACCACGACGAGGCGGCGGCCCTCGATGACCTCCTGCAGCGGGTTGAGCTTGGCCCGGATGCCCTGCTGGCGGATGAGCTGCGTGGGCTGGATGAAGGTCCGGCCCACGTAGCGGTTCTTCACCAGGCCCTCGCCGTAGGGGATCCCGGACGCCGCCGCATAGCCGGCGGCCGCCGCGGATGCGGTCTCCGGCACGCCCATCACCAGGTCGGCCTCGACGGGCGACTCCTGGGCGAGGCGCTGGCCCATCCGGTAGCGGGCCTTGTACACGCTCTTGCCGAAGAGCTTCGAGTCGGGCCGGGCGAAGTAGACGAACTCGAAGATGCACAGCGCCGGGGTGGCCGGCGCGAACCGCCGGGTCCTGAGTCCGCGCTCGTCGATGATGACGAGCTCGCCGGGCTCGACCTCCCGGATGAACGTCGCTCCGATGATGTCGAGCGCGCAGGTCTCGGAGGCGAGCGCGTAGCCCTCCTTCAGACGCCCGAGCACCAGCGGCCGCAGGCCGTGGGGGTCCCGGGCCCCGAACAGGGTGACCGTGTCCATCAGGACCAGCGAGAAGGCTCCCGTGAGGGTCGGGAGCACCTCCATGATCGCCTCCTCGGCGTTCTCCTTGCCGCTGTCGGCGATCAGGGAGGCGATGATGTCGGTGTCGGAGGTGGCGTCGGGCCCGAAGGAGTCCGACGGCTCACCCGCCAGCTCGGCCAGCTCCCGGGTGTTGATCAGGTTGCCGTTGTGGCCGAGGGCGATCTCGAGGTTGCCCGCAGTCTTGTAGGTGGGCTGGGCGTTCTCCCAGAGGCTGGAGCCCGTCGTCGAGTAGCGGACGTGCCCGATGGCGATGTGGCCGGGCAGCGAGGAGAGCTTCTGCTGGTCGAAGACCTGGGAGACCAGGCCCATGTCCTTGTAGACGACGATCGTCGCGCCCTCGGAGACTGCGATGCCCGCCGACTCCTGGCCCCGGTGCTGCAGGGCGAACAGACCGTAGTAGGCGAGGTTGGATGCCTCGACGCCGGGGGCGTGGATACCGACGACCCCGCAGGCCTCCTCCGGGCGATCCGCATGTTGCCCCATGGGCCCAGGTTACCTGACCCAGACCCCCGTGACCACGATAGTCAAGCGTGCTGCATCGCGCGAGGAAACGCATGCTCGTAAACCTCGCGAAGGGTGCTGACAGGGATGTCCGCTTCCTCCCCGATCCGGAGCGCATCGCCTCCCACCGTGCCGAGGAACGACACCGGGACGCCCTCGGCGGCGGCCAGCGCCCGGAGGGCCGGAAGGTGGTTGGCCTCGAGCGAGACGAGCACCCGGCCCGCGGTCTCGGAGAACAGCCAGACGTGCACCGGGAGACCCTCCTCCGGGGAGACGGCCGCCCCCAGGTCTCCCGCCAGGCAGCACTCGGTCAGGGCAAGCGCGAGGCCCCCCTCCGAGCAGTCGTGGGCGCCGGCGAGCAGGCTGCGGGCGATGGCGCCCCGGACCACCTTCCCGAGAGCGGCCTCCCGGGCGAGGTCGAGCGACGGCAGGCCGCCGGGGCGGTCGTGAACGATGCGAAGGAACTCGCTGCCGGCCAGTTCCGGCAACGTCTCACCGAGGAGGACGATCAGGTGCCCCGCGCGGCGGAAGCCCGTCCCCGGCGGACCGGCGTCCACCACGACGCCCACCATGCCCACGACGGGCGTCGGGTCGATCGACCGCCCGGCGGTCTCGTTGTAGAAGGAGACGTTGCCCCCGGTGACCGGCGTGGCGAGGGCCGTGCAGGCATCGCCGAGCCCGCGGACCGCCTCGGAGAATGCCCACATCACCTCCGGCCGCTCGGGATTGCCGAAGTTCAGGCAGTTGGTGACGGCGATCGGTTCTGCCCCCACGACGGACAGATTCCGGGCAGCCTCGGCCACGGCATGGCAGGTGCCGAGGTAGGGGTCCGCGGCGCACCAGCGCCCGTTGGCGTCGGCGGTGACGGCGATGCGCTTACGGGCGCCCGGCAGGCGCAGCACCGCGGCATCGGCCCCCGGCCCGGTGACCGTGCCCAGCATGACCTGGTGGTCGTACTGCTCCCAGACCCAGCGCTTCGAGCACAGGCTCGGATCCCCTGCGAGCGCCAAGACCGCTGCCGCAAGGTCGTCTGGTGGCGCCACGTCGGTGTCGGGCAGCGGAGGTGGCTCGTCGGGGCGCCCGGCAGGGCGATGATAGACGGGGCCATCGCCGAGCGAGGCTGCCGGGACATCCGCCACGCAGACCCCGTCCTCGAAGACCTCGAGCTGGCCGGTTGCCGTGACTTCGCCGATGACGGAGGCACCGAGGCCCCAGCGCCGGCAGGTGGCGAGCGCCTCCTCGGCATCCTCGGGCTTGACGATGACCAACATGCGCTCCTGGGACTCGGAGGTGAGGACCTCGAAGGGCTCCATCCCCCGCTCCCGGCGCGGCACTCTCTCGAGATGGATCCGCATGCCCGTGCCGGCGTTGGCGGCGGACTCGGAGGTGGCGCAGCAGATGCCGGCGCCACCGAGGTCCTGGATGCCCACGACCACACCCCGCTCGATGAGCTCGAGGCAGGCCTCGATGAGCAGCTTCTCGGTGAAGGGGTCGCCGACCTGCACACTGGGGCGCTTGGTCTCGGAACCCTCCTCGAACGCCGACGACGCGAGCACCGATACCCCGCCGATGCCGTCCCGGCCGGTCTTGGAGCCCAGCAACAGGACGACGTTGCCGGGACCGTGGGCCCTCGCGAGCATGATCCGCTGCAGCGGGGCGACCCCGATGCACATGACGTTGACGAGGGGATTCCCCGAGTAGCAGGGGTCGAAGACGACCTCACCGCCGACGGTCGGCACCCCGATGCAGTTGCCGTAGGTCGAGATCCCGTTGACCACGCCCTCGACGAGGAAGCGGTTCCGCTCCGCGACGGCCGGCTCCGCCCTCCCCTCGACCGGCAGCGGCCCGAACCGCAGCGGGTCCAACAGCGCGATCGGGCGTGCCCCCATCGAGAGGATGTCCCGCACGATGCCGCCGATGCCCGTCTCCGCCCCCTGGACCGGCTCGATGAACGACGGGTGGTTGTGGCTCTCGATCCGCAGCGCCACGGCCACCCCGTCGACCTCGACGATCCCGGCTCCCTCCCCCGGCCCGATGAGCACGTGGCGGCCCTGGGAGGGCAGGGTTCGCAGGTAGACCTTGCTGGACTTGTAGGAACAGTGCTCGGACCACATCACCGAGTACATGGCCAGCTCGGCGTGGTTCGGCTTGCGGCCCAGGATCCCCTCGATCCTGGCGTACTCGTCGTCCGTCAGGCCAAGCTGGCGGTGGAGGCTCACCAGGGCCGGCGGTGCCTCGCTCACCGGGCGCCGGCCCCGAGGCTCTGCAACGCGGTGAGCATCGAGTTGAGGATGACCCTGCCGTCCCTCCCTCCGACCGCAGGGTCCACCGCCCGCTCGGGGTGGGGCATCATCCCCAGCACGTTGCGGCCAGCCGAGAGGACGCCGGCGATGTCGCCCACCGAGCCATTGGGGTTTGCGGCGTAGCGGAACGCGATGCGGTCCTCCGCGGTCAGCTCGTCCAGCAGCGCCGGGGAGCAGTAGTAGTTGCCCTGGAAGTGGTTGATCGGGATCTCGAGGCCCTGGCCGGGCGACGCCGCGGAGGTGAAGGGGCTGTCGGTGGTCTCGACGCGGATCGTGACGGGCCGGCAGATGAACTTGAGGCCGGCATTCCAGCGGAGGGCGCCCGGGAGCAGCCCCGCCTCGCAGAGGATCTGGAAGCCGTTGCAGATCCCGAGGACGAGGCCCCCGGCGGCCGCGAAGCCCCGGACCGCCTCCATCACCGGAGAGAAGGCGGCGATGGCCCCGGTCCGCAGGTAGTCGCCGTAGGAGAATCCGCCCGGCAGGACGACCGCGTCGAAGCCCCCGAGGTCGGTGGCATGGTGCCAGACGTATTCGGCTCGCACCCCCATGCACCCGAAGGCCCGGAGGACGTCCTGCTCGCAGTTGGAGCCCGGGAAGACGATGATCGCCACCCTCGGCGCCCTCTGGGTCTTCCTGAGGGAGGCCACGATGGGGCTCACGCGACCTCCGGCCCCGAGACGTGGATCGCAAAGTCCTCGATCACCGGGTTGGCGAGGAACCGGGCGCATGCCGCCCGGACGACGGCCTCGGCAGTCCCGGGGTCGGCCGCCTCCACAACGAGCTCGATGCGCTTGCCAACCCGGACGTCGTGGACATCGGCAAACCCGAGGGAGGGAAGGGCACGCTCGATCGTCTGACCCTGAGGGTCGGAGATGCCGTCCTTGGGCATGACGTCCACCGCCACCGCGAAGCGAACCAACTCCAAGGCTCCCCCTCCTTGACGACCTGCCGGCCGGACCCGCCGGCCACCTTCCTTGAGGCCCTTTTCCGTTGCCAGCAATGTGACGGCCCAGGAGTTGACGGGGCCGACATGGGGCGTTTTACCATACGCATCCCGCCCGGGACGGCCCTGGGGGTGAGCGGCGCGCACAAACCGATAAAGTTGATTGAAGCCACTTCTGGACACGTGGTCCTTGATGACCCCCGCACGTCCCCGTATCCAGGGTAACCATCATCAGGGAGGATCAACGACATGGCGAACACAACGACCAAGGCCCCCTCGGTAGAGGACATCATGAGCCGGCCGGTGGTCACGGCGAACCCCACCAACTCCGTGGCGACCTGTGCGGGCCTCATGAACGACGCCCATGTCGGATCCGTGGTGATCCTCGACAACGGCAAGGTCGTGGGCATCCTCACCGAGCGCGACCTGGTCGGGCTTGCGGCCACGCGCTACGGCTCGGACTGGACGCGGTCGCCGGTCAAGGAGTGGATGCACGAGGAGGTCGACACGATCCCTCCAACGACGGCGATCGCCGACGCGTTCCGCACCATCTCAGAGCGCGGGTATCGGCACCTCCCGGTGGAGTCGGACGGGGTGCTCGTCGGCATCGTCACGATGCGGGACCTGATGCGTCAGGCCCGGATCCTGCCCGCCGACCGGTACGCCGGCGAGGTGCCGAAGGGGCTGGAGGGGCTGGCGGTAGCCGAGACCGAGATCGGCGACGTCCGAGGCCAGCAGGGCTTCTTCCACTACCGCCAGTACAGCGGCGTCGACCTGGCCGAGAAGCGCAGCTTCGAGGACGTCTGGCACCTGATGTTCGAGGGAGAGCTCCCGACCGCGACCCAGGCGAAGGCTTTCCGGGAGGAGACGGTCCCGCTCCGGGGGATCCCGGCTGCGGTGAAGCCGTTGCTGGGTGGGATCGCCAAGCTCGGGGAGGACTTCGTGCCGCTGCAGGCCGCCAAAGCCGCCTACAGCCTGGTGTGCAGCGAGCTGGACTTCAAGACCTGGCTGGAGATCGATCGCCCCGAACTTCGCCGCCAGGCGCTGCGGACCGTGGCGATCTTCCCGACGCTGGTCACCGCCCTGTACCGGCTGCACCAGGGCCTCGAGCCCATCGAGCCCAACCCCGAACTCGGCCACGCCGCCAACTACCTCTACATGCTGTCGGGCGAGGTGCCCTCCCCCGAGCGCGCCCGGGCCATCGAGCAGTACCTCATGCTCACGATCGACCACGGCCTCAACGCCTCGACCTTCTCGGCCCGGGTCATCACCTCCACCGGCGCCGACCTGGGCTCCGCGATCACGGGAGCCCTCGGCGCCCTGTCCGGGCCGCTGCACGGCGGCGCTCCCAGCCTGGCCCTCAAGATGCTCGCCGAGATCGGGACCCGGGAGAACGCCGATTCGTGGCTCCGGGAACGGGTGCTGGCGGGTCAGCGCCTGATGGGCTTCGGGCACCGCGTCTACAAGACCGACGACCCCCGCTCGACCCTGCTGCGCGGCGTCGCCGAGCGCCTCGACGGCGAGCGGGTCGAGTTCGCCAAGTTCATCGAGAAGCGGGCGGTCGAGATCCTCGAGGAGCTGAAGCCGGGCCGGGCCCTCTACCCCAACGTCGAGTTCTACGCCGGCATCGTGATGAACATGATCGGCATGCCGGACACGCTGTTCACCCCGACGTTCGCCTGCAGCCGCGTCGTCGGCTGGACCGCCCACATCCTCGAACAGGCGGCCGACAACCGCCTGATCCGGCCCAGCGGCCACTACATCGGGCCGGAGCCGCCCGCCCCGGTGCCAGATCCCCAGACGTAGGTCTCCGAAAACGCAAAACGCGCCCTGACGGGCGCGCTCTGCGGTTTGGGCAGTCCCTACTCGGCCTCGGCTCCGCCCTCTTGACTCGGGGTCGGCTGGGTCGGGTCCGCAGCCGCGTGATGGGGGATGTCGGACTGATCGGGAGTCTGGGCCTTCGGGAAATCTGTTGAGATTCCCTCACCCACCGCTACCTGGTCGTCGGCCTGCGGGTCGGGTTGCTCTTGTCTCGTGGCCATACGGCACCTCCCTGGGCACGCTCGGTGGCATCGCTCCTGCTATGTGCCTGTAGTTGGGTTGTACCCGGCGGCCGGTACCACGAACCCCGACGGCCTATCCGGCCCCCAGTGCGGCCCGGATGAGCTCCTGCTCCGACTTGAAGGAGGCACGGTCCAGCGCTTCGCCCGGGTCGAGGGCGGCAACCTCCTCGGTCTCGACGTCGTGCCCGGTCGGATCGCCCCCGGTGGCCCGCATGAGGAAGTAGTGGACGAACTTGTGCACCCGGGCGGATCGGGTCTTGTCGACGTACCAGTAGTCGATCGTCGGCAGGGGCGAGACGATCTCGACCTCGAGCCCCGTCTCCTCCGAGGCCTCCCGGCGAGCAGCATCCGGGACGGTCTCCCCGGGCTCCACCTCCCCCTTGGGAAGCCCCCAGTGCAGGTCGCCGCCGAAGGTGCGCCGGGCGGTGAGCACGACCCGGCCAGCCTCATCGAGGATCACGCCACCGGCCGAGACGACGGTCTGTGTCTGCATAGGGGGAGAATATGCCTCGGCCCCTCCTCGGGGTTTTCTCCGGGCTCTGCCCGGGGCTTTGTCCCGGGCACCGACTTGCAGGGAGGAACCGTTGCAGCCTGTCATCTACGCCGACCCCACGTCCGAGGCCCATGACGGCGGCCCGGACCACCCGGAACGGCCCGAGCGGCTCGGTGCGTGCCTCAGCGCCGTCGCACGAGCCGGCCTGACCCCGGTGACGAACCTGCCCTGCGCGACGGACGAGCAGCTCGCCCGGGTCCACGAGGTGGCCTACCTCCAGCGGCTCGAGCGCTTCTGCCGGCGCGGAGGGGGGCTGATCGATCCGGACACCTATGCCGGCAAGGAGTCCTTCGAGATTGCCCGCCGGGCGTCGGGGGCTGCCTGCAGGGCGGCCGACGACGCGTTTGCCACCGGGCAGACTGCGGTCTGCCTCGTCCGACCGCCCGGCCACCACGCCACCCGAACCCAGGCGATGGGGTTCTGCCTCCTGAACCACGTCGCGGTCGGGGCTGCCCACGCCGCGACGCTGGCGCCACGTGGCAAGGTCGCCATCGTCGACTTCGACGTCCACCACGGCAACGGCACGCAGGACATCTTCTGGGAGCACCCCTCGGTGCTGTATGTCTCGCTGCACCAGTTCCCCTGGTATCCCGGCACCGGCGCCCTCGAGGAGTCGGGCGAGGGAGAGGGCAGGGGCACCACGGTGAACGTCCCGCTGCCGGCAGGGTCCGGCGACGGGGTCTATCTGCAAGCGATGGAGCGCGTCGTCGTGCCCGCCCTCGCCGACTTCCGCCCCGACC
>Ga0137376_10002203_pt1 | contig 11506 bp, 9 predicted proteins | sample SagtaG_23_FD_104814 | JGI IMG/M metagenome (GOLD analysis project Ga0137376, IMG submission 104814) | Vadose zone soil microbial communities from Sagehorn Ranch, Mendocino, California, USA - Sage2_L_20_16 metaG | ecosystem: Environmental > Terrestrial > Soil > Vadose zone | place: USA...
GACATAGGTCGCTCGGGGCTCGCGATTATTCGTGATCCGGTTCCGCCCGCCGGTGCGGACGAAATCATTATGGAATCGACATATGGCGACCGTGATCATGAGTCTGTGGACGGAGCTCGTGCTCGACTTGCTGAGGTAGTAAGGCAGACTGCTGCAAGGGGCGGGCGTGTTCTAATTCCGGCGTTCGCTGTAGGCCGGACGCAGGAACTCGTGTACAACCTGCATTCACTTGTTCGCGAGTCGGCAATTCCATCGATTCCGATATTTGTCGACAGCCCACTCGCAGTGGATACGACGACTGTCTTTGAAATGCATCCAGAGACATTCGACGAGTCTGAGGATATGGTGAGAAAGGTGAAAGACCTCTTTGAATTTCCTCTGGTGCATTACACGCGAGATGTAGAGGAATCAAAGGCATTGGCTCACATGAGCGGACCGATGATCATCATTGCCGCTTCAGGAATGGCTGAGGCAGGCCGAATACTTCACCATCTTGCGCAAGGTGCCTCTGATCCAAGGAACACAATCTTGATTGTCGGCTTTCAAGCGGAACACACGCTTGGTCGCCGCATAGTCGAGAAAGCTCCGATCCTGAAGATCTTTGGCGATGAAATTCCTCTGAGAGCCCATGTTGAAGTGATCAACGGATACAGTGCACATGCTGACCGCACGGAGCTTCGCTCCTGGTTGGATGCTGTCAAGGTTACATCGCCTAAACTCTCGAGCGTGCACCTTGTTCATGGAGAGCCAAGGGCTCAGGACGAGCTGCAGACTACGCTCATTGCAAAGGGCTACAGCGTAACCTGCCCTAACCCGCACACGAGAATTGCCTTCTAAGTAGTTTCCTGCGATGGCAAGCGCGGGGCACAAGATCCGTATGCTGTTGACCAGCACGATTGCGACAGTGCTGGTGTTTTGGGTCGGCTGGATGATTGCGGTGCTGGTGTGGAGCACGCTTGATCAAGCTCGTCCGGCGGAATCCATTGTCGTACTTGGCGCGGCTCAATACGACGGTCGTCCGTCGCCCGTACTGCGTGCCAGACTCGATCATGCCATAGATCTTTGGGATCGCCACTTGGCACGTGTTGTGATTCTGACGGGAGGAAGAGGCTTCGGCGACACGACGAGTGAAGCAGCGGTCGGCCGTGGCTATGTAAAGCGTCGTGGAATCCCGGACGAAGCAATCCTTCTTGAAGACGAGGGGCGAACGACACAAGCATCGCTTGTCGCAGTCTCACGAATGCTAAGCCAACGCAGAATGAAAACTGCAATCCTCGTGAGCGATCCGTTTCATATGCTTCGGCTCTGGATATTGAGTCGGCGTTTGGGGTTTACGCCGTACACCTCACCAACGCGCACAAGCCCTATCTCGCCCAACCGCGAAGAGCGGTGGAAATACATGCTAAGCGAATCGGTCAAGGCGCCGATGGCTTTTCTGTTCGAGAATAAAAATGCAAGAGACGACGATCATGCAAATACCAATTGAGACTTTGAGGCTCAACAACGGATTGTTGGTGACTCTTTCTGAAGACCGAACAGCTCCGATCGTTGCTGTGAACCTGTGGTACCACGTTGGCTCTGCTAACGAGAAAGAGGGAAGAACCGGTTTTGCCCACCTATTCGAGCACATGCTGTTCCAAGGGTCAGAGCATGTGGGATCCAATGAACACTTCGAGCTCATTCAACGCGCTGGCGGCACACTCAATGGATCAACGTGGCTGGAGAGGACTAACTATTATGAAACCGTTCCATCGAATCAACTAGCCCTTGCGCTATGGCTGGAAGCGGACCGAATGGGATACTTGCTTCCTGCAATGACGCAGGACAAGCTCGATAATCAGCGCGATGTAGTGAAGAATGAACGGCGCTGGTCGGTAGACAATCAGCCTTATGGAACCTGGATGGAGCGATTATCGGCGCTGACGTTTCCCGAGCCGCATCCGTTTCATCACTCTTTAATCGGCTCGATGGAGGATCTGTCGGCCGCATCTCTCGATGATATAAAGCATTTCTTTAGCTCCTTCTACACGCCGGATAATGCGGTGCTATCGATTGCAGGTGATTTTGACCCAGCTGAGGTGAAACAGTTCGTTGAGCAATACTTTGGTGTAATTCCCCGCGGCAAAAACAGACCATCACTTCTCGGGATGGATTTACCGGAAACGTTCGGTGAGTCTTTGCGACTCGTCGTAGAAGACGACGTTGCTCTGCCTCGTCTGTATGTTGCGTTCAGATCGCCAGTTTTTGGAAGCGATTCCTACTATGTAGCAAGCGTTGTTGGTGCAATCCTCGGGATGCGTCGCGGAAGTCGGCTTCATCGATCGCTAGTTCGAGAGCGTCAGATTGCTGCAGATGCGACCGCGTTCACTTTTGATCTAGCGAAAGGAAGCGATCTTCTCGTCGTCGATGTCGTGGGCCGCCCGGAAACAACGCCTGAAAAACTGGAACGGGAAGTAAATCGCGAGATAGATCTACTGATGACCAACGGTGCAACGCAGGAAGAGGTCGATCGAGCAATTGCTCTCATAGAAACGGATATGATCACCGCGATGCAGTCGGCGAGTGAACGGGCTGATCGGCTTTCAATGTTCGCGACTTTTTTTGGCGATCCGAAGCTGATAAACCAGCAATCAGACAAATATCGATCAGTGACCCTCACGCAAGTGGATAATTTTGCGCGAGCGAAACTCGGCGTTAACAACAGAGCGAGTCTGCTGTTTGTGCCCAAAGCTGAAAAAGCCGGTGAGGTTGAAAGTGTTGAGCCGGCGGCAGCATGACCGTCGCATCTCGTCCTTTACCTGCACAAGCGCGTGAATATCGTTTTCCTCGGTTTTCGCGTCATACACTCGAGAATGGTCTACGAGTAATTGTTGCGCCAGTTCGAAAACTTCCGGTTGTTACCGTACTGGCGGTTGTAGACGCGGGTGCGAACAGAGACAAGAATGGAATCGAAGGACTGGCTCAACTGACAGCAGAAATGCTGCGAGAAGGCACCGAGAAGCACAACGGGATAGAGATCCTCGAGGGGTTTGAAAGGCTCGGATCGTCAATCGAGGCTGGCGCCGACTGGGATAGCACCATAGTGAGCATGACTCTTCTGCGACATCATCTCACAACTGGGCTTCCGCTGTTCGCTGAGGTTCTCAGGACTCCTTCCTTTCCCTCACACGAAGTCGACCGACTCAAGGCTGAGCGTCTCGCTGAGCGTCTGCAGATTTTGTCAGAGCCAAGGGGGTTAGCGGATGAAGCGTTCTCGAAATTTCTGTACCCGCCCGGATCGCGTTATGCCGAACCAATCGGTGGAACAGGGAAATCAATCTCGGCGATAACGCGCGAGAATGTGATCGAGTTTTTTGGCCGGTTCTATGTTCCGATGTCGGCGACTGTCATCATCGTTGGGGACGTAGATGGAAGCGAAGCATTGGATTTGGTGCGTGATGCTTTGGGGCAATGGCACGGGGCGCCAGCGCCGTCCGTTGACTCAACTGCTGCGGAAACCCAAACCGGACGCGCACTGGAAATAGTTGATAAATCAGACGCAGCCCAGGCAGAGCTGCGTCTCGGACATGCGGGCATTCCCCGGTCGCACCCCGACTACTTCAAAGTTGTGATTATGAATGCATTGTTGGGAGGGCTTTTTTCCTCCCGAATCAACCTTAACCTCAGGGAACGACACGGCTACACCTATGGAGCCTCTTCGTATTTTGACTGGCGACGCGCACCAGGACCATTCGTCATATCGACGGCAGTTCAGAGTGAGGTTTCAGCTGAAGCCATTCGAGAAACGCTCATTGAAATTGACAGGATGAGAAGCAAAGAAGTTCCTGCTGATGAGCTCTCGTTAGCCACAAACTATCTGGAGGGAGTGTTTCCAATTCGGTATGAGACGACATCGGCTATAGCATCGGCGCTCGCTAATATCGTGATCTTCAATCTCCGAGAAGATTTCTACGATACGTATCGTGACAATATCCGTGCGGTAACTCCAAAGGACGTATTGGTCGCAGCGCAACTGCATGTCCAGCCGGAAAAACTTCTGGGAGTCGTCGTTGGCGATCCGGCGATTGTCAGCAAGCCTTTGGAATCACTTGGATTGGGTCCGGTTTCGCATCGATCGCCAGCTGACGCGTGATGGAGAGTTCGAGCGAGAACGCGTCAGGTCTCGGTAGGGTTTCCTCGAGGCGCGTTTACTCCGGTAAAGTCATATCAGTTGACCTCGACGAGGTTCGGTTTCCTAACGGTACAACTGGTGAGCTGGAGATAGTCAGACACTCGGGTGCGAGTGCAGTGGTCCCGTTGATAGACAGCGCGGAAGCGCCGAGAATCGTGCTCGTAAAGCAATACCGGTATGCCACAAACGGGTACATCTACGAGATTCCGGCGGGTCGACTTGCCCCCGATGAAACTCCGGAATCATGCGCCTCGAGAGAGCTCAAGGAAGAAACAGGCTACTCGGCTGCCGTGTTCAAGAAGCTGACGACGATTTATACGACTCCCGGCTTCACCGACGAGAGTATTCACATTTTCGTGGCGGAGCGGCTGACTCCTGGAAAACCAGCGCACGAACCCGATGAATTCCTGGAGCTGTGCCCGGTCTCTCTCGCGGAGGCGGTGGAGATGGTAAGGGCGGCTAAGATCGTCGATGCGAAGACTTGCATCGCACTTCTGCTAGCGGAGCTAATGCTGGGCTCGAGGTAAACCAAAATGCCAGCACAGGCACTCCAATAAACGTATATGTAGTGGGTCGGCTGTCTTGAATTGAGGACAGCGTGCTAGGCCGTATAAGGACAGCGGTCAACGGCTTGCCAGCTAAACTGTTGTTAAATAGAGACTTATGAAATGTGGAGGAGCAGGCATATCCTCTGCATTTCAGAGCTACGCAGGGACTTCTACACCAAGAGGCGTAGTCAGGTTCTAGTGTGGTCAGAGTCTCATCTTTTTCGGGAAGGATTCATGAGAAGCATTGCTCGTAAACAAGAAGTTCCAAATCAAGGAGCGAGCGTAAGGGAACAACTGCGGGCGATGGATGATTCGGCGGTTGTGACAGCGTTCCTTGCCGGTGAGGAGAGAGCATTTTCAGAGCTCGTCGAACGATATCAGACGCGCCTGTTGAACTTTATCTATCGCACCATTGGCGATCGTGAGAAAGCTGAAGATCTCGTACAAGAGGTGTTCATTCGTGTGTATCGCCACCTGCATCGTTTTGACCGCTCGAAGAAATTTTCAACATGGGCGTATACTATCGCGTCCAACCTGGCGAAGAACGAACTGCGAAATCGTTCGCGGAATCCGCTAGTGCTGATGCAGACTGTCCAGAAAAACTGGCAGGATGACGACCGGCCGCTACAATTCGAGGATACTACTTCCAGGCCTGACGATATGTACCGGAAGCGGCATCTCCGGGAGATTGTCGAGGAGTCGGTGGCAAAACTGCCTGAGCATCACAGACACGTCTTTGTATTGCGGGAGCTGGAGGGAAAGTCGTACGAAGAAATCGCAGAGATTACAGACTGCAACCTCGGTACGGTTAAATCACGGCTGAACAGGGCAAGAAATTCGTTCGCGGAGATTGTTGCGCCTTACATGGAATAAGGGTTATTAGAGTTCGGGAACCAGCGCTCATCAGGTGGGTACTGGTACCCGGACCCCCGAACCCCTCCACATGGATTGCCGCGACTTTCAGGAAAATCATTTCGCGTTCATTGACGACACGCTCTCAGGAATAGAGATCGTCGGTATGCAGCGCCACATCGCGGAATGTGAGAACTGCGCCAAGCACGATGCAACCATTCGGCGATCCCTCCTGCTATTTCGAAACCTGCCACGGATCGAGCCCTCTGCTCAATTCTCAGAGCGCCTGAACGACCGACTCCGGGCATTGAGGGAAAGCGAGACTTCTTCGGCGTTTCATCATTCCGGAAAGTTCGCTGCTGCTGTAGCGGTTGCGAGTGTGGTCATGCTCGGATACATCGGAAGCTCGTTGAGAGACGTCGATACAACGCGTGATATTGTTTTTCCGCCGGTAGTCGCCAGTATTCCGGAGCCTGAATCGTTGCCGCTCACTGTACCGGCGCCAGCGCTCGTGGCATCTGCAGCGGCAGGATTACCAATCTGGACGGCGGCTCTCTATGCCGAGCGACAGCCGCTCCACTTCGCAACAGCTGATCTGCAATTAGCAAGCAGTCACTAAAGCCCCCGGCAGCCCAGCCCGGGGTTTTTTCTATATTTGCAGGATGCTTGGCGATGCTGCAAAAGCCCTTGTCCAAATCCTCAAGAGAAAAACACTCGATGGGGCTTATTACATCTGTGGCGAAGATGAATTTCAGAAAGAAGACGCGACGAGAAAGCTGATTGCGTCCGGCCTCGATCCGACTGTACGGGACTTCAACTTGGACATCCTTCGCGGCCCTGACGTTGATCCGAAATCCTTCGATGGGATTGTCTCGTCGTTGCCGATGATGTCAGATCGTCGCGTTGTCGTAATCAGGGATGTTAGCGGGTTGAGGAAGGAGGCGAAAAAAGCGGTACTGAGTTTTCTTGGAAAGCCTCCATCGCCTGTAATGGTGCTGCTCGTAGAATCTGCTGGTGGGAAGAAGGACAACGATATTGCCAACGTGACCACCCTGCTTGAGTTCATGCCACTCACTCCTGAGGAAATTCCTAGCTGGATCAGTCGCTGGGTTTCGCGCGAGCTAAGCCTTGAGATCTCAGCTGGTGCCGCTGAGCTACTGCACAGTGCAGTTGGAAATGATCTGCATCAAATGGTGATGGAGCTCGATAAGCTCGCGAGCTTCACGGGAAATCGTATGATCACCGAGGAGGCAGTGACTGCTGTCGTGGGAGTGCGTCGCGGCGAGACGATAACCGATCTTCTGGACGCAATTAGCCGGCGCGACGTAAAACGCTCACTGGATCTGCTTGGTCACGTAGCGGGGCAGCCCAAAACAACTGGCGTGCAGATTGTAATGTTGCTCGCCACTCAGACTATTGCTCTTGCGTGGGGAAGGGCGAAGTTGGATGAAGGTGTAGCGGCGGGACGTCTCCAGGGTGAGTACTTCAGTCTGCTCAGACAATCCGGTTCGGCATACACTGGACGACCATGGGGAACAGCGGCAGCTGTCTGGGCTTCGGCGACCCACGCGTGGGATCGCGCATCGCTCGAACGCGCGTTCAGCGCTCTGCTCACCGCCGATGTAGGGCTCAAGGAAACGAGATTATCCTCCGAGGAACAGATATTAACCACGCTCATTCTGGCAATGTGCGCCGAGGATGAGCACAAGATTGCCGCATAGCAGCAGGGGTGAAGAGATGTTGAGGAAGTGGATGGCGGTAGTGTGTCTCGCAATTCCAGCGATCAGCAACGCACAAAGCAGCTCCGACAGTGCTGCATTCAAGAGAGCTCAATCGCTTGTCAACGATGGAAATGCTGTAATAGGCAGAGCGATTGTCGACTCTGTGATCGCGCGAAGCGCGCCTGGAACGAACGCATACGCCGAAGGCCTTTACTGGCGAGCAATCCTTTCAGCAACAGCGGCAGATGCCGAGATGGATTACAGGAGAATAATCGTCGATTATCCTCTTTCGCCTCGAGTGGAGGATGTACTTCTCCGATTAGCGCAGCTGGAGCTTGCAAGAGCGGACTATGACGGAGCGCTGCAACATCTCAACAGGCTAACACTCGAGCACCCGACCGGCGCTACAAGAGCACGCGCGGGTTACTGGACTGCGAGAGTTCTATTCGAGAAGAATGATGCTCCGAGAGCCTGCGCAGCGAATGCAGATGCACTTGCGCGCACGAGCCCGGATGACACTGAGCTGCGAAATCAAATCTCGTATCTGAACCAGCGATGTGTGGGAGTGGCATTGGCAACGTCTTCCTCGCCAGCACCTGCGACTACCCCAGTGATGACTGCGCCGGCGCCAACCGCGCCAGCGCCGACAGCTGTAGCGCCGACAACCGTAACGCCGACAGCTTCTGCGAGTGACTCGATTCGACGCGTTAATAAGACGGCAAAAGCGGAAACGACTGCCGTGAAATCCGCATCTGCTTCGCAGAAGCCGCCGATGAAATTGCCGTCGTCGCCGAAAGACGGAAAGCCGACCATGGTAGAGGGCGGGATATCAGGAAGCGGTGAGTATTCCGTTCAAATCGCCGCATACAATGTGAAGTCACAAGCCGAGGCGATGGCTACAAAGCTCAAGAAGAAGGGCTACGAAGCGCGTGTATCGGGTACCAGCGCTCCATTTCGAGTTCGTATTGGGCACTATACAACGGAAGCGCAGGCAAGCGCTGTAATGCGGTCGCTCAAAGCGAAGCAAATCAATGGATTCGTAGTGAAGGCCGAATAGCCGTGAGTCGAGCTTCATCGACGCCGTTGATGCAGCAATACCGGGAGATCAAAGCCCGGCACCAGGACGCAATTCTTTTTTTTCGGATGGGTGATTTCTACGAGATGTTTTACGAGGATGCAGTAGTAGCATCTCGTGCGCTCGGACTGACACTTACTTCAAGAAACAATGGTGGGTCCGCGGAGGTACCGCTCGCAGGGGTGCCGGTGAAAGCGGCGGGTGAATACTTGCGCCGGTTGATACAGCAAGGATTCAAAGTCTCGATTTGCGAGCAGACAGAAGATCCGCGGTTTGCCAAGGGAATCGTTCGCAGAGAAGTCGTCGAGACTGTTACTCCAGGTGCCGCCTACGCGGACGACATGCTGGACGGCTCACGAAATAATTTTCTGTGCGCCGTCAATTCCTCAGCCCTGATTGTCGGCATTGCCGCGGCGGATGTCTCAACCGGTGAATTCAGATTGATCATCGCTTCCCGGGATGACCTAGATGCTGTGCTGTCGCGACTGGCGCCTCGCGAGATACTCGTTCCCCGCGAGACAAATCCGGGATCGGTCAATTATCGAAGCAATGGGAGTGGTGCGCTTGTAACAGAGCGCGAATCCTGGGAGTTCGATGCGAATCTTGCAGGGACGGAATTGGCGCGTCACTTCGGAATTGCATCGATAGAAGGAATGGGAATCAGCGACGCTGATGCGCCGGCACTCGCTGCTGCTGGGGCGCTCATGCGTTATCTGCACGAGTTGCAGCCAGGTGGAATTCCGCATCTGACGAGACCCAAGGTCGAGCGACCGGGTGGAACAATGCCGCTCGACGAGATGACGCGTCGAAATCTGGAACTGGTTGAATCTTTACGTGGAAGCGAAGAAGGTGGAACTCTCATCGGAGTTCTGGATCGAACGCTTACGCCCATGGGCTCGCGACTCCTTCGACAGTGGCTTCTCGCGCCCCTGACGGAGAGAATCGAGATAGAGAAACGGCTCGATGCTGTAGCAGCCTTTGCAGCGAGTGCGATTGGACGGGAAGTGTTGAGGAGTGCGCTGGACGGAGTGCGAGATATCGAACGCCTCTCGAGCAAAAGCGCATCAGGGCGAGCAAATCCGAGGGAGTTGAAAGCTCTAGGTGATTCGATCGCGCGACTGCCGAATGTAAAAGACGCGGTGATGCAAGTCGTCTCTGGAAAGAACGGCCCAAAACCTAATCTGTTGTCAGAGCTGCTCGATCAATGGGATAACTGTGAAGATCTCGGGGATGACATTGCCAGGACTCTTGTCGACCGACCTCCTGTCACGCCTGGTGACGAACCGAGCATTCGTGCAGGCGTCGACAATGAGCTGGACGAGTGGCGTATGCTGCGAGATGGCGGCAAGGATGCAATCGCGCGAATCCAAATGGACGAGAGAGCGCGTACTGGAATCAATTCGCTCAAGGTTGGCTACAATCGCGTGTTCGGGTACTTCATCGAGATCACACGCAGTCATGTGCATCTCGTTCCCGCTGACTATCAACGCCGTCAGACGCTGACTGGTGCAGAGCGCTACGTGACGCCGGCGCTCAAGGAATTCGAGGAGAAGGTCCTCTCAGCTGCAGAGCGCATAGAAGATCGCGAGCGAGAGCTGTTCGAGGCACTTCGCCGGCGGATTGGTGGTGAGATTGTGCGTCTCCAATGCATCGGCCGCTTAACGGCGGAGCTGGATGTGCTATCAGCGATGGCAGAAGTAGCCGAGCGCGAGGGCTACGTACGCCCTGAGATTGGTGACGATTTCAATCTCGAGATCATTGCGGGACGACATCCAGTCGTAGAGCGAATGATGCAGCGGGAGAAGTTCATCCCGAATGATGTCAGGCTGACAGAAGATTCGAGGATGATCATTCTCACTGGTCCGAACATGGCTGGGAAGTCGACCATTCTGCGACAGATCGGGTTGATAGTATTGATGGCTCAGATCGGAAGCTTTGTTCCCGCGGCCCGAGCCAAAATCGGGATAGTGGATAGGTTATTCACTCGAGTAGGGGCGAGTGACAATCTGGTGCGTGGGCAGTCCACGTTCATGGTAGAAATGTCGGAGACTAGTGCGATCCTCCATACGGCGACCGGAAAAAGTCTGGTATTGCTAGACGAGATTGGTCGCGGGACATCCACGTACGATGGCGTCTCGATTGCCTGGTCGGTTAGCGAGCATTTGCACGATAAGGTTGGATGCAAGACAGTATTTGCAACTCACTACCATGAACTCACGCAATTACCGGATGAATTAGTATCAGCTTGTAACTATAGTGTAGAGGTTCGAGAGGTCGATGGCCGGGTCTTATTCCTGCACCGGCTGGTTCCAGGTGGCGCTGACCGGTCGTATGGCATCGAAGTTGGCCGACTAGCGGGATTACCAGAAGATGTATTGCAACGCGCGCGAACTCTTCTCGCTCTTTTCGAAGGAGAGCAAATCGTATCTGCACTAAGTCGGAGAGGTGAGAGAAACGCCGCTGGAGCGAACACAAAGAAAAGGGAACAAGCAACGGTCCCCGATCAGCTCGCTCTGTTCGGGCCAATGCATCATCCAATAATCGATGAGCTCAAACATATCAACCCCGACGAAATAACGCCGATAGATGCGCTGAAGCTTTTGAATCGCCTCGTTGACCGCGCAAGGCAGGGCTAGATTAACGCGATGTTGACGAAAGGCAGGAGGTGGCAGGCGGTGATTGTGGCGGGTCTTGTTTCAGTCGGCTGCAGCAAGAGCGGTGGAGGGGATCAGCAGTTCTCCGGCGTCGGTGCCAGACCCGACATACTTCCTGTGATGTTGAACAAGGACCTGCCTTTTAGATATCCGACGTCGTTGTACGCGAAAAAAGTGCAAGCGAACGTGACCTTGCGCGTTTTCATCGATAAGGAAGGTCAAGTAGTCAGCGAGTCAACGCATGTTGCCGAGAGCTCTCGTATTCCTTCACTTGATTCTGCGGCTGTGAAGGGATCGAGTGAGCTCAGATTCATTCCTGCTAAAACGCGTGGTGAGCCAGTTCCGGTTTCGATTCTCTTTCCCGTGTACTTCAGGCATCCCGAGGCACCCCCTCTTCCCGGTGACACAGTTTTGCGGAAGACAGGAACAGCAACTGTTCTGAATCCGCCACCGGCTCTGAAGGATTCGGTAAAGGCGAAGACGCC
>Ga0137376_10002205_pt1 | contig 11503 bp, 8 predicted proteins | sample SagtaG_23_FD_104814 | JGI IMG/M metagenome (GOLD analysis project Ga0137376, IMG submission 104814) | Vadose zone soil microbial communities from Sagehorn Ranch, Mendocino, California, USA - Sage2_L_20_16 metaG | ecosystem: Environmental > Terrestrial > Soil > Vadose zone | place: USA...
CGGAGAATCGTCAGCGTGGTTTATGCAGCCGAATTCTTTCGGGCACTTGTTCCGGCATCTGATGTCTCTCGTGCGAGGGGGATCGAAACGGTTATGAGCGTACCTTCCCCACTAGACTGGATTTCAAACGTTCCACCCAAATCGTTGACACGCTCACGCATACCACTCAGCCCCACACCGAAGTGGTTGCTATTTGTCTGTGAATCTTGCAGCAATTCAGCAGGAACTCCACGTCCAACATCTCTTACTGTGAGCACAGCTTGATGGTTGACTTTCAGGCGAACTTCAACTGAAGGGCTGGCTGAATGGCGATGCACGTTAGTGAGACTCTCTTGCAAGATGCGGAACAAAGCAATTCGTACCAAATCCGGCAGCCGATCAATTCCCTCGTCTGGCAATTCCAGTTCCGCTTTGATTCCGCTTCGCTTCGCAAATTCATCCGTGTACCAGCGAGCCGCAGACGTGAACCCAACCTCGTCCAGCAGGGGAGGATGTAAGAGACACGACAGGGTACGAGTTTCCGATATGCTTAGCTCGACCGATTGCAACGCGGCGGACAATAGTTCGTCTTTGTTCGGCGCATCAGTACGACTCAGCGAGTCCAAGTTCATCTTTATGCTCGCCAAATACTGTCCCAGACTGTCGTGAAGATTACGTGCAATTCGTCGCCGTTCCTCGTCCTGTGAACGCATAAGTTTGGCTGAGAGATGCCGGAGTGAGGCGGTGCGCATGTGAACAATGGATTCTAGTTCTTCGTTCGCTAGTCGCAAGTCTTTCTCAGCCTGTTCACGGTCGGCTATGTTTTGACGCAGTGTCTCCTCAGCCTTCATTCGCTCAGTGACATCGTAAAAGCAGTTAATCGCTCCGACGACGTCTCCTCGCTCGTCCTTGAGCGGGGCGATGTTCACGATGACCACAACGCGTGATCCATCGGGACGTTCGATGTGAACTTCTCCGTCATGTATCCCCGGCACCTTGCCAGTGAGGACATCGCCCATTGGACACTGCTCGTGTGGCATATAACTACCGTCCGGGCGGTACATCCTGAACGAACCGCAGAACCGCTCGTCTGTATCCCCAGCTTCAGGTCTGCGGCCCCACAGTTCCGCTGCTCGGTTGTTGTAATCGCGGATCACACCAGAAGCATCGCAAGAATAGACAGCAATCGGAGCCAGATCGAACAAGGTTCGATAGCGGTCCCCGTTTTCGGCTCGCATCTGCTCGACGTTCTCCGAGGGACGGTCAGGAATCGCAAAGAAGTTGCTGGATGGCATGGGAGACCTCCCGGTCCAAATTCCGAATGCTGAATATGGAGGATGCGACAGAAATTGGCACTTTACACCCGGCTCTTGGCAAGCTCCCTACAGCGTTCACTGTATGATGGTCGGGTCTGATTGGCGCCATTTCACCAACTACCCACGATCCAAGGGTTTTTCTCCACGGTTACTGGTGAAATCGCCTGATCGTAAGTTATCGCCTTACCATCCCCAACATGATTCAAAAGAAAAGCCGCCCGAAACACCGGGCGGCAGTGTATTGGGTTACGGCTATGCAGCTTTCGAGGCGATTTTCTCAGCAACCTTGGTCTCGATGAGGTTTCGGATCAGTCGTTTCGTTCTTTCAACGAAGGCAAGTCTGTCCGCGAGGCAGCTCTCAAGCAGGACACCGACTCCATAGTGGCCAGTCATGTCCGCTGCCGCGATCAGGGCTGCGTACTCCCCGATGCGAAAGTTAGTGAGGTGGTTGAGCTTGGCCAGAATGAACAGGTGCCTTACAGTCGGATTCTGTATCTCTGCGAGTTCCCTGCGGAAGTCTTCGACAAAGACTTCCTGAATGCGTCCACTCAGCTTCACAGGCTGCTCGCCGATGAGTTTGAAGCACTGATCGAGTGTGGCAAGAGTCTTGTTGGACACGAAGGCCCGCGCCTCAAGGGCCTCCTTGATTTCTGGTTGCTGAGCTACTTGGCTGATCTCCTGATAGAACTTTGCGGAGCGTTCCGAGTTCTGCCGAAGGTCGCTAAGCAGGTGGACGAAAACTTCCTTTGGATTATTGACTGGCATTATGTTCTCCTTGTTGATGATGTTTGGTTTTTGCCGCTTGGTTAGTTGGACAGGAAGTGGCTTGTGATTAAGACAGTGGCCTTCACTCAGGCAATGTAGTGGACTCGATGTGCGAGCGCACCTAGCAACAGTACTAGTCTGTCACAATTCAGTGCCAATATAAGGAAGGTCGCGGTGCGCCCATCGCAATAGGGCGCTTTCGACGAAGGGGTTTTTCCGTAGTTGACGATAATGTATGGTCCGCCGCCGGACTGCAAGAGGGTTTGTGAATCGAAAAGACAGTCCGCGTAAATGTATCCGGCCTCTAAGTGGAGAATGTTCTCCGGGCACTCGATGATGATACGCACGCGCCGGTCCTTATAAATCCCTCGGTCACCAGGGACGCATTTTCGCCATCAGGTTTTCCGGCACGCCATTGGGCTATTCTTGTCGTCTTCTTCTCTCCTCAGCAGACCTTGGTAGAACTCTTTCTAACCCCCGTCGTCGTGGCGGTGGAAAAGTGGAAAGCGTTTTTTGCTTTCCAAGCGGAGCGTCTTTTCCACGGCCATCAAGCGGTCGCCAGTTGCTGCAGCGGCTGATGTCGATAATCTTTGCCGCTGGACAGCACGGCCCAGGCGATGCGCGCCAGTTTGTTGGCAATTGCTACCACGACTTTGTTGCTCGGAGCACGTTGGGCAAGCCGATGTACCCACTGCCCGAATCCTCCGGTGTCGTACTTGACGCGAAACAATACCGCCCGAGCACCGTGGATCAACATGCGACGCAGATAAATGTTGCCGCGCTTGCTGATGCCGTAGAGTTTCTGCTTGCCCCCGGTGGAGTACTGCCGCGGCACCACCCCAACCCAGGCTGCGAAGTCGCGTCCGCGACGAAAAGGCAGAGCCGTTGCCGATGGCGGCCACCGTGGCGGTGGAGACAAGCGGGCCAAAGCCGGGGATCTGCCGCAGTTGCCGGCAGCGTGCATCCTCATTACTGATGCGTTCAATCTCGTCGGTGATCGCCTCGATCTCGGTCTCTGTCTGCTTCCACTCTTGCCACATGCGATCCAACAGCCAGCGTAGACGCGGGCTCAGATTCTGTTCGGCATCTTCGATCACAACGGGCATGCTCTTGCGCAGGTGAATAGGCTGGGCCGCAAAGGTGATACCGCGTTCCAGCAGGAATCCGCGAATCTCGTTGATCAGCGCAGTGCGCCGTCGCACTAGCCGATCCCGAACCCGGTGCATCGCTTGCCAGTCGAGTTGCTCCTGCGTCTTGAGCTGCGCAAAGCGCATGTTCTGTTTGGTCACGGCTTCGGCGATGGCTTCCGCATCGATGAAGTCGTTCTTGTTCGACTTGCGGTAAGGCTTCACAAACTGCGCCGGGATCAGTCGCACCTGGTGACCTTGTTCTCGCAGTGCGCTTCCCACAAAGTGTGCTCCTGCGCAAGCCTCGAGACCAATGAGCGCGGCCGGCAGGTTTGCAGTATAGGCCAGCAATTGCGCACGTGAGAACTTCTTACGCACCAGAATCTTATTGCGTTCTCCCAATGCAATCAGGTGAAAGGTGGTCTTGCCCAAATCGATGCCAATCGATGCGATGTGCATGGCGATGATCCTCCTTATTTAAACTGCCGAGCCGTAATCCTACCCGGCGGCGGACCATCTCATTAATCCCCATAACGCTCATTGACCCTGTGTCGGGGGTTTTGAGGGCTATGGCCTGATTTCAACAGTTACTTCAGGTGACCTCCGAGCCCAGAAGTCCATAGCTCATTAAACTGCTTCCGAATTCGATCCAGTTCTTTTTTTTCATCTCTCGTTTGACCGAGTCTTTGCCAGTCACATGACTCCACCGCCGCCTTGTCCTTCGCAGCATCCGTCATTTCCTCTAAAAGTCGAAATCACCATCAATGCGAAAAAGTCGGCCGATCGAGTTGTAGAAATTCCCGAAGCTGGGAGAGCCAGTGTACTGCTGAACATCGCGAGGGTTGGAATAGTTCAGCACGTTGAGCACACTCAATCCAGCGCGGAATTGAAAGCGCCTGCCGTGGAACTTGAAGTCGAACGGATACTGGATTTTCATATCCAAGCCGACGAAGGTCCGGAAACGCCCCGCCTCGTTCTCCCTTCCAATGTAGTTCCAGTTCTCGCCTAGCTTGGAGAACGGAAATCCTGTGTGCACATCCAGCACAGGAATGAAGTCCAGCTTGTGAGGCAGCCCCACGACTCCCCAAATCAGGCCCCGGTTGGGCGCGTCGGAGGGCATGATGCCGTACTGGTTGGGGCGAATGAGCGGATAAGGGAGGTTTCCGAAGAACTGGTTGTAATCGTTCAGGTCGCCTCGGGCGTGAGAATTAACGTAGCTGGCGAACAGGGTGGTGCGCTCACCCGGCCGCCAACGCAACATCCAGAGGAACTCGTGGTACGTCTGTCCCCCGGAATTGAATAAACGCAATTGGGCTCGGCCGACGAGTTGGAGTGGATCCACATAGAACTCGCGGTATACCTTGCGGCCCTCATAGCCGAATCGAAACAGAAGTCCAGTGCAGAGTTCCCGGTCGAACTGCACACTCCAGCCCAGGCTGTAAGGGACGCGCAGCCTCCCATCCGCCGTAGCCACCACATGAGTAAACTTTGCCGGACCATCGATGATCGTGATGCCATCACTGGCGTAACGAGCAATCGTTTGTGCAGGGAAATCGCGAAATATGGAAACGTTGATGGGAATCTTGTCGAAAAAGACTCCGAACCCGCCCCGAATGGCTGTGCGGTTGTCGCGCGTGGGAGCAAAGACAAAGCCAGCGCGCGGAGCGACATTCAGCGCTTCCGCAGACAGGCTGTCATGGTCAAAACGCGCCCCGAGGTCAACCGTGAACCGCGGGCGAATCTGCCAATTATCCTGCACGAAGAAAGATAGTTCATTCTTCATGGCTTGAGAGGAAAGGGGAGAACCGTAGGTGATCTGGCTACTGGCCGTGCCGTCTTCGCGCAACACGTGGACCGGAAGGTTGCCAATCTGGCCCTGGTATGTCGAGCGCGCGTAAGAGTACCCGAAAGTCAGCAGATGCCGGCCTGCGGATTGCAGCGGCCACAAATGCAAGCTTTGCGACCACTGGTAGAGCCGCGTCCGGCGGTCCTGCTGCTCGAAGAATGAGCCCGAGTTCTGCTCTGGAAACAACACCATTTCGCCAGCCACATCGCGCACGGAGAACACGTGGGCATCGAGTCGCTTGGCGGCGAACATGGACTGCAAAAACCCGCCCGACGTCAGGATCCAGCGATGCGTGGCCGAAGTGAAGAACCCGCGCTGGTGATAATCGGCCGTGACCGGTGGGGGATTAAAGGTATTGATGTTCGCGAAGTCCGTGTCCTGCGGATCTGTCATCAGCGACATACTAAATTGCTGGTTGGGCTTGAGATTCCAGTCGAGTTGAGTGTAGGTGGTGACACTTTCCACCACGCGCACGTTACTCGGGTCGGGAAGGGAGGGCGTGCGAACAGTGTCGTAGCCGTAGGCCAGGGATTGAAACAGATACAGCTTGCCGCGCTTGATAGGACCGGCAAAGGTCAGGTGCGGTGAAGCGCTCTCTACGCCGTGCGTATCGTAGTCAATCCAGCGGAAGCGAGGAATCGGGTCTTCGAATAGCCACTTCCAGTCATCCGTGCCCCCCCTAGTGTTGACTTCGACCACTCCGCTGGAAAACTTGCCGTACTCTGAAGAGAAAGGATTGGAAAGCACCCGCACGGATTGCACTGCCACAACGGGCAACCGTAACGCGGGCTGTCCGGTAAAGGGATCGGCCACGCTGGCGGTGTTAACCAGAGTGTTCGTCTGGTTGGTGCGGCCGCCCTTAATGCGGATGAGCCCGTCGGGCCCGCGGACCACGCCGGGCAAGAGGGGTAAGGCCTCCTGAAAGTCCCGGCCGAGCCGAACTGCCGATTTCAGAATATCGGCGGTGAGCACTTGACTCCCGCCGGTACTCGAACTCAGGTCCACGCCTTGAGGCTCGGCCCTCACAGTGACAGTCTCGGTCTGCTTTCTTAGAATGAGTTGGAAATCGAGCCGGGACGCAGGGCCTTCGCGAATCGTCAGGCGCTTGGTGATCGTTTCAAAGCCAGCCAATGCGACTCTGATTTCGTAATCACCAACGGGCACGCCGGCGAACGTATAAGCACCAACATCGTTGGAAACGCTGGAGACTTCGCTGCGCGTAGTGAGGTTCTTCAGGGTAACTCGGGCGTTGGGCCAGACGATCTGCACATGGTTCTGTCCCACGGTGAAGACGACGCCACTCAATGTTCCGGTCTTCGCGGCCAGAGTCGGCGTCAGCAGGAGGGCTGTCAGTACCGCCAACAAGAGCTTGCAGGTGCAGGCGCCCACGTGCAGGCGTTGATCGTGGCGCAGAAGACACATCGGGGGGCCTTCGGCATTTTACTCGATGTTCCGAACACCCGACCCATCAAGGCCTTGATAGAACATGACGATGAGAACAGAGCGCTGCCATTCTCCGCAAAATCCTTACGCAGTGTCTTCCGCCAACTAACTGGTGAAACATCGCCATTACACTCACAACTCGGGGCATTCGATCTGCGGGAAAGGACTGCCACTATTGCCAGTTGCTTCAGTTCTGGTGCCCCCTCTACGCTGAATGTCGATAGAAAGTTTGCCCCGTCGGAGGACCCTCAAATAATCCTCGATTAACCCCTTTGGACACCCTCTGACAAGTCTTCTGATTACCGACGCATCTCTGGCGGGGCACTACGGGGCCACCCAAAGCCCGAGCGTAGAACATAATGTCGGTGCTATAGCTGCCTCTGAACTTGCTCGCGAGCAACATGCTTGAGCATTGAAGGAGCGTATATTCCCCTGCAGGACTGGGACCGGTACTCTTCGCTGTCACACAAAGGATCGCAGTTTTTAGTTGGTCAGGGAGGGCAAACGCCTGCTTGCGATGGCTACTCCATAGACGTTGTGTCGGGCTCTGGGGATGTACGAAAGATAATGAGAAGTACGCGTAAACACGCATCTTTAACCGAGACAAATCTGCAGTCTCGTCGAGCCACAATTGTTCTAGTGTGTCTCGTCGCCGCTCTGTCCTATGTTGCGCCCCGACTCCAAGCCACGCTAATGCGGAATCTACAGACGGCTTGGCCGCTGTGGCCGGGTTGCGCGATTCTGGTAGCCATATTGATGCTGGTACGAGCAAGAATTTGGCCGGCACTCATACTCGTGTCCTTCGCAGGTTTTGTACTTTTTGATCTGCACGTAGGCGTGCCCGTTGCGTCGATTGCTTGGTTCATTCCTGCCGATACGATCGAGGTCCTCACCGCCGCGATCGGCCTTCGATACTGCTTCGACGGCGTACCTCGCCTGAACAATGTAAATTCGTTGGCCAAGTATGGATTTGTTGCGGTGCTTCTCGCTCCATTCGTGGCAGCATTTGTCAGCGCACGAGGCATCCCGGGAGACTATTGGACCAGTTGGAGGATCAGCTTCCTTTCCGAGGTGCTCGCTTTCCTCACTCTGACACCTGCGATTCTCAGTTGGTTTAGTGAAGGGCCAGCATGGGTGCAAAAAGCACGTGCCTACCGTATTGAATTTGCCGTCCTAACTGCGACGACAGTTCTTCTGGGCTATTTCGTCTTTGCGGCTGATACGAAGAGCGACTCTCCGGCACTACTTTACTCACTGGTTCCGTTTCTGCTGTGGTCCGCATTGCGTTTCGGATGGATTGGGATTACTAGCTCGATGATCATCATTTTTTTCTTATCAGTGTGGGGTCTAGTCCATGGACGAGGTCCCTTTTGCGCGCTGGGATCACAGAACAGCATGTTGGTTTTACAGCTATTCCTGATTTTCGCTGCGACACCTTTCATGATCCTGACTGCGGTTGTAGAAGATCGCAAGCTTGCCGGGGAACAACTCACACGTCTGAGCCGCAGATTAATTGAAGCGCAAGAAGAAGAGCGCAAGCGGATAGCCCGGGATGTTCATGACGACTACAGCCAGCGCTTAGCGCTGCTGGCCATTGATGTCGAAAATCTGGCGGAAAAGGTCGGAGATTCTTCCCAAGGAACAAAACAACAGCTCGTTAACTTCTACAAACGTCTTAGCGAACTGGGCACTGATATGCATTCTCTATCACACCAATTGCATTCTTCCACGCTTGAAAACTTGGGACTGGTTGCAGGTATAAGAGCGTTTTGTAGGGAGTTCGCGGAAACAGAGCACGTACAAGTGGATTTCACACATGAGAACGTTCCGCGCAGTATTCCGGGAGATGTGGCGCTCTGTCTCTTTCGTATTGTCCAAGAAGGGCTTCGCAATGTGAAACGGCACAGTGGTACTGAGAAGGCCAATGTTCGTATTGAATGGTCGGGTGAGAGCCTTCGTCTCACGCTTCATGACGAAGGAAAGGGTTTTGACTTGGGAACCCCTCCGGTAGGCGGTGGTATTGGAATCTGGAGTATGCAGGAACGATTGCGACTCTTAGGAGGACGACTTCAAATACGGTCCCATCTGATGCAGGGTACTAGGATTGACGCCTGGTTGCCTCTCAAGATCGAATAGAACTATGCACAAAAAGAACAGCGCCGTATGAATCTCTTGTGTCGTAAGACCTTTGCACCAAGCAGGGAGTTTAGGCTCGGTCAACAGGTTATCAACTGTTGCAAAATCCCCATTACACTCATTCACCTCAAAAAAGGCGAACAAACGGCGCATGCTTGTGTAATCGTGCCTTAGGACAAGCTTGCGTCGTTTGTTCGCCAAAATCCGGGTGAATGAGTGCTATGGGGATATTTCACCAGTCAGCCGCAGGCCCGGCTTTGAACCGTCGGTGCCAGTCGAGAGGGCGACATCCTGAACCGTCAGATCCGAAGCGCCACTGGTCTGGACGCAGAAAAGCAGAAAGCCTCCGCCCTTAATCGGACGCTCTCTGCTTTTCATGAATGACGCAACCAGCTATTTGCTGGTGTTAACAAACTGAATGCAATCGCCCTGGTTCTTAAAGCTAAACGGGAAGCTGAACCGATGCCATCCGCCATTCTTGCAATCGGCCTTGCTGGTCGGTAGTGGTGTGAAGGCGAGGTCGCCGACACCACCGACACTCGTGAAACCTACGAATGTCTGTGTGCCCGTCGGCGAGAGGGTGTAGATGTCGCCCTGGTCACCACCTGAAGCGAAGATCACACCATCCGTTGGGCGCACCGCCAGGCCGCCCACGTGCGCTTGGGTGTACGGGTCGCTCGTCGTGAGCACTGCGCCGGTGTCAGGATCCAGCGTGTTCAGATATCCCGCCACAAACCCGACATCGTCGAAGATCGCGCTATTTTGGTAGAGCGTCCCGTCGGGCCCTAAGGCGAGTGTTGTGCCGATCACCCCTGTTCTCCCGATGAGAGTAGCCACACCGGTAGCGGGGTCAATGGTGTAGATGGAGTTAATAAAGTCGTCTTCACTGAGACTTGTGCCGTAGAGCGTGTTGGTGCCGGGTTGAAGCGCCAGGTCTGTGATGGATATGGGCTGAGTCCCCGCCGTGATGGTCACAGCCGCGCCGATCTGCGCTCCTGTGGCGGGGTCTATGCGGACCAGTGTGCTGAAGCGGCCTGTACCGAGCATGCCGCTGATGGTTGTGCCGTAGAGCGTGCCGGAGATGTTGAACACGAGGCCGGTCAAGCCTGGCACGGAGTCTGGATGGCCTACGAGCGCACCAGCGCCTGTGCCCTGGTCAAGGATAATTAGCGCCCCGGGGTTCAAAGGTGAGCCTCTACCAATGCCGCCATAAAGGTGTGTCTGTGCGGCGGCGGCAACAGGTTGAGCAACTGAGACTAGCGGCATAACCGCAAGCATCAGGGCACATAGGACGGTTTTGGGTATTGTCATAAATTTCAGTGTCGGTTCGTGTGTCATTTGGCTATCGTTTGCCATGATCTTTGTCTCCTATTCGGGAAATGCGCTACCGTCAGGCTTGGTAGCCGTGAGTCCGATTCACCAACTACGACCCCTCGCCTCACGGGCCGGCCGTCGTGAGTGCCCCAGTAAGCGGTAGGGAGTCCCAATGCGGTGCGGAAGGAATCAGAATCTGCGCGAGTTGTAGTCCACAGATTTGATGCGGACATCGAATCTGTAGACTGGCCCCAGAGATTCCAATTCCCGTACTTCGACAGAAGCCATCAACACCCCGGCCCGAATGGTGCGACCTCGCGCACAACTCAGTGCACAGGCCGGAGGTAGAGATTGGCGGCACGCTTGCCAATTTTTCGGCCGTGTTCGGTCCCTTTTTCGACCGATTTGCGGAAGTGATACCCGATCAGGATGCGCGAATACGCGTTGTCGGCCGCCGCCTGGGAGAAGCTGGTATACGAGCGGATTACCGGCGACGCATCGCTGCAGGTGCTACCAGCAGGCAGCAAAACGCCACAGTCTTGGAAGCTGATCTCGTCGGTGCCGAAGAACTGCTTCAACACTTCAGCACCCGCGCCCCCTTCAATCGAGTGGCCCGAGTCGTAGTCCTGGTCCGGAGGAGTCGGGCGCAACGGTGTCCACGCCGGGTCACCGGTCGTGTCTGGATTGCCATCCGTGTCTCCTGTCTGGATAGCGGTGACCGGTCGCCAATAGTTGTAATGGTTCTTGGAATCGGCCATGGCGATGTAGCCGTCCGCAAGAGCCAAGTTGAGCAGCCCGAATAGCCGGGCGTTCTCCCAGAGATCGAGTCCCTGGTCAGCAGAAACGGTTCTTGCAATCCGGTTCCACTTCAGCGGGGAGCTTTCCGACCAGAAGAGGGCGATTTCGGTTTGGTCGGCAGTGCGTGCGCTGGGTGTAGTGACATTATCGCCGCCGAGAGATTTCACTTCGTTGAAGTCAGCCGTGTACTTCTTCCTGTCCACCGCATAGGGCGGCCCCGGGCGGAACTGTGAGCTGTCTTTCAGGGCGAAGGGAATGACTTTTTCCCACACCTCAAAGGCGATGAACGGGGTACCCGGTGTGCATTGGTACTCCCCGGGATTGGTATCCTGCGGGCACGCGAAATTAAGAAATGGCCCAACCGCGCCGTCTTCGGCCCTCAGGTCGAGGATAGCGGCAGCAGCGGCCTGTCCCACCGCAATACCCTGCGCCTTGGCCTGATCATCGGGGATCGCGGCGAGCGCCGCTGTATAGGCGGCTTCGACGCTTGCTACCCCTGCATCGATGCAAGCCTGAGTGACGAGCTCGAGAGGCAGTTGAGCGATGAGCGGGACTAGCACATCTCGTGCCGCCGCAGCAACTGCGGCATCCGGAGAAGCGCCCGCTTCCGCCTGCAGATCGAGGGCGTAGGGACGAGAGCGACGGTCAATAGCATTAAGGGCATCGTGGATGGCGACGTGCATCATCGCGTAGATGCGCGATTCGTGGAATGGGTCGCCGTCTGGAGAGATGCAGGCCGCGGTGGCAGCCACACCGGCGTTTGCGTTCCAGACGGTGAC
>Ga0137376_10002211_pt1 | contig 11480 bp, 10 predicted proteins | sample SagtaG_23_FD_104814 | JGI IMG/M metagenome (GOLD analysis project Ga0137376, IMG submission 104814) | Vadose zone soil microbial communities from Sagehorn Ranch, Mendocino, California, USA - Sage2_L_20_16 metaG | ecosystem: Environmental > Terrestrial > Soil > Vadose zone | place: USA...
CAGATGCTCGGCATTCGGATGGCCTCGTCCGACAAGGAACAGCCGACGGTCGAGGCGCACATCTACACCGACCTGAGCGCTCCGGGCCGCCTCTTCCAGGCTCTCAAGACGTTCCTCGGCGATCCGCTCGAGACGAGGACGAACGTCTTCGGAAGCGCGAAGGGCTTAGAAGAACTGATCGCTCTGATCCTCGCGCACGTCCGCCTGCGCGCCAAGGAGCTGACCGGCGTCGCACCCGAGGAGATCACGCTCGGCCGTCCGGTGCGCTTCATCGGCGCCAAGGACGCCGACGAGCGCGCGACGACACGGCTTCGCTCCGCCGCGTATCTCGCGGGCTTTCGGAACGTCCGCTTCGTGGCCGAGCCAGTCGCGGCGGCACACGCCGCCGAGACCGCCATCGGAACGAGCCTCGTCTTCGACTTCGGCGGGGGGACGCTGGACCTCTGCATCGTTCGGCGCGATGAGCGTGGTGTTGCGGTCATGGCGACGGCGGGCGGTCCCATCGGCGGCGATCGCGCGACCGAGCTTCTGATCGACGAAGTCGTCGCGCCGCGTCTTGGATCGCGAGCGGAGTGGGGCCCGAAACGGCTGCGGCTCCCGCGCTACATCGTCAATGCCCTACGCGACTGGCACGCGCTCTCCGCTCTGAACGAGAAGCCGCTGCTCGACGCGCTCGACGATCTGGTGCGAGCGGGCGCGCCCAAACGCGAGCTTGCCGCGCTGCGGAGTGCGATCGAGCTCCAGCTCGGGTACGACATCTTTCAGAGGGTCGACGCGATGAAGTGCGAGCTCTCGAGCGCGGCGTCCGCGATCCTCTCGTACCACCACGCCGATGTTGACGTCGACGCGCGGGCGACGCGCGGCCGCTTCGAGCGATTGATCGCCGCGCTCCTTGGGGAGATCGAGGCGCTGATCGCGGATGTCCTGCGCGACGCGGGGCTGGCCCCGGACGACATCGTCGAGGTGGTCTATACCGGCGGATCGAGCGCGATCCCCGCGGTGCGCGCGCTGGTCAAGCGGATGCTGCCATTCGCGAGCGTGAAGGACGCTGCAGCATTCACGAGCGTTGCCGCGGGCCTGGCCATGCCTGGCGTCGAGGAAGCGACCGCAGGGGCGAGGTAGAGAATCGTGACCGTGTTGCGACGCCTCGTGCCGTACATCGCGGCCGTCACCGCTGTCGCGCTGACCAGCGTCTTCATCGCCTTTGTGGTCGGTCGCACCCAGATCGCGAACATCTCGATGCTGTACCTCGTCGCGGTGCTGTTGGTCGCGGTGGCCTTTGGCACGACGGCGGCGATCGTCGCGAGCGTGCTTGCGTTCCTGACCTTCGACTGGTTCTTCGTGCCGCCAACGCACCAGCTCATCGTCGCGGACGCTGAGGAGCTCTTCTCCCTCGCCCTCTTCCTGATCACCGCGGTCGTCACCGGTACGCTCGCCGCGCGCGAGCGTGCCCGAGCCCAGGAAGCCGAGCACCGCGAAGGCGATGCAAAGCTGCTTTATGAGGCCGCGTTCCTCATGGCCGAACCGGAGCTGGAACGGGCCATCGGCGCCGTCGCCGAGCACTTCCGAGCGGCGCTCGATCTGGACGCCGTGGCCATCGACGCGGAAGCCGAGATCCTGCCGCGCCCGGCGATAGCGGCGCGCGACGAAGCGGCGCGGGCCGCGCTGCGCGCAACGATCGGCAACGAGCTTCGAGTCATGGACCCGCACGGTCCCTCCCGGCGCATCCGGGTGGTGGGTCCGGGGATGACCGGCCGCCGGGAACGGCTCGCGCACGTGATCCCGATCACGGCATCGGGCCAGCGCATCGGACGCCTGCGGATCCTGCCTCGCAAGCGCGCCGCAGCGCTGGGCTCGAGCGACGAGCGGCTGCTCGCGATCGCCGCGGCACAGCTTGGGGTCACGCTTGAGCGTGCGCGCTTTCGGAAGGACGCCACGGAGACCGAGGCCCTTCGCCGCGCTGACGAGCTCAAGACCGAGCTTTTGCACGCTGTATCCCACGAGCTGAGAACGCCGCTCGCGTCGATCCTCGCATCCGCCGGTAGTCTGCGGCAGCGCGATGTGAACTGGACCGATCGCGAGCGCGACGAATTCGCGAGCGCGATTCAGGAGGAGGCCCTCCGGCTCGACCGGGTCGTCGGGAATCTGCTCGATCTCTCGCGTATCGAGAACGGCACGCTCGTCCCGCACAAGGCCTGGCACGATGTCGGCGCGCTCGTCGAGGACGTCGCGGGCCGGATGCGCCCGGTCACGGCAGGTCATCCGGTGCGGCTCGACGTGCCCGAGGACCTTCCGCCCGTAGAGCTCGACTACGTTGAGATCGGACAGGTGCTGTCCAACCTCGTCGAGAACGCGGCCAAGTTCTCTCCGCCAGGATCCGAGATCGGCATCCGCGTCGCTCGCGAGGATGGCGACATCCAATTCGAAGTAAGCGATCACGGCCCGGGCATCCCCACCGCGGACGCCGAGCGGATCTTCGCGCCGTTTGTCCGCCTCGCCCGACCGGGTCACCGGTCGCGCGGCGTCGGCCTCGGCCTCGCGATCGCCAAGCGGCTCGTCGAGGCACACGCCGGATCGATCTGGGTCGATCCGGACGTGAACGACGGCACTCGGGTGGTCTTCACGCTTCCGGTCGCGGCGCATGGCGGCTAACGCGCCGCGCGCCGAAGCGACGGGCGCGCGACTTCTTGTAGTCGACGATGAGCCCGCGATGGTTCGGACGCTCCGCACCAACCTGCGCGGCCATGGCTTTCAGGTCGAGACCGCGGAGACCGCCACCGACGCGAAGGCCAGCTACGACCGCCGGCAGCCGGACCTCGTCGTCCTCGACATCAATCTGCCCGACGGCGACGGCTTCGAGATCGTGCGTCACATCCGCGAGCGCTCCGGAACACCGATCATTGTCCTCTCCGCGCGCGGTGGCGAGCACGACAAGGTCAACGCGCTCGATCTCGGCGCGGACGACTACATGACCAAGCCGTTCGGGATCGACGAGCTGCTCGCGCGCATCCGCGTCGCGCTCCGGCACATCGCGCGTCCGACGACCGGTACCGAGCGTCGTATGCGCAGCGGCGAACTCGTTGTAGATCTCGAACGCCGCGAGGTCCTGGTTGCGGGCCGCACCGTGCACCTCACGCCGACCGAGTACGACCTGCTCAAAGTGTTCCTGACCAATGCGAACAAGGTGCTCACGGATCGCATGCTGCTGCAGCAAGTCTGGGGACCAGATTACGGCGACGAATCCCATTACCTACACGTCTACGTCGCACGGCTCCGCCGCAAGATCGAGGACGATCCCCAAGAGCCGCGTTACCTCACCACCGAACCCGGCGTGGGCTACCGCTTCCGCTCAGACGAGGGTGAACGTTGAGCGATTGTTGAGCGATTCGCCCCGTGCGTTGACACAGCGTTGAGCGGACCGCGAGGAGCCTTGTATGGATGCGAGCGCTCACCGTCGAAGAACCCCTTTCCTTCCCGCGTGCCGCGCCTCTCCACGCCGTCGTGCCGATCAGAAGTCCGGACGCGTCCGCGCTGCGAGCGCTCGGATATGCGAGATCGGTCGCGTCGCACCTTACCGTCCTCCAGCTTCCGGGCGAGGACAGCGCCCTGACCCGAAAGCGGCTTCGGCGCCTGGGTGCGGCTTTCGGTGCCGAATTCGTTGAGCTCGCCGCGGGCCGCGATCCGATCGAACAGGTAGTCACCGCGATCGACGCGATCTCCGCCGACGATCCCGACCATCGCGTTGTCGTGGTGCTCTCGGGCATCGTTCCACGGCATCCGTGGCTGCTTCCGCTGCACGACCAATCGCTGCGCCTCAAGCTGCGGCTTTTCGCCCACCCGAAGGTGGCGGTGATCGACGTCCCGTATCACGTGTAGCCGCTAGGACGCGTCGAGCTTCGCGGCGATTTGATCGGCCAAGCCGTCGAGGGCCGCCAGCTGCAATTCGATCGGGGCGAACGCAAGCCGCGCGAGGCGCTCGACGCCCATCTCCCAGATCGTGTGCGCCTGGTCCGCGGGAGGGAAGAGCTCGACCTCTTTGCCGCAGTGCGGGCACCGCAGAAAGGCCATGTTCTCGACACCGCCAAGGACAGGTGTCCGCAGGCGCTGGTACAGGCGGACGACCTTCTGCGTGTCGAGGTGCGCGACGCGCTGCGGTGTGACCACGAGAATTGCGCCGCTCACCTTCAAGCGTGGGGCGAGGACGTGCTGCACAGCGGACGTTCCGGCGGGCAGGTCCACCACGAGGTAGTCGAGCGCCGGCCAGGCCACCTCGTCGATGAGATGCCGCGCCAGCAGCTCGAGGGTCGATGCTTCGAAACCCATCGGCTGGTCCTCACCGAGAAGGAACCCGGTCGAGGCGACGAACAGGCCCTCGTGCTCGACGGGACTCTCGCGCGTGTGGGCGCCGGTCGTCCGTGCGAGCGTCCACACGTGGGTCCACTTGGTATGCGCGATCCCGAGCATCGCCGGAATGTCCGGCGCATAGAGGTCAAGGTCGAGGATGCCCACCGCGCCGTTGCGACGGAGCGCCTTCGCGAGGCCGAGCGCGACGGTGGACTTGCCGACACCGCCCTTGCCCGCGCCGACGGCGACGACGCGTCGGAAGGTGCTAGCCGACGAGGGCCTTGCGGACCTCGCTCTCGGACGCTGTCGCCGCGAAGACGATCACGCGGTCGCCGATCTCCAGTTTGGTGTCCTCGTCGGCGTGCAAGAGCTTGCCCTTGCGAAAGACGCCGGCCACCAGTGCGCCGCTCGGCAGACGCAGGCTGCCGATGGTCTTGCCGGCGGGGGGCGTGCCCGGAGCGACGTCGGCCTCGATCATTTCGATGTCCGTGCCGGCGAGCGGCATGATCGGCATGAAGCCGCCCGAGGGAAGCTCTTGCTCGATGACGTTCATGAGCACGCGGGTCGAGGAGATCGTCTCGTCGATGCCGAGCGTCTTGAAGACGATCTCGTTCTTGGGGTTGTTCACGCGCGCGATCACGCGTGGCGTATGGCAGTTCAGCTTCGCCAGCTGGCAGATGACGAGGTTCTTCGCATCGTCGCCGGTCACGGCGATGAGCGCATCGGCGCGCGAACAGCCCGCCTCCATCTGCGCGCGCCCCTCGTCCGCGGCTGCGTTCATGACGATCGAGCCGAGCTTGTCCTGGACGAAGTTCGCACGGCGCCGGTCGGCCTCGATGATCGTCACCTCGTGCCCGGCCTCGAGAAGCGCCTGCGAGAGATGGAACCCGACCTCTCCAGCCCCGGCAACGACGAAATACACCTTATCGTGCCTTCACCGGCTCGTGGGCCAGGTCCTCTTCGTGCGCGAGCGACTTGCGGATGAGCACCTCGCCAACCTCGCGATCATCCTGCAGCATGGCGTGCAGGAGCGTGCCGAGGATCGTCGTCCGGGAGAACGTGTCGATGCCCATCTTCCGGTAGGTCTGTGCCCGAACCGGATCGTTCACCTTGGCGATCACACGCTTCACGCCGAAGATCTTCTGCGCGATCTGCGCGGCCATGAGGTTCCGGTTGTCGCCCTCGGTCAGGGCCAGGACCGCGTCCGCCCGCTCCACACCCGCCTGCCGGAGGATGTCGAGATCGGTCCCATCCCCATGGATCGTCTCGCCCTTGAATGAGTGCGGCAGATGCGGGAACCAGGCACGCTCGGCGCGGGCGGGGCTTTCGGACGCGATGTCCACGACGCTTACGCGATGACCCTCCGCGTCGAGCAGACCCGCCAGGAATCCACCCACCCGGCCACAGCCGACGATCACGACGTTCACCTGGTCTCTTCCTGACGATACGCGAGGACCGCGCATGGCGCGTTCACGTACACATTCTGGACGGTCCGTCCGACATACACCCTCCCCAGGCGCTTCCGGTACGGCATCGCCACCACGATGAGATCGCACTTCCGCTCCACGGCCGTGTCCACGATCGCCGCCGCTGCGTCGCGCGCCTGAAGCAGCTCGGTCTCAAGCATCAGGCCGGCTTGATCGGCGACCTTCTTCGAGCTTTCGAGAAGCTCCTCGCCTCGATCGAGCTCCTGCTCCATCACCGCGTCCAACGGGAGGTTCCAGCGAACCTCGATCACGTGGATGCCGATGACCTGCGCCTTCGCGGGCTTTGCGATCGAAGCGACGAGGCGAATGATGTCGGGGTCCGCGCTCGTCCCAGCGAGCGCGACGAGGATGCGCTTCGGCTGCATGAGTGCGGGAGTCTAACCTCGGCTCAGGTCGGCGGTGTCCTGGAAGTGATACGGGACGTCGATGACGATCGTGTTCGGACGGAAGAGCAGCATCGCTTTGAGACGGAACGCGGTCTGGCTGTGGAGGAACCACTCCCACCAGTGGCGCGGCACGAATTCCGAGAGAACCACGGTGATCGGCCGGTCGTCGGACTTATCGATCGCGTCGATATAGCGCAGGAGCGGCTGCACGAGCGAACGGAACGGGGACTCAAGCACGTCCAGGTCGATGTCCGTTCCGAGGCGTGCCCAGCGGCGGCGGAACTCATCCGCGCTCGCGCGCGAGGTGGAGATGTGGACCGCTTTCACGCTCGGGGAGACCGAACGGGCGAACGCCAGTGCCTGCATTGCCGCCCGGTCCAGGCGCGCGATCGGCACGATAACCACGGGCGCGGCGAAGACGGGCACGCGCGGCTCCGGACCGGACAGCACGAGCGCGTCCTGCACGGTCTGGTAGTGGCGGTGGATGCCATACAGGAGCGCGACCAGCAGCGGGATGAGCAGCAGCACCATCCATGCGCCGAGCTGGAACTTGGTCACGGCGACAACGACGAGCACCGTCCCTGTGACGGCCGCGCCGAAGCTGTTGATCGCCATCGAAAGCCGCCAGCCGGGGTTGCGGAGGCGCCACCAGCGCCGAACGAGGCCCGACTGCGAAAGGGTGAAGGCGAGGAACACGCCGATCGTGTAGAGCGGGACGAGCGCGTTCACGCTGCCGCCGAACGCCGCGAGGATGAGCCCGGCCAGAACCGCGAGCGAGGCGATCCCCGTGTTGAACGCGAGGCGGGAGCCCACGTCGGCGAAGTGCCGCGGCATGAAGCGGTCGTTCGCGAGCACCGAGGCGAGCCGCGGGAAGCCGGTGAAGCCGGTATTCGCGGCGAGCAGCAGGATGATCGCGGTCGATACCTGCACAAAGAGGTAGAGCGGCGAGCCGGCGCCGACGACCGAGCGCGTGATCATGCTGTTGACCGTTTCGATCTCGTGCTCGTCGGGCTGGATGCCGATCGTCGTCGCGAGATAAGTCAGACCGAGGAAGATGACCGAGAAGATCGTCCCCATGATGACGAGCGTGATCACCGCGTTGCGCGTCTCCGGCCGGCGGAAGCTCGGCACGCCATTGGCGATTGCCTCGCTCCCGGTGAGCCCGACCGAACCGGACGCGAATGCCCGGAGCACGAGGAGCAGCGTGAGGGGTAGGGTCCCGACTGGATCGAACGGATCGGGTGGCATCGCCGCGGGCGGGACGTCTCCGGTCGCGACGCGGAAGAGGCCGATCGACAGGAGCCCGAACATCCCGAGCATGTAGGCGTAGGTCGGCGCGGCGAACAGGAGCCCCGCCTCACGCACGCCGCGCAGGTTGCCGATCACAAGCAGTGCGATGAGCCCGAGGCCGATCGGCACGCGGTAGGGATGGATCTCCGGCATGAAGCTCGAGATCGCCGCGACCCCGGCGGCGGTGGACACGGCGACGGTGAGGACGTAGTCGATCAGCAACGCCGATGCCGCGACGAGCCCGGCGATGACGCCGTGGTTCTCGCGTGCGACGAGATAGCTTCCGCCGCCGTTCGGATACGCGCGGATGACGCGTGATTCCGAGAGTACGACGATCGCGAGCACGAAGACGACGGCGATCGCGATCGGCATGGTGAGAGCGAGCGCGCCGACGCCCGCGAGCGCGAGGACCCGCATGGCTTCCTCGGTTGCGTAGGCCGAGGACGAGATGTTGTCCGACGCGAGGATCGGAAGGCCTGTTGCGACGCTGACGCGCTCCTCGGCCTCCGCTTCGGTCTCGAGTCGTTTGCCGATGAGGAAACGCAGGGCACGGTTCCAGGCGCGGCCGACGCGACCGCTGGAGGCCATCGTCTGCTCGGTCGCGACGTAGCGGCCCCCATGACCCCGCAGGCCGCTGCCAATAGGCCGGACGATGCGGACGTAGCGATCGCCGACGTGGCGGCCAGCCTGGGTGACGCGCCGCTCGAGCGAGGGCGACTCCGGGCGTTCCTCCTCGCCGCTCAATGACGCTTCCCTTGGTGATCGTGCGAGTCGTCGTAGTGATAGGGGACATCGACGACGATCGTGTTCGGGCGGAAGAGGAGGCTCGCCTTGAGCCGCAGCGCCGTCTGGCTGTGCAGCAGCCACTCCCACCAGCTGTGTGGCACGAACGACGCGAGCACGACGGTGATCGGCCGCTCCGGGTCCTTCTCCTGGAGCGCGTCGATGTACCTGAGAAGGGGCGGCACGAGAGAACGGTACGGCGACTCGATGAGGTCCAGTGGGACCTTGCCCGCCCAGTGGTCCCAGCGTGTGCGGAATTCCCGGGCGCTCTCCTCGCTCGTCGCGACGTGAACCGCCTTGACCGCCGGCGAGATCGAGCGCGCGAAGCCGATCGCCCGCGCCGTCGCACGGTCCAGTCGCCCGACCGGGATGATGACCACCGGGGGCCGAACGGCGGGGACCTCCTCGTCGAGGCGTTCAATGACGAGCGCGTCCTGCATCTGCATGTAGTGGCGGTGGATCGCAAGCAGCAGCGAGACGATCACCGGTATCACGAGAACGACAAGCCACGCCCCCTCGCCGGCTTTCGCCACGAGCACGATGACCAGCACCAGACCGGTCACCAACGCGCCGAGGAGGTTGAGGCCGGCGCGCCATTGCCAGCCTGGAGATCGCAGCCGTCTCCAGCGTCGGACGAGCCCGGTCTGGGAGAGCGTGAAGGCCAGGAACACGCCGATCGTGTAGAAGGGGATGAGCTCGGTGACGCTGCCCTCACGCCACACCAGGACCGCCGCCGAGACGACCGCCAGCGCGACGATCCCGAAGGAGAATGCGAGCCGCTCCCCGCGATACGCGAACTGGCGCGGCATGAAGCGGTCGTTCGCGAGCACCGATGCCAGGCGCGGGAAGCCGGTGAATCCGGTGTTCGCGGCGAGCGCCAGCAGGAGCGCGGTCGATCCCTGAACGACGTAATACAGAGGCGTGTATCCGACGAGCGACCGCGTCAGAAGGCTGTTGAGCGTCTCGGTCTCGGAGCGGTCGGGGATCGTGCCGATCGCCTGCGCGAGGAACGTCAGTCCGAGGAAGATCGCGCTGAAGGTCACGCCCATCACGACCAGAGTGACCGTGGCGTTCCGGCGCTCGTCCTTCTGCATGCTGGGCACGCCGTTTGCGATCGCCTCGCTTCCGGTAAGGCCGACCGAGCCTGAGGCGAACGCGCGGAGGATCAGAAGCACCCCGGTGAGACCGACGAGGGGCACGTCCCCTTCGGGCCCGAAGGGGGCCGGTGGGACCGCGGCCGGCGGGACGTCTCCGGTGAGGACGCGGAAGAGACCGTAGAGGATCAGGAGCCCGACCGCGGCGATGTACACGTACGTGGGACCGGCGAACATCACGCCGGCCTCGCGGACGCCGCGGAGGTTTCCGATCATGAGGATCGCAATGAAGACGAGACCGACCTCAACCGAATATGGATGCAGGTTGGGCACGAAGCTCGTCACCGCCTGGACGCCGGCCGCGGTCGACACGGCGACCGTCAGCACGTAGTCGATGAGCAGCGCCGCGGCGGCGACGAGACCGGGCAGTACCCCGAGGTTGTCGCTCGCGACGACATAGCTGCCGCCGCCGTTGGGATAGGCCTGGATCACCTGCGATTGCGAAAGGACCACGATCGCGAGAACGCCGACGATAGCGATGGCGATCGGCGTGAGAAAGACGAACGCACCGATGCCCGCGAGTGCGAGGACGCGCATCGCCTCCTCGGTCGCGTACGCCGACGACGAGATGTTGTCCGACCCGAGGATCGCGAGGCCGGTGAAGACCCCCAGGCGCTCGCTCTCCTCGGCCTCCATGCTGAGGCGCGGGCCGAAGAGGAATCGGCGGACCGCCTCGTACGCCCGGCCGACGGGACCCTCCGGTCGCAGCGCGTCCTCGCCGATGACGTAGCGGTCGCCTCGACGACGGAAATCAGAGCTCTGGTGGATCCGGACGTAGCGGTCGCCGGGGAGCCGGCCGGCTTTCCTGGTGCGCTCTTCGAGCGATGGGGTCTCCGGCGATTCGCCTTTTCCCTCGTCGTCGCTCACATCAGCCAGAGGGTGGCACCGTCGCGCGCGCTCGCTCGGCCCCCGACTGATCTATGAGCACGGCGGTGCGCAAGCCCGACGCGCTATGTCCGTCGATCGAGACCAGCTGGGCCGGTGAGGTGAGCACCTGGGTGGTGATGGCGCTCGACCCCGGGGCGATGAACGTGGCGTGGATGAAGAGGGTGTCGGCGGTCCGCTCGACCCGATCGACCTGTACGCCATATCCACCGGTGCGCTGCGCGCCCGCGAACACTCCGATGTAGAGGCGTCCTCCGCTGCCCGTTGGTGCGAGCCCGCCGAGACCGCTCGGGTTCGGAGCGGTCGCGACGGTGAGGCGCGCGCCGTCGTCGTTCCCCGACTGCTGCGTCGCGCCGTGATCGGTGAACGGCACGCTTTGCGCAGCGCTCACGCCAGACGTCCCGCTCGCGCATCCCGCCAGAAGGGCCGCCAGAGCCAGGAGCTCAAAGCCCGAACGCAAGGCGATCCGCGAAGATCGCCGGAAGGCCCCGGTCCCGGATGCGGCGCTGCGTCTCATCCACTCGATAAGACGAACGATGGAAGGTAACGGTGCCCGCATCAAGGTCCAGGACAGCGTAGGCGGCGCGCGGATCGCCGTCCCGGGGCTGGCCGACGCTGCCCGGATTGAGGAACGCGCGCGGCTTGAGCGGGTACGGCGTCTCGTAGCGCGGTCGGCCTGGCCGCTCGCCGTCCGGCCCCTCGTGGAACAGCGCCGGCACGTGCGTGTGACCGGCGCAGCAATGGGCCGTTTTGGCGAGCGCGAGGGAGGCGGCCGCGGACCGCGGATTGGTGACGTACTCCCAAAGAGGATCGCGAAGGCTCCCATGGCACAGGGTCACGTCAGCGGTCTCTAGCGTTATCGGGAGGGCCGCGAGCGTGTCGCGTTCGGCGGCCGAGAGCCAGCTCTGGTGCATTCGCGCGGCGAGCGCCGCCGGCCGATTGAAGAGCTCGAGATCCTCGTTCCTCGCCACCGCGCGGTCGTGATTCCCCGCGACGATCGTCGCCTTTCGCTCGATGAGCAACGCGAGAACATCCGATGGATCGGGCCCGTAGCCAACGGTGTCGCCGCAGACCCAGAGGGCGTCGACCGCACCGATCGCCTCAAGCACCGTCTCGAGCGCGACGAGGTTCGCGTGGATGTCGCTGAGGAC
>Ga0137376_10002212_pt1 | contig 11479 bp, 10 predicted proteins | sample SagtaG_23_FD_104814 | JGI IMG/M metagenome (GOLD analysis project Ga0137376, IMG submission 104814) | Vadose zone soil microbial communities from Sagehorn Ranch, Mendocino, California, USA - Sage2_L_20_16 metaG | ecosystem: Environmental > Terrestrial > Soil > Vadose zone | place: USA...
ATGCGGCGCACCCTCGAAGAGCGCGGAGCCGAGCTCCGTGAATGCCGGCGGAGTGCGAGACGGCGAGATCGAGACGCCCGATTTGAGGCGCCAGTGTAATCGATTCCATCGACGTGTCAACGGATGCCGTGAGGTTGTTCCGGGTGTTTCCGCGGGCCTGACGAGGCGGCTCAGACCGCGACGGGACGGCCCTCGCGCATCGATCGAGTCGCGGCCAGCGCGATCACGAGCGCCGCTGCGCCGACCGATCCCGGAACGTCGACCGGCCGGTCTTCGAGGATCGCCCGCGCGAACCCGCGCGTCTGGGCCGCGTACGCGGCTTCGAACCTGGGCACGGCTGGATCTGCGCCGTCGGCTGCTACCGCCCCAGCCGCGACGCCGCCACTCCACGCGCCGTGGGAGACCGGCAAATGCCCGATCCAGACGGAGCCTGCCGTCGCCAGGACCTCCGTGCGCACGTCCTCGCCGTACGTCGTGTTCCGTGCCAGCTCGACGGTCCCGGTCGTTCCACCGGCGAAGCGAAGGTTGACGACCGCACTGTCGACGTCGCCGACGCTCGCGAGGCCCGGGTGCGCGACGCTAGAGCCGAATGCGTGGACCTCGACGACCTCGTCGTCCATGAGCCAACGGGCCAAGTCGAACTCGTGGATGCCCATGTCGACCATGATCCCTCCGCTGACCTCCGGGTCGGCAAACGCGAGCGACGGCGGCTCGGAGTCGAACTGAAGCGACTTGAACAGCATCGGCCGCCCGAGAGCGCCAGATGCAAGTCGGGCCCTCGCGCGCGCATAGTCTGCATCCCAGCGACGCATGAACCCGACCTGGAGCCGGACGTTGGCAGCATCCGCCGCGGCGATCGCTGCGACCGTGTCTTCCATCGTCAGCGCGATCGGTTTTTCGCAGAGGATGTCCACCCCCGCGGCCGCTGCCGCCTGGATGGCCTCAAGATGGCGATTCGAAGAGGTCGCTATGAGGACGGCCTGGAGCCCAGGCGCCCCCAGCAGCTCGTCGAGCGAGCCGAACACGGCCGAGCCGCCGAGTTCTCCAGCGAGTCGCCGCGCGGCGAGCAGGTTCACATCGGCGACCCCGACGAGGTGAGCATCGGGCACGCTCCGTGCGATCAGCCGCGCGTGGATCGACCCCATCCGGCCGGCCCCGACGACGCCAATCCCGACCCGTTGGGTCATCGCCGGACGTCGACCTTCATCACGTCGCGAGAGTACGGCAGACGCAGCGGTCTACAGGCGGCCGAATCGCAAGCAATTTGTCACGTCACGAACGTTCTGTCGCGCATTCGCAAGCGTGGCCAGCCCCATTGTTACGGCGAACGTGACGGGCCTCACTGACGCCTGAACGTGTCGCCCTGACGGAGGCTCGATCATGAGACGGGTTCTGCTCGCGCTGGCAGTGGTCGCCCTTGTCGCAACCGCTTCTGGCGGGACGGTCATCGCGCGCTCGCCCATCCCCCCGGCGTATCAGATCGTCAACGTTGGCGCCTACGGCGGCGAGCCGTCGATCGTGTCCGATTCGAGTGGCCACCTCTACGACACCACCCCCAGCGGCGGCACGATCACGTATCGATCGACCGCCCGCGGCGCGACCTGGCAGCAGACCACGACCGCGGATCACAGCAGCGGGGATGACTGCCTCGCCACCGACCAGTCGAACGCCGTCTACCTGTGCAACCTCGCTGGGAGCGAAGGAGTCGCGCCCCTCCAGGCAGACGTCTGGAAGTCGGTCAACGGCGGGGCGAGCTGGACGCACGGCGAAGGCGCGCTCCCGCAATGTGCCACGAGCTGCTCGCCCTTCGGCGTCGATCGCGACTGGGTCGCGGCTTCGATCCTGTCCGGGAAGAGCACTTCGAAGGCAGAGGTCGTCTTGATGTACCACGACTTCTACGGGCCGAGCCAGATCTGGGTCAACATCTCGAGGGACGGCGGCGCGACGTTCGGGGCGCCCCAGGAAGTGCTCGCCGGGCCGGCAGTGACGCCCGGTGCCGTCGCCGGCACGCTCGTGGCACAGGGCTACACGCTGTGCAACACCGTGCCCGCCGGCGTTGGAATCGTGCCCCCGGGAAAGCCACACGCCGGACGAATCATCGTCGGCTGGATCGCAGCGGATCTGCCGCAGAACGCCACGGGCTGCAACGTGACGATGGCCCAGTCCTTCCACACGCTGTGGGTGTCGTACTCGGACGACGCTGGGCAGACGTGGACTCCGCAACAGGCGTTCGATGCTGGCGTGGGGCATGACACGTCGACGCCGTTCGTCGGCTTCACGCTCGACCGACAGGGCAATCCCTATTTCGGCTTCGACGTCAACCTCAGCTCGAACCCGGCAACGTGCTCAGCCGAATCGACCGCGGGCACCGTCCAGACAGACAGCTCGTGTGAGTACGACATGTACGTGGTCTGGTCGAGCAATGGCGGGGCCACCTGGGACGGTGGCGGCGGCCTCATCCCCGGCGGCGCCGCGACAGCCTACCGGGTGAACCCGTCGACGGAAACCGGCACCCACTTCTTCCCGGCGATCGCGGCCGGAAACCCGGGTCAGGTCGATGTGGCGTACCTCCGCGCGCCGCAGATCCTTCCGACCGATCCGCTGGGCAAGGCAGATCCGGGCGGCTGCGCAGGGCCGGGACCGGCCAACGGCAACCCGACGACCTATCCGCCGGCCTGCACCTGGAACCTCTACGCGGCGCAGTCCCTGAACCTGACGAAGGCGGTTGGTGGTGCGACGTGGACGATCACCCCGATCACCGCGACGCCGGTCCACATCGGTGACATCTGCAACCTCGGCATCTTCTGCGTCGCACCGTCGTCCAACCGCAACCTCCTCGACTTCATCACCGAGGCGGTCGACAACCACGGCTGCGCTCACATCGCCTATGCCGACGACAACACCGTGAACGAGCTTCGGGCGGCGAACCAGACAGCAGGTCCGTGCCTCTGACAACGGGAACCTGAACGCCGAGCCTCTGCCGGGACGCTCTGGTCGAATTGAGTTCGGCCGGCTCTCTCGTTGCAGGCTCTCGCGACCCGATCGTCGGCCTGCTACGATCGGAGCCACAACTTCACACGACGCCGCTGGGTCGCGAAGCCGGTGCAAGTCCGGCACAGTCCCGCTACGGTGACCGACGCTCTCTGAGCGTCGGAAGTCCGGTCGCCGACCCAACGGAGGTTTGCTCGAACCTTCGAGAGAAAGGGTAGGCATCATGGCACTGACTGATCGGGACCCCTCCTTCGCGCGAGAAGTGAGGGGTCGTCGATTCCCAGGGGTCCGGGGGAGACTGCAGGCTGCGGCGCATCTCGCCGTGATCGCCGTACTCTTCGCGGCCTGCGCCCCGGCTGCCCCGCCGTCGACAGTGCCGAGCCCCTCCATTGCATCCTTGCCGTCAGCCGCCCCGGCCAGCCCCACCATCGCACCAGCGTTCCCGATGACGCTGACCGACGACGAGGGTACGAGCATCACGATCCCGCGCGCACCGGAGCGGATCGTCTCCCTCACCCCAGGTTCCACGGAGATTCTCTTTGCCCTCGGGATCGGCGATCGGGTCCAGGCGACCGATAGTGCGAGCGACTACCCTGCCGCCGCCGTGGAGCTGTCGGACGTTGCAGCATTCGGGACGGTCGACGCGGAGAAGATCGTCGGCCTGAAGGCCGACCTCATCATCGCCGGCGGCAATGGCTATACCCCACCGGACGATGTTGCGAGGTTGCGCTCGCTCGGCATTCCGGTCCTCGTCGTTTATGCCGCGACGGTGGCTGGCGTATCGGCGGACGTCGAGCTCATTGGCAAGGCGGCCGGGCGAGCACGAGAGGGCACCGAGCTCGCGACCACGATACGAGCCGATATCGCGGCGCTGACGGCCGCCGCTGGCAGCCTTTCCAGGCCGCGGACGTTCTACGAAGTCGACGCTACGCGTGAGATCTACGGGCCGGCCGATCATTCATTCCTCGCCGAGATGATCGAGCTGGCAGGCGCGACTCCGGTGACCAGCGGGTCGCCAAACAACTTCGAGATCCCGCTCGAACGGCTCATCGCCGCGGATCCTGAGGTGATCATCCTTGGGGATGCCGCGTTCGGGACGACGGCCGACGCCGTGGTGAAGCGTCCGGGCTGGGGCGTCATCAGCGCTGTGCGAACGGGCGCGGTCAGAGTCGCCGATGACAAGCTCATCACCCGGCCGGGCCCCCGCCTCGCGCAGGGTCTTCGGTCGCTTATCCTCGCGATCCACCCTGAGGCTGCACTCCCTTGATCCGGTTGTCGTCTTGACGCGCCTCGGGCACGCCGATCGAAAGGCTCGATCGACGGCAGCCTGGCCGCGGCGAGTCTGCGCGGAGCTCTTGGCCGCGGTCGGGTTTCTCACGCGCGTGCCCGTTGGAGCCGCGGGTGCGGCCAACGCCGCGAGGACTGGAGCGTCGGCTTTCGGCCTGGTCGGGGCGGCGGTCGGCGCGATCGGCGCGGTCGCGCTGCTCGTCCTCGGTGACCGCGCGCCCCTGGCGGCGAGCGGGCTCGCGGTTGGCGCAATGGCGGTCGTCTCGGGCGCCCTCCACCTCGACGGATTAGCCGATACGGTGGACGCGCTGGCGGCATTTGACGAAGCTGCCTCAACCCGAGCACGAAAGGACCCCGCGGCTGGCCCGGCCGGCGCAGCCTCGATCGCCCTCGTGATCGTCATGGATGTCGGCTTGTTGGCGACGTTGACGGGGAATGGCGCGGCCGGACAGCTTGTCCGCGGACCAGTCGTGGCCGCGCTGGCGTGCATCGTCGCAGCGGCCGGCTCGCGCGCGCTGCCAGTCCTCGCGGTCATGATCGCATCGCCGGGAGGCACATCGATGGGCGGCACGACGGGCTCCGGTCTCGGTGGCTGGTTCGCGGCGCGCACCGGATGGTGGTCGGCCCTGCTCGCGATCGGCTCTACGGGGATGGTATCGGTGTCGGCAGCGGTTGCCTTGGGTCGGCCGGGGTTTGTCCTCGGGGCGATCGGCGGGATCCTGATCGGCGTCCTTTTCTCCCGCTGGCTCGCACTCAAGCGCCATGGGCTCGACGGCGATGCCTTGGGTGCCATAGTGGAGGTCGGCTTTGGCGCAATCCTCCTCGGCCTCGTTGTGGCGCCGTGAGCGATCGCCTGGTCCTCGTTCTGGGCGGTACGCGGAGCGGCAAGAGCCGGTTCGGCCTGGCCCGGGCCCGTGAGCTTGCGGGCCCCGGCCCGGTGGCCTACCTTGCGACCGCCTGCCCGGGTGACGCGGAGCTCGATCGGCGGATCGAGGGCCACCGACGCGAGCGTCCGACCTCGTGGCCGACGGTCGAGGTGGGTGCCGACCTCGCGATGGCCATCCGGTCAGTCGAGCCAACGATGCCGATCCTGCTCGACGGCCTGACGCTGTGGCTCAGCACCGTCGTTGGCGACGACGAACCCGACATCGGGGCCGTCCTCGCTGACCCGGTCGAGCGTGCACTCGAGGCCATCCGCCAGCGGGAGGGTCCGGTGATCGTCGTAAGCGACGAGATCGGACTTGGGATGGTCCCGCTGGACCCAGGGGCGCGGGCCTTCCGCGACCTCCTCGGGATCGCCCACCAGCGGTTCTCCGAGCAGGCAGACGAGGTTCACTTCATGGTGGCCGGCCTGCCGCTGACCATCGTCAACCGATGACTGACCGCGTCTGGCTCGTCCGCCACGCCTCCACCGACTGGTCGGGGAAGCGGTGGTGCGGGCGGACGGACCTGCGGCTGTCGGCCGAGGGCGCAGTGGAGGCCGACGCGCTTGCGATCAAGCTGGCGGCGGAGCTACCAGCCAACGTTGTGATCGTCAGCTCCCCGGCGCGTCGGGCACGCGATACGGCCGAGGCGATCGCAGGGATTCTGCGACCACGGCCGAACGCCGACGGCATCGGCGTCGACCTCGATGACGGGCTCCGGGAGGTCGACTTCGGCCGAGCCGAGGGCTGGACCTGGCCCGAGATCGAAGGCCGCCTGCCAAGCCTCGCGGCCGCCCTCGCGGCCGGGGCCTCCAACGTGGACTGGCCCGACGGCGAGACGGCTCGCGCGATCAGCCGACGGGTTGGAGCGGCATGGCAACGGCTGGCCGACCGGAATCGTCCGGTCGTGGCGGTCTGCCACGGCGGGGTCATCCGCGCCGTGTTCGCTGGCCTTGGGCTTGATCGAGACAAGGCGTCGTCGATCGTGCCGGCATCGACCCTGGAGCTCCACCGAGTCGGCGAGGCCTGGGCGGTCGTGCCGGCGGAAGGGCCCGCCATGGTCCTAGAGCGATGAGCCGGCTAGAGGCGACGATCGATCGGATCGGTCCGCTCGACGAAGCCGCGAGAACCGCCGCGGCCCAACACCTCGACGGGCTGACGAAGCCGCCCGGCAGCCTCGGCCGACTCGAGGAGCTCGCGATCCAGCTGGCCGGGATCACGGGCGAGGTTGCGCCAAGGTTCGAGCGGCGGACGATCGTCATCGCGGCCGCGGACCACGGCGTCACGGCCCAGGGCATCTCGGCGTATCCATCCGATGTGACCGCCCAGATGGTCGCTAACTTCGTGGCCGGTGGCGCGGCGATCAATGTGCTGGCGCGGATGGCGCGGGCGGAAGTGCTCGTGGTCGACGTCGGGCTTGCTTCGGCTGTCTCGGTCGATGCATCGCAACCGAATCAGGCGGGCGGTCGTCTCGTGCACCGCCGGATTCGGCCCGGCACCGCCGACCTGTCCATCGGTCCGGCGATGACACGGGAAGACGCCTCCGCGGCAATCGATGTTGGGCTCGACACGGCAGAGCAGCTTGCGAGCGAGGGCGTTCGCCTCGTCGGCCTCGGCGAGATGGGGATCGGAAATACGACCGCCGCCAGCGCGATCGTCTCCTCGTTGACCGGCTTGCCTCCACAGGAGGTCACCGGTCACGGCACCGGCGTCGACGACGTAACGTGGCGGCACAAGGTCGCCATGATCGAGCGCGGCCTCGACGTCAATCGCCCGGACCGGGGGGATCCCGTCGGTGTGCTGGCGGCGGTCGGCGGCCTCGAGATCGGAGTGCTCGCCGGCCTCGCGCTGGGGGCCGCAGCGGAAAGGATTCCCGTTGTCGTCGACGGATTCATCACTGGCGCCGCCGCGCTCATCGCAGCCCGCCTCTGCCCGGCACTTCCGCTCCGGCTCATTGCCGCCCATCGGTCACTCGAGCCCGGCCACGCAGTCGTGCTCGATGACCTCGGCCTCGAACCGCTGTTCGATCTCGGTCTTCGGCTCGGCGAAGGCACCGGGGCAGCCCTGGCGATGACTCTCGTCGATGCCGCCGTTCATATCCGGGACGATATGGCCACCTTCGAATCCGCCGGCGTCACGAATCGGAGCACGGAAGCAGCCCAGCAGCCGCCGGTTCCGTCGTGACGCATCCATCGCATCGTCAGTCGTCGGGCTCGGAAGCCGACACTCGATCATCAGCTTGCGGCCGGGCCGCCCGTGTCGTTGGGACCCGCCGTAGCTCGACCGGCCGGCTGAAGCCGGACCATCGGCGTATCGACGCGGCGGCACCTGGCTATGACTCTCTCATCAGGTCCCCTGAGCGCGTCTGGTAGCGGTACCGACGACGCGCTCCGGGGGCCTTATTCGTTTCGGCAGCCGGGACCCCAACGCGCGATGCGCGCCCGAGATTTTCCCCCGGCTGACTTCGCTGGTTCAGACGGGCGCGGCGCTACGGCGCGCTCATTTCTTCAGGCCGGCCATGTAACCAACGGTCGCGACCCGCACCGACAGTTCCGCTCCCTCACCCCACAGCCGACTCGAGGTCTGGCTGTCCGGGTCGACGAACGTCTCGCCGGTCGGTGCGCCGACTGCCGGGTTGAAGTAGAAGCCGGGCACCGTCGACAACTGCACGAGGCCCTTGCCGGTCGCGTCGCCTTGCGGCGCGTGACCATCAAGAAGCGTGAACATCCCCATGCCGCAGTCGAGTTGGTTCGGCGAGAAGTCGGTGTCGACGCCGCCGTGGTCGAGGAGCATGAATTTTCGGTCGATCCGGAAACCGATCCGATCGACTCGAAACTTCTCCTTGCCATCGACCAACCAGCGCACGACGCCTGCCTGCTTGTCGTAGGCCACCGCAAGGTCGTGCGTATCACCCGGCGTGCGCGACGCGATCGGGATGACGTACGTGAACGCCGCGTACTCGTTGTACTGCCCGCCGAACGAGCCCCGGGCGAACGGCAGGTGTTCATACAGGGCGTAGATGCCCTCGTTCGTGAAGAACATGTCAAAGACCATGAAGGTGTCGAGGTCGATTACGTTCATCGCCATCGCTGCGAGCCGCGGGTCGTTGTCGGGGTTCGTCACGGCGGATCCGAACGGATGCTGATCGTTTCCGAAGGATCGCCCGCCGATGGTCGACTGACACACGACCTGCTGTCCCGGGACGGCATCGAAGCCCGGCACGCCGGTGGACGCGAAGTGGTTCATATACACGAGCCACTTGACGTGGTCGAAGCCGCCGGGCAGCCCGCTCGACTGTTCCTGAGCGACCGTCTTGGTGAAGGCAGGATGGCCGTCGAAGGTCCCGGAGGATCGGACGCTCAACCCATTCGGGCCCGTCGTCGCGATGCCATCGTCGCCAACGAAGCCGGCGGCCGCGAAGTAGAACCACTTCGCCGCCGAGCCAGGGGCACCCACGCTGAAACCGGTCTTGAAGGTATCCCACTTCGGAAGATCATTCCCCGCGAGGATCGATCCCGGCATCACCCCCAACAGGAGGGCGATGGACACCATAAGGGCAGCGATCCGAGTGGCGCCGACGACCGCGAGCCGACGTCGTGTGATCAGGGAGCGCGAAGCCACGTGACCCTCCTATCTGGGCGCGTAGCGCCCCGGCCAGGCACGGTCGGTCTCGCCACTTGCCATGCGCGACAGTCGATGTGACGGTGTCAGGACGCCGCGCTGGCAAGAACCTCAGGCTCCCGTTGTCGCCCTGCCGATCGGCGGAGTGTGCGCGCCTCGACCTGCAAAAACAACAAACGCAGACGCTGTTCCTGAGGGTGAAACTGAGCGCGAGTAACTCAGCTGCCAGAGTGTCTGCTTCCCAGGTCTGAGCGGCTCAGCGCTGTGGCTCCCCGTGTGGGTACCGACCGAATCGGGTCAGTCAGACGCTGCGCGCTGGTCGCTCACTTGATCGCACCGCCCATGAGGCCGCGGATGAACTGGCGCGAGAACAGGATGTAGAGCGCGACCATCGGCAGCATCGCGATCGTCAGCGCCGCGAGGACCGCGTTCCAGTCGCTCACGAACTGGCCGAGGAACTGCTGGGTCCCGAGAGTCAGCGTGGCCGTCTGCCGCCCCGGGGCGAGGATCAGCGGCCACCACAGGTCGTTCCAGATCGGGATCATCGTCAGGATCGCTACTGCCGCGATTGCCGGTCGGGCGAGTCTGGCGGCCAGTCCGAAGATCGTGAAGTCCCCCGCGCCGTCGACCCGGGCCGCATCCTCGAGATCCCGAGGAAACTCGCGGAAGAACTGGCTCAGGACGAACACCGCGAGCGGCAGGCCGGACGCCGTGTAAACCACGATGAGCGCCACCAGGCTGTTCGCCAGCCCGAGGCCCACGATGATGTTCAGGATGCTGACCGTGCCCAGCCTGATCGGGACCATGATCCCGACCGCCAGGTAGAGCCCGAGCAGGCGGTTGCCGGTGAACCGGTAGCGGGCGAGAGCGAATCCAGCCATTGCTCCGAACAGGATGATCAGCACGAGCGATACGCCGGTGACCATGGCGCTGTTGCCCAGATAGCCCAGGAAGTCGGCGCGCTTCGCCAGCGTGTCGTAGCCAATCGTGCTGAAGGTGTCGGCAGTGGGCGGCTGCACCGGAGCGTCGAAAATCGCGGGGCGCGACTTGAGCGAGTTCATCACGATGAGCGCGATCGGGAAGATGGCGATGACCGTGTAGGTCAACAGGACGGCGTGCTTGCCGACGCCGGCCGGGCTGATTCCGATGACTCGGGCCAATCGGCGGAGCGGGCCGATGCTCGGGTCGAAGGCCGTGACGGGCCTGGTCATCGTCGGCCTCCCGTCACGCTTCGTATGTCTGGAGCCTGCGCTGCAGGCCAAACAGGTAGAGGCAGACGCCGAAGAGGATGATCACGAACATTGCGCCGGCCACCGTTGCGCCCATCGTTGGGTTGCCCAGCTGGAGCTGGAACCCGAAGAACGTCCGATAGAAGAACGTGCCCATGAGGTCGGTCGAGAACTCCGGTCCGGCCATCCCGCCCTGGACGGAGTAGACCAGGTCGAACGCGTTGAAGTTGCCGACGAAGGTGAGCACGGCCACGATCCCGACCGTCGGGGCGATGAGAGGCAGCTGGATCCGGCTGAAGATCCGGAACGGGCCGGCACCGTCCACGCGGGCTGCCTCGATGACCTCGTCCGGGATCGACAGGAGGGCCGCCGAGAAGAGCAGCATCGGGATCCCGACGTACTGCCACACCGACATCAGGGAGACGACGATGAGGGCCGGACCCTGCAATCCCAGCCACGGCCCGTAGAGGTCTCCGAGGCCGATTGCGCCGAGGCCGCCCGAGGCCACCCCCCACAGCGGGCTCAGGATGAGCTTCCAGACAAATCCGACGATGACGACGGAGAGGACGGTCGGCGCGAAGATCAGGGCGCGATAGGCGGCCCGCCCGCGCAGCGTGCGGGTCGTCAGGAGGGCCGCCAGGAGCAGGCCGATCGGGTTCTGTACCAGCATGTGGATCGCGAAGAAGACAAGATTGTTGCCGAGTGCCCCCCAGAAGCGGGGCGACCAGAGCGGGTCCGTCAGGAGCGTCACGTAATTCTGCAGCCCGACGAACACGCCGAGGCCGATCCCGCCGGGGGCGAAAAGACTGAGTCGGAGGGAGTCGAACAGCGGGAAGACCATGAACGCGCTGTAGATCAGGACGGCCGGTCCCAGAAACGCCAGCAGGGTCCAGCGAATTCGTGGTCGTCTCAGTGCGGGGCGGTCGATCGTGGCCATCGTCTCCCTCAAGCGGGTCACCGAAGGACCCTTCGCGAGTGGACCCCGGCGTCGACGAATCGAGCGCCGAGGTCCATCCCGACGGGATGCGCTATCAGCTGGCCGGCTTGTACCACTTGTTCAGGCCGTCCTGAATCTCCTTGGCGGCAGCCTCCGGCGTGAGCTTGCCGTTGATCACCGCCGCCGTGACGCGCCAGAGCTCATTTTCGAGATTTGGCGTGCCACGCGACAGGATCTGGTACGAGTTGCGAATCGTCGACTTGCAGGTCTTGCGCAGGTCGAGGGCCTGCTGCGCGACCGGGTCCTGGAGGGTGATCGATGCGTTGGACAGGGAATAGAAGCCGGGCAGGGCGTTCGAGTAGAGCGAGGCGAACTCGGGGCCCGCCACCCACTCGAGGAACGCCTTGGCGGCTTCCGGATTCTTGGTCTTCGAGTTCATCCCCATGGCGATATCGGTGTGGTCGCTGATGTAGCACTGGTCGCCGGCATTG
>Ga0137376_10002213_pt1 | contig 11478 bp, 13 predicted proteins | sample SagtaG_23_FD_104814 | JGI IMG/M metagenome (GOLD analysis project Ga0137376, IMG submission 104814) | Vadose zone soil microbial communities from Sagehorn Ranch, Mendocino, California, USA - Sage2_L_20_16 metaG | ecosystem: Environmental > Terrestrial > Soil > Vadose zone | place: USA...
CCCGGCGACGGTTGGCCCTGCGAACGGTCCACCGCGGCGATCGTGATCGAGCCCTCGTTCACCGCGAGGACCCGCCCGACGACCGCCTGCTGGGCGGCGGTGCCGCCCTGGCCGAAGGCGGCCCGGCCGCCGCTCCCGCCGCGCGCGCCGGTCGTTCCGGTCGTCGCCGCGGATCCGGTCGTGGTGGGGGTCTGGGCGCCCGCGTAGGTCATGCCCGCCGCGAAGCCGCCGCCCGCGAGGGCGAGCACCGCGACGATGCCGATGATGATCTGGGTGGGCTTCATGTCGTTCCCTTTCTGCTATTCGTATCGGAGCGCCTGGATCGGGTGGAGGCGCGCGGCGCGCATCGCCGGATAGAGGCCGAACACGACCCCGATCGCCACGGAGACGCCGACCGCGATGATCACCGTGCCGCTGGTGATGAGGAGTGGCAGGCTCGCCGCCTGGGGGATGCGATGGACCACCTCGGTGATCCCCCAGCCGAGGAGGATCCCGAGCACGCCGCCGAGGCCGGTGAGCGCGATCGCCTCGATGAGGAACTGCACGAGGATGTCTCCGCGGCGCGCGCCGACCGCTTTGCGGATCCCGATCTCACGGGTCCGCTCGTTCACCGAGACCAGCATGATGTTCATGATCCCGATCCCGCCGACGAGGAGGGAGATCCCACCGATCGCGCCGAGCAGGAGCGTGAACGTCCCCGTCACCGACGAGAGCGCGGCGAGGGTGTCGTTCTGGTTCGTCACAGTGAAGTCCGCGTTCGCCGGGTCCGAGATCTTGTGACGCTGCAGCATGATGCTGTTCACGTCGCTCGTCGTGACGTCCATCGTCTCGCTCGACGTCGCCTTGACGACGATCGCGTTGACCCTGTTGAGCTGTCCGGTGAGCACGTGCTGCGCGGTCGTGATCGGGACGATGATCTGGTCGTCGCGGCTGAACCCGAACGTCGACCCCTTCGTCGCGAACACGCCAACGACCTTGAAGTTCAGGATGCGCGCGCGTGCGTCCTTGCCGCCCCCGAAGACCTGACGGAGCTGGATCGTCTGGCCGACCGCGTCCCCGTCACCGAAGAGGTTGCTCGCCGTCGTCGATCCGATCACCGCGACCTGCGCGTTCACGTTCAGGTCGCTGGTCGTGAAGAAATCGCCGCTGTCGAGAGCCCAGTCACGAACCTGGGGGTAGCTCTCGGTCACGCCGGTCACCTGGGTGTTCCAGTTCTGGCCGGCCGCGGTGACCTGCCAGCGGCCGGCGCCCTGCTCGGCCTCGATCGCGCTGATCGAGGCACCGAGCTGGTCCTGGATCGAGCGCATGTCGTCGAGGGTGAGGTTCTGCGCCTGCGCGCCGGCGCCGCGCAGTCCCTGGTCGTTGCCGAACTGCGGCTGGACGGTCACGAGGTTCGAGCCGAGATTGAGGATCGCGTTCTGTACGCTCTGCGAGGCGCCGTTGCCGACGCTGACCATCGCGATGACCGCCGCGACACCGATGATCACGCCGAGCATGGTGAGCGCCGACCGCAGCTTGTTCACCACGAGCGACTGGAGCGCCGAGCGGAAGGAGTCGTAGAGCTTCACTCCGCGGCTCCGATCCCCACCGCGAGCTCGTCCTCGGCGCGGCGGGGCTTCACGACGACCTCATCGCGCGCGACGACGCCGTCGCGCATCCGCACGATGCGCTTGCAGTGCGCGGCGACGTCCGGCTCGTGCGTGACCATGACGACCGTCTTCCCCATGTCGTTGAGGCGCTGAAAAATCGAGAGGATCTCCGCGCTCGAGCGCGAGTCGAGGTTCCCGGTGGGCTCGTCCGCGAGGATGAGCGACGGGTCGTTCAAGAGGGCCCGCGCGATCGCCACGCGCTGCTGTTGCCCTCCGGAGAGCTCGCTCGGGCGGTGGTGGACGCGATCGCCCAGACCGACCTGCTCGAGCGCGCCGAGGGCGCGCTGTCGTCGCGCGTGGCGATCTCCTCCGTAGACGAGCGGCAGCTCGACGTTCTCGATCGCGTTGAGACGCGGGAGCAGGTTGAAGGTCTGGAAGACGAAGCCGAGATGCTTGTTGCGAAGACCGGCGAGCTTGTCGTCGGAGAGCTTGCCGACGTTCTCGCCGGCCAGGAAATACGTGCCACCGTCCGGGACGTCGAGGCAGCCGAGGATGTTCATGAGGGTCGACTTGCCGGAGCCGGAGGGACCCATCACCGCTATGAACTCGCCGGGCCGGACGTCGAGATCGACCCCACGAAGGGCGTTCACGACGATCTCTCGCCCGATGCGATAGGTCTTCGTGATCCCGCGGAGCTCGACGACGCCCTGGGTCATCACCGCCCGACGATCACCGGTCCGCCTCCGCCGCCGAATCCGCCGCCCGGTCGTGGCGTTGAGGTGGTGCGCGACTGCGGCAACACGACGAGGTCGCCTTCCGCGAGACCCGCGGTGACTTCCGTCACGGTGTCGTTCGCGATGCCGAAGGTCACGTCGGTGTCGACCGCCTCGCCGTCCTTCAGGACCTGGACATAGCGCTTTCCGCTCGTGGTCCGGATCGCCAGGTTCGGCACGGTGAGAACCCCTTGCCGGCTCGCGATGACCACGTTCGCGGTGCCGCTCATCCCCGGACGGACCTGCTGGTTCGGCAGATCGATCGTCACGTCGACGCCGTACACGGGAACGCCCTGCTGGATCGTCGCCGTCGGATCGACGGAGGTGACCTTTCCGGTCATGCGTGCGCTCGTGCCAACGGCGTCGACGGTCACGTTCGCGACCTGGCCGACCTTCAGCTTCGCGACGTCCGCCTCGCCGATCGTTCCGTGCAGCGTGAGCGCGCTGCTGCCGGTCAGGACCATCACCGGGCTGGCGGCGCTCTCTCCGACCGCGGACGCGATCGAGGCGATGATCCCGCTGCTCGGCGCGTAGAGCGTCGCCGTGTCCAGGTTGGCCTGTGCGGTCTGGACGTTCGTCGCGGCGTTGTCGACGGATGCCTTCGCGTTCGCGAGGTTGAAGGGCTGCTGAGCCACGTTCGTCTGCGCCGACTGCACGCTCTGCGCGGAGCGCTGGATGGTCGCGTCGACGTTCTGCATGGCGTTCACGATCGAGCCGCCGATCGCGTCGTTCACGGTGCTCAGCGAGGTACCGGCCTGACTGAGCTTGGTCTTCGTGGAGCTCGCGAGCTGCGGCTCGGCGGTGACCGCCGTGAGGAGCGTCGCGAGGTCGGTACGCGAACGGTCGAGCGCGGTCATCGTTCGCGTGTTCGTCGTATTGAGGCTCGCCTGCGCCGTCGTCACGTTGGACGCGATCGAGCTCAGCGGCGAGCTCACCGAGTCAATCGCGCTGGTGAGCTTCTGCGACGCAAGGTTGTACGAAAGCATCGACTGCTGGAAGTCGGCGCTCGCGGCAGTGGTATCGGAGCCGCTCGCGAGAGCCGAGTCGAATCTCGCGATCGAGGCGCCGATCCCGTCGATGCCGCGCTGCCACTCGTCGATCGCCGGCTTGAGCACGCTGGCGGTGAGGCTTTGAGCGCTCGAGAGTGGCCCATACCCGGCGTTGATCGCGTTCTGCGCGTTCTTCACGTCGCTCTGCGCGTTCAGCCCGACGGCCGGATCGCGCTGCGCCTGCGCAAGGTCGTTCGACTCGATGTCGATGTCCGTCTTGAGGGTGTCGAGGCCGGACTGAAAGCTGCCGATGTCGGTGTAGATCGTCGTCGCCGCCGAGAGCGCCGCGTTCTTCGCGGTGACGTAGTTCGCCTTCAGCTTCGTCACCGCCTGCTGCGCGTTCGCGATGTCGGTCTGCGTGGACTGCTGGGTCTGATCGAGCGATCGCTGCGCGTCGTTCGCCGATGCGACGGCGCGGTCATAGCTGACCTGAGCCGATCGGAGGCTCGATTGCGCCTGCGCGAGCGCGTTCTCGAGATCGGTGGAATCGACCTTCGCGAGCGCCTGTCCCGCGCTCACCTGCTGGCCGACGCTCACGTAGACCGCCGTGACCTTGCCGGTCTTCTGGAACGTGAGCTTCGCCTGCGAGGATGAGGCGACCGAGCCGGAGATCGCGACGGCCTGCGTCACCGTGCCCTTGGTCACCGGCTGCGTCCGGAGCTCCTGCTTCGCGGCCGGGGCGTTGGCCCGCGACACGAAGACGGCTCCACCGACGATCACGCCGATCAGCGCGAGCGCGAAGAGCCGGCCCGGCCATGTCAGGAGCATTCCTCGAACTACGCCCATCTGTCTTTCTCTCCCTCGGCCGCTAGTGCGCTGAGACTGCCTGCGGCGATCCCTGAAGACGGGCGGTCACCACGGCGCCGAGCGCGTACGCGAACGCGAGCAGCACGGCAACGGTACCGGCATACGGGACCTGCCATGCGATATAGATAAGGGTCGCCCCTAAGAGCGCGATGAGAGGCGGCGGGACTCCAGCGAACCGACGAAGCCAGGGCAGGCCGATGAGGGCGTCCCCGAGACGCCAGGCCTCGGCGGCGAACCCGACGATCCCCGCGAGCATCGCGACGACCACGACGACGCTGAAGACACCGAGCCCGAACTGCAACGCGGCGGGCACCCCGAGGGGGCCGGCCCGCACGGTTGCGAGCGATCCGAGGAACACGATCCAGGCGAGCGCCCCGGCGGACGCGCCCACGCCGATGACCGCGAGGCCCGTGCCGACCACCCGGAGCTGCGTTCGCCAACCGCCGAGCGACGCGCGGTAGCTGCTCACGACCTGCTCGCGCGCGAGAACGAGCGCGGCCGATGTCCCGAGAAGGACGAGGAGATAGCCGGCGGCGTCACGTGCGGTGTCCGCCAGGCCCCGCTGGAGCGGCACGATCGGCTGGAGCACGATCGGCGCGCCGCGCTGCTCCTCAACAAGGGTTCGGATCGGCGGCGGCGAATTGCGCGGGTCGAAGAAGATTCCTGGCCGGCGCGCGCCGCGGTCAGCCGACGACGCGCTCGCGAGCGAGCCCGCGAACAGGATCGCCGCGACGAGCGTCGCCACGACGACCGCGCCGAGGACGAGCAGCGCGTCACGCTGTTTCACCGCGCGGTCGTCCGCCGCTGCGGCGCGATGATCGAGGCGTGCGCCGCGATGAGGCTCGCGACGCCGAGGATCGCGAGTGCGAGGACCGTCGTTCCGTCGACGAAGAAGAACGCGTCCGCCGCGTCGGACGACGCCGCGGCGATGACGTTGTTGACGACGGCACCGAGCTCGTCTCCGCGGTCGATGAGCTGGTACGCGAGGAACGCGAGCGAGGGGAGCGCCAGCGCCCCGGCCGCGATCCACTCCCAGGCGACGGCCGAACGCTGGGTGAGCCGGCGCATCACCTCGTCCCGGAATCCGACGGGAAGCGCTCGCGGCGGCACGGCCGCGAGAAGCCTGTGGACGCGCCGTTCCTCCGGTGCGATGTCCTCCGGCGCGAACGGGCCCATCACGACTGCGCCTTGCTTCGCGCGGCAAGCCGCCCCTTGAGCGCGGCGCGCGCGCGATGGAGATGCGTCTTCACGGTGCCGAGCGGGATCCCGAGGGCGTCGGCGACCTCCTGATAGGAGAGCTGCTGCATGTGCCGGAGCGTCAGCGCGGCGCGATACGGCGCCGGGAGCTCGGCCATGGCGTTCACGACCTCGGCGACCTCCTCGCGGCGCACCGTCGTCGCCTCCGGTCCTTCCTCGGGCTCCCCGGGCGCGTCTGGGAGCTCGTCGACCGGCGTCTCGTGCGCGTGCCAGCGCTGCACGTAGTTGAGGCTCGCGTTCGTGGTGATGCGGAAGAGCCACGGTCCGAAGGGCAGCGCGGGGTCGTATTGGTGGAGCGCGCGATATGCCCGGATGAATGCCTCCTGTGCGCAGTCCTTCGCCGCGTCACCGTCGCTTGTGATCCGCAGCGCGATGTTGTAGACGCGTCCCCCGTATCGTTCGACCAGCCCCGCGAACGCGTCCGCGTCACCACCGGTGCAGCGCCGAACGAGGTCCTGGTCGCTAGCGTTCAGCCGGGGGCCTCCGTAACGCGACCAAGACCCCTCGGTCATCGGCAGTACCCCGGGGGGCGGCGCGGTGTTTCGCGTATTCTCGGCCCACTCCATGGACCTCACCTGGCTCGGCCACGCCTGCTTTCGGATGCGCGGCCGCGAGGGGATCGTGCTGACCGATCCCCCTGACCCCAAATCTGGGCATGCCATCTCGAAGACGGACGCGCAGGTCGTCACCATCTCGCACGACCATCCGGGGCATTCGAGTCTCAAATCGGTCGGCGGGGAGCCGGTCGTCCTTCGCGGTCCGGGCGAGTACGAAGTCCGGGAGGTCCTCGTCACCGGTGTGGGCACATTCCACGACGACGAGAAGGGCTCGGCGCGCGGCCGGAACACCGTGTTCGCGATCCGCCTCGACGACCTCGTCGTGTGCCATCTCGGCGATCTCGGACACGAGCTTCACGCGACGGCGCTCGAGCGCATCGGCGACGTCGACATCGTCCTCGTCCCCATCTCCGGCGCCGAGGTGAACCTCACCGCCGCGCGAGCCGCCGAGGTCATCCACCAGCTCGAGCCCAAGGTCGTGGTGCCGATGTCGTATGACCCCGACAAGAAGGACACCCACTTCGACCGCCTGTTACACGAGCTCGGCGTGAAGGAGCTCACGCCCGTGCCGAAGCTCTCTGTTACACGCGGTTCATTGCCCGAGAATGTGCAGGTCGTAGCCCTGGACTCCCGCGCACGCTAACCTCCGCCCGGAGGGAGGTTTACCTAGATATGACGTTTCCTGCAGGCACCATTCGCGCCTTTCAATACGGGCTCGGCATCCTCACGCTCACGGCCATCATCGGGCTCTTTAATGCCACCAAAGTCATCGGTGACATCGATCGGAACACGCTGCTCACCCACCTGCACTCCGGGACGCTCGGGTGGATCACGATGGGTGTATTCGGGATCGCGCTCGCGCTCTTCGCGCGGAAGGGAGCGGCCGGGCCGAACATTCTTCTCACGGCGCTCGCCACGGGTGGGTACGTCCTCGCGTTCTGGTCGGGCAACTTCATCGCCCGCGCCGTTTTCGGCGTGGTCATGCTCGCCACGATCTTCGGCTGGTGGGCGTGGGTCGTCTCTCGCGCCGCGAGCGTCGGATACAGCCGTCTGACGAATCCGCAGCTGTCGGTCGTCCTCGGGCTCACGACGCTCCTGATCGGCTCCACGCTGGGAGTCATCGTCCAGGTCCTTCTCGCGACGAACAATTTCAAGGACGAGAACGGAGCGCTGATCGGCGCGCACGCGTTCGCGCAGGTCGCGGGTTACCTCGTGCTCGTCGCCGCCGGCGTCATCGAATGGCTCCTGGTCCCGAACGCCGGTCGCACGCGCGCGGGTGAGGTCCAGTCGTGGCTGCTCTTCGCCGCGGGCCTTCTGCTCGCGATCGGCACGCTGTTCACGCTGACTCCGGGCCTGATGCTCGGGAGTCTCCTGCAAACGATCGGGGTCATCATCGTCGTGGTCCGGCTGGGATCCCACGTCGTACGCGCCCCGTGGGGCCAAGCGAGCGGCATCCGGCATGCCGCGATCGCGATCCCATTCCTGATCCTCGCGCTCGTCCTCACGATCGTGCTAACCCAACAGTTCATCGCCGCGGGGAACGACCCGTCGAAGGGCCCCGGCCCGGGGCTGTTCACAGCCCTCAGCCACACGTACTTCGTGGGTCTCCTGACGAACGTGCTCTTCGCCGTCATCCTGAGCGCGGTCAGCGCTCGGCGCATCTGGCCGTGGGCCGACCACGTGATCTTCTGGGGGCTGAACGTCGGCGCGGCCTCGTTCATCGCCGTCCTGCTCACCGTCGGCTCGAGCGCAGGCGCCGGGCCCTTCGCCCACCCGGTCGCGTTCACCGCGCCGATCATGGGTCTCTCGGTACTTCTCGCGATCGCCACGTTCTCGATGCGTCTCGCTTCGACCCCCGAGGCCATTCGCGCGCCCGCACCCGCCTAGCGAGTGACAGCGGACGGCCGTCCGAAAGACGGCCGTCCGCTGTCGTCATCCTTTATACTTTTCATCACGTCGCGCACGCCGCGCGGCGACTTTTTCTGTTCGGGGAGCGTCAATCCATGTACGCGGTCGTCCGGAACGGTTCGAAGAGCTACCGGGTCGAAGAGGGCAGCCAGATCACCGTCGATCGCCGCGCGGGCGACGCCGGGGCGAAGGTGACCTTCGATCAGGTCCTGCTCGTCGCCGACGGTGTCCGCGTCCGGGCGGGGACGCCGTTCGTCAGCGACGCGCGGGTGACCGCGGAGATCGTCCGCCACGGAAGAGGCGAGAAGATCCGCGTGTTCAAGTACAAGAACAAGACGCGCTCGCGGAAGACGCGCGGCCACCGTCAGGATGAGACGATCCTCAAGATCACGAAGATCGAGGCATAGGAATGGCACATAAGAAGGGTGCGGGCTCTACCCGCAACGGACGAGACAGCGCCGGCCAGCGGCTCGGCGTGAAGGAATACGCGGGAGCGCGCGTCGACGCCGGCACGATCATCGTCCGTCAGCGCGGCACGAAGGTGCTGCCCGGCAACAACGTCGGCGTCGGCAAGGACCACACGCTGTTCGCGCTCATCGCCGGGACCGTCGAGTTCAAGCCCGCCCGCGACGACCGCCGACGGGTTTCCGTCGTCGCGAGCTAAAGGAAAGACCATGAAGGAAAAGATCCACCCCAAATACATGCAAGCGAAGATCGTCTGCGCCTGCGGCCGCTCCTACACGATCGGCTCCACAAAGCCTGAGCTCCACGTCGAGGTGTGCGCCGGCTGCCATCCCTTCTACACGGGCACCCAGCACATCCTGGACGTGCAGGGCCGCGTCGAGCGCTTCACGAAGCGGTACGCGAAGCAGCCAGCGGCGTCCGCGCCCGCGGAGGCCGCTCCGCACCGTTAGGTGCGGTCGACCACGCCCTCCGGTCGCGCGGTCAAGGCTCCGCCGACGACATACGGCGGCCAGGCGGTCATCGAAGGCGTCATGATCCGCGGCCGTAAGACCATCGGGCTCGCGTGTCGGCTGCCGGACGGCGACATTTACCGCTACCGCGAGTCACTCAGCTCCCCGCTCCAGCGCTCGCGGATAGCGCGCGCGCCGTTCGTGCGCGGCATCGTCGTGCTCTGGGAGTCGCTCGACTACGGCCTGCGCATGCTCATGCGCTCGGCCGACGTGCAGCTGCAGGGCGCGCACGAAGGCCTCGGAAAGGGCGGGAACGCGCTCGTCCTCGGCGTCGCGCTCGTCGCGGCCCTCGGGCTCTTCATCGGAGTGCCCTATCTCGCCACGAGCCTGGTCCGTGACGCGGCGCCGAGCTCGCTCGCGCTCAACGTCGCCGAAGGGCTGCTCCGGCTCGTGCTTCTCGTCGGCTACCTGGTGGCCATCTCGTTCATGCCGGACGTCCGGCGCGTCTTCGCCTACCACGGCGCCGAGCACATGACGATCCATGCCTTCGAGCATGGCGATCCGCTCACGCCCGAGCGCATCGAGCCGTACCCGACGGCCCACCCGCGCTGCGGCACGGCGTTCCTCCTGTTCGTCGTGTTCGTTTCGATCGTGGTCTTCGCGTTCATCCCGCGGGTGAACCCGATCGCGGACCTCGTCGTGCGCCTGCTGCTCGTCCTTCCGGTCGCCTCGATCTCGTACGAGGTGCTGCGTTTTGGCGCGGCGCACGAGAGGAATCCCCTCATGCGCGTCCTCGTCGCTCCGGGCCTCCTCCTTCAGCGCATCACCACGCGGCGACCCGACTCGCGGATGATCGAGGTCGCGGTCGCGTCGCTCGAGGAAGCGCTCGCCGGAGACCGTGAGGCGGAGGCCGCCGCATGACGCTGACACCGGGCCTGCGCAAGCGGCTCACCAAGGTCGAGGAGCGCTTCGACGAGCTCGGTCGAAAGCTCGCCGATCCCGCCACGACCGCCGATCCGTCGCGCATCAAGAGCGTCGGCCAGGAGCTCGCGGCGCTCGAGCCGGTCGTCCACACCGTCCGCGCGCTCCGCGACGCCGAGCGGCGCGCCGCCGAAGCGCGCGATCTCGTCGACGGCGACGACGCGGATCTCCGCGACCTCGCCCGCGAGGAGCTCGCGGAATCCAACGAGCGGCTCGCCGAGCTCGGCGCGCGGCTGCGCTCGCAGCTCGTGCCGCGCGATCCGCTCGACGAGAAGAACGTCATCGTGGAGATCCGTGCCGGTGAGGGCGGGGAAGAGGCCGCCCTCTTCGCCCTCGACCTGTACCGCATGTACTCGCGGTACGCCGAGCGTCACCGGTGGCGGACCGAGATCCTCTCGCAGAGCCTGTCCGAGAAGGGCGGCTTCAAGGAGGTCATCTTTCGCGTCGCCGGAAAGGGCGCGTACTCGAAGCTGAAGTTCGAATCGGGCGTCCATCGCGTGCAGCGCGTGCCGGCGACCGAGGCGCAGGGGCGCATCCACACCTCCACCGCGACCGTCGCCGTGCTGCCTGAAGCCGAGGAGACCGACCTCGTGATCAACGACGAGGACCTGAAGATCGACGTCTACCGCGCGGGTGGCCATGGCGGGCAGGGCGTCAACACGACCGACTCCGCGGTGCGCATCACGCACCTGCCGACCGGCGAGGTGGTGACCTGCCAGGACGAGCGCAGCCAGCTCAAGAACAAGGCGAAGGCCATGGCGGTTCTCCGTGCCCGGCTCCTCGCGCGTGCCGCCGAGGAGCGCGAGGCGGCCGAGTCGTCCGCGCGACGGGCGCAGATCGGTCGCGGCGAGCGCGCCGAGAAGATGCGCACCTACAACTTCCCGCAGGACCGGATCACCGACCGGCGTCTCGGCTACAACGTCTCGAACATCGAGCGGCGCATGGATGGCGAGATCGACGAGATGATCGACGCGCTCGCCGCCCAGGACGAGGCCGACCGGCTCTCGCGCCTCGAAGAGGACGGCGACTGACCGACGTCGCGATCCGCGGCGGCACGCTCGTGACGCCGGAGGGAGAGCGCCGCGCGGACCTCGCGATCCAGGACGGACGTATCGCCGGCATCGGGGCGATCGGCGACGCCGCGAAGGTGATCGACGCCACGGGGAGGCTCGTGCTGCCCGGCTGCGTCGACCTGCACACGCATCTCGCTTCGACGCCCACGTGGACGCCGCTCGACGGTTTCGAGCACGGCACGCGCGCCGCGATCGCCGGGGGCGTGACGACCGTCGTTTCGATGGTCTACCAGGAGGAAGGGTCGCTGCGCCGCGGGATCGAGCGGGGTCTACGGGATGCGTCGCGGTCGCTCGCCGACTTCGCGTTCCACGTCGTGGCGACCGATCCGAGCACGGCGGCGATGGCCGAGCTTCCGGCGCTCGTGCGCGAGGGCCACGCCGGGCTCAAGGTGTTCATGGTCAGCCCCCGATACGTCGAGCGCCGCGACGACTACCGGGCGCTGCTGCGCGCGGCCGCGAACGCGGGAGCGCTGGTGGCCGTCCACGCCGAGGACCACGCGATCGTCGCGGCGCGAACCGCGGAGCTGCATGCCGCGGGACGCACGAGCGCCCTGCATTTCCCGGAGAGCC
>Ga0137376_10002216_pt1 | contig 11477 bp, 3 predicted proteins | sample SagtaG_23_FD_104814 | JGI IMG/M metagenome (GOLD analysis project Ga0137376, IMG submission 104814) | Vadose zone soil microbial communities from Sagehorn Ranch, Mendocino, California, USA - Sage2_L_20_16 metaG | ecosystem: Environmental > Terrestrial > Soil > Vadose zone | place: USA...
CGTCCGCCACGGTCTGCCTCGCGTAATCATTGTAATTGAGATAGCGGTCCTTGAGGAAGGCGAGAGACCGAATCAGGTCGTCGCGCAGAGTCAGCGGGTACGCCTTTCCATTGTTGTAGTAGGAGATGATTTGCTGCAGGAAGCCGTTGTGCGCAAAATCCTTCACGTACATCGTGGCCGGCTCGTTCGCGCTCGCCTGTAGACGCGTGTTGAGGCCAAGGTTGCCGACAATGAAATCCACTTTGCCGTCACCCGTGAAGTCACCTGCGATGATGCGGTTCCACCAGCCGTTGCTCTTCTCGAGTCCAGGGACTTCGACCTTTGCCAGCTTGCCGCGACCGGCATTGTGGAAGATCGTGATCGGCATCCATTCGCCGACGACGACGAGATCCTGCCTACCGTCGCCGTCAACGTCTTTCCAGACAGCGTCGGTGACCATGCCGATGTGCGACAGACCCGGGGCGGCCCTGTCGGTGACATCGCTGAAGTGTCCGCGCCCATCGTTCTTTAGAAGGACGCTCTGCGGGTCGATGCCGTAGCGGCCCGGGACGCTGCGCCCGCCGACGAACAGATCGATCGCCCCATCGCCGTCGAAATCAGCCGCCGCGGCCCGCGACCCGCTGAGTGTCAGTGGAGGTATCGCGCCAATTGATTTCCTGAAATTGCCCTTCCCATCGTTGAGGTAAAGTCTGTCCTCGAGTGCGGGTGCAGCTTCCGAGTACTCACTTCCTCCGGTGGCCACGAACAGGTCAGGATGACCGTCGCCATTGGCATCGAAAAAGACGGCGCCGATATCCTCCGAGATGCTGTCCTGCGCCAGCAGCTTCTCGTTGCTCCTGGCGAAGCTTCCGTCGGGCTGCTGAATCAGAATCGCGCTGGCTTGATCCTTGGCGCCGCCGATGAAGATGTCGTCCAGCCCATCGCCGTTGACATCGGCGACGGCCATCAGCGGTCCTTCGGTCGAAAGCATCTTCGGCATCAGACGCTCACGATCGAAGTCCACGTAATCGTTTTCGTGGTGAACGAACGGAAATTTCGTCCGATCGGTGATGTCCGCCATCAGCTGTCGAACAGGCTTCGGCGGCGTCGGGCTAGCGGTCGTAGATCCTGATTGTTTCACCGTGATGCGCTGATTGGCGGCGACGTTCTTCAAATTGCTCACCCGTCCGTCCGGCCAGACGACAGTCACCGATCGCACCGTATCGGTCTTGCCAACGCCAAATGTCAGCGTGTAATCGACGCTCGACTGAAATCCGCGCGTCGGCTCCAGCTCCTGGTAGAGCGTCTGAGCTCCGTTCTGAACGGTGACCTTCGAGCCAATACCGTAACGGTTTGACCCTTCGCCCTCGAGGTTCACCTGCAGATATCGATTGTCCTTCAGCAGCGAGCGAGCATTGTTGCGATAGACGAAAGCCTCATCGTTGGTGTTGTTGACCACGAGATCGAGCGCTCCATCGCCATCGAGGTCGGCGTACGTTGCGCCGTTGCCAAAGCTCGGCGTGTCCAATCCCCACTGTGCGGTTTCGTCGGCAAAGGTGAGATTGCCGTTGTTGCGGAATACATAGTGGCGAAGCTTGGTCGAGGTCATCGCGTCCGTCAGACCCTTGAAGTCGACGTGCTTTCCTTTGGTCGCCGACATCATCGTGCGCTCGTTGGCCAGGAAGGCGATGTAGTCCTGTGACGTCACATCCTTGGCGATTCCGTTGGTGACGTAGATGTCCTTGTAGCCATCGAGATCGAGATCGGCGATGAGAGCGCTCCAACTCCAGTCGGTGCGGGCCACGCCAGCCATCTGCCCAATGTCACTGAAGGTCCCGTTGCCGTTGTTCAGCTGCAGCATGTTGCGCATCAGCTGATAATGGAATCCGTTGCGAACCTTGGCCTGATACGCGTCCCAGCCTTCAAATGACGACGTTGTGCGCAGCCGATACTCGTCCTCCGGCAGCATGTCGGTCGTGTAGATGTCCGGAAATCCGTCGTTGTTGATGTCGGCGATGTCCAGGCCCATCGAGAAGTACGAGACGTACGGCATTTCGCGATCGAGCCGCTCGTCGAACGTTCCGTCGTGGTTGTTGATGTACAGGTAGTCGCGCTCGAAGAAGTCGTTCGCGACGTAGATGTCGGGCCATCCATCTCGATTCACGTCGCTCACTACGACGCCTAGGCCGAAAGCGATCTCGCTGCCGAAGATTCCGGCCTTTTCACTGACATCGGTGAAGTGTCCGTTGCCGTCGTTGTGAAAAAGCTTGTGCCCGCCGAATCTGTCGCGGACGTTGCGAGTGTTGCGCAGTCCGAAGCTGCTGGCGGGACGGAATGAGTTGTTGAGCAGGAACAGGTCGAGGTTCCCGTCGCGGTCGTAATCAAAGAACGTCGCCTGCGTCGAATAACCTTCCTCCGCGATTCCGTACTGGGCAGCCATCTCCCGGAAGGTCGGCACGCCGTCCTTGTTCAAACCCTGGTTGATGTACAGCTCGTTCGCGCGTCGCTTTCCCGGGATGTTGCCGGCGTAGCAGACGTAGATGTCGAGCCGCCCATCACCGTCGACATCGGCGAATGTGACTCCTGTGGCCCACGACGCTTTTCCCTTGACACCTGCTTCGTCGGTGATGTCCTGGAAGTGAAAGTGGCCTTTGTTCAGGTAGAGTCGATTCCCGTGGAGATTCGAGGTTAGCATCAACTCCGGAAGACCATCGCCATTGAGGTCGCCGGCCGCGACCCCGCCGCCGTTGTAGAAGTTGCGGTAGGTGAAGACGTTCAGCTCGGGTGTGTCCTCGACCCGATTTGCGAAACGCACTCCCGTGTAGCTCGACGGCATCATCGTGAAAAGATGCCCGTCCGTTGGCGGAGCTTTAGTGGCGGAAGTTTCCGGTAGGGATTCGCGCGAGCCGGAACAGCTGACCAGGCCAACCGCGCAGAGCAGACAGCCAAGCCTTAGCCTCAAGGCCTTGTTGATACTGATTGGAGATGTCGACAGAGGAATAACTCACGCGGGCACGCCGGCCCGTCGAATGGGACTATGAATTTGAATCGGTCTACTGTGTCATGGCCTGCCCTCACGCGCGTGAGAGCAGGCCATGGGAAAAAGATTCGGAACTACAGCTGGAACTAGTACCCTGCGTTCTGTACGAGTTTCGGGTTCGTGCCCAGCTGGGTGAGCGGAATCGGCATCAGAACGCGATAGAGCTGCGTCAGACTTGCCGGATCCTTGAAGAGCCAGGGTCGATTGTACTGACCGAAGCGAATCAGATCCTGGCGGCGTTTGGCCTCGGCAGTGAACTCGAAGAGTCGCTCGTTGAGGATCGCGTCGCGTATCTGTTGCTGGGTGAGCGTCGTCGCCAACGGCTTGGGCGGGTTGAACACGCGAGCGCGGATAGTGTTGATAAGAGCAACTGCCGCGGGTCCGTTGGCCGGTGACAGCTCGTTCAGCGCCTCGGCCTTGATCAAATAGATCTCGGCCAGACGGAAAATTGTGTAATCGTTGCCGTTTTCCCGATCCAGATGATTTGGATCGACCGGCCACTTCAGAATGCGAACGCCGTTGCCTTCGCCGGTCTGGGCATCGTTCGGGATATTTGGATCGAAGACCAGTGGGTTACCGGCGCGGTCCTTGGCGGGAAGGCCAGTGACCTGATTGATCTGTGGGCCGGCGAGGAAGATTTGTCGGCGCAGGTCGGCCGGGTCGAACGCGTTATACGTGTCGGCAATAGTCGAGAATCCGTTCCACGGAGTCTCTCCACCCGAATACTGGTTGTAGTGGAGAGCTCTCATCACGAAGTTGAGACCCAGGCCTGGCTGGTTGAGGTACTTGACGACGAGGATGTTCTCCTTCGAGTTGCCGTTGTCCGCTCGGAAGTTTGATCTCCAGCCGCAACCAGGGGTCGAGCAGCCGACCGACGCATCGGTTGCCAGCGAATAGAGTCCCGAATTCAGAATGCGGTCAGAGACGGTTACCGCGTCCTGCCACCGGGCGGTACCCTTCTGCAACCCGGCCGCCGTCACATCTCCGGTGAAGACTTGAGCATTGACGTACACGCTGGCGAGAAGCGCGTCGGCAGCGCTCTGAGTGATGCGTCCGTTCATGCTCGCGTCCCACTTGTCTTTCAAACCCGGCCGGGCCGCGATCAGCTCGGACTCGATGAAGTTGAATACTTCGGTGCGGGTGTTCCGCTCGCGGGGCTCGATTCCGATTCCCGTACAGAGTGGGTTGCCCTCGTCCGAGCAAACGATCTGCACGCCGCCGAACATGTCCATCAGGCCGTAGTAATAAAGCGCGCGCAGTACCCGGAGCTCGGCGACGATTCCGGGCTTGGTCGCGAAGTTCACGTGTTGCAACGCGTCCAGCACGACGTTGGCGCGAGCGACTCCGTTCCAGAGGTTCGTCCAGGCGCCATTAATGTTGGCGAGCGTGGCCGGGCTGTTCGCGGTCCACGTCTGACGGTGCAGGTCGAGCCAGGTCCCGTTGTCGTACCAGTCGGTGCCTCGCGTCGGCACGATGATCTCGTCGGTCGAGACCTCGGTTACGTTATAGTAATCGTCGTTGAGACTCCGCAAGCCTGCGTACACAGAAGCGAGACCACCGACTGCTTCAGTCTCGTTCGAGTAGAAATGCTCCGGCGTGATCGAGCTGGAGGGCACTTCCGTGAGATCCGTACAGGCAGGTGCGAGCAGGAGCACGGTAAGAGCTCCTGCAGCGCCAATAAGTTTTATCATCTGTGGTTTCCTAGAAAGCGACACGGATACCTCCCGTAATTGTACGAGGCCGCGGATAGTGGAGATAATCGATACCGCGCGAGGCAATGTCGGCGTTGGTGTATACTTCTGGGTCGTAGCCGGTGTAGCTCGTGCCGAGCAGCAGGTTGTCGCCTGACAGATATACCCTGCTGCCCCTCGCAATGCGGGTGAAGCTCGGCATGTCGAAGGTGTACCCCACCGTAACATTCTGCAGCCGGATGAACGAGCCGTCTTCGATGAAGCGATCCGAGAAAATCGAAGGCTCGCTTGGTCCGACCCCATCGTTGAGCGCTGATGCCAGGAAATTCTTGTTGTTCTTGGCGTTCGACTTCGTGGCGTAAACGAGCGCCGTCTCGTTCAGCACTTTCATGCCGTGCTGACTGTTAATCAGCATGCTCAGGTCGAACTTCCCAATGTTACCGGAAGTGCGGAATCCCAGCGTCCATGTAGGAAGAGCATTGCCAAGGATTACGAAGTCGTTTCCACCAGGAGCATTCGTTGTTCCGGCGAGGGTCAGATTGCCGTTGGTGTCGACCGTGTAGTGATTGAACAGCTGCTGTCCAACCTTGGGATCGTCCGCGTTTCCAGCTACTCCGTCGGCGCCGGGCCCACAGTTCGAAACGCACACACCCACGAACTGCGGTCCGTAGAACGTGCCAAGTGGCTGGCCGGGGATAATTCGCTGAGACGGCGCGCCGCTTTGACCCTGCCCGCTCATAATGCCTGTGATGATGAAGGGGCGGGTGCCAAGGTCGAGAACCCTGTTTCGGTCGGCGGAAAAGACCAGACCCGCGCTCCAGTTGGTGGTTGGCCGGTTGAATACCTGGGCGTCCATCGAGAACTCGACACCTTTGTTGCGCATCCTGCCGACGTTCTCAAGTCTGTCGCCAACGACTGCCGGTAATGGCACCGGAATCCTGATCAGCAAGTCGTGGGTGTTCTTGACGTAGTACTCGAGACTTCCAGCGAATCGATTGTTCATGAAGCCGTAGTCGAGCGCAATATTCGTCTGATCGGTCGTCTCCCACCTCAGGTTGGGATTGGGATTCGAGATCGGCACAAACCCGACAACCGGCTGATCACCGAACACGTAACGCGAGCCTGCGTCGGCCGACAGCTTGATGAGCGACGCGTAGGGCGGCACGCCCGGATTGCCTAGCCGTCCCCAACCCGCGCGAAGGCGAAGCTCGGAGAATGGACCCTTCGGCACGAAGCTCTCTTGACTAAGGCGCCACGAGCCGGATATGGCGGGGAACACTGCCCACTTGTTGCCCTCTCCGAAGCGTGACGAGCCGTCCCGTCTCCAGGAAGCAGTCAGAAAGTATTTCTCCCTGAAGCCGTAGTTGAGTTTGGTAAAGAAGCCAACAAGCCGGCTGTCCTCCTTGAAAGAGAATGGTGTAATCAGCTTGGCGCCGGTGCTGAGACCATTGAATCCCAACGCATCGGTCAGGAACCCCTGAGCCTCGGCGCCGAATTCGGAGAGTGTGTAGTCGTTGTATTCGTACCCGCCAAGCGCGTCGAAGCTGTGATCGCCGCCGAGCTCGGGGTGATAAGTCAGAACGGTCTGGAGCGTCTTGGACAGGTTTGTACGATCCGCCTGGCGTGCGCGGCCACCGAATCCAGCGCCCGCCGGACTGGCCAGCGGCCAGTAAGTGCTACGATTGCCGTCGGAGCGATCAACGCCCACGACCAGCCTCGCCGTCAGCGGGGTGAAAAGATCAAAATCAACGGTCCCGTTCCCGAGTAGGCGGGTGGAGGTTCCGAAGTCCTGGATCTGATTCACCAGCCCAACGGGGTTGCGATCCGACGCCGCGCCACCCGGGCAGGTCGTCACGTCCTGTGGCGCCGCGCACGTTATTTCCCAGTACTTCGGAATTCCGGTGACCGGGTCGCTGGCGATGATCGGCACCGTCGGGTTGAACTGCACCATGTTCAGGAACGTGCCCCCTTCGAAGCCGCCATCGTTCTCGAACGGGATATAGTCGTTCTTCACCTGCGAGCCGGTCATGTTGAGGCCGAGTCGCAGTCGCCCGTCGATCGCCTGATGGGTTCCGTTGAGACGGGCCTGCGTGCGCTTGAAGCCGCTGGACTCGATGATCCCATCCTGATTCATGAAGTTGAGAGAGGCGCGATACTGTGTGCTGGTCGAGCCTCCCGCAAAAGACAGGTTGTGATTGAACGTCGCGCCGCTGCGGAGAAGTGCGTCTTGCCAGTTGGTGTTGGCTGTTCCCAACTTGGCGAGTGATGCGGCCGTCAAGACTCCCGCCGCGACCTGGTCCGTTACGTACTGTCGGTATTGATCTCCTGTCACTAGGTCGAGGCGCTTCGGAGCTGAGGCAGATCCGGCGTAAAACTCGTAATCGATGCTGGGGCCGGTGCCGCCGCTGCTGGTTCCCTTCTTCGTCTCGATCAGAATCACACCGTTGGAAGCGCGAGTTCCGTAGATCGCCGCGGATGCATCTTTTAGAATCGAGATCGACGCAATGTCGGCAGGATTGAGGAGCGTCAGCGGGCTGCGTGGGAGCGGCGGGCTGCCGCCGATTCCGATGCCGGCATTCTCGGTCTCGACGTTGCTTATCGGCACGCCGTCGATGACGTAGAGCGGCTCGTTGCTGGCGCTGATCGAGCTGCCGCCGCGAATGGTGATTTGTGCACCGGCACCGGGCTCACCGCTGTTCGATGTCATCTGAACGCCGGCAGCGCGTCCCTGAATCATCTGATTGACGTTGGCGATTACGCCGACATTGGCCTGATCGGCGTCGACCGTCGCGACGGATCCTGTGATTGCCACCCGGCGTTGTGTTCCGTAGCCGGTGGTGACGACGTCTTCCAGGGAAACTGCCTGCCGCTCGAGCGGGAAGACTACGCTGACCGTGCCGTTCGTGGGGACAGCCACGATCTGCACCGGAGCGCTAAACCCGATTCGGCGGGCTCGCACCGTTTGAGACCCGGCGGGCACTCCGCCGATGGTGAAGGTGCCATCCGCTCCGGTGATGGCCCCGCGCCGCGTCCCTTCGACTACGATCTGGACATCGGCTACGGGTTGCTGGCTCAACGCGTCGATGACGCGTCCGGTGACTGTACCTGTGGGAGCAGCTTGTGCACCTAGTCTGAAGCTACACAGAACGGCGACGACCAGGGCGAGTGAGAGACGACGAACCACTGCCATACGAAGGTCCTCCACAGGGTGGTTAGTGGAACATTGACCGTGCTCATCAGCTTTGGATCGCGGGTGAGCGGAAATCGCCGATTGAACCGGGGTAGAATCGGCGAGGGCCGATTAACCTGGCAAATCGAAAGGCGACGCCATTAAATGCTGTCTGGTTAAGGGATTGTCAAGATTGAGTATCCGCCTCAGCGAGCGACGAGCGGGACAGCATCGAGCTATCAGTCGATCTTTGCCGGTACGGCGGAGGGGGTCCTCTCCAGCCGCACACTCGCTCATGTGCCCGCAAGCGGGCACCCCGAGCCCCTAACTACGCTCCCTCGCTCTGCTCGGTCGCGGGTCTCCTTCGTCGCTCGCTTGACGCGGCTTACGAGGACCCCCTCCGCCTTCCCTGCGAGTCCAACTGGAGCCTGGCCATCATGTCCGCGCCTCTGCCGCGCAGCCTCGGCGGTTCCTCATCCCTCCCTTAACCGGGCCGCGGGAGCGCGCCGAGCGAAGCTCGGCATCCCGGTGAAAAAGTGGGGACGGAGCGCGGCACACGCGGCGCTTCGCGCCGCTGCAGTTGCGAACCTCTACAGAAGAGGCGGGGTGTCCTCGTAGGCGGCGCCTCGCGTAGCAAGAGACTCGCGAAGAATTGCGCACGGGACCGTCACGCCTAACGGCGTGAGCGAGGCTCGCAGCGTGTAAGCGAGCTAGCCGCCGTAGAGGATACCCCGCCTCGACCCGTACGGCGATGCTAATCGCAGCGCCACCTACTTGACGGTAGAATCGCCGCCTTTCAAACCGCGCTCTTCAAGCAGAGCCTCAACGCTCGGATCGCGACCCCGAAAGTTCCGATACAGAGTCGCAGCATCGACCGTTGCTCCTCTCGACAGGATCAAGTCGCGAAAGCGCAGGCCGTTCTGCCTAGTCAGTCCGCCGTGCTCGCGGAACCACGCGTACGCGTCATCATCAAGCACCTCGCTCCACGTATAGGCGTAGTAGCCGGCCGAATAGCCGCCATCCCAAATGTGCGAGAAATAGGTGCTGCGATAGCGCGGCGGAACTTCCGGCACCGCGACATTGAACCGCTTCAACGACGCACTCTCGAATGAATCGACATCAGGCGCCGCTCCGCCAGCCGGCAGTGTATGCCAGGCGAAATCCAGCAGCGAGGCTCCGAGGATCTCAGTCATCGAAAACCCTTGATTGAAAGTCCGCGACTGCTTGATCTTGTCGACTAGAGCAGCCGGCATCGGCGCGCCGGTCTGATAGTGCTTCGCGTAATTGGCAAACACCGTCGGCTCGAGCGCCCAGTGCTCGTTGAACTGCGACGGGAATTCGACAAAGTCGCGCGGGACGTTCGTACCGGAGAGCAGCGGATATTCCACGCGCGAGAACATCCCGTGCAGCGCGTGGCCAAACTCGTGGAACATCGTCGTCACGTCGTCGTACGTGAGCAATGCCGGCTGACCCGGTGCCGGTTTTGTGAAGTTCGCAACGTTGAACACGACAGGCTTCATCGCCAACAGACGCGACTGATCGACGAACTGATCCATCCACGCACCGCCGCTTTTGTTGTCACGCTTGAAGTAATCGACGTAGAACAGCGCGAGCGGTGATCCATCGGCGTCGAACACCTCAAACGTCCGCACGTCGGGATGGTAAACCGGAATGTCGAGCCGCTCCTTGAAAGTGAGGCCGTACAATTTGTTGGCGGCGTAAAAGACGCCGTTTTGCAAAACGCTGTTCAGCTCGAAGTAGGGTTTGATCTGCGATTCATCCAGATCGTACCTCTGCTTGCGCACCTGCTCCGCGTAGTACTGCCAATCCCAGGGCTGCAGCTTGAATCCGCCACCTTGCGCATCGATCAGCTTCTGCATGTCGGCGGCTTCGACGCGCGCCTTGGCGGTCGCCGGAGGGACGAGATCCGTCAGCAACTTGATGGCGTTTTCCGGAGTCTTTGCGCCCTGGGTCGCCAAAGCGTACGCGGCCCACGTTGGGTAGCCGAGAAGCCGGGCTTTTTCTGCGCGGAGCTCGGCCAGGCGACGGATTGTGTTTTTCGTATCGTTGCTGTCGCCACGAGACGTGCGGAGCGTTGACAGTTCGAAAAGCCTCTGCCGCACGGCTCGATTCTTCAGATCCGCCTGCGCGGGTTGCTGTGTGGTGTTGCGAAGCGGAAGAACCCATTTCCCCGTAAGACTCCGCTGTTTTGCAGCCTCGGCGGCTGTTTGGATCTCGGCGTCGGTGAGTCCATCGAGCTGGGAAGCATTGTCGACAACCAGCGCGCCGACTTTCGTTCCGGCGAGAAGCTTGTTCGAGAAATCGGTGGACAGCTTCGATAGCTCCTGATTGATGGAGCGCATGCGGATCTTGTCCGTCTCGGAGAGCTGCGCTCCGGCGCGAACGAAATCTCGGTTGTATCGCTCGATCAGCGCTTTTTGCTCGAGCGTCAGATTGCTCGACTCCCGACGATCGTAGATGCTCTTGACCCGCTGATACAGTTGATCGTTCAGATAAATGGCGTCGTTGTGCGCCGCGAGCTTCGGCGCCTCGATCTCCTGAATTTTCTGCAGCGTGTCGTTGGTGTTGGCGCCGACGACGGCGAAGAAAGCTTTGGATGCGCGCGTGAGCACCTCACCCGACTTCTCCATTGCGACTACGGTGTTCTCAAAAGTCGGAGGAGTTGTTTGTTTGGCGATCGCGTCGATCTCCGCTAACTGCTGACGCATTCCTTCTTCGAGCGCCGGCTGATAGTGCTCGTTGCGAATCCGGTCGAATGGGGGAGCGTGGTACGGAAGTGCGCTCTCGACGAAGAATGGGTTCGTGCTGATTGCGGCGGTCGACGCGGGCGATGGTGTCGAAGTGCCCGGCGTCGAGTACGGCGCGCAGGCGCCGGAAATCAGAAGCGCGGCCCAGACCGCGGCGGCGCGCGCAGTGGAGATTCTGGAAAGTTGTGTCATTGGGATGTTCAATGAAGGAAGGTCGCCTTTTGTCCAGCAGGCCAGAAACTACACCATGAATCGCACGATGTCGCTCGTGAGGGTCAGACACCTCTACACAGCCGACCGTTCCATCATAGATTCACATTCGTGACGACGGCGCCTCTTCGTTCCTTTACTCGATTCGTGCGCGTTGGCATCGCACTCATAAGGGCTTCGTAACCGTTGTTGGACGATCGAAGGTCGTGAGGCTATTACTCTGTGCGTTCCTGTTGGGCGCACAAGTCGCGGCGCAAGAACTCCCGAAGAAGACTGCCACGCAGTCGACGCAACCAGCGGCGGAGAGGGGACCGATCGAGGACAACAGCTTCCTGATCGAAGAGGCGTACAATCAGGAAGCCGGTGTCGTACAGCATATCAGCGCGTTCGCGCTAGAACCCAGGACGCGCGCGTGGGTTTACGCCTTCACTCAGGAATGGCCGCTCTTCACCCAGCGCCATCAACTGAGCTACACCTTGCCTTTTGTGTCCGCCGGCCGAGGCACAGGCAGCGGCATCGGCGACGTCGCGCTGAACTATCGGTACCAGCTCGCTGACGGCACTCGATCTGGAGTCGCGGTGGCGCCGCGACTAAGCCTGCTCGTCCCGAGCGGCGATGAG
>Ga0137376_10002217_pt1 | contig 11474 bp, 10 predicted proteins | sample SagtaG_23_FD_104814 | JGI IMG/M metagenome (GOLD analysis project Ga0137376, IMG submission 104814) | Vadose zone soil microbial communities from Sagehorn Ranch, Mendocino, California, USA - Sage2_L_20_16 metaG | ecosystem: Environmental > Terrestrial > Soil > Vadose zone | place: USA...
GGGGACTAGACGGCTGCGCTACGGGCTCTGCTGGTAGATATTCGACTAGCTTTGCGGAGTTCACTTTCGATCCATTTGTAAGTAATTTTGAGACCTTCTTCGAGAGGAATAGAGGGTTTCCAACCTAGTACGTTCTTGATCCGCGTATTGTCGCTGTTGCGGCCGCGTACCCCCTGAGGTTTGCTCAAATCGTGCCGCTTGACCAGTCGCTTGGCTGCGATGCCGGCAACGATATCCACCAACTGATTAATCGTGACAAGCCGGTCGGTACCGAGATTCAGAGGCTGGTCGTAACCGGACTCCATGAGCCGCAGCAGGCCTTCCACGCAGTCATCGATGTACATGAATGAACGAGTCTGCTCCCCATCGCCCCAAACCTCGATGGTGTCTCCGTCGGCTGCAAGCGCGACCTTGCGGGAGATGGCCCCAGGGGCTTTTTCCTTGCCACCTTCGAAAACTCCCAGCGGGCCGTAAACATTGTGAAAGCGTACTATGCGGGTCTCAAAGCGGTAGTCCCGCTGGTAATAACGGCAGAGCTCCTCTGCAAACAGTTTTTCCCAACCGTATCCAGGCTCGGGTTCCGCCGGATAGGCGTCTTCTTCGCGCAGTGGAGTTACGTCCGCGCACGTTTGCTTGCTCTGACCATACACGCACGCGGAAGACGAGAACAGAAACCTGGCGACGCCGTTCAAGCGGCTGGCTTCCACCATGTGCGCATTGATCAGGATGTTGTTGCGGGCAATGTCGGCGTGAAAAGCAGTGATGTAACCAATGCCGCCCATATCGGCGGCAAGGTTATAGACTTGATCAATGCCACCACGCGTGGTTTGCAGACAGCTGTCGTATTTTCGCAGGTCCAGGGTATCAAATTCATCCGCTTGAGAAGATTCGTACTCAGGCAGCTTAATATCCACCCCACGGACCCAATAGCCTTCTGCTTTTAGTCTTTTGACTAGATGGTGACCGATAAAACCCCCGGCACCAGTGACAAGCACATGATATTTAGCTGACATACGAGATATCCTCCTTGGAATTATCAGTGAGTGAAAATAGGATGAATGGCTTATGAATACTTAATAGCGCGACAAGCTGACGCAGCAATGGAATAACTAATGGGAGCCAATGAGCTACCGCGACTTTCGATATGCTTTTAGCATCGAGACTCCCGTTAGCGCTCTCAAGCCTGGAATCCTCTCACATCGATTGAGCATATGTTTTAGGAACGCAAACTTGCTTTCCCATGAATTTGCCTGTGCCGCAGCCCGTTCGAATTGTGGCGACGCATAGCTGGTTCCCAAAAGCTCCATACGTTGGGGATGAACAGCCGATCCATCTCGGCTGACGAGAACACTCGTGCAAGGGACCACTTCCTGTGCAGCGGACGAATGTAAGGTAGGAAGGGAATTTTTCTGGCGTACACCTTGTCCCCGATCTGTGCACCGTGATTCTCAAAGGGGAACCACACTTGGGGCACGGAAACCACGATTACTCCTCCTTGCCTGCAGACCCTAACCCTCTCGCGAACGCTTGCGTCAAGGTCTAGGACGTGTTCAAGAACCTCAAAGGCAGTTATGAATGGAAAGAATTCACTTGGAAACTCAATCCTCGCCGCCGACATCAACAATATCTGGAAGTTGGGTTTGCCTTTGACATGTGCGCGGAAGTCCTCCAACCGCTGTTCTTCCATATCTATGCCGACAACCTCATCAAAGCTGGGAGCGACAAGCTCAGTAATGAAACCGTTCCCACACCCTACGTCCAAGTATCGCCGACATTGCGAATTGCGGGAAATCGAGTCGAGCCAGCCGAGCGCAAAGTTCGCAAGTTTTTGGGCGGTTCGCGTTGCATGGCGCGGTGCAGTGCCGCCAAGCACTGGGGTGTTCTGAATCTCCATTTATCGAGGCAGTCTCCTCTCGGGTGCTTTGGGGGCACTTTATTGGCCCAGGCTATGTCCAGCAGCTAACCGATTTACCCTGTGAATGGTCTGATGGTAGATTGCTAAGAGGAGGTTATAATTACGCTCAGCGCTGTACTTTAACTCGTATTCCGCTCTAGCATTGCGTCCCATGGCGCGCATTTCCTCGGGATGCGCCCATGCCCACTCAACTTTCTTAGCCAAATCGTCCGCATCGCCGGGTGTAAAGTGCAAACCAGTGTATCCGTCGTGCACGATCTCCTGCATGGCCCCAAGGCGTGACGCGAGGACGGGTGTTCCACAGGCGTAAGCCTCGGCTATGGTCATGGGGAAATTCTCATAGCAGTTACTGGGGAGGATGAAAATCCTTGCGCCTTGCAAGGCCGTCAGCGACTCTTGACGGGACAAACGTCCGTCAAGACGGACATGCGACAACGCTGAGCGACTTATGTCCGACCGGATCTCGTTCAGCAGTGGCCCCTCACCAATTACACGCAATGGGCAGTTACGATTTACGTGGGCCCACGCCTGAACCAATGTCCGTAATCCCTTCTCTTCTGACAGTCGCCCGAGAAAAACGGCATATTCCCTTGACCCCGGACCAACTCCCGGGTCTGGAAGGACGAAATTGGGCTTCACAACGATCTTCTCAGGAGGCAAACCAGCTTCGATGAACTTTGCCCGCGAGAACTCGGAGAGCGCAATGTAGCAGTTGACCAAATTCTTCCACGTACCATACCAATGATGAAAAGAGAGCATAGCTGCCACCGCTGAGCTCGCACTCCGCGATTGGCGGTAACAGGCGTGCCGCACGGCTTGCCAGCGGCTTTTATCGAGGCAGTCCTCACACACTTTGCCGTCGCGAAAAAATGCGGCAGCTGGGCAAAAGAGCCGGTAATTGTGGAGTGTCTGAACGACTGGCACACTGTGGTTTCTTGCGGCATAGTAAACAGAGGGCGAGATGAGCGGGAAGGTATTGTGAAAATGGACCACATCCGGCCGAAATTCTGCAAGGACGGCAGAAAGCTTCTTGTACGAGGAACGGCTCCACAGCGTCTCGATACCTAGTCGCGTGCTGCTGAATTCTGCAATTCTGTGATTGTCATCGAGATATTCACGTACTTCATGACCGGACTGACGCAAGAGTCGTGCTTCGTTGTCAAAGACGGCATCCTCCCCGCCTGCGTGTTGATAGGAATTGTGTGCCACCAGCACCTTCATGATGATAGTCTCGACAAACTCGATCAGGACGAATCAGGACTGGCCGGCAGATCTTCTGCACAGAAAGACTGCGTGCGTAGTCAAGAGCCGTGAATAGATGGAACCCGGCAACGCGTTTCTAAGAGTCTGCTTGGCAAGGGACCTGGGGCCGTGTCCATTTCTTCGGCCAGAGTCAACATCCTCGCTGAGCAGATCCAAATGGCGGTTCAGGATCTTCAGGCCAGCGTTGTGTTGGAGAAACGTAGCGATCGAGGAGGGACTCCAGAACTGCACGTGGCCGGCGCCAGCGATAGAAGGATAAGGGCGACAGAGCATCTTCCTCCTAACGAAATTGCTGAGCACCCTCTCCGTAGGCACCTCTACCACCACGAACCGGGCAATGCGAGAAGCTTCGTGAAGTGCAGAAACCGGATCGTCCAAGTGCTCGATCACATGGCTCAAAATTGCAACACTGAATGTGCCGTCTCGAAAAGGTAAAGCATCCGCACCTCCTACGACTGCACGAAAAGCGAAGGTGGGGCAAGAGTCACGGGTGAACCTAACGGCCGAAGACGACAAATCAATACAGAAATACTCCCTAGCGAAGCTCATCGCATGAAGCATGCGAAGAACCGCCCCGGTTCCGCAGCCAATCTCTAGGATGGAAACAACTTCTATCTCGCGACAAACGTGCGCGATGTTCTGCGCTTTCCTGCGAGCTCCTAACTCGCGCCAAGCCAAGAACTCCGAGTCCTGGAGAGCGCCGCGATAAGTCGTTTCATAGTCCTGCCACATAACTACTCCCCAGTCTCGCATGCAAAGTACACTTGCGAAGCCGCGGTCCCAGTACCAACTCGATAAACGATGCGTGTTGAAGGAACTGCCTTAGAACAGATTCTCTCAATCCAGCCGCCAGCATCGAATTCCTGCACGAAGGGCAATACCTTCGCGTCCCGAAATGCGGCTTCACGGAGAAGTTTCTTTGTCTCGGATCGACGATAGCTTTTGTTGCTGTGAAAATTTTCTGGCAAGATACCGAGACGGCGCAGCGGATTGTGCCACCAGTTGTGAAAGTCAACGACTGCTCTTCCAGTAGACTTCAAACAACCCCCTATCGATTTCAGCAGCATGGAATCATGCCCTTCACCGCGGATGAGCGTGTCCAGGCAAAGAAGCCGATCAAGGGACTGTCGGAAAGGTGGTCGAAAATAATCGATGCGCAAGAAAAAAATGTTCTGCAGATTCTGTTCGCGGGCCTTGCGGGACGCGTAACTTAGATTCTGAACTGACAAGTCGCAGTGTAGAACGAATCTGAAATATGGCACGTAAGCGAACGTGTAGTATCCCGCGCCAGCGGCGATGTCGCACAGCACTGACGCGCCTGGCTCGGCGCCTTCCGTAACCAGCGGGTTCACTGCAGTCACCTGCCGTCGACGCTTGCGGATCCAGGCTGCCGTGGCCGTCTCTTCGGCACCCCAAGCGAAACAGGTGGTGTCGTTCTGAAATTGCTGTTCAAACAACGTCAGATACGAGCTGCGGTATTCGCCGCTAGTGGACTCCGGTAGTCGGACAGGGCGACTAGGAAGAATCTCGGCAAGGTCCTCTCCGTGCAGCGGAAAGCTTCGACCGCATCCACCGCAAAGGAGTTGCTCCTTGGCAAGCCGGAGAGGTTGTCCGTCATCAGGACACGAGAGCAGGTTTAGGATTGTTCGCAGTCTTTCCGACATCACTGCAAAGCTCCGTATTGGTCAATAAAGAAGCACATTTACTGTATTTCGAAATGGCCGCCAGCGTTTCGTCCAAAACCCGCCACTGTCCGTTCTCTTCGATTTCCCAAGAGTGGCCCCAAAGATGAAAAACACCGCCGATGTAGGCCGCCCGTTCTAGCAACTCGCCAGCGAGTGCTGACCAACCTGTTGTACTACCGCCCTGTAGCAAATTCCACACGGCCCCGACGCTGAATCGCTTTGCGGCGTTGCGTAGATAAGACACGGCTGTATGGGGATAGGCTTGTATCGTGGTTGGAATCACGGCGATTTCATCGATTGCGCAAGGACGTTCTAATGACAAAAGCTTCACTGTCCGCGCACCCACAAACCCCGCCTCCCGCAGCATCCGGAAGTGGATCTTGCTATAGCTGCCTCCAGGAAAGCAGAAGATAGAACAAGGCTTGCCTAGAATGTCTTCCAGTTGTTTCTTCGAGTCTGTAACTTGCTCCTGGGCTTCACTATCCGCCAGTGCTGTCAGTCGGACGTGGTTCACCGTATGCGCGCCAATCTCGAACTCCTGCGACAGCCCCCGGATTTCCGCGGTTGAAAGCGTCGGCCGCGAATTACTCAGCGGCACATAGAAGGTTCCGGGCAGACCATAGCGAGTGAGAAGCTCCGCGACTCGCAGATCCATTGGATGTCCGTCGTCCCAGCTGGTTGTAATGGTCAGGCCCTTGCCAAAGTTTACCATCAGCCTCATCCATTCCTATTCTCTCTGGAGGATACGCGCAGCGGACGGCAAAGCCGAGGATCCCAGACACTGATGGATTCCCTCTCTGAAGTTCGCGACCATATTCTCGATCGTGTACTTTGCTCCGGACTCGCGAGCTCCGGCCTTCAGGCGATCCAAGACATCGCGATTCAGCAAAAGGGATGTTGCCATGTCGGCGAATGCCGGAACAGTTGGTTCGGAAATCAATCCATTGATTCCCTCTGCCAGATACTCCATCTCTGGGCCATGTATGTTCAGGCGGGTGCTCAGCAACGGCAAGCCGGCGGCGAAGGCATCCAGGATCACCAGTCCCACCGCACCTGGCATCAAAAAGGCATCTGAGATTGCGAGAAGCTCTGACTTTGCCTTGCCGAAACGCGGTCCCATCATATGCATCCAAGAATTGCCTTGGACAAACGCACACACGGATGACTCTTCCGGACCGCCTCCAAGCACGATCAGATGAAAGTCAGGGATTCGCGCTCGGATCAATTTGCTGGCTTCGATAAGAAAAGGAATGCTCTTAGCTTTGTGCAACGCGCCGCAAAAAATCCCAACTGGCGCTGACAGGGGTATACCAAGGCGCCGGCGCAAAGCAGCTCTCTCTTCCATCTGAATGCCTTCAATGTGCTCACGGATTTGCCTTGTATCGATGGCGTTTTCCACTACTGTGATTTTGAGAGGGGGCACTCTGTTTTCGACCAGATAAGAAGAGGTGCCCTTTGTGTATGCAAACCACCATGACACCCAATTGAGCGTTTTGCGTCGATACCATTCGGATAGTCGTAACTGACTGTCCTCACAGTTCTTTCCCAATCCCCAGAAGGCTACCCGCCTTATCCCCATGTGGGACAAAGGCAAAAGAATATAGTTCAAGAGGAACTTGTTTCCTTGGTCGACTACCACCAAGTCAGCTGTTATTGCTGCTCTGAACAATGATTGAAACAGCAGCTTCTCGTGCAGAAGCCAGTAACCTTTGACCTTCATGCCGTAGTTCAGGGGAAGGTCGCAGGTGTCCTTTTTGGTAGCCTCAACGCTCGAGGGATTGCTGTACCCGACCTTCAGCTCGATATGATCCGCTCCCAGCATGGAATAGAGCTGTTCGTAGAACGGCAACCGATACTGTTTAATCTGCGCTTCAATCAGCAATACTTTTCGCATTGTTTTGGACTATCTTGGTCCGAATAAGACTGAAAACCTCGAAACGGGGACAAATATGAGTCACTGCAAAACCATTTTCGGCCAGTAGGGAAAGTGCCGCCCGCGTCTTTTCAACTCCAGCTACGGAAACCCGGTGGTGAAACTCGACACACAGCTGGTTAACGGGAATATTCTCTTGGATGAGGTCTTTCAGGACGGAGTATTCGCCTCCCTCGATGTCCATCTTCAGAACGTCAATGTGATTGTGTCGCAAACAAGTCATTGCAGTCGTGAGCCTGATGACCGGCATCGAGATCGATCGATCGCTGTATCGCGGCGAACGAACCGTCGAATGCGAGACAAAATCGGCCCGCGACGGTAGAAAGAAATCGAGACTACCATCCAGGTCTGCGATGCCCAAAGGGTAAAATCGGAACTGAGGAGGCAACGGTTGGGTTGCCAACCAGCTCTGGACTCTTGGCGTCGGGTCGAAAGCATGCACGGTACATCCATATTGCCCGATTAGGGATAGGTCGAAGGAGATGTCTAGACCGATTCCAGCGGAATAAACAATCGGCTCCTGCGGGAGGATGGACGTATCCACGAAATATCCGCCATACTCGGATCCACAGCGCGTCAGTTTACGGGCCAAGCGGATGCGCGGAGGCCTGAAGCCCCATTCGCGATAAGATTGAAGATACTTTCGAAGCAGCGGATGGCTATTCACGTATTACAATAATAGGGGGTTTTGCGGCGCAAACGAGCACGAACATTAAAACCCGCGTGACAGCATGTATACAAGCGCGGATAGGAACCGCGTTGGCACTTACTCATAAAGACAGCCTCGAGGCGGCAGAAGCAAGTATCAGCTATACGAAACGATGCCGGAACCCGTAGAGAGAGGTCGTGTACGTCCGCTAGATTTACCCACCAATTCGGGTACAGTAGGTGCCTTCTTCGCCAATCGGTAGTACAACGCAGTGTACAGAATCCATGGCAGAGTGTTGGCGCGTAGGATGCTCCCCTCGGTGAGATTAGCGGTAAAGAAGAAAATCAGGAACAAGACGGGCCAGATGTATGTTAATTGTCGCAGAACGATGGCTCTTGAGACGGCACGTCCGAGGCCGATTATGTATCCAACTACGAAGAGTCCAGTTCCAAGCAGTCCGATGTCCAGACAGACGTCGAGAAATCCATTGTGAGAGTAAAAGAGCTCTATTCCCATGGCGTCCCAGATGAGACCTGAGGGTCCCTCGTAGCCCCTCCAGAAAGCGCCGTAGCCGTAACCTAGAATGGGCTTTTCTGCGATCATAACCCCAACCTGGGACCACATTTGGGATCTCCCGGTCAATCCTTCATCACGGCCTAGCAAGTCGACCAAATTCGAATACTGGGAGGCAGTCCAGATGATGACACCGCCGAGTATAACTATGGAGAAAACTCGCTTGGTGATGCCGAAGCGGGGCCACGCCTTAAGCAATGGCCAGCCAAACAATAGTGCGAGGACTTGCACGAAAAGACAGACCAGGCCTGTAGCAGAACGTGATAGGAAAACTAGAACCAAGCACAACAGAGCGGTGGGAATGTGACCTATTCGTCGTGTGGCAAGAAAGAGGAGCATCGATAGCCCGAAACTGAGCGCCATATTTAGCCCGAGCTGGTTTTTATGATCAAAAATTCCTTGCCAGTCGCCCTGCAATTCTCCAGTCATAATCCCAATCGCAGGCATAAATATGCAAGCCACTAGACTTAGTATGGCGGCACACGTGAGTACGGACACGATGAGTCTTGCTTGCCCGAGTACGGTCAACCGTTCGCCCAAGTAAAGACCGCTCAAGGTCGTGCCGCTCAGAGCACAAAGCCTAAGAAAGGTTAGTAGTCTGTCCTCCGACCACATAAGAGACAGTGCAACAAACACGAGAAGGCCTAACAGAGGCCAACAGCGCAACAGCGCTTCACGGGAGAGATTCACCTTGGAGACCAGGGCTAAACCAGCAAGGAGATACGACGAGAGCCAGATACTATTCGTCAGCCAGTTTCCAGTTCGGGCCACGTTGAGATTTGCCGGCCCTTGAAAAAATCCCAGGAATGCGGTGCTGGCGAGCATCAACACAGGTGCCACGACGCAGAATTCGAATCCACTGAGGTCGTCATCGAGACCCATTGAATCGTGCGTCACTGGAAGTTTCATTTGCGGGGCGCCCACTTTAGATAGCAGCAAATCACCCCAACCGACAGAGTGAACGATGCAGCCACGACACTGAGTGCCGCCCCAGGCAATCCCCACTTCGGCATCAGTGCCAGGGCCAAGGTAAGTGCCACAATCGCTGACGGGGTGTAGGCCAGCAGTTCGTATTTCGCCTTGCGCAGCGCACGCAAGGCGTACGCCAAACCGGAGGCCATCCCGGTAAACACTGGCCCCAAGCAGAGGACTGGCATGAGCCAGGCTGAAGCGGCGTATTTGCCGCCAAACAGAATTCGTTCCAGGGGGGCGGAAAAGAGATAAAGCACGGCTACGAACGCCACGCCGAATGCGGTGAGCGCGGTGGTAGTAAGCAGGACCTTGCGATGCAGACGGGCCAGGTCGCCGCGACCGAGTTCGTACGAGATGCTGGGCAGCAGCAGCAGGGCAGTAGCAGCGATCAGCTGCGACATCACGAGCGAGGGAAGTTGCATCGCCCGCAGGGCGCCGGCCGCGAGCAGAGTGAGCAGCCCGGCTGAAAGCACAGTCTGGGCCTGCACGAGCGTCCAGGAAAGAGCGCTAGTCAAAACCAGCCAGCGTCCGTACTCCCAGTTCTCTGCTAGGATGCGCCGCAGCGGCGGTAAGGAGCGCGATTGCAGACCATCGGGCAAAACTCTGAGGCTCAGTAGAATCAAAGCACAAGGCAGCACGCCGGCGACTGCCATTAGCAGCAATGCGTTGCCCGGAGTGCAGCGCCCCGCATGCTCCAGCGCGAAAGCGCCCAGCACCAGGGTGACGCCATACATGGCGCTGGCGCGTACTGCAGCCATCGGGTTCTGAACCACGTAGCACATGCGGCGGACCAGATAAAACAGGAGGATCAAAGGAAAACCGATTGCCGAGGAGGCCACTGCGGGAGTCAGCACACTCCGTGCCGGGCCGAGCATCAAGATGCCGCCAACGGCCAACGCGAGCAGGGACAGAGGCCCGACGAGCAAGAAGTGTGTTCGGAGTTGCGCGCCGAAATAGCCTGTCAGCCGATCCGGATAGCAGGAGGGACCGATGACCGTCATGGGTTCGATCAAGAGCACGTTGTGGAATCCCGTGAGAAACAGCATGCCCGCGAAGCAAACCGCGAACGCCCCATAGGCTTCCTTGCTGAGCCAGCGCGCGAGGAAGACATTGAGCAAGAAACTGCTGCCTGAGAACAACCCCTGATCCAGGAACGAAAGGCTGGACTGCCGCCCCCAGAACCACAGGCGATCCTGGGGGATTCCCAGGGCGAAAACTTTGAGCCTCGCCCGGGCTCCGGAGCCGCTTGCTCCGAAAGGCCCACTGGAAGCGAGATTCATGATGAGCGGTACGGCCGAGTGACGCGATGCCAGGCACCGGACGCCCGGCGGACCGAGGAGCACTGCGCGAGCGCGCGCGTTTGGCTGGACATCACGCCGAAAATTTCCGCCATTAGCCGCTTACCCGGATCTTCGGGATCGACTCTCCGCCAATGTGCGGCGCCGACGATCCAAGCCGAGGCTGCGACCAGGGACAACAGGCTCAGGCCGACCGCCACCAGAGCCCGGGGCGGCCAGGACTTCTTCTCGGGCAGACTGGCGGGGTCGATGGCGTTAACAGTTGGGATTTCCTTCGCCTCCTGGATTCGCGCCAGTTCGTACTGCTGGTTGAGCAGTTCGTACACGGTGTCCTGGATCTTCATGCGCCGGTAGAGATCGGTCCATTGCACGCCCAGCAGTGGTAGTTTTCGAATTGACGGGTACAACTCGTTGGCTTGGGTCGCGTCCGCAGTGAGAGATGCGTCGGTTCCGCCGATTTTTTCTAGCTGTCGCTTTAGTTCGTCTACTCGTGCCTGGGCTGAACGAACCCGGACGTTATTTGCAGTGTAAATCTGAGCCAAACCTTCTAGGTCTGACTGTACCGCAATCAGCTGACCCTGTAGCTGAGCGGCGGACTCGACCATCGCCTTGGTCTGTTCCTTGATATCTAGCGCGGTATTCTTACTGGCAAACGTGCTGAATTGCTGCTCAGCGTTCTCTAAATCAGTCTTGACTGCCGAGAGGCGCTGCTCGATAAACAAACGTTCCCGGCGTGCAGATGAAGTGCTGACCTGCGACACCAGATTGTTTAATTCTTCGACATATGCCTGCGCCATGTCGTGCGCAAGTTGCGGTTTGCGGTCGCTGACAATGATGGTGATGATTCCGCTTTTGCGATCCTCTATCACATCGGTCCGGTGATCGAGAATCTTGCGCGCGTCCTGCTTGTACCGCACCGAGTAAACACTTTGCAAATCAAACTTATCAACAATGTGATCCGCCACCGTGCGGCTGTGGAGGAGGCCGACGAACAGCGCGCTGGTGGACTTCGCGCCCAGCAGACTGGAGGCGATGCCGGCCAATTCAGGAGATGTTTTGCTCGCGAGGGCAGCCATCATCATGCCGTTGCTGCCGAGCGAATCCGGAGGCATTATGCTGACGGTAGACTCATACCGCTTGGGAAGGAGGAAAGCGATCGCCGTTCCGACGACGAGTGCACAGAGGA
>Ga0137376_10002221_pt1 | contig 11466 bp, 11 predicted proteins | sample SagtaG_23_FD_104814 | JGI IMG/M metagenome (GOLD analysis project Ga0137376, IMG submission 104814) | Vadose zone soil microbial communities from Sagehorn Ranch, Mendocino, California, USA - Sage2_L_20_16 metaG | ecosystem: Environmental > Terrestrial > Soil > Vadose zone | place: USA...
ACCCCGCACGCGGACGTAGCCAGGAACGAACGCTCCGGACGCCGACCTGCGCTTCCACGGAGGTAGACGTCGACCTGATTCGATTCCACGAGATCGTTGGCGACCGCCACATTCGGCTCGTTCTCGTGCGCCTCGGCGCTGATGCGCACGCGAGCCACGTCGTCGAGCGAACGGATGACCTGCTCAGCCCAGAGAAGTCCGAGCGCGAGCTCGAGATCATTGCCCGGCGTCCGCATAACGATGGATAGCGGCTTGCCGTCGAGCGACAGCTGAAGCGGCTCCTCGGCGGCGACCTGATCGCGGTCGTCGCGCCAGTCGCCGGCGCGCCAGCGCGCTATCTGGACCGGAGGAGCCTGCGGACGAGGCATCGCACGATGCTAGGCGCTCGCTAGCATCGGCTTGCCATGAAGATCGGGGCCGAGCTCCGGCTCGGCGGGGATGTCGGTGAGCTGTTCGCCGATGCTCGCGCGCTCGAGGCGGCGGGTGCGGACTCGCTGTGGGTGATCGCGCGCGACGATCAGGATCCCTGGATCCTCGCTGCGGCGCTCGCCGCCACGACCTGGCGTGCTCGTCTCGTCGTCGTCGGCGCGGTGGAGCGCGCAGCCGTCCGCGTCACGCTCGACCGCCTCTCGCGCGGTCGTCTTGTTACCGGTGAGCGGAGCGCCGATGCCGTTCTGGTTCCCGACGCCGAAGGTGCCAAAGAGCGCTGGGCGATCTGCGACATTCCCGCAAGCCGCGCCGACTGGAAGACGCTACGCGCGGAGCGCGAAGCGCAGGGGTTCGCCGGAATCGTGCTGCCGAACGACCCACGGCTCCTCGACCTGGTGCGCAATCCCGACGTCGAGGACGATCGCGCGGATATCAGGCTCGCGTTCGGCTAGCCGCCGGAGACGGCCGATACGACGCGCTACCGAACCAGCCGCCTCCAAAGGGGCGCAGATAACGCCAGGACCCCCACGGCACCCGTGGAGAGGATCGCCGCGACGAAGATGGGACCCGTTCCGTCGATAACGCGAGCCGATGGCTCTGACAGGACCGCTCGAGCGGGAGCGGCCGGATCGTAATAGACAATCACGCTGTCGCCGACCCGCACGACGTCGAAATCGGGATTGGGCGGTCCGATGAAAGAGTCGGCCACTTCAAACGTCAGTCCGTTCACCTCGTACGTAGCGCGAACGATCGCGTGGTTGTTCGGTTCTCTCGCAGTGACCGCGCCCCGTGCCGTCCGAGCATTTCTCGCGAAACTCGCGACCGTGTTCTGGTTCACCACGAGAAAGCCGACAACAACAACCGGAAGTAACCAGAGCAGGACCCATGGAAGAAATCGAGCGGCTCGCAGAGTCACGACGCGATGTATTCGGAAGTTCCGCCGTGGCCACGACTCCAGCGAACTCGCCAGCCTTCCATCAATGCCGCTTGCCGTTCCGCGTTCCCGAAGCTGGGCGCTTGACCGACTCGCCCCAGGCCGAGCTTCGCGAGAAGCCCGGCGCGCCCGTCCGCCAGAGCCAGGTATGCCGGGCTGTATAGGAACCCGACAATCTTCGCGCCTCGCGTGGTCGTCACGAAGAACCGGTCCACGTCGCGCCATCGAACGAGCCCTCTTGACCACGGGAGCCCGGTCGCGCGAAAACCGCGCGGGTTGAACACAAGCCGCTGACGCGTCACGTTGATGAGTAAGAGTCCGAGAAGCAGAAGAATGACCGCCCCAAGGTAACTGTCGGGGTACGTGAACCACGCACCGACAATCGACAGGAGTCCGAAGCCGGCGAGGCCGATTCTTGTCACCGCGGACCGCGTGAGCTCCAAACGGTTGAGCGGATCGTCGGCGATCAGCTCTGAGACTTCCGGTGGCGTTGGCCCGCGTTCGACCTCGGCGCGGCGGACAGTGTCCGCTTCGGCGCCGCGGATAGCCTCGGCTAGGCCCGTCCGAACGCCGACCAAGACGGCTACGCCGATCCCGGCGACGAGCCCCCCGATATGTGCCGCGTTCGAGACACCCGAGGTGAGGAAGCCGTTCAGGAGCGTCGCGACGATCGGACCGGCCGCGTAGCCGCCTTGCTCGCGCTGGCTCCAGAACCGCATCGCGAACACGACGATCGCGCCGAAGAGACCCATGATCGCCCCCGACGCTCCGCCCGTGAACTCGCGCGTACCGACCGTTGTGAGGTACGCCAGCACATTCCCGCCAAGCAGAGCTGCGAGGTAAATAAGGGCGAACCGGCGTCGTCCGAAGCGCGACTCGACAAAAACGCCGGCGTAGATGAGCCCGATGAGATTCAGGCCGAGGTGCAGGACGTTGAAGTGAATGAAGCCGGCGGTGACGAAGCGCCACCACTCCCCGTGCTCGATAGACGGTGGATACACCGAAGCACGAAGCGCGAGTGTCGGAGTGATCAGCCCACCGCCCACCGTGAGGGTCTGCCACGACATCTGATACGACTCGACCGCGAAGACCGCGACGAGAACCGCGGCGACCAGGAACGTCACTGGGTAGCGCGCGACAACCTTGATCAGCCTCTTCACTCGTGAGCGTCCGTCTGCCCAGGCACCCGGCTGAGGCTAGGTTTCCCCCGGAGGTCGCGGGTCGCAATGCGGGCGCTATGCCGCCCGGCGCAGCGCCCGTTGCACGTGCCAGGAGTCCGCGTCGGGAGCGATGAAGAGCGTGAGCATGATCCCGTAGTACGGCAGGTGGCCGATGAACTCGGGGAGTCCAAAGACGATCAGGGTCACCGTAAACAACGCGAAGCCGACCGCCATCACGGGACGAGTGATCTGACCCGACAGGATGACGACACCGATCACGAGCTCCGTCGCACCGGCGAGCCAGATGAAGACGGGGTCGCTCACGCCGAGCGGCCGCAGCACATTGAGGAAGGGGCTCTGATCGAGGAGCGCCTGCGCGAGCGCCGGGTTGAGCAGTTTCTCGGTCAACGCCCCGTACGCGATGCCGAAACCCATCGCGATCCGCAGCAAATTGATGGCGACGGCCGGCGCGTTGCGATGGTCGAGTGCGCGCTCGGCCCTGCGGCGCGCGTCCAGAGAAACCGGGCCGGGCCCTGCGATGAAGAGGAACACAGCGATCCCGAGAATGTGGACTTGCTCGAGGATGCTCTCGATGCTGAACGGCACCATCGCCACTATTCCAAGAAGCGCGAGGACGATCGCCGCGTACCGCGTGAACAGCCCAGCCAATAGGAAGAGCCCACAGGCGGTCTCGACCATACGGAGCCCGACGCCGACGGAGTCGTCGTGGAGCACGAGAGAGGGGACGAAGAGCCAGTTCGCGGCAGCAGCTGCGAGCAACGCCAGGCCGAGCGCGATACGGAGGGCGAGCGGCCCCGTCTTCGCGTAGCGCTCAAGCGAGCGGATCGCCTTCGGCTCGGGCACGCGATGTTGGATGAGGTACGCCACGCCAGTCGCCCCGATCGCCAGGAGGAACGCACCAATCACCGGCAGGCTCAGGAGAAGGCCGTACTGGGTCGGGTGTAGCCGCGGGTCGGTGAACCACTTGACGTGCGCAAGCACTCCGAGCACGAGCGTCGTCAGCGGTACGTCTCCGGCGCATGACGCCAGCCCGCCCAACCGGCCGCGTCGTGGCTCGTGAAGACGCGGTCGAGATCGTCGTCGACGAGAGAGCGGATGAGCGCGAGCGACTCCTTCGCGGCCGCGTCGTCCTGAGCGCGGATCACGCGTCGCTCCAGGTTCTCGCGCGTGAACGCGGCATCGCCGCAAAGCACAACTCGCCCGGTTTCCTGAAGATCAACGATCAGCGACTGATGCCCCGGTGCGTGCCCTGGGGTCGGCACCACCTCGAGCCCGGGTGCGACGCGGGACCGCCCGTTCACCGGCAGGTAGCTGAGCTCGGGGATATCCCAATACACGCCCGGGAAGTTCGGCTTGCCTTTCGCGTACGCGAGATGCTCACCCTGGACGACGAAGCGCGCCTTTGGGAACGCGCCATTGTTGCCGGCATGGTCGAAATGGAGATGGCTGTTCACGACTATGGCCACATCGTCGGGACGGACCCCGACGCTCGCGAGACGCGCGACGATCGAGTCATCGCGGACCATGACCGGTTTCACGGAGCTCTGCGGGCCGTACGTCGCATCGGGGCGGTCGACATGGACGGGATGAAGACCGGTATCGAAGAGGACGATGCCGTCGCTCGTCCGAAGGAGTGCCGACCACACCGGAATACGAATGATCTCGGGCCCGCCCTCCGGAAAGAATGTCGAGCGCGGCAGATCGATGAGACCGGTCCGTAAGAGCGTCAGCTCGATCACCCGCGCAGGAGCTCCTCCACTGCGGCGTACGGATCGAGCGAGCGGTCCGCGACACGAGCGACCGCGGCGTCGAGGCGCGATTCACCAACGCGGCCCGCGAGCTCGCGCAGCAGCGCCTCCTGCAGAAGCGCTTCGACCTCGCTTCGCGCGGCAGCGCGGCGGCGGTCGAGATTTTCCCCGGACTCGCGCGACCAGGCGCGATGTCTATCGATCGCCTCGACGAGCTGCGGCACACCGTCCCCGGACTGGGCCGACGTCCGCAGGATCGGCGTCTTCCACGGACGATCCTTGGCGAGCGAGAGCATCTGCGCGAGGTCGCGCGCGGCCTCGTCGGCGCCGGGGCGATCTGCCTTGTTCACAACGAGCACGTCGGCGATCTCAAGGACGCCCGCCTTGATCGCCTGTATGTCATCGCCGAGACCCGGGACGGTCACCAGACAGACGGTGTCCACGACACGGATGACGTCGACCTCCTCCTGGCCAACGCCTACGGTCTCAACGAGGACCACGTCCGTCCCGAGGGCGTCGAGGACGTTCACGACACGCGCGGTCGCGCGAGCCAGACCGCCGGCGTGCCCGCGACTCGCCATCGAGCGAATGAAGACACCGTGGTCGAGGAATCGCTCGCGCATGCGGATGCGGTCGCCGAGGATCGCACCGCCGGTGAACGGACTGGAGGGATCCACCGCGACGATGGCGACGCGTGGCGCACGTTCGCGATACATCCCGGCGAGACGGTTGACCAGAGTGGATTTGCCACCGCCGGGTGGGCCGGTGATTCCGACGATTTGGGCGCGTCCGGTCTGCGGATAGAGCGCGCGCATCGCCTCGGCCGCGCCGGGCGCGTCGTTCTCGACGACCGACAAAAGCCGCGCGATCGACCGTTTGTCACCGCCGCGCGCGCGAGCGAGGAGATCGCCGGTCGCCGTCGCGGCCATCAGTCGACGTGAAGGAGCTCGCGAGCGATGACGATCCGCTGGATCTCGCTGGTGCCTTCGCCGATCTCCATGAGACGAACGTCGCGCAGGTGGCGCTCGATCGGAAAGTCCTGGAGGTATCCATATCCGCCGAGTACTTGAAGCGACGAGTCGGCGGCACGCGTCGAGGCCTCCGACGCGTAGAGCTTGGCCTTCGACGCCGCGTCGGTGAACCGCAGGCCCGCATCGGCGAGGGTCGCGGCCCGGTGAACGAGAAGACGAGCCGCGTCGAGCTCGGTGCGGGCGCGCGCGAGGCGCCATTGGATCATCTCGAACTCGGCGATCGGTCTGCCGAACTGCCGGCGCTCCTTCGCATACCCGATTGCGATGTCGAGCGACGCCCGGCCGAGGCCGATGGCGAGCGCACCGATGCCGATGCGCCCCTTGTCGAGCACGCGCTTCACGTCATTGAAGGCGTCCCCATCGCGGCCGATACGGTAAGCCGCCGGGACGCGGCAATCCTCGAGCACGAGCTGCGCGGTGTCCGACGCGTGGAGGCCCATCTTCTCCTCGCGGCGGCCGACCCGAAAGCCGTCGGTCCCGCGGGGGACGCCGAACGCTGAAAGCTTGCGCTCGCCCGCGCCGGCGAGGATGACCGCGAATCCGGCGATCGATCCGTTGGTGATGAATTGCTTGGTCCCCGAGAGCACGTAGTCGTCGCCCTCGCGGCGGATGCGGCTCTGGACGCTTATCGCGTCAGAGCCCGACGACGGCTCGGTGAGCGCCCAGCATCCGAGGTACTCGCCCCGGGCTAACGGTGGAAGCCACCGCGACTTTTGCTCGTCGCTCGCCGCGATGAGCAGGTGGCCGATGCAGAGCGAGTTGTGGGCGGCGATGGTGAGCGCGATGGAGCCGTCGCCCGCGCCGAGCTCCTCCATCACGAGCGCGATCGTCACCATGTCGAGCTCGGCGCCGCCGTACTCGTGAGGCACCGCGAGTCCGGTGAGACCGAGGGCGGCTAACTCGGGAAGAATCTCGAGCGGAAACTCGCCCTTCTCGTTCCAGGCTTCGGCGTTCGGAACGATCCGCGACTGCACGAAGTCGCGGACCGTATCGCGAACGAGGAGCTGATCGTCCCGGTACGAGAAATTCAAGCGGTCTTCAGCGGGCCGCGGTCGGGTAGTTCCTGGCTTCCGCGATGGTCGGCAGGAGCTCATCGACCATTCGCTGGTCCTCCTCGAGGACGCCTCGGTCGACGTTGTACGCGGCCTGGCGCGTCTTCGTGATCCGCTCCTGCTGGTCGCCCGGAAGCTGCACGAACGCCTTCATACGCGCGGCGGTGAGACGCTTGCGCTCCTCGCGATTCTGGATGCGCACGAGCTCACGAAGCTGCGGCGTGAGCGCGCCGACGCGCGCCGTGTCCACCGGTATCGCCGCGATAAGCCCGAAGCGTTGCTTCCAAAAATCGATGAGCTCCTGTTCGCTCTTGCCCACAAGTGCCGCGAGTCCCGCGTCGACCGGTCTGTCGTCCTTCTTCGCCATCTTTATCCCCCTCGCTTTCTTGACGTCGCGCGCGATCTCGTTGTCTCGTTGCTCGCCGACTTCTCTCTCGACGGGTTGGCGCAATGACGGGTTCTCGCGGTAGGTCACGCCACCGCACCACGCTTTCGCGGCACGGTCTCGCGAACGTACTTCGTGATTTCCTCTAGGGACGCCCCCGGAGGGAACACCTTCTCGACGCCCACCTTCGCGAGCGCCGGCCAGTCCGCCTCGGGGATGATGCCGCCGCCGAAGAGAAGGACGTCATCGAGGCCCTTCTCCTTCATCAGCTCGCTCACACGCGGGAAGATGTAGTTGTGCGCTCCTGAGAGCAGTGAGAGCCCGATGGCGTCGGCGTCCTCCTGCAGAGCGGTCTCGACGACTTGCTCGGGTGTCTGGTGCACGCCGGTGTAGATCACTTCCATCCCGGCATCGCGCAACGCGCGTGCCACCACCTTCGCACCGCGGTCGTGACCGTCAAGGCCGGCCTTCGCGACGACGACGCGAATGGGTCGCTTCATAGCGGAACGCCGAGCTCCGCGAAGTGCTCCTCCCAGTGGAGGTACGTGTAATAGGGCATCGTGCTCGCGAAGCGCTCGTCGATCGGGCCGTCTCCGAGACCGCGGATCGTCTCGACGAGATTGCGATAGACGGTGTCGAGCTCGTCGACGATCGCCTCGGGACCGACGAGCCCGTGCGTCCGCACAGATCGCGCGTTGTAGGCGTCGATCGTTTCCTTCGTCCAGCCAGTGCTGAGCTCGCCGCTCCCCATCTCGCGGATCGTCTGCTCGATCCAGCCGATGGAGTGCGCGACGACGTCCTTGTAGGTCCAGCCCGTCGAGGTCTTCTCGGTGAGCCCGGCGCGGCCGCGCTCGCGGATCGCGGCGCGGAACGGCCTCCACACCTTCTCGATCCGATCGATGAAGCCCGCCGCTGTGCCCGGCAGGGCCGAGTCCGTCTCCGCCTGATGCTTGACGAAATGTCCGTAGGTCTCGCCGACGACCAAGCGGGTCTCGAGGAAGTCGATCTCGCGATCCGGGGGCAGCGCCGTCACGAGATCGACGACGCCCTGGTATGCCTTGTGAACCCGTTCGACGATCTGGTGGGAGGATCTCGACTTGCTCTCTTCGGCTTCACGTGCGTTCTCGGCTTCGACATCCATGAGAGGGCCTCGCCGTCCGTCGAGGCGGTATGGCAGCTCCAGCGCGAGGTGCTCCATCCAATACGCGATGTGGCCGAGCATCGCCTTGTAGGTCCATCCGGAAGGCGTCGTCTCGGAGAGTGCGGTGAGTCCGAGACGGTTGACTGCGCCGCGGAATGGACGCCAGCCCTCGCGCATGCGCTCGAGCAGCTCCGCCGGCTTCTTCGGAACGGCGACGAAGACCTCGTCGAAGTGCTGGGCGTAATGACCGTAGGTGTCGGATGCGACGGCGGCGACGACCCAGTTGTCGTTCGCATGGATCCGCTCGGGCGTCAGCTGCTCGAGCTCGGCGATCATCCCCTCATGGGCGGCGTCGAGCTCGCGGATCACGTCGGCGGCCGCCCGACCGCGCGTCCGCTCCACGACGTCGGCGTTGAACGCGTCCGCATCCTCTGCTCCGGGATAGGTCTCCGCACCGGTCTCGCGCACCCCCTTAAGCCGCATCGCGATGTGGTCTTCCCAGGCGGCCGCGTGCGCGACGAGGTCCTTGTAGGTCCAGCCGCTGGAGGTCACATTTTCGAGCGTGGGCAATCCGATCGCGCCGATGGCGAGTCGGAAGGCGATCCAGTTCGTCTGGACCAGCCCCAAGAGATCGTCTTTCGTGCGGATCGCCGCGTCGATGTCCGCGAAGTGGTCGGGGTAGTGGCCCGTCGTGTTCCATTCGACGATGTCGAACATGAGCTTGTCGGCGTCCTCGGGGAGCGAACGGACCGTCTCGAGCAGAGCCTCGTGCGCGGCGGACCAGCGGGCGAGCAAATCGTCCGTGGACTTGCCGTGCGAGTCGTTCGCGACGCGCGCGTTGAAGCCGTCGATGTCGTCGTAGAGCTTGAGATCCTCGCCACTCGAAATAACGCCGGCGACGCGCTTCGGCACGGTCTCCTCCCACGCCGCAAGGTGCGCGATGTTCTCGTTGAGACTCCAGCCTGTGCTCAGCTTCTCCGTGAGGCGCTCGCGCGGTAGGGCTTCGATCGCGGACCTGAGGGCCCGATAGCTCTGGCTGATCCGGCGAAGCAGGTCGCTCCGCGCCCAGGGGCCCCTACCCCTGTCCTTAGAAATAACCGGGGTCGTGGTACTCACCGAATACCTCCTTCAGGACACGTACCTGCTCGCCGACGCTTGCGTTTGCCCTCGCGCACTCAAGGAACCGCGGCATGAGCTCGTCGCCGCGCTTGGCGGCGGCTCGTAATGCGTCAATTGACTCATTCCAGCGACCGCGGTCGCGCGCCCTTCGGGTCTCCGCGAGTCGCGCGATCTGCTTGCGCTCCACGTCCGGGTCGATCGCGAGAGTCGGGATCGGGGCCTGCTCGCTGGTCGCGTACTTGTTGATCCCGACGACGATCTTCTCCCCCTCCTCGACCTGCTGCTGGAAGTGGAACGACGCTTCGGTGATCTCGCGCTGCGGGTAGCCCCGCTCGACGGCCTCGACCATGCCGCCCATCTTCTCGATCTCGCCGAGGTAGCGATCGAAGCCTTCCTCCATGCGCTGCGTCAGCGACTCGAGGTAGTACGAGCCCGCGAGCGGGTCGATGGTGTCGGCCACGCCCGACTCGTGCGCGATGACCTGCTGCGTTCGGAGAGCGAGGATCACCGCCTCCTGCGTCGGCAGCGCGTAGGTCTCGTCGAGCGAGTTGGTGTGCAGCGATTGCGTTCCGCCGAGCACCGCGGCGAGCGCCTGCAGGGTTACGCGCACGACGTTGTTGTAGGGCTGCTGCGCGGTAAGCGAAACGCCGGCGGTCTGCGCGTGCGTCCGCATGAGCAAGGCGCGCTCGTTCTTTGGGTGGTAGCGGCGCTCGATCTCGCGCGCCCAGATGCGCCGCGCGGCCCGGAACTTCGCGATCTCCTCGAAGAAATCGTTGTGTACGTCGAAGAAGAAGGACAAGTGCGGCACGAAGTCATCGACATCGAGGCCCGCTTCGACGCCCCACTTCACATACTCGAGGCCATCGATGAGCGTGAACGCGAGCTCCTGCAGCGCCGTCGCACCGGCCTCGCGGATGTGATAGCCGGAGACCGAGATCGTGTTCCAGCGTGGCACCTCGCGCGAGCCGTAGCGGAACGTGTCCACGACGAGACCCATCGCCGGCTTGACGGGAACGATCCACTCGCGCTGCGCGATGTACTCCTTGAGCGCATCGTTCTGGATCGTTCCCCCGAGCCGATCGAGCGGGATGCCGCGCTTGTCCGCAGCGGCGAGGTACATCGCCCAGACGATCGACGCCGGGCCGTTGATCGTCATCGAGGTCGTCACGCGATCGAGCGGTATGCGGTCGAAGAGGATCTCCACGTCGCGCAGCGTGTCCACGGCGACGCCCTCTCGCCCGACCTCGCCGCGCGAGAGCGGGTCGTCCGAGTCGCGGCCCATGAGCGTCGGCATATCGAACGCCACGGAGAGACCGTCGACGCCGTGCTTCAAGAGGTAATGGAAGCGCTCGTTCGTGTCCTCCGCGGAGCCGAACCCCGCGAACTGGCGCATCGTCCAAAGACGGCCCCGGTACATCGACGGCTGCACGCCCCGCGTGTACGGGAATTCCCCGGGGAAGCCGAGATCGCGGTCGGGGTCGAACCCTTCAAGATCGTCGGCCGTGTAGAGCGGCTCGATCAGCTCGTCGGACAGCGTCGAAAAGCGATTCTTGCGCTCGGCGTGCTTCTTCGTTGCGGCGTGGTAGACGTCGTCGAGCCAGCGCTGTTTCTGGGTCCCGGTCTTCTGGATCGTCATGCCGCGAGCAGCGAGCGCGCGATCACGATGCGCTGTATCTCGCTCGTCCCTTCGTAGATCGTCGTCGCGCGGCCGTCGCGCGCGTACCGCTCGACCGCATAGTCCCGCATGTAGCCGTTGCCTCCGAGGATCTGCACGGCGGCGTGGGTGGCGCGCTGTGCCATCTCGCTTGCGTACAGCTTGGCCATGGCGGCCTCGCGCGTGAACGAACGGCCGTGATCGCGGAGCCAGGCAGCGCGGAGCGCTAGGAGACGCGCCGCGGCAAGATCGCTCTCCGCCTTTGCGATGCTGAATCGAAGGCCTTCGAAATCGGCGATCGGCCGGCCGAACTGTCTCCGCTCCTTCGCGTAGGCCCGCGCCAGGTAGAGCGCCTGCCGTGCGATGCCGACCGACTGCGCGGCGATGCCGATGCGTCCGCCGTCGAGCCCGCTCATGGCGATCGCGAAGCCTTCGCCGACCTCGCCGAGGACCGCGTCGCCGGGGATCGTGGCGCCGTCCATGACGATGGCACTCGTGTCCGAGGCGCGGAGGCCAAGCTTGCGCTCCGGTCTGCCGACCGAAACTCCCGGCGCGTCGAGCGGCACGACGAACGCCGTGATGCCCGCCGCGGTTCGCTTTGGGTCCAGCTCGCCGACCCGCGCGAGCACGATCGCGAACGGGGCGTACCGGGCGTTCGTGATGAACTGCTTTTGCCCGTCGATCCGCCACCCGTCGCCCTCACGTCGCGCTGTCGTGCGCAGCGACGCGGCGTCGCTCCCGGATGTCGGCTCGGTCAGCGCGAACGCGCCGAGACCGGAGCCGTCCATGAGC
>Ga0137376_10002223_pt1 | contig 11463 bp, 11 predicted proteins | sample SagtaG_23_FD_104814 | JGI IMG/M metagenome (GOLD analysis project Ga0137376, IMG submission 104814) | Vadose zone soil microbial communities from Sagehorn Ranch, Mendocino, California, USA - Sage2_L_20_16 metaG | ecosystem: Environmental > Terrestrial > Soil > Vadose zone | place: USA...
ACGATACTTCTTGATGACGGGTAACTGACCCGCTGCCGATCATGGAAGGTACCCCGACATTTGTATTACAATTCATTGACGATGCCATGATGTCGGTTGTGCTAGTGGTACCTTCTTGAGATGAAACCGGGCTCTATTTTAATTTCTATCGTCCAGCTATCTCAGGGGTCCTGTAGGGTCTCAGAGTACAAGGAGATAGGAAGGCTATCGTTCAAAACACTGACGAGCGCGTTCATGTCAAACTACTATTCACTATATCGCCGGATACGCACCGTGTAAAAAGACGTGAAACACATCAGTACGGAAATAAATGAGTAACTTCTCTTGCGGTCCGAGTGGAACGCATAAGATCGTCGCTCACAAAATTTGGCAGGAAGTGGGATCATTTTGGGGTGCTGTCGTAGCCCTTGCGGAGTCAAAATGACACAAAGAAAAAGCATGACTTGAGGTCCATATCTGATATTTCGAGGATGAATCAACGACATACCTAGAAGCACGTGTTTATCGCATCGCAAAACTAAGAGACAGATTTGGACTCGTCCCACCAGGAATACGGTCCGGAACCGTCTACGTTATCCGTTTTCGGGTGTTTGAGGTAAGGCATTAAACTGGTCGTAGGGATATCCATCACAACTGGGTGCCAAGCGAGCTGGTGATCCGAGTTTGTGCTTTCCTTTGAAGTGAAATTGGTCATTAGACAATTCATTGCGCTGTGAACGGAGGAAGTGGGCGTTGGGCTAGCCACCGGACTCCAAACCATGTTCAGTAATTTCTGATCGAACACTCGCCATTAAGGGCTCCCGTCCCACAAATATGTCAGCCGGGCAGTCGCGCGCGAGTCCGCTCTGACGAGGTATGTTCTGCCGTCCGTTACGTGTACTTCTTGTGAATGAAAACTTGTGGTATATTAATATTATGTGCTAGATGATTCAGCCTGGATGTTGTAGATAGGGTATACATAATGAGCGAGGTGCGCGTATCGTATGGAGCGGCATTATGGTCATCGGAATGTTAATTTCTTCTGTATTTCGTCCGCATGATCAAGCTGAACCACTCGTGCAAACGAAGCTTGGGATCGGACTAGACCAGGAACGGGTTTTGTTTTTGGTTCCGATATGTGGCGTGAATCGTATACCATATCGGCAGACCATGAATAAGCAAACTGTTATGCCTGCATGAACAAGGTGTTTCGTAGTCAAACATGATTGCGCACCTGAACAAATCTTTAATGTTAACGGTTTTATGTCCAGAAAAGGCATTCACATCATCTGATGAACGAAACACATTGGCTTGACGTTTGGCGTAAAGTGCCAAATTTACCTTGAAATAATTTATTTGTAGCGAATGATTCAACCGAATCATGCTTTGTTCGTATCGTGCAACTCCATGGTATCTCGGGTAGACAAGCTGCTTAGGGGATCCGGCATTTTGGTCCAACCATCCCCGCGCTCCTCAATCCCCTTACGGTTGTGATCCGGACGTGGTGTGGTGTTCTTCCGTTTTGGTATTTGCATGATAGGCGACGGCTCCAGTTGAACTGTTCTGATAACTGAAAGAGAAGACGATGGAGGTATGTAAGATGTCGGTGGAGATGATGCTCGCGCATGATGGACAAAATGGTGCTTCACAGCATACGGTATACTGATTCCTGTCATCTGCGAATGGTGACTACTAGTAATACTTCCGTTTCTAGTTGGTGTCGTCTCGTTTAAATGACCCCGAGGTGGGGAGCGTAACTTGGAGATCTTGTTACGCGGCGCGGTCGCTACAATCGCTAGTTCGTGGTTTTCATCTGCTCCCGTTTCGTCCCTACCTCTTCCGCCGAAGTTTGGCCTCGAGCCATCTAATGAAAGGCGGGCAACAATGTCATCACGCTTGGAAGTAGATAGTGGCGGAATCGGGGTAGATTGCAGAGAGTGAGTACGCATGAAACTCCCAGGAGGAGTGGATGCCAGGGCTATTTGTTCTGTTAAGGAACGCCTCCGAGTTATTCTTGCCTTCGTTCTGGAGGGAGGAAAGAACGACAATTGTGACATGGGAATCCGTTGAATCGTAGCAGAGGATGAGAAGACAGCCGCATCCTGAGACGGATGTGCGCGGGTCGCCTTCTGCAAAGGTATATACAACACATCGCGCAGATGTATTGAGTCTGAAGTCCAGAGCTGGTTGACTCGTCGCAATTCAGCCAACGGGATCCCATATCTGAGTGACACACCAGGCAGGGAGTCTTTAGGGGTGACCTGAGGAAGTACGGAATGAAAAGGGAAAAAAAAAAACCAAAAGTTCTACTCACGCTGTGGATTATGACTTCTTGGTCGTCGGTGTCACCATGCTGTCCACCATCTTCGTCATCGAGCGAGGTTTCTGAAGCAGTATCCTGGGTAAGACGGGAGAGATGAGGCCGAGTGATACCGGCGTCTCCGTCACCAGGAGCAAGTCCGGCACTTCTTAGCGGATGGCCGAGGTCGAAGGCATCGGAGTCCCGGAACGGCATGGAAGACGGGCTGTCGGGGATGGGAGTGAGGAATGGATCGAAGTTGTCTGAAGACATGTACTATTAGATGGCATGAAGAATTACATCAGGGGCGTTTGATACGCGCGGTATCATCATATACACTGCATTTACATCTTAATATTCTAGTCATCCACCTCCTCTCGAATTCTCTTCGACGTCGTTCCAAACTGCGGCGCACCCACAACAGGTGCCTGAGCAGCCCCGGTTACACCAATAACCAATCCTTTCAACCACCCATTCTCTCGTCGCAACGTCTCACATTCTCTCTCCAACTCACTGACCCTAACCTCTAATTCTTTCGCTTTACCTTCTAGCGCAGCCTCTCTCTCTTTCTTCTTTAGTCTGAATCGAGCGCTCGCCGCCGTGTTTCGGCGTCGTTTATCTTCCGCTGCGACCGAAGCGACTTGATCTGACGTCAGCGTGCCATCAGCAGAGGCGGCTGCCAACATCTCTGATGTTCTGCGATTTCGCGGTCTCTTTGCAGGGGGTGACGCTTCGTCAGCGCCACTGGCATGAGAAGATTTTTCTGCTGGTTTTGTCTTTTGCGGCTGCGCTGAAGCGGGAGCTGCATCACTTGGCGATGAGAATTGTACGGCGTGCAGCGCTAGTAGTTGCGCAAGTGATGGGGAAAATGCAGCGGACTGCTGTGGAGCAGAAAAAGGATCGATACCGATTCCTGCCAGTATGCTATTGATATCAAGGGGCTGCAGACGGGGAAGGTCGGATTCATGGTTTATTCCGAGGACGTTACCACTTACGACGTTAACGTGGCTGTTGTTGTCTGGGGAGTCTACTCTGCTGGAGATGTCGTCGTCGCCATCAGCAGACTTGCGCGCCAGCGCCTCCTCATCCACCTTGGTTACCGCTGGACCTTCATCAGAGTCGAATGCTAGATTTGTCCAGAGGTCAAGCTGTGCTGCGAGGTCTGGATATGGATGGCCAATGAGGTCGCGAGCATCGCCTGCTGGGGAAGTAGGAAGTACGATATTAAGGCCTTGAAGATTAGCTGGCGACATGACGACAAGATGGCGATATCTTCACACTCACAGCGCTACCGCTCCCGCTGACAAAGCGAGCGGCCCGGCAGTCACGTGGATGGCTGAGTAAACCGCATAGCACAGCCGCATCACACAAGTCCGCCGCTCGCCACCATGTCGTCTAACGTTACCTTCTTCAAAAAGGGAAAATCAAGGCCATCTACTGCACGCAGGCGCTCGTCATCGCCCTCAGCTCCCGTTCCTCAATCTTCTGCCTCACACGTCGTTCTGCCATCGAAAAAGACTTTCTCGAATCTTCTTAGCGCGGGAACGAAGCGTTCCCTGTCCCAGCGAGATGATTATGACGACGCAGATACTGACGTTCCACAGAGGGACGGACCAGACATTAAATGGTCTGCTGAAAAGTCGCACCTGAATGCTGCCTTGGAGATCCTCGCCGGCGACGAAGCTGAGGAACTCATCGCCAAGCGACGCAAGAAGGAGAAGGAACTAGCAGGTGAGGACGACGAGGATATCCCTGATGATGGGCTATATCACGGAAAAAGCGCATACAAGAGTCACATAAAGAAAAGCACTGAAATTCCAAAGTCCATGAGAGTGGGACCGCAGCGATCAACAAGCACTATTCGCACTGTGACTATCATCGACTATCAACCTGACGTCTGCAAAGACTATAAAGGTGTGCCTTTTTAATATCTGCCAGATTAAACGTCCCACTGACACCGCGTGACAGAGACGGGCTTTTGTGGATTCGGCGATACTTGCAAGTTCTTGCATGATCGTGGAACATGTAAGTTCAACTTTGGCTCTTCTTTTAGCGTCTCACTTATCCTCCTTCTGTCTAGATCTCGCCGGCTGGCAGCTGGATAAACTAGCAGAAAATCCAAAAAAGCAGGTGGAAGACGTGTCAGATTCTGATGATTCCGACGAAGACGTTCCTTTCGCTTGTCTCATATGCCGGAAGCATTACACGGAACCTGTTGTAACTCGTTGTGGTCATTATTATTGCTCGGCCTGCGCCATCAAGCGATTTGCTAAGACTCCAAAATGCCTTGCATGTGGTGCCCCGACAGGTGGCATCTTTAACCGTGCTGACAAGATTCTCGATAAAATAAACAAGAAAAGGCAGAAGTTGGAGGGAAAGGACGCTTCGGATGATGACAAAAGTCCCCAAGTCGAGATAGAAGGGCTAGAAGCCAATACAAATCACGATTCGGACAATTCAGATGGCTCAGGCGATTAGATCGTACATCCCTTCACCGGTCATACGGTGCAATCGACCCTGACTACCCCATTAGACACTAGTTCTCCGTTCCGTGCCTGACGTTAGTAGCATGCGATCGGCCCTCTTGTTTGTTCCCCGCATGGGTGACAGTAGAGAATTAAGTAATTGTACACTAGCTTACCCACATTATTTAACCAGCGCGACCGAATAATTTTTACTTAGGAACGGCAAGATATGCTAAGCTTTCCCTGTTTTGTTCGGACCAACTGCCGATAGCTTAACTTTTCTTCGTTTTGATGTTGAAGTAGGGCTCATTTATTATTGTATCACTGCTCAGCATGCATAGCTGATTTCAACAAAGGCACTCAGGACACTGCGAAGAGAATCTTGCTGTGCTGATTTTCAGAAATGATTTTGCCTGGCTGAGCTTTATGTAAGTAAAGTTGTTGAAGACGATCCACCCCTACTATCCATGGCTGCAAAGATGGACATAATTCGGGCATCGTTTTTGATGGTAAAGCTGAAACATGCGTGAGACCAAGATTTAGTTCAACCTAGATTGGCTACAAAATAGTATATGATGAATTACACCGAGATTACACATGAAAGGGATGTCCAAAAAAAAACACCCGATTACGATACTTGCGCGAGGAATGTGACAAAAAACACTAGACAGGTACCGTTTAGCTTACGCCAGAAAACAGCCGCGGGAGCGACCCACAATTATTTCTCAGAAATTATCATGGCATCTCATCGCACCCATTATCGACGTGTCTTTTCAACGAATCAGCCCTATTGGTCCTCAGCACTCTGAATCTAAAAAGTCGTAAGCGCGACCTGCCTGCTAAATTCCTTTTCGCAATAGCGACAGCGGTGTATCACCGGCGTTGGCAGATGCTGCGTCTCATGATGCCTTTTCCTATCGTGTGATCTGGAAAATGTCTTTCCGCACTTTTCACAAGCGAACCGCTCGCCAGTAGTTGTCGTTGGCGAACCGCCGGACCCTGTGCGAGGTCTGGTTGGTGTCGATAAACGCGTTGGCTGCTGTAACGATCCACGCGACATGCTATACTCGTGGCTGGTTAGCTCTGGTGGGTGACCCGGCCCCTGGGGGCCTCCCAACTGGTGTCGCGAGAGCTGCGTGAGTTCAGAAGGGGTGGGTATGAAGTGGGAACTGATATGCTGCTGTTGATTGCGTGGCACCGAATGGTTGTGGTGGTATGATTGCGCTCCGTGATGTAAAGAAGACGATGTGGGTAGTACCGGGGAAGCGTAATATCGTGTATTATTGGTATGTTCCGTCTGGTATCGACTGTCGTGTTGCAAAGAAGGTTGGCCGCCGGGATAGCATTGATTATTCTGCTCCGCTGATACAAGTGAATGAGATTGACAATCTTGCCATGTAGAAAGTAGCCATACCATCTGTTGTGTTCATCCCAGGATGAATCGGGTAGCAATACGGTCTCGCACTGGACTGATCCTCGTACATATTTGGGTGACTAGGCATACCGTACGAGCTTGTCGGCGGTAAAGGTAGCTGTTGCCCATAAGTAGTACCAGAATTATCGTAAGGATAGTTTCGATGATGATGGTGCATAGTAATGTCCAGCAGAATTGTCTTAGCGGAGGGGACGGTGACAGTAGATTAGGGTGGATTGACGAGTACATGAGCGCCTTTTAATACTGGGTGAACCGAAATAACATGGAGCAAATTCAGAAAATAGGTAGGTACTAGATTTGATGAAGGGATGGGTCAAGATCCTTGTCTGGGCGATGAAGCCGCTATTCACGGCCGCAGTCGACCAAGTAATTGGAACCTACGGAGACACTGCAAATGAAAGTGAGAGTAAGGCATGAGAACTGGCTAAATTTTGTTACATCAGTCTCTCGAAGGAGTGACCGAGCTCCTGCTGTCGGCGCTAGATCGGGTTGGTAAATTGCCAGATACCGTGCTTAGGAGCCCTCCTGGGAGGCCGTAATCCGAGACGTGACAATTAAATCTGGTGATAGCGTACCTTCACAAGACTCTGAATCATGACGGCTGAAAGAAACAGCTTAGACCTAAAAAGGTTAGGTCAATTTATATATGCCACTTGTCAGAGAGGCCAGTAATATTTAGCAAATGGAGGTATCCGTGTATGGAATAACACGTTGAAACGCGTCCCAATGCGATTGAGCCAAATTCTGAGATCCCACAATGAACCCTATCCATAGAGACAACGATGCTACGTTGGAAACCAGTTAAGTGAAACGCTGCCCTCTCTTCAGGTTTCCACCATGATCTGGTTGTCACGATGCTGTTGAGCGCTACGGACCTCAAAGTTACGTTGGCACAAAAAAGTCCGATTTTCAAGGGCTCTATTTGGTGTTTTGAGCTACGATATTTGCTGGCATCGAACGTCAGAAGGGCCGTCCACGGAAAAATTCCTTCTTGACGCTGATAATTCCGACGTGCCCACGATGTTCGCACCCACCGTAAAGATTTTAGGGGCCGACCTGATGTAAACCCGTAATTACAAATTGAAATTGAGTTCACCAAAGCCGGACAGCTAAACGCTCACTGCAGCAGGCGATCACAGATCTGTCAGGACGTTCGGGTCTAAAATTAAGCTGGCCACGTTGTGCCAATTGTCGGCGGCTCAGTCGACAAGCTCATCGGGGACCTTAGACGAGCTGCGAACGCTTGTCAGTGAATGTCAACGATGCTCCAGAAGTTGCTGTTGAAAATAGTAAAATTCAAGCATGAGCTTCATGCAGACTGAAAAGTGAAATAATCGTGATGGAGCCAAGGAAGAGTGATAGATAAGCCTAGCCGATAGTGCAAATGGAGGTTAGCAAGGTCAAAAGCATGACGATATGGAGTGTAAGTCTCTGAGCAGTACGTCAACGGTCAACCAGTCGGCCGACGGTACCAAATACGGACAAACGAGCGATCACCTTCCTTAGCTTTTTACCGGAGTCATTATCATCATGGCTCCTTTTGATCTTGACGCGTGTATTCAACAACTTCTACGAAAGCAGCTCTTGCATGAGGCCCTATTGCGCGAGATATGTGAGAAAACTAAGGAAGTCCTTATGAGAGAATCCAATGTGGTCCACGTTAGTGCCCCCGTCACAGTCGTCGGTGACATTCATGGGTGAGTTGCGACAGCTGTCCAGCTTTCTTCTCTCCTCAATGCACATTCAAGGCAGTTCTATGATTTAATAGAAATATTCCGTATTGGTGGATATGCCCCACACACTAATTACCTTTTTCTCGGTAAGGAATCTAGAAGTAAACTTTAACGTACACGACATTCGCTCATTCTTGCATCGCAGGTGATTATGTAGACCGAGGATTATTCAGCGTCGAAACGATATCCCTCTTGACCTGCCTCAAGCTGAGGTACCCGGACCGAGTCCAATTGATCAGAGGGAATCACGAGTCAAGAGCCGTTACACAAGTCAGATCATAGTCTCTTCTGGGTAAACCGACCTCACTATCCATTGCAGACGTATGGGTTTTATACCGAATGTGTCCGGAAATATGGTTCCTCGCATGTGTGGACTTATTTCACGGATATGTTTGACTTCTTAACGCTGTCTGTCGTGATCGATGACCAAATCTTCTGCGTACACGGAGGTACTACTTTCTGTTGTAAATCAGTTACCGTCGACTAATTTTTGTTGTTAGGGTTATCACCTTCTATACATTCAATAGACCAGATTAAAGTCGTTGATCGATTTCGAGGTGCTATGACTTCTAATTTGAATATCTTAATGCTGACTAACAGGGAATCCTTTACTAGAGATTCCCCATGAAGGTCCGATGGCAGACCTCGTGTGGTCAGATCCTGACCCAGAGAAAGAGGATTTTGCTATCTCGCCCCGGTATGTCTCTTTTAATATCGTTTAGCGTTTGCTCACGTTTTGCGGTAGTGGGGCTGGATACACTTTCGGATCTGGTGTAGTTCACAAATTTCTAGAGCAAAACAAGATGTCTCATATCCTTCGTGCACACCAACTTTGCATGGAAGGTTATGCTTCTCTGTTCGATAAACATTTATCCACCGTTTGGTCTGCCCCAAATTATTGTTATCGGTGTTGAAATTCGGCTAGCATTCTCGAAGTCGGTCCAGGAGGTGCGATGTTCTTCAATGTATTCGAGGCAGCGCCGGAAAACGAGCGGGACGGTCCTAACCAGCAAGCTGCGCAAAATGCGGGCGGGAGGGTAGGAGTTGCTCTTCTCATTGACAAGTATTTACTGAACAGATCTTCGGTCGATAGTTACCGGAATATTTTCTGTGACCCAAGCGCGGATGTGCGAAAGTTACTAGTTACCATTTTACGACAAATACATGATGCCCCTCGAATCGAAAAGTATATCGAGTTCATTGCGCTTGACAGCAGAGTTGACAGCCAGCGGCAAACGACATGGCCGGTCAGCCGATGCTGAGGAATTCACGTCGACCGCTCTTACGTCCCGCCCAACCGTACTGAAGAAAACAGATGTGGGAGTACGTAGAGACAGTTCATCCTAATAATCTTCCGTGAAGGTGAAAAGATCCCCTGACCTGACTCCTCCTAATAATGATAATTAGTGTTGCCAATACTAGACTGAGTGTGATGTGTTTCCTCCAACGCATCCAGAATAGAAAAGCAAGGGTCTCAGCTAGGTCACGCTTTCTTCTGCGTCCGTGTGGAAGCGTGGTAGAGCTGCTCGTCTGAGATACGGGATAACCAAAGAAGGGATTTAGGAGTGAGGTGGATGGCAACTGTGCGACGGCCGCTACCATTGAGTGATCCAAGCTGCACTGCGATCCAGACGTATGAATTCCGTCGTGCACGGCAGTTATGTGACCACGAGAAGCTGCTGATATGGTGTTTGGCCAAAGGGGGTCATCCAGCCGAGTCAAAAAAGGTAGTGTTCCACCGTAGTCTGAAAAGACATGTAAGTCATCGACGGAAATCAAGGTAAAGCTGCGATACAACCTTCTGGTAATCCAGAAGGAGTGAAATAATCAAGAAGTTCTTGACTCGTTAGAAAAAACACTCGCGAAAGGGCAGCTGGCGGAAGGACACGTCTACAAAGTCATTTATCAAACTTGATCATCACATTGAAAAGATCAATTACTTGACGACGTTCCACAGGCTGGAATGTGTCCATGAATAATTTAGAATGAAAACTGGTTCCGGAATGAGATAAAATCACTATCAATAATAAAGCGGGATTCACCTCCAGCCAGCATGCCTGGAAAGCGTGGGATGACCTCGCGAATCGTCCATGCCACCAGCTCGATATTCTAAATTCGATATTAACGGCACCTGCTTTATGCGACGTGGAAACCGGCTTACGAGATTTTGAAGCAACGACCCTTCCAGATCTAATATTACTACGTATTGTAAAACGGGGTTCATCCTAGCGTCGTTATTCAGTCGTTCCAAATTGAGCCTGAGCAATTCAAACACGTGAAGAACCAATGGCTTGATTGCATCGGAAGCTTGGTTAAATGCCATCATTTTTAGGACGATAACTGGACGATCAAACGGATCCAAAATGCTGGATGGCAAGCATTGCAAGAAATTAGTCGTAGTTTGTTCCAATGGTGACCTTAGATTGCTCAGACGCCAGACCAGATTCTTCCTAACTGCCTCCAGTGTGAATGAGCGGGTAAAATTATTACGCTGGGAGCAGGTAAGGTACTTCTTTTTCCAAAGCTCGCATGCCTTACTTTTAGGATTCGGAAGAGATTCACTGAGCGTATGATTAGCTCGCGACCCTGCAAGGCCGGGATAAAACGTACACGTATCATACAGCCATGTCTTCGCCCATTCCGTGGCGTCCGGACTAAGATCAAGTTCATCCTTTATAGAAGGCAAGATGTCGCGTAAAAGTGTAGCTTGAAGGTCTAATACAGTTTCGACATTGGCATGATACTGATCCAGAAGACTCTCATGATTAATGTGCAGACGTTCCTGAATATTCATGTTGGTTGGTTGTTGGAGGCGTGGGGATGTGTTCAGTCATCCATCGAGCCTCAAGGCCTTGCAGGTGTATAATGTAATGGAACAATCACAAGCTCAGTGCTTAATTATCACAGGGTCATGAGATTCACACGGTCCCTGTTTCCATTTCAATCCCGAGCGCAAACTCTGGCACAGACAAGTCTGGATTCTAAAATATCCACTACATCACCAGCTTCCACGTTTTGTTCTGCGATTACCCTTATAAGTTACTTCCATAAGCATCCACAGCGATATCGGGATGATACAGGGGACTAGCAGCGGCAATACTCTAATTTCCAAGTTAGCCTGACTGTTGGTCGGGTCTTATCCGTCAGCTAATGAAGTGTATTTCTATCCTAAGATGCCCGTAATTTAGGCTTGGTGGACTCGTCAAAGAAAGGTGTTCTAGTATTAAATAGCAGCATTAAGTGCGATGCTGCCGGACATGAAAATTCTGGCTGAATGCCGCTACCTGAACATAGCCTTACACTAATTTTCACAGTTCCGACGCAGGGAACCGCAATGTACTAGGCATCGAAAAGATGGCGCCGGATTAGTGGATATGTTATTTCCCCAAAAAATGAATCTCTGTCGACAAAATATCTAGGTGTTAGTGAAATGTCTTGAATAAAAGTATTGGATAGATACATGCCAATCACCGTTGCCCTGCGTTACGACCCAAAGACAAATCAGTAGTGCGCATGGTAAACCAGAGTAGCTTAGGGCAACATGCTCCAAAA
>Ga0137376_10002231_pt1 | contig 11452 bp, 10 predicted proteins | sample SagtaG_23_FD_104814 | JGI IMG/M metagenome (GOLD analysis project Ga0137376, IMG submission 104814) | Vadose zone soil microbial communities from Sagehorn Ranch, Mendocino, California, USA - Sage2_L_20_16 metaG | ecosystem: Environmental > Terrestrial > Soil > Vadose zone | place: USA...
GCCGCTGCTGCTCGGGGTGCGCGCCGGCGCCCCATGCGCGCTCGCCGAGCTGGAGCATCCACCACGCTCGCCGCCGGCGATCTTCCGGCCCGGCCGGCTGGTGGGCGGCGTCGCTCAGTGCTAGGCGTACCTCAAGCCACCGGTGGGCGACAAGCGCCGAATCGGCGTCGAACAGCAGCGTGGCCGCCGCGAGCTCGTCCGCGAACACGCTTAGCTCCGGAAAGCGACCCCCCAGCGCCCGTGCCAGGGCCAAGCCGGAGTCCGGTCGGCCCAGGCCGATCAGCGCAAGGACCCGCGCGATGCTCGCCGAACGCTCGAAGCCGGGCTCACGCAGCAACCGCCCGCCGAACGCCAGGGCTCCCTCGGGCGTCCCGAACCCCGATAGGTAGCGCGCGCCCGCGTCGAGCTGCTTCACGCCGGCGGTCTGCGCGGCACGCACCAGAGCTGCCGTACGCTGCACCGCCTCGGCGCGCGGCAGAAACCGCCAGGCGTAGGCGAGCTGCACCAGGGCGATCGTCGCGAACGATGGGTCGTGCGGATCCTCGAGCGCCTCGATGCGCCCGAGTGCCGCGGCCGCATCGGCCGAGTCGCCTTCGGCGATGTGCACCCAGGCCACGTGCTGCAGCGCCGGCCCGAACGCCGGCTGATATTTGAGCACATCGTGAAACGGCGCCATCGCCTCGCGTCGCGGACGCCCTACGAGCGGCCCGCGGTGGAGCAGCTCGTCGCCGCGTCGGAACTGTCCGAAGAGAAAGTCCTTCCAGCGACGTGTCAGCGCTTCGAGCGAGTCGAGCCGCTCCGCCTCGGGCAGCCGCTGCGCCCCGATCAGACTTTGATAGTACGAGGGAAACGCATCGAGGTGGGCAAAGTACCGCGCGCTGTCGCGCGGATCGTCCTGCAGGTCGAACCACCGCCCCACCTCGGCGTGACGCCAGAAGCACAGCCAGCAGGTCGAGTCGAGCGCGGCCGCGGCGGCGTAGGCCCCGCGTGCCTCACCCCACCGCGCCTGTGCAAAGCGCTGCTCGGCCTCGCCAAACGCCAGCAGCCCGTCCCGCGACTTGGGCAGGATCGCGGTGGGCAGGGACCGGTCGAGCAATGCGCTGCGGCTGTTCAGCAGCGCGCCGAAGGCCCTGTCGCCGAGACTACCCGCCAGCGTCTCCCACTCGGCCGACCGCCCGCGCGCTTCGATCGTGTCCAACGCCGACATGCCGCTCGCGACACGCACCCGCGCGATACCGTTCTCGTTGGCGATCTGCAAGCGCAGGCGTGCACCATGCCCCCACAGTCGAGCCAGCCCCGATACGCAGCGCGCCGACAGTGCCGGATAGCGATCGAGGATGCGCGCGAAGCCGCACGCGAGCGAATCGCCGAGCCAGCCGGGCAGGCCCGGCGGGGCAGGCTCCGCCTCGACGCGCATCCAGACCGTGGTGCGCGACTCGGGCCAGAGCGCCGGGAGCGCCAGGCCGAGTACCGTACAGCCGATCGCCACGGCAATCGTGTTTCGGCGATACGGCCAGACCCGCGTGTGCCATAACGCGTGCCGGAACGACGCCGCATCCGGCCAGCGACGCTTGGCGTCGAGGTCCACGGCGCGGCGCAGCACGCGTTCCACGTTGAGGGGAACACCGGACCAGTCCCCGTCCTCCGGGGGGCCCTTGTCCCACCGGCGACCGGAGAAGCACTCGTAGATCACCATGCCGGCCGCGTAAATGTCGCTCCGCTCGTTCGCCTCCGCGCCGGCGAACAACTCTGGCGCCATGTACGCCGCCGTGCCCACCGTGACGCGGGGATCCCATCGCTGCCGGTCCGCGAGGCGCCGCGCGATACCAAAATCCGTCAAGACTCCCCGGCGCCCTTCGATCAAGAGGTTGGCCGGTTTCACGTCCCGGTGCGCGACGCCGGCCCGGTGCGCCACTTCCAACGCATCGAGCAAATCGCGCCCCAGCTTCAACGCCTCACTGCGAGACAGCCGCTTCCGCGCAAGCCGGTCCGCCACGGTCTCGCCCTCGAGGTGATCCATCACATAAAAGAAGAGTCCAGCCGACTCCCCGACGTCGTGCACCGGGACGATGTTCGGATGGCTGAGACTGGCGAGGGTGCGGGCTTCGCGCACGAATTGGTCGGCGCCCCGTGCCGTGGCGAGCTCGGGGCGTAGCACCTTCACCGCCACCGGCCGGTCGAGGGTGACCTGGCGCGCCAGAAATACGGTTCCCATGCCGCCGCTCGCCAGCTCGCGCAGCACATCGTAGCCCTTCGGCGCCAGAGCGGCACGCACCCGCTCGAATAAGGCGGACATGAGTGGCCCCGGGAACATCCCGGCCCCTGTCCCGAAAGTCAAACGGCCCCGGATGTCCGGGGCCGTTGCGCTGCACCACGATGCGAGTGGGGGTTACTGCACCGTGATCGCGAGGTGCATGCCCAATGCGACGTGCGGCAGGCAGTAGCCCTTGTAGACGCCGGCCGGCGCGCCCGCGAACGAAACGTCGTACTTCTCGTTCGGCTGCGTCAGGAACGGTCCCATGAGGTCGCCCATCGCGTTCGGCATCCCTTTCTTCAGGGCGTCTGCGCCGCCCTTCGGGACCGAATCCCCGTAGAACGCGACGTTGTGCGGACCGCCAGAGACATTGATGAACCGGACGATCGTGCCGGTCTTGACGGTGAGCTTGTTGGGGTCGAACGCGGCGACGCTGGTACCGTTGCCGGTCATCTTCACTTCGACCACCGCGCCGGTGGGCTCGGCGGCGGAGGTAACAGCCGGCGCGCCAGACGGCGCGGGTGTGGCAGCTTCGGCCTCGGACGCCGCCGATTTCTTGTCGCCGCCGCAGGCGACGACCGCGAACGCGGCGAGCGTGGTGAACAGGGTGAACCGCATTGCAGACTCCTCCGGGACGAAAATGACGGGACAGCGCTTGTGAACGCGTTCACAATATATCCGCGCGCTCTCAAAACGGGAGCCCTCGAAGGAGGGGCCGTTGCGTTTTCGCACCACCTCGACGACACTGAGGCGCATGCCGAAGCCATTTGTACCGCTCATCCCCGCGGCCGATCTCGCGCGTCGTCTCGATCAGGGCGAGCGTGTGCAACTACTGGACATCCGCTCGGCAGAGCGGGTCGCTGAGGGACGCATCACCTTGGGCTCCACCCTCGATTTCCGCGCACTGGTGGCATCGCAGTTGTACCAACTCGCGACGCTCGACCCGCTGCGCCTCAACCCGGCGGACCCGGTCGCGGTAATCTGCGGGCACGGTAACTCGAGTACCGAGGCCACCCGTTTTCTGCGCGACCGGGGATTCGAAGCGTACTCTTTGGCGGGCGGGATGGCGGCGTGGGAGACGGTTTACCTGCCGCGCCGCCTGTCGCCGACCGCCGCCATCGAGCATGTAATCCAGGTCGACCGGGTGGGCAAAGGGGCGCTGTCCTATGTGCTCGTGAGCGACGGGGACGCGGTCGTCGTGGATCCGGGCCGCCACCTGCAGCCGTACGAGGCGCTGCTCGAGGACCTCGGGGCCACCGCCGCGGCGGTCATCGACACGCACATGCACGCCGACTATCTGAGCGGTGCCCGTGCCGCCGCCACCCGCTGGCAGGTCCCCTACTTCGTGCACCCAGAGGACGCCCGTTCGCCGTACGACGGCGCCGAGGGTCGATTCGCCCACCAACCGATCACCGAGGGCGATACCATCGCCTTCGGGCGAGCGACCCTCGTCGCCACTCACGTCCCCGGGCACACGCTCGGCAGCACGGCGCTCGTGGCCGACGGCGTACTGGCGCTGACGGGCGACTTTCTGTTCGTGCAGTCGGTGGGGCGTCCCGACCTGGGAGGTCAGAGCGACGCCTGGACCGCGCGGCTGTGGGACAGCCTGGAACGGGTGCGGCGCGAGTGGCCGGGCGACCTGCTGGTCCTACCGGCGCACTACGCGAGCGAACGCGAGCGGCGCGCGGACCGGAGCGTGGCTGCGCGTTTCGACGTGATCGCGGCGACCAACGAGGCGGTTGGCATCCAGGACCCACGCGCCTTTCTCTCCTGGGTGACCGCGCACGGCACCGCACCGCCTGAAGCCTATCGCACGATCAAGTTGGCGAATCTCGGCCTGGTGGACGTCGCCGACGCCGACGCGGAGATGCTGGAGTTCGGGCCGAACCTCTGCGCGATAGGATAGTCGCAAGGCTCAAGGCTACTCAGTCGGCGCTTGCAGCACCACGTAGACCCAGTCCGTTCCGCCCAGCGTATGCATGCCGTAGGGCACGCCCGCCGGAATGTGCACCAGGTCGTTCGCCGAGACTTCGATCCGATCCCCGTCCAGCACCATCACTCCTCGGCCTGCGATCGTGAAGATGAGAAGCCCAGTGTCGTCCTCCGCCGAAATGGGCACGGCGGCCCCCGGCTCCATGACCGTGTGCTCGAAGCTCAGGCCGTGCAACATGCCCGGGAGATTGAGCACGGTGTGGCGACGCAGCTGGTCTGCGGTGCTGGGCAACTTCGCGAGGCGGCGATAGGTGTAGCGCGGCACGATTCCCCATCCTGTAGGGCGCGGCAGCCTTACGCGGAGGGCGCTGCGGCGCCCCAAAAATGGGCGCGCCGGACCACCTGTGCAAGCCATCTGGAGCCAGGCGTCTCTCCTGACGTCTCTCACAGGAACCGTTGCCATGTGGTCCGCACGTCGCCTCTTCGTCGTCTGCGCCGTCGTCCTGCCGATCGCCCCCGCCCCCGCGGCCGCACAGGGCTGGATCGAGCACCCGCGGGGAGCGATCGCAAAAGTGCGCAGCGCCGTCCAGGTCATGGTCACCGGGCGCGTGGCGCGTGTCACAGTGGAGGAGTGGTTCCTGAACTCGGGCGCGCTGCTCGACGAAGCCAACTACCTCTATCCATTGCCGGGTGAAACGGTGTTCAGCGATTTCTCGCTGTGGCAGGGCGACCAAGAGCTCAAAGGCGAGCCGATGGACGCCGCGCAAGCGCGCGCGATCTACGAAGAGATCGTACGCCGCAAGCGCGATCCCGCCCTGATCGAGCTCGCGGGACACGGGTTATTGCGCGCGCGGGTGTTTCCGATCGGCCCGGGCGAGACGCGCAAGATCACGCTGCGCTACACCCAGATGCTCGATCGCGTGGGCGACGCCTGGCGGTTCCGGTACACCGCCGGCAGCGGGGCCGGCGCGGCGACGTCCGCCAGCTTCCGGATGCAGGTGGATAGCGCCGCCCGGTTCGGCGATCCCTATTCGCCGACGCATCGACTCAGCACGAGCCGCAGCGACAACCGCATCGAGCTCACGCTCGCCGACACCACGCCGCGCGGGGACCTGGAGCTGTTCCTGCCGCTCGCCCGCAGCCTGGTGGGGATGTCGCTCGTCACCAGTCAGCCGGCGGGGGAAGACGGGTTCTTCATGCTGCTCCTCGCGCCGGGCCGTTCCGAAACGCCGTCGGTGCGTCGTGACCTGGTCGCCGTGCTCGATGTGTCGGGCTCGATGTCGGGTGACAAGCTCGATCAAGCGAAGGCTGCGCTGGCCCAGCTGCTCGGCACTCTCCGGGCAGGAGACCGGTTCCGTGTGGTCCCCTTCGGGAGTGGAGTGCGTCGCTACGCCGCCGGCTGGACGGACGTGTCGGGCGACAATGTGCGTACCGCCCAGGAATGGGTGCGCCGCCTCGACACCGACGGCGGCACCGACATCGCGGGCGCGCTCCAAGAGGCGTTCGCCGAGGCGCCGGCCGATGGCAGGTTGGGCGTGGTCGTATTCCTGACGGACGGGATGGCGACGGTGGGCGAGACGAATCCCGAGCGCATCGCCGATCAGGCCGAGCGTAGCCGCGGGCCGTTCCGCGTCTTTGCGTTCGGCATCGGGTATGACGTCAACACGTACCTGCTCGACCGGCTGACCGAGCGCGCCCGGGGCGTCACCGAGTACATCCGCCCGGGCGGCGACATCGAGCAGGCGGTGGCCTCGCTCGCGTCCAAAGTCGCCTCGCCGGTCCTCACGGACGTGGCACTGCGGGCGGACGGGGTCGAGCTGTACGACCTCCAGCCGCGCGGCCTGCCCGACCTCTTTGGGGGAGACGAACTGGTGGTGTTCGGGCGGTATCGGGGAGCAGGGAGCGGGGAGCGGTTCGTGACGGTGACGGGACGAAGAAACGGTCGGGAGGAGCGCTTCTCGACGGGTGCGCGGTTCGGGAGCGAGCAACCCGGCGCGGACTACATCCAGCAGCTCTGGGCGGCGCGGAAGGCGGGTGCGCTCTCGAGTGACATTCGCCTCCACGGGCCTAACCCGGAGATCGTGGGCGAGCTCAAGCGGCTCGCCTTGCGCTACGGCATTCTCACGGAGTACACGTCGTACCTCGTCCAGGAGCCCAACGTCGTCGCGCGGCCAATGGTGCGCGCTCCGGCGCCGGAGGCCCAGGTGGGAGCGGACGCAGTCGAGCGATCCCGAGAAGCTCGCAAGCTCTCCGGTTCACTCAGCCTCGACGCGATTGTGGTAACCGGGGCCGGCCGAGCATACGATTCGCTCGCGGCCGTGCCGGCCGGACGACCCGATCGCTCCCAGCGGATTGGGGGCAGGCTGTTCGTGTGGCGCGACAGCACATGGACCGACATCGCCCACGGCGACTCACTGCACGTCGTCACCGTCGCGGCCTTCAGCGACGCCTACTTCGCGCTACTCCGGGCCCTGCCCGAGCTGGTGCAGGCCGCCACGCTCGAGCCCGCGGTCCTGGTGGCCGGACGTCGGGTGAGCATCAAGATTGGGGCTGGCGGCAAGACCGATTGGGCATCAGGCGAGCTCGCGAAACTCGTGGGCGACTTCAGGTGATGACACGAATGCGGAGCACGTAGTCCCGTGCCTCAGGATCTGGCGGAGGTGTACCGCACCACCTACCGCGCGCTCGTGCGGTTCCTGTACCGCAAGGTATGGAGCGCCGAGCGCGCGGAGGACCTGGCGCAGGAAGCCTTTGCCCGGGCCCTGATCCACAAACCCGACAACGCGAGGGGGTGGCTGTTCATCGTGGCGGCGAACATGGCGCGAGACGATGCGCGGCGTGCGGCGCGGGAGCGACGGCATCTCACATTGCTCACAGCCGAGCCGCAGGAGAGCACGTCCGCGGCCGATCAGGCGTTGGAGGTCGAAAGCGACCGGGCGCGCGTCCGGGCCGCGCTCGAGGAGCTCTCACCGCGCGATCGGGAGGTGCTGCTGTTATGGGATTCGGGATTATCGTACGAAGAGATCGCCGCGCAGACGGGACTGGCGCGGGGCGCGATCGGAACGACGCTGTCGCGGGCGCGCCGGCGGTTGGTGCAGGCCTACGAGGCGGGAAAGTCAGGTGAGCATGTCGCACGTGGATGATGGTACACTGCACGCCTATCTCGACGGCGAGCTCTCGCCGGCGGAAGCGCAGGGCGTCGACGCGCACCTCGCCCAGTGTCCCGCCTGCCGCGGGCGGCTCGAGGAGGAGCGCGCGCTGATCACCCGTGCCGGGGAGCTGCTGGCGCTGGCGGCACCGCCGGATCGCGAGCTCCCGCCGTTTCGAGCCGGTGACATCAAGCCGCTCAGCCGGTTGTGGTGGCAGGTGCGCCTACCACTGGCGTGGGCGGCGACGGTCGTGCTGGCGCTCGGGATCGGGACCTACGTCGGCTCGGGGTCCCGGGCGTTGATGGAACGCCCCGTTGTGGGACCGCAGGCGTACCAATCGCGGGATTTCGCCGAGACGGACACGCCCGCGAGCCTAATGCGCGAACGGTCCCCTGCCGAGCCGCGGGGGAAGCGCGCCGCAGCTCCTCAGGCCACGCCCGCCCCCGCAGCTCGCGAGGAGTTGGACCGCGTCGTCGCCCCGGAGCGAGCGAAAGTGGCCGCCATCCCGCGCGACACCGCGCTGAGCGTCGCCACCCCCGCCCCCGCTCCGCAGGCAGATATCGCCATGTTCGTGGATGGCGTCCCCCTGCGGAAGGGATCCCCCATCGGCATCGACAGCGCGCGTGCGCTACTCGGAGCCGATCCCCTCGCCGTCCCCGGTGCGCCCATCCGCGCGATCTACCGGGCACGCGAAATCGGCTACTCCGCCGTCGTGATTGTCGAACAGGCGCTCGATTCGAGCACGGTGATCGAGGTGGTGAGCAGGCGCTCCTCCCCGGTAGCCCTCGACGAGATCGTTGTCACGGGGGCAGGAGCAGTGGCAGCGCGACGCGACAGCGCGGGCGCCGCCGAGCGGGTCGGTAGCGCGCGAGTCGCCGATTCGTTAGCCGCCGTTCCGGCCGCAAAGGCGTTCGCTCGACTCGCACCTGTCGAGACGCAGAACCAAGTGCCGCGACACCTCGGCGACCTGGAGATTCAGATCACGGGACCGCTGCGGACCGACTCCCTGCAGAAGCTGCTGCGGCTCGTCCAACCGGTGAAGCGTTAGCTACGGCTGTACCGTGATGGTGCCGTGCATCCCGATGGGAGGGGTGCCGTCGGCACCGTGGATGGTGCAGAAGTAGTTGTACGTTCCCGCTGTCGGGAACGTGTGGTTGAACGTCCCCCCGCCAGCCACAGAGCCGCTGCTGAACGCTTCGGTCGAGGAGGCCGAGCTGGTCACCGTGTGAGTGATGGCCGTGCCGTTCTGCCACGTCACCGGCGTGCCGGCGGTGATCGTGAGGTTCGTCGGGTTGAACGTGGCCGCCGCCATGCAAACCTTCGTCGCCGTCGGCGTGCACCCGGTCCCGCCCCCCCCGCCCCCGCCGCCCCCGTACGGCGACGTCGAACCGCCACATGCGCCGAGCAGTACGACTCCCACTGTCCCTAGTGCCAGAGTCATTATGTTCGCGCGCATTGAGCCTCCAGAGTGGTGCGTAGACCGGCGACCGGCCGTATGACGCGTGCTTACTACCCTTAGAAGCAGCCGGGAATTGTCCGAGAATGATGAAGCGCTCTGGCAGCCGAAGCTAGTGGCGTTCGCGCTCCAGCGTATCGGCCGCGAGTCGAGGGGACAACATCGGGTACCGGGCCCCGAACCAGCCGAAGGAAAGGAGAAACAATCCCCCGAACAGCAGCGTGACGCCGACCTCGGGCAGGCCAATCGCGGGCCCCGCGCCGTCGTTGATCGACGGCACGATCTCGAGGTAGCGCTCGAGCCAGATGCCGGTGAGGGTCACGAGGGCGAGCGTCACGAGCGCAGGCGGATACTTCTTCGGCCTGACGCCGAGCAGGCCGACGAACGGTACGACGAACACCAGCAGGAACACGGCCACGCCGACGGGCTTCCACGGGCCGAACAGGCGATAGAAGATGAAGAACGTCTCCTCGGGCAGGTTGCCGTACCAGATCACCAGGAACTGCGACCACATGAGATACGCCCAAAACACGCTGAAGCCGAAGCACAGCTTGCCGAGATCGTGTTGCTGCTTGGGGGAGAACAGCCGGTCCAGTCCCATCCGTCGCCGTACCGCGAGCACCAGCACCGCGAGCGCCATCAGCGCGGCGAGGAAGCTCCCCATGAAGTAGAACGCGCCGAACAGGTTGCTGACCCACTTGTGGGCGAGCGACATGACGAGCTCGAACGCCAGCAGGCTGTACCCGAAGGCGTAGCCGACCACCAGCCACGCCGCGTTGCGCATGATCGCATCCCGGCCCTCGAGCCGGTCGGCGGGCCGGCCATCCGCGAGCTCCCGGATATCGGGCGCCAGATCGTGCCGCACGAACCGCCACGAGAGCCAAGCGAGGAGCAGGTAAATCAGACCGTTCCGCACGAAGAAGAACTTCGCCGTGAGCCAGCCGCCCAGGTCGCCACGCGGCTCGTGCAGCCAGCTGAAGATGTGCGTCCGGCCCACGATCAACCCGATATACAGCACCAGCGCGACCCACAAGAACGCGGCCGCCGCCTCGGCGAGCCGGATGACGAGCCCCGACCAGTGTCCTTTGGCGAGCTTCTGAGTCGCGGCGAAGACCACCAGTGCCTGCGCCAGGCCCGTCCAGAACATGAAGTTGACGTGCCAGGCCTGCCACACCCGCGGCGCTCGGCCGGCCGCGAGCACCCACAGGAACACGGACCCTCCGGCTACGGCGAGTAGCCCTCCCCACAGCGTGAAGGCGCCCGCCGGGAACTGGCGCGCCTTCTGAACCAGCTCCGACCGCGGGACGGCCGCGACCGCGCTCATCGTCTCCCCCGCGGGGGCAGGGCCCCGGCCTGCAGCGCGCGCACGTAATTCACGAGGTCCCAGCGATCGGTGCCGCGCACCTTGTCTCCGTAGATGGGCATGAGTCCCCGGCCCATCACCTGGCCACTCACGATGACGGCGTAGAGATACCCGTCCGTGCGCCGGGCGATCGTATCGTTCACGAGCGAGCGCACGCCGAAGAAGGGCCCGCCCGACGCCGACGAAATGGGCCCGTCCCCGCGGCCCGTCGTGCCGTGGCAGACGAGACAATAGGTCTCGTACACAACCCGGCCGCGGTTGATCGACTCCGAGGTGCGGGTTCGCGGATTCGCCAGCCGGTCCGCCGTCTGCGGGCTCATGAGCGGCTCCGCGCCGGTCACCGGCACGGTGCCGGGGACGGACGGGATCGGTCGTGCGTAGGGCTTGATGCTGCGCTGATGTCGCATGGTGGAGAACCAACCGACGCGGTGCACTACGTCGTCGGGGTTGCAGCCGAGGGCCACAACGGCAACAAGGGCGGCAACAGCGGCACGGGCGGCAGAGGGCTTAGGCACGGCGCACCTCCTCGGCCCCCGCGCCGCGCAGCAGGGATTCGGCCTGCCCCGCCCGCGCGGGCTCGGATGGCACGAAGATCCCGAACTTGTCGTTCGTGAAGCGCGGATCGTACGCGACCGTTCCCAACCGCCGAGCCGCGAACAGCGCGTTGAACACGATGCCCAGAATCGTGGAGAGGGCGCCGAACAGGATCGTCATCTCGAACATGATCACGACGTACGGCGGGATCGAGCCGATCGGCTTGCCGCCGAGCACGAGCGGCCAATCGTACGACATGTACAACGTGACCCAGGCCCCGACGGCGCAGCCCGCGATCCCGCCGATCAGCGTGAACATCCGAACGGGGCTCACCGGCTGTCCCAACGCATCCTCGATCTCGTGCCGCGGGATGGGCGAATACACGGTGAAATCGGTGTGACCGGCCTTGCGCAGCTGGCCGATCGCATCCACCACGGCGTCGAGGTGCCCGAACACCGCCAGGACGCCCGGCGTCGGCGGTGGGTGGAAGATGGCGGCCAGCGGGTTCGCGAGCTTCACGAGGCCCTCGCCTTTCCGCGCTGCGGTACGGGCAGCACCTCTTTCACCTCCGAGATCGACACTGCCGGGAAGTTCTTCACGAACAAGAGGAACCACATGAAGAACCAGCCGAAGCTCCCGGCCATGATGCCCCAGTCGGCCCACGTCGGGTTATAGGTCGCGTTGGCGAACCGCTCGAACGGCTCGCCGGCGAGCGACTCGACGATGATCACGAAGCGCTCGAACCACATCCCGACGTTCACGAA
>Ga0137376_10002236_pt1 | contig 11443 bp, 13 predicted proteins | sample SagtaG_23_FD_104814 | JGI IMG/M metagenome (GOLD analysis project Ga0137376, IMG submission 104814) | Vadose zone soil microbial communities from Sagehorn Ranch, Mendocino, California, USA - Sage2_L_20_16 metaG | ecosystem: Environmental > Terrestrial > Soil > Vadose zone | place: USA...
AGTACGCTCTATGCGAAAGATATATACCACTTTGGAACTTCTAGTGTTCAACAGTCTGCTTGTACAGTTGAACCTGGCTCTGCAAATGACGTTGGAAGGATCGTGAGCAGTGATATTATCTACGCCGGAGATCGCATTGGTTGATTCCTTTCTCGTCAGCTTAATATCTTAGGCTCGACTCGTACCCCTTTCAGCGTACGCATACCCGATAATATGTACTCATGAATTCTCATTAACACCTTCAGGTGAAAAGCGGTGGCCACACTCTAAACCCGGGATTCTCCTCTTCGTCTGCAATCCAAATCGCATTGTATCGGTTTAGCGATATTTCATATGACCCAACGAGTCATACCGTAACGATTGGCTCGGGTCTTATTTTTGATGATGTTTATGCTGCATTGGCTCCTTACAATATCACCATCACTGGTGGACGAGTATCTGGAGTGGGTGTGGGGGGGTACCTACTCGGAGGCGGTAAGTGACAAGTATCCGCCGCGAAAAATCTTGACTTTTCACGTCAAGGGTACTCGTGGAAGGCAAACCAGTATGGCCTAGCGATTGATACCATTACTGCATATCAGCTTGTGAAACCCAATGGGGACGTTGTTACTGTAACAGAAGAAACAGATTCTGAGCTCTTCTTCGGATTGAAAGTAAGTTGCATCCTGATCATGAGGAAAGTTTCATTCACCTTATCTCGCCAGGGTGGTTACAACAATTTTGTAAGAAGATGCGTCTTTATTACATGAGTCCCAACTGAATAGATGAATGCTAGGGTATAGTGACCCAGTTTACACTGAAGGCATTGCCGCTGCCTACTATTTGGGTAGGAATTTCGTTTGCTTGATAGAAATGCAAATTCAACTACTGTTTCTTTCAGGGAGGCACAATAATTTTCCCCGAATCGTCTGTTCCAGACGTGACAGCCGCTCTCTCAGAATTTAGCGCAACGAATAGCGACCCGAAAGGAAACACGATATCATTTTATGCCTATGAGAACAATGAGGCATGTATTCCACTGTCTGACTGCCTGATTCGATTGTAAACCATTTCCAAGCTTTCTATAGCGCAACGATTATATTATGATGGACCTAATCCTCCTCCAGGGCTCTTTGATCGGTTTTTGAACATCCCGTACACGAGTTCAAATGTTCAGACGAGCAACTTCACTGAATTCGTTTACACCTCCGGTAGTAATGCCACTGCTAATATGCGGTAAGGTTATGTCGTACAGTACATTAGTGGTCTAATCACTCCGTATGCAGAGGAGTGTTTCATGTCGTTCCACTTTTGGAATTTACGCCAACCATTCTGAATGTGATCCAGAATGAAACAGTTGTAAGTCCCTTGCCGCCGCACGGGCTATGATAGTTTTAACATATTATTCTTCCCCTAGTTTTGGGGTAAGACCCTAGCAGGGAAGGCATTAGCTGTCCGATATGGACCCGAACCCTATATGTCCACACTCCTAAGTCACAACAATTTGTCGACCGCCTTCCCTCCTACCCGAGACGTAGTCTACCTCCCAGTGAATCTGTATTACATCTGGACAGACGCGGCGTACGACCAAGAGATTTACGATGCTGTACACGAAAGTGTTGCATACATCGTTAAAGCCGCGCTCGCTGAAGGCCAGGACATCAGTAGTGGATCTTATTATCCTAACTATTCGATATTCGATACACCGTTGAGCGATATATACGGTGCTCATCTGGATAGGTTGAGAGCGTTGAAGAGGGAGGTTGATCCACACAACGTGATGGACCTGGCCGGAGGTTATAAGTTTTGAAATTTGGAGCTCGGGAATAAATTTCTGAAGAGTTTACAGTGATAGTATTACAGTTTTTGAATAGAATCGCGTTTGACAACGTCGCATCGGCGCGCCCGCCAAGAAACGAGAGTTGAGATTTGGTGGGGATCCGGCATAAACGGATCTTCTGAAACCGTTTATTTGTATCTATTTGGACCCGTCCAACAACTGTACGGTCGCTTTCAAAGGCCTTCAATGTCACCTTGTACTACTCTCTGCGCCTTCAGAATCCAAACCACAAGGCTACAATACCCCCCCAAAAAATAATTTCGGGGCACAATAAAAAAGGCAAGAGGTGAAGAGCGTCGGGCCATCAGCACGGTGGTGATTAAGATTCGGCTCCGATCCAGGACGCATTTACACGGACATCCCACGATCTATATCCCTCCAGTGTATCATTCCCAAGAGCTCTAGAGTAACCTAATCAAAGTACAGCTAGGTGTGCTTGATGCTATTCAATCTTTTGTTTTCTGCGTCGCAGGCAGTGTCCAGATATGCCAAACTTGTAATCACCACAATATGCGGATGTTTCTCTTGCCATGCTACAGATCGATAATGTTCCACACCAGCTGCCATCACGATCGCGACGTGGTATCGTTGAGCATTTGCTGAGTGCCTCTCTTTCCGCCCGGAATTGCTCCACTAACGTCATTGGGCTACTTACCTAAATAGACTCCATTCAATTCTTTGTCCCTCCCGTAACGTAACTTATGATGCAGAAACCCCGAACAAGCGCTTTACCACGTTTGTCACTGTCAAAGAATATATACCCGATCCCTCCCAAATTCAACTTTCCCACCACTACCCAATGATTTGCACCTTCCTCCCAACCGCGTTATTATTCGCGACTTTCGTTACTACCGTCCGTAGTAGTGGCACCGCCGCCGCACCAGAAAAACGGAACAATAATGACTTACAAGACGTGTGTGGCCAAATATCTTCTGCCATCTCCACACAAAGTGAAGTCTTCTATCCAGGTGCGTCTTCAGAGTGATAATTCCTGCCTTATTTTGAAAATAAAAAAGGTAGCAATACGTATGATAACGATATTTATCACTGGGCAAGTTCCAGCTCTGCCCTTTCGGCATGCACGGTCGAACCAGGAACGGCGGAAGACGTTGGGAAGATTGTACGCATTGACATATTACGTCATTTTCTGTCATTTTCTTATAAGCTCATGACCTACGAACTAGCTACAAATTTTAGGTCAGACCCGCACTTCTTTTGGTGTAAGCCCGCAGTTTTTCACGCAGTCCTTGTGCTCAGTCTCTCGATAGGTCAAAAGCGGTGGTCATTCTGGCAACCCCGGCTTCTCCTCTTCGAACGGAGTTTTGATTGCCATGTATCGATTCAATAACGTCGCATGCGATCCTGAGTCTGGAACCGCCAATGTTGGAACAGGTTTAGTATGGGACGACGTGTACGCTGCTTTGGCACCGTATAACGTCAGCGTCTTAGGAGCACGAGTTTCGGGAGTTGGTGTTGGTGGCTTTGTTCTTGGTGGTGGTAAGTCGACTGCTTCTTCGGCACGTGTAGTGGCACTTATGGGTCTCGTTATTGTAGGATATTCTTGGAAAACTAATCAATATGGCCTAGCTGTTGATTCGATCACCCAGTATGAACTCGTGAAACCGGACGGAAGCGTAGTCACAGTGACGGAAGCTTCAGATTCCGAGCTTTTCTTTGGCCTTAAGGTTATCCGTTTTACTCACTCTAGTTGTTTGACTTGCTCACAATGGCACATTTAGGGCGGTTTTAATAACTTTGTAAGGGTTTTTTTATTCGGGGAAAGGAAGTGAAAATAACGTAATTCAAGGGAATTGTGACGCGGATAGTCATGAAAACATATCCACAGACATTGGTTTGGGTACGGCACCTGTCGCTCGCTGGAAGAAAGTCGATTAACGACATCTTGGACAGGGAGGAATAATTGAATATACAGGACTCTCGATTCAGCAGGTCACGGAAGCGGTGATCAAGTTTAGTGCTGAAAACACTGATCCTAAAGCATGTATGATCACGGCGTATACATGCATTGCAACTCTGGTATTATCGATATTATTTTTATCTTTCATCCACCCTCATATCATATTACTATCAGCCTATCGTTACGCAGATCATTTACTACGATGGTCCCGAAAAGCCACAAGGGGTGTATGACGACTTCTTGAATATTGAACCAGCGTTTGTCGATGTTGGCACGAGAAGCCTTCAGGACGTCATCAAACTCAGTCCCACCAACATAACGGCTGACGTTGGGTAAGATTGGCACGTATCCTTTGATGAATATAATTGGTGACATCTATGGTCAGCCTTGGAGGCGTTTTCCATACCGTTCCACTACTCAAACACTCGCCTCGTGTCATGCAAGTCATAGTGGAGGAAGTTTTCGTAAGTCCGAGAGCATCTAAAGCTTATTTTTGATCTGATATAGTTATTATGGTAGACCCGCTGTGCCTCGCTCACTCTAGCAGCTGGACCTGTAGTTTCATATAATATCGAGCCTTTCCTTCCAAACTTCCTCATTCACAGCACGATGCAAACCGCTTATCCCCCTACAAGGGATATCACTTACCAGCCATTCAATATCTTCTTTGCGTTTGCTCTTGACCTTCTAGAGGATGTCATCTTCGGCGCCATCAGGGAGAGCGCGGACCGTATCAGAGATGTGGCGATAGCAGACGGTCAGGAGATTACGAATGCTCCATTATATCCCAACTACGCGATTTTCGATACGCCGCTGGAAGACATGTATGGAGGGAACGTTGGCAGACTTAAAGCATTGAAACAAATTGTTGATCCATCTAATGTGATGGGTTTAGCAGGAGGATGGAAATTTTGAAAATCGTGATTGAGTAGGTGTTCATTTTCAGACTTGTAGATATCATATTTATCGTTTAATTTAATATATCTATCGTTGACCATCCAGGCGTCCGCTTCGCATTTTTTTGTTGATTTTGGACCATTCGATCGGTGACTCCGACAAGAGCAAGTACTCCATCGGACTTTGCCTCAGAACTTGTCTGGATAATCTGAAGCACTAGACTCTAAGTAGGGCGTAATCAGATAAGAAGCGAAGTTCGTCGACCTATCAGCGCTTTATTCGGCTCCAGTACAAACTAGCGCTTACGGCATTTACGCATAACTATGGGGTCTTCAAAGGTCGAACTTATCCGTTCCCTGACTCTGGTCACGGTATGCCATTGGAGGTGCCTCTCCATTGCACGGTCGAAGCATTCACGTCGTAATCACCAGTCGAGCGCCATTCTTTCGCAAACCTCATGCCGCCGGTTATGTAAATTGGGAACCGAGGAAGCACCCTTACATACCATACCATGTTCGTCTTCATCAACGAATAAATATAGGCTGCTTCAGCAAACTTTTTCACCCCTACCCGATGATTGGCACCTTTCTCCCGACCGCAACTTTACTCGCGGTTCTCGTATCCACCGCCTATGGTGACGTAGCCCCTCCGGAAAGGCGGAATGGCCTTGACTTCCTAAACGTGTGTGCGGAGATTTCTTCCGCCATCTCCGCTCAAAGTGAAGTTTTCTACCCGGGTGAGCTGTTAAATGATGATTCCCGCATTATTTTGAGACCTTTGGAGATTCCAGTGCGTATGATAACGATATTTATCACTGGGCAAGGTCTAGCTCGACCCTTTCGGCGTGCACCGTCGAGCCCGGAACAGCAGAAGACGTTGGAAAGATTGTACGCATCGATATTTCTTTTCTTTTTTTTTGTGGGGCTCATGATCGACGCACAAGCTGCAAATTTTGGGCCAAACGCGTACTCCATTCGGAGTAAATCTGCACTTTTTTGCTTGGGGCTTGTGTTCAGTCTCTCTATAGGTCAAAAGCGGTGGTCATACTGGCAATCCTGGCTTCTCCTCTTCGAACGGCGTTTTGATTGCCATGTATCGATTCAATAATGTCGCATATGATCCTGAGTCTGAAACTGCCAACATCGGAACAGGTTTAATATGGGACGACGTGTACGCTGCTTTGGCACCATATAATGTCAGCGTCTTGGGAGGGCGAGTTTCGGGCATTGGCGTTGGTGGCTTTCTTCTTGGAGGCGGTAAGTGGACTACGTCTTGGGCACGTGTAGAAGAATTTACAGCGCCCCTTTATTTGTAGGATATGCTTGGAAATCCAACCAATACGGCCTGGCTTTTGACACAATCACCGAGTATGAACTAGTGAAACCAGACGGGAGTGTAGTGGTTGTTACGGAAGGTTCGGACTCCGAACTTTTCTTCGGCCTTAAGGTTATCCATTTACTCATTCTAGTCGTCTGGCTTGCTCACGACGGCATGTATAGGGTGGTTTTAATAACTTCGTATGGCTTTCGATTCGGGGAAAAGAGGTGAAACTAACGTATTTCAAGGGAATTGTGACACGGATAGTCATGAAGACATATTCACAGACGTTGGTCTGGGTACGAAACCTCATGCTAGCAAGGAAGATTATTAAGTAACGTAACAGGGTGGACTAATTGTATATTCAGAACTCTCGATTCCGGAAGTTACAGAGGCGGTGATCAAGTTTAGTTCTGAAAACACTGATCCTAAAGCAAGTGTGATCACGTCGTATACATGCATCGCAACTGTGGTATCGCTGATCCTATTTCTTGACCTTTCACCTATCCTCATTCCTGAATCCTGCGTCAGACTGTCGTCCTGCAAATTATTTATTATGATGAACCCGACAAGCCACTAGGATTGTTTGACGACTTCTTGAATATCCAACCTCCTCTTTTGTACGATATTGGCACGAAAAGCCTTCAAGACATTCTTAAACTCAGCCTCACCAATATTACGGCTGACATCGAGTAAGATTACCACGTATGTTTTGAACATTATCAAATGATATCTATGGGCAGCTTGGGAGGCGTATTTGACACCGTTTCACTGGTCGAGTATTCACCTAGAGTCATGGAGGTCGTAGTGAATGAAGTTTATGTAAGTACTACCGCTTATTCTTTTCGAACTTCTGATATAAACTATTTCATAGACCCGCTGTGCCGCGCTCACTCTAGCAGCCGGACCAGTAGCTTCATACAATGTTGCACCTGTTCTTCCATCCTTTCTCAGTCATAGCACGATGCCGACCGCTTTCCCCCCTACACGGGATATAGCCTACCAGCCACTCGACATCGTATTTGCATTTGCTCTTGAATCCTTGGAGGACGTCGTCTTTAGCTCCATTACAGAGAGTGCGGAGCGTATCCGAGATGCGGCGATCGCAGATGACCAGGACATTAGTAATGCACCGTTATATCCCAACACTGCGATTTTCAGCACACCGTTGGAAGACATGTATGGAAGGAACATCGACAGACTCAGAGCATTGAAACAAGTAGTGGATCCATCTAATGTAATGGGTTTAGCCGGAGGATGGAAATTCTGAGAAGGTACTGGGGATTGTATTTTATCATATTCAACCGTGTTTATTCAATCTATAATCCTTGGTACTGGATAGTTAACGTGACAGCATACTAACGGTAACTGCAATCTTGACCTGGCCATTTCTTCTGATCTGCTACCCCTAGCAATGAAAAAGTGCCCAAGTACATGCAATGGAAACGATTTAACCTAACTTGCCTTATAAAATTGTCTTCGCCCATTGTTCGACACTGATGGATTGCATCAAGGTTACATAGTACTTTACTATATGATGTACCTAGCTGTTACCGTTCCGACCAATTAATGTCGCACCTTAACGTTTCCTGTCATGATCCAGCGGTTCCCCGGCGCAGTTTTCTACGCACGACAACGCTGGCATTTGGCATGCTCGTGCGAATTGAGTTCCTCGTTTCTTGGCTGGGGGGGTCGCGCGTCGTTTAGCCCTTTCTCTTCGTTCATATTTGCGTTTTTTTTTGGCTGATTCGACGGACGGCGTTAGTGAGCCTATTCTCGGTAGCATTGCGTCAGAATCCCACCCGCTTCTTTTTATACACGTGCGAGACTGATTGGGATATCTTCACCCAAGACATTATGGTGCTTTGCATTAAATTTTGCACCCAATAGTCGTCTTTTCTCGTCATATTGGCTTCGTGTCCAGCGGCTGTGTTTCGCCTTCGATTGATTATGTCTTGAAATACCTTCACAATTCGATCAAAAGAGACGGTATCTATGCGCCCGTAGTAATATAGCGGGGCATCGTGCTGGGAAGAGAGTTGTAGAAGGCTGTACAATAAGGCTCAAACTCACCATCATGTCGTCACGGTGGACGCTTTCTATCGGTACGGACTAGAAGCGGCAGCGGGCTGTAGATGGTAAGAAACAAGTTGAAATTGACGGCGTCGCAGAGTGGTCGGACGACCATGCGCATGGTTACTAATGGAATTGTGGCGATAACCGCCTTTAGCAGGTAGGCTGCAGGTCACACTCAGTAAAAAACGAATTCCGGGAATTGTCACCATATTCTGGGAAGTGTCACACGTATTCCGAGTGATGTCATGAGATGTCAGGTAAAGGTCGGAAATTGCATTCGATCAAGTTACTTTGTACTACTGTTCGTCGTATTAGACCTAGTTAGATAAAATTTCTTCGCAATGAAACTTCCTGGCACATGGCAGCGCCATCTCCCCAAAGTCAAACATTCCCTCGCCGTGTCCTCGCCGTGTCCTCGCCTACCGGCGTGCTCTTGCTACTTCCTCATATGGTACGTGGCCTGTAATTATGGATTAGCTGCTGTTGGGGCAGAGGAGAATCGGCCGAGGCGAATTATGCTGCTGTTGCGGAGACTGTTGCTGAATTGAGTGCGCGTGGGTTTGTTTGATGAGGATAGCGCTGATGGGAGGGATCGCCTCTGTGGTCGCAAACTCGCAGCGACGGTGGGATTGCTGTGAAGCAGTTTCTGTGGAATTATGCTGCTGTTGCGGAGACTGTTGTTGAATCGAGTGTGCGTGGGTTTGTTTGATGAGGATAGCGCTGAAGGGAGGGATCGCCTCTGTGGTCGCGGGCGACGGTGGGATCGCTGTGAAGCAGTTTCTGTGAGGTCGTCCGGGGAGTGCATTAACATAGCCAGACGGCTCAGACCTGTGCTCTCTTCTCTAGGGCAATGGCCGTTTGCGCCTAGTGCAGGATGATGGGGACGGTTGCTGAGAAGACCCACGAGACGAACTTGATGAGCGAGAAGATCTAGAAAGGGAGGTGTTGTTGAAATAAGGAGAATTGGGTGAATGATTATGGTGATGCGAGTCAGCTGGATTAATCTTACGCGAGAAAGACGAGGACTTAGACGCGACAGTGCCTTCTAGGACGGTATCCAGTGATCAATTTTTGCAAAGTTGGCATGGGCAGTGTCTGCAGTACGGTTGTGGGTAAAGCTGGTGCCACGAATCGAGGTTAGAATTCTCGGGGCCAATTCTGGCAGCCACAGGTACGATGCGAGAAGTAGTGTATGATGCGAGAAGTGTCTGCGAGAGGCGATGGCCCAGGCGTGAAGCGCGGTTAGCGAGCTGACTCTTTGCTTACTAAGCAAGATTTCCCAACGCACTCTGCCGATCTTATCAAGCACCATCATTGCACTGCACAACATGCCTCCGAAGCCCCGCATTACATGCCACTGTACAAAATGCCATGGGAAACCACGTACCTTGAAAACTGTTCAAGGACACATGGATGTGGACATCAGACAGCGAAATCGTTATGCCTCTCAGGCTGATGGTGCTACTCCTCAATTCCTGAGTCACATTACTGATTGTATAAGGAAGAACTCACAAGCTCTACAACAATTTGAGGCTTGTGGTGAAGCTGGTGGTGTAGGGGTGGCTGAGGAAGAAAGTATGTACTTGATCAATTATTGACTTGAGTTCTACTCAGAGTACTATATCTATATCAAAACTATGGTCTAGATAGTGGAAGTCACAGTGGCCATTTGGAATTTTTTGAAGATGGAGGTGTGCACCTAATTCATTATCTTGCATGTATTGAACATACTTGTCAGCTTCATTAACTGCAGAAAATCTTGGGGATGAAGGTGTGTAATCAATTGTACAAATATCCAATGGATCGGAGTGAAAAGAGATCTACTAGTGGGTAATAGACAATTTGACAGACAAATTACACACAAAGTTGGTCAACCTTCACATGGGCTCAGTGAAGAGAACCAGCCTAGAGATAATGAAGAAGACACTGCTCTGGAAGAGGGGAATGACTCAGATGACAGTGATCTATTGGGATTGGGGCCTGAAAATGAAAAATATTGGGGGAAGGAAAGACAAGACACAGAAGAGGAAAGCATTGGGGACAGTGATTCTGACCTTGGTGAAAGGGATCAACTTGAGCAAAGCGCTGACAATGATGAGGACATGTATTTCACTTGCCCACAAGAGAGATCTGATTTGCAGAATAAGCTAAGGGGAGAGTATACCCTATGTGTTTCTCCACCAGGTTCCTTGAAACCTCCAGAATCCTTGACTGAGAGTGAGATGTTGTCATTGAAACATTATATTGCATGGAGAAAATCTAATGGTACTGTATTGGCATATGAGCTGCATGCAGCTGTTTTGCAGGAGGCAACAGGCATACAGATACTTCCATTGTATTCTGTGAGGGAATTGGCTAAAAGATGTGGCCGGTTATATCCACAAAAGGTAGATATCTGTCCTAACAGTTGTATGGCCTACACAGGGGATTATGCAAATCTGACTCATTGCTGTCATGTAAGAAATGATGTCATTTGCAGAGAGCCAAGATATGGGGTTAGAGGCAAGGCAAAAGCACAAATGGTTTATATTTCATGCCTTGATGTGATTACTGCAATGTTTGCAAATGTGGAAACAGCAACTATGCTGAGACAAAGGGATACTACACTAAAATGTGTTCTGCATCTCCTTCATAAAGGATCTGATGCAATACGCACATATTCAGATTTTGCAGACTCTGATGTTCATTGCCACCACTATCAAGGTTTAGGCTTGTTTCAAGGGGAGAGAGATATTGCTTTGGCACTATCAACTGATGGTGCACAGTTGACTATGAAAAAGCATTCAAACACCTGGGTAGCACTCCTCATGTTGTTGAACCTTCCAGGGGAATTACGCTATAAGACTAGCAATACTATAGTTCCATTCATAATCCCAGGTCCAAATATTCCTGGAAATATTGATACATTCATGTACCCCTTCTTTGTTGACATGGCAAAAGCTAGTGAAGGTATCTGGATGTGGGATGCTGTTGATTCTTCATACTTTGTCAATCGTGCAAACTTATGCATGGTGTTAGGAGACATGCTGGGATCAGCAAAGATGAGTGGAATGGCTGGCCATACAGCAGTTCATGGTGATCGATTTAGCATGATAAAAGGTGCACGTGCAAGTTTGAAAAAGGGGTCTAAATATCAGTATTACCCAATTGCTCCCCCTAAAAATGCCATTTACAATCCTACACGGCAAGCATGTTATGATTTAGACCAGCTACCTGTGAGAGCAGAGAAACATTACTGGGATACAATCAAAGAGTTACTTGATAAAACAAAAAACAAAAGGCAACATAATGCAATTATCAGGGAGTCTGGCATAAGTCGTATGCCATTGGCAGCTGCCTCTCCTGCATTTATACATCCATCATTCTTTCCATTGGATCCATTTCACCTATTTTTTGAAAACATCATGCCATTTTTG
>Ga0137376_10002245_pt1 | contig 11428 bp, 12 predicted proteins | sample SagtaG_23_FD_104814 | JGI IMG/M metagenome (GOLD analysis project Ga0137376, IMG submission 104814) | Vadose zone soil microbial communities from Sagehorn Ranch, Mendocino, California, USA - Sage2_L_20_16 metaG | ecosystem: Environmental > Terrestrial > Soil > Vadose zone | place: USA...
ACAGAGCGGGCGACCGGACTCGAACCGGCGACGTCCAGCTTGGGAAGCTGGCATTCTACCAACTGAATTACGCCCGCGTCGCCCGTAATCTACCGCGCCCCTTCCCCTCCCTCAAGCAAACCGCCGCACCGCACGCGTCTCACTTTCTGGCGATCAGCGCTTCTGCCGGCGGAAGCGCTCCTCGGCGAATGTCGTCCACTCGCCCCGCGCGTTCCGCTGTCGCATCACGGTCGACCACTCCTTGCTGGCCGCATCGAAGGCGAAGGTATTCACGAAGGGACCGTCGGGATACTCGAACACAAAGCGGATTCCATTCACGACGCGCGTGCCGTAGCCGAGGGTCTCCGACCAGCGGCCGCCGAAGATGTCGAGCCAGTGCGCCACATATCGCTCGCTCGTGTTGTCGTACCCGATGAAGACCATCGCTTCGTACGACGCCACCGTGACGGAGTCGTCGTGATAGTGCAGCCGCAGGAATTGATGGTTCAGCACCCACTCCGCGTCGGCGGCAGTGACGACGGTTTGCGCGCCGCGTCGACGCGTCACGCGCCAACTGCCCGCGAGATGATCGAGGAGCGTGTCGCGCAGCCGCCGATTGGGTCCGTCGAGCGGCGCCGGCGCGCGCGCGGAATCGGCGCTCTGTGCTTGCGCGGCCGGCGCTCCGCCAAGCACGCCTAACGACGCGGCACTCGCGACGGCGATCGCGAACGCAAACAGCCGAGCGAAACGTCGCATTCTGCTGGCGCGTTCTGCCCCATTCGGGATTGAGCTGTTCGTCATGATCGTCCTAAGCTCGGGTGGTTTACACGAGCTTAGCCGGCAGCTAACGGGCGGTCTTGGAAAAATGGAATCGCGGGGCGCTCGCCGTCGAAGCCGACGCGCCTACGACGTCGTCGCTTGTTCTGACGGGGGCGAAGACGGCGCTACCGGCCCCACGGCAGGCTCAGGGCGAGATTCTGTGCTCCTGTGGCGAGCGCCGTGTGCCCGTTCCCGGCACCGCGCGGGTCCGCGCGCGCGTCAAGCACTCGCGCATGATACTGATGTCCTGGCCGGCTCCGAGTTCCTCAGCGAGCGCTAGCGCCCGCTGGTAACAGCGAATCGCATCAGCGGAGTCACCCTGTCGTTCATTAATAGCACCTATCAGCCGCAGGCATTCGATCTCCCGCCAGCGATTGCCGCTCGTGGCGAAATATCCCAAAGCAGTGCTGGCTTGTTCCTCTGCGCGCGCGTGTTGGCCCCGCGCATCCAGTGCCTCGGCATAGTTCAGCGTCGCCAGCGCGATGAGATCAGCGTACTCCTCGGCTCGCGCTGCAGCCATCGCCTGCTCGAGCAGCTGCTGCGCTAGCTCCGCGTTACCACGATCCAGCGCGAGGCGACCGTGATTGTTCAGCGCCATCGCTTCGCCTAAACGGTAGCCCGCGTGCCGGAACCAGCCGAAGGACTCAGTGAAGGCGCGCTCGGCAGCGCCAAGTTTTCCCTGCTGCGCGAGTATCGAGCCGATGTTTTGCAACGCTATACCGCGGAGACGTGGATCTTCGGTCACGGAGAGAATGTCATTGAAGAGGCGCAAAGCGTCGGAAAAGTCTCCCCGGCAAACCAGAACGAGCGCCTCAGCGTTGATCGCTTCATTGAGTAGAGCGGTTAGCTGGCCTTCCCGCGCAATATCCTGTGCGCGACGTGCTGCCTCGAGCGCCAGCTCCCATTCACACTGGGATCGATGGACGCGTGACTGATGAGTCAAGGCTTCAGCTCGTGCCGCCGGGTCGGCGGCGATCTCCGCAGCGGAGGCATAGCAGGCGCAGGCGCGGTCGAGCACGCCGTGGCTTTCGCAGCGCTTGCCTTCTTCGAGCAGGCTCCCCACGTCAGGCATATCGCTTGCCGATGTAGATGTGGATCCGAATCGGGGCAAACTGCTCGACCCCTTGATTCGTTGCGCAAATACCGGGCGAGATTTGACAAGGGAGATGGGGACGCCGCGCATGAAGTTCTCTACTCGTTATCTCAAAGGCGCAGTCGCCGCAATTGGGCTGCTCATCGCGAGCGGCTGTGGCGACACTTCTCCCACAGCGCCCAACGCTCCTGCCGCGGTACCCTCAGGGGCCCAGCCCCTGCTTGGGCTCCCGTTCCCTCCGTGGCTTCCGCCGCCTCCGAGCGGAAACGCGACGCTAATCCAGTGCCCGTCGACGAGCCCGACTCAGAGCACCACTTCAATCATCGGTCCGTTGGGTGGTACGCTGGCAATCGGAGCAACCAAGGTGCTCGTGCCTGTCGGCGCGCTGCTGACTGACGAAACGATCACGCTCACGATTCCGGCCTCGCAATACATGGAGATCGACGTATCCGTGGAAGGCCTGGACACATTCCTCTTCGAGAAGAGCATTACCGTCACGGTCGACTACTCGCGTTGCTCCTCCATAAATCTCTTTTCGCCGCCGATCTCCGTCTGGCACATCAACAGCGACACGAAGGCGCTGCTCGAGAATATGGGAGGGCTCGACCTCCGGCTCCTGAAGCGGATCACTTTCACGACCGGTCACCTCTCTGGATACGCCCTCGCATTCTGAAGCATGAATGAAACAAAAAAGCGCCGTCCGAGGTCATCGGACGGCGCGCTGTTTTGCCTGGCTCAGAGTCAGCTGTCGGGATTTGAACCGACGACCGCGATTACGAATCGAGCGCTCGCCGGCAGCACCGGTCAAAGCCGCCGCACATTGACCGTCATCGGGCCCCCCATCGCTTCGAGCACGTCGAAGGCGACGCGCGTCCCTTCTTCGATCTGGCGCTGGTCCTTGGGACAAATGCTGGACTGGTGGATGAAGCAGTCCGGACCGCCAGCATCGCACGTCACGAAGCCGTGCCCCTTCGCCGAATCGAACCACCGCACGGTCCCTGTGGCGTGCGGCAGCGGCGGTGCTGCGCTCTGCATGCTGGTCCTTCGAATGACGTTCACATCCGATGATCGCGCTGCTGGCCGGTCGGGGACATCCCCAAGCGAACGAGCGTGCCACTGCGCATTGGTGAGAACAAAGAGGGCCCGACACGAGAGAGTGGCAGGCCCATTCGTTCATCGGAACGTGTCCGCGCGTCGAGCGCGCGTCTGTCGTGCTGGAGTATATGGGTCAGCGCGCCGAGGCGCCAGTGCTCCCCATACCAGCCAAGTCGCTCAACTGACCTAACGACAAGGGAGCGCTCGATGGACAACCGGCCGGCCGTTACGGCCCTCGCTATGGATCGTCATAGACACGCTCCACGTTGCAACCGCAGCCGGCCGGCGAGATCACGCCCCGCTGTCTCGTTAGGCACGATCACGGCCGAACGCGAGGCAAACGATCACCAGGCGGTCGCGCGCATTGACACCGCGGTGCGCGGTATGCCACATTGTACAACCGCGAGGCTTCTCACCAGCGCGGATCGGACGCGATTAGAACGTCCTAAATCTTCGGCGCTTCTGGCGACGCCGGCGTATCTCGGCGCAGGAGCTAACCGATGACTGACGTCCGCCCCGTCGTGGTCCCCGACAACCGTACCTGGCGTCCGCTCGTCGCGCGATATCAATCCCCGCAACCGCGTCGCGCCGTGCTCCAGCTCGTCACGACATTGCTGCCGCTCGCTCTCGTCTTCGCGGCGATGTATCGTCTGCTCGCGCTCTCTTTCTGGTGGACGCTCGTCTTCGCCCTCCCCGCGGCCGCCCTGCTCGTGAGGACGTTTGTCCTCATGCACGACTGCGCGCACGGCTCGTTCTTCGCCTCGCGACGGGCCAATCAGATTGTCGGTGCCGTTACAGGTCTGCTCACCCTCATTCCCTTCGAGCACTGGCGGCACGAGCACGCGTTGCATCACGCATCAGCGGGAGACCTGGACCGGCGCGGTCATGGCGACGTCGACACACTAACGGTGCGTGAGTACCTGGGCCGAACGCGGTGGGGGCGGCTTCGCTACCGCATCATACGACATCCGCTTGTCTTCCTCGTCATCGGACCGTTGTTCTTCGTACTCGAGAAGCGATTTCCGCCCCGCGGCGCGGGCGCCGGCCGACGACAAATCGCGAGCGTTTGGACCAACAATGCCGCCATCGTGCTCGTCGCGGCAACGCTCACGGCGCTTTTCGGGGCGCGCGTCTTCCTGATCTATCTGCCCGCGTATTACGTCGCCGTCGCCGCCGGGCTCTGGCTATTCTTCGTGCAGCACCAGTTCGAGGAGACGTATTGGGAAGATCACCAGCACTGGGACTACGCCGCCGCCGCGATTGCCGGCAGCTCGTACTTCAAGCTTCCCGCCGTCTTACAATGGGTCACGGGGAGCATTGGCTTCCATCACGTGCACCATCTCGGCCCGCGAATTCCGAACTACAATCTCCAGCAGTGCCACGATGAGAATCCGATGTTTCACCGCGCAACCGTCGTTACACTTCGGCGGAGCCTCTCGGCGCTTCGGTTGGCGCTGTGGGATGAGGACGCCGGTCGGCTTGTGTCGTTCGATCGAGTGCGGCACGCACCGCAGGATGTGGCCGAGCTGATCTGAGCAGGGAGCATGATGACGTATCGCATCCACATACCCCGCGCGGTCCAGGGCGATGAGGCGACGAGCGTCCTGCACGGAAGTGTGTTCTCGGTACGGCTCAATGGACGATTGCTGTCCCGTGACGAATACGAATTGAGCTGTGACCACCCGCATGACACGGCCGGTTGTCCGGCGTGTCTCGAGCGCAGCGCGGGGTTGGCGCTCGGTGAGGATCTCCGGAATCTCTCGCGAGGCGTCGGCGTGGAGCCGCCGCGTGGAACGTGGGGATTGGGTCATGCCGACGAAGCGGGGCCTTGATCGGCGGATACGATAAATGACAAGCGCCGCCCGATGGTATATCGGGCGGCGCTTGCTCGTGTCGCTCGAGAGCCAGCGGTCGGGATTGAACCGACGACCGCTCGATTACGAATCGAGTGCTCTACCACTGAGCTACGCTGGCGGTTTAGCAAACTTGCAATGCCCTGGCGCGGACTCGAACCGCGACGCCTTGCGGCACCACCCCCTCAAGATGGCGTGTCTACCAATTTCACCACCAGGGCAAATCACCTATTTCAACGGAGCCGACGGGGCTCGAACCCGCGACCTCTCGAGTGACAGTCGAGTGCTCTAACCAAACTGAGCTACGGCTCCTGCTCGCTGCGCTCGCAGGAGCGCGTCGATTTGAAGTCGCTCGCGCTGCGCGTGAGCTCCTCCTTCTTCTCGCCAATCCAGGCGCTCGCAGGAGCGCCGCTCGCTTTGCTCGCGGCAAGTCGATTTGAAGTCGCTCGCGCTGCGCGCTCGCTCCTCCTTCTTACCGTCCGCTCCACTTCATACCGCCCGCCGCCTAACGATCCCGTTCGTTCTCCCACGTAGCCCGTAGGGGAATCGAACCCCTCTCTGCACCGTGAAAGGGTGCCGTCCTAACCGATAGACGAACGGGCCTACATTTTTAATAGCGGTAACGGGATTCGAACCCGTGTTTGAGCCTTGAGAGGGCTCCGTCCTGGTCCCCTAGACGATACCGCCGCGGGCAATTGCCGCAGGCAATTGCCCGCGGCGTAGTCGCTCGCTTGCGCTCGCGACAAGCCTATATGGAGTCGCGCGACGCTTGCGCGTGCGCTCCCTGCGCCTAACCAAAATCTTCCCCTGCTCCAACCTTCAGTTTTCAAACAGACAGGCCGGGAGGGACTTGAACCCCCAACCGCTGGTTTTGGAGACCAGTGCTCTACCAATTGAGCTACCGACCTAACAGGGTGACTGAGGGGACTTGAACCCCCAACCCCCGGAGCCACAGTCCGGTGCTCTAACCGGTTGAGCTACAGTCACCATAGCCACGCCAGTTTCCGGCATGGAGACTGACAAGTTTAAGCCGGTCGAAACCCCTAATCAACAGCCGACCTGTCATCCTGAGGGAGCTTAGCGACCGAAGGATCTGTTGTTCTGAAATCAGCAGCAGATCCTTCGCTACGCTCAGGATGACAGACGCCCTATTTCGCCCTTTCCTGATACTCTCCCGTCGACGGATTCACGCGCACTTTGTCGCCGGTACCGATGAACTCGGGCACCTGAATCGTTACGCCATTCTCGAGCGTTGCCGGCTTCGTCGACGCGGTCTTCGTCGCCGTCTTCATGACCGGCGCGGTCTCGACCACCGAGAGCGTCAGCGAGTTCGGCATGCGAATGCCGACCGGACGGCCGTCATAATACTCCGCCTGAATCTTCATCCCCGGCTGCATCCACGGCGCATTGTCGCCGAGCATCTCTTCGTCCATCTCGAGTTGGTCGTAGTTCTCGGTGTTCATGAAGTGGTACGTACCACCGGCGTCGTACATGTACTCGAGATCGTGCGTCTCCATCGACGCCGGCTCGATCGAGTCGGCGGCACGAAAGCGATGCTCGAACGAATTGCCCGAGCGCAGGTTCTTCAGCTTGGCCTGCACCATCGCGCGCAAGTTGCCAGGCGTGTGGTGCCGAAATTCAATAACGCGCACGGGATCGCCCTCGAAGACGATGACCATGCCGCGTCGGATCTGCGTTGCCGGAATTGCCATACGGAGGTACCCGATCTAAATGTGCAAAAAATTTGCGGGCAGCCTTTAAACGTAGGGGCGTGAGGGTTTACAGGCCAGTGGCCACCTGTCGCAACACGGGTGCGAGGCTGCGCCACACGTTATCCGCGACGATGTGCTCGCCTCGTTGATTGGGGTGCATGCCGTCAGCCTGATTGAGCTCGCGGTTCCCCGCGACACCATCGAGCAGGAACGGAACGAGGGTCGCGCCGTTCTCGCGCGCCACATCAGCGAAGAGGGAATGAAACGCCGCCGCATAGTTGTTGCCCAGATTCGGCGGTGCTTCCATCTGGATGACCAGTATTCGCGCAGCCGGATGTGCACTTCGAATGTGCGAGACGATTTCGCGCAGGTTCTGCTTCACGGTGATGACGGGCGTTCCGCGCAGCGCGTCATTCGCGCCGCTCTCGACGAGGACGACGTCGAAGTTGCCGTGCATCAGCCAGTCGAGGCGCCGGAGAAGGCCCGCCGTCGTCTCGCCGCTTACGCCGGCGTTCACCGTCGCAAAGGGCAAATGGGCTGATTCGATCTTTTCCTGAATGAGTTGCGGATATGCGCTGTCAGGATTGAGTCCAAGTCCAGCCGTGAGGCTGGTGCCGACAAAAAGCACGGTGTGTCCCGTTGCAACCGCGCTCGAGTCCGCGCGTAGAGAATCACGGCGCGGCGACGTGCTAGCTTTCGTCACCGTATCGGCCGCGACGGTGGTGTCCTCGGCCTTTGGGCTCTTGCACGCGGCGGCGAGCGCCAGAGTGGCCGCGATCAGCCATGTCGTCCAATGTCCGCAGACCAGCTTCATCATTGTCATGCTCGTTGCTCGTCACCTCACCAAACAATATCGCAGCGGCGAGCATGAGCTCACCGTTCTGCGCGACGTGAATTTCAGCCTGCCGCAGGGAACTTTCGTGGCAATCGTCGGTCCCTCGGGAAGCGGCAAGACGACGTTGCTCGGTCTTCTCGCCGGACTCGATACCCCGTCGAGCGGTACCGTGCTCCTCGACGACAGCGACCTCTCGGCGCTCGATGAGGACGCGCGCGCGCGGCTGCGTGGCGAGAAAGTTGGGTTCGTCTTCCAGAGCTTTCAACTGATCCCGACGTTGACGGCGCTCGAGAACGTGCAAGTCCCCCTCGAGCTGCGCGGGGATTCCGGTGCCGACGTACGCGCGCGTGAGCTCCTCCGACGTGTGGGCCTTGGTGACCGGCTTGATCACTTTCCGACGCAGCTCTCCGGTGGTGAGCAGCAGCGCGTCGCCATCGCCCGAGCGTTTTCCAACGCGCCGCGCATTCTCTTTGCCGACGAGCCGACCGGGAATCTCGATAGCGACACGGGGGGCCGGATCGTGGAATTGCTCGAGGCGCTGAACCGGGAATCAAATTCGACGGTGGTGCTAGTGACGCACGACGCGTCGCTCGCGGCGCGCGCGCAGCGGATCATTCGCTTGAGCGACGGCCGCGTCGTCTCCGACACCGAAGCGGAGCAAGCCGCGTGACGAACCGGCCAGGCGTAGGGGACGGGAGCGAGCGCCGCGCGCGCTGGTCGCAGCTCCTCGGCCTTGCCTGGCGTGAGAGCCGGACCGCGCGACGCCGGTTGCTCCTCTATATGTCGTCCATCTCGTTAGGCGTTGCTGCGCTCGTTGCCATCGACTCGTTCGCGGCGAACGTCACCGACTCCGTGCGCGATCAGTCGCGGGCCCTGCTCGGCGGCGACGCGTCGCTGACCTCGGGCGACCGGTACACGCCGCGCGTCCTTCACGTTCTCGACTCGCTGCGCGGCCGAGGTGTCGGCGAGGCCCAGTCGACCAACTTCGCGTCGATGGCCGTCGTGCCGCGCTCGTCAGGCACACGCTTGGTGCAGGTGCGTGCGGTGAGCACCGGCTATCCTTTCTATGGAAGAATCACGAGCGATCCGGAGGCGGCGTGGCCGGCGCTGCAGAGTGGGCCCAACGCCGTGGTCGACGCGGCGCTGCTCATCTCGCTCGACGCTCGCGTCGGCGACACGCTCACGTTAGGCCTAGCGAAGTTCGTGATCACCGGCACCCTGCGCAGCGTTCCGGGTGAGGTCGGCATCAGCGCAACGATCGGTCCGCGCATGTACATCCCCGACCGCTATCTCGACCGAACCAAGCTGCTCGTCTTCGGCAGCCGCGCGGACTACGAGACGCTGTTTCGCCTGCCTAACGGCACCGATCCCACTCGCTTCGCCGCCGAGCTGCGCCGTGCCGTCACCGGCGAACGGGCGCGGGTGCGTACCGTGAAGGACACCGAAGTCAATCTCACCCAGGCGATCGATCAGCTGCGCGACTTTCTCGGCGTGGTCGGTCTTGTCGCGCTCCTGCTGGGGGGGATCGGCGTCGCGAGCGGCGTACACGCATTCGTCATGCGAAAGATCGACACCGTGGCTGTGCTGCGCTGTCTCGGCGCGACGAGCTGGCAGGTACTGGCGATCTACGTCGCGCAAGCGGCGGTCATGGGCTTCGTCGGGGCGGCGCTCGGCGGTGCTCTCGGAATCGTCTTTCAACTGCTGCTGCCGCTCGCGCTGAAAGATTTTCTCCCGGTGGACGTCACGGTCCATCTCGCGCCGGCGTCGGTGGGCCTCGGTCTCATCGTCGGTGTGTGGGTGTCATTGGTGTTCGCGCTGCGGCCATTGGTCGCCATTCGGCGCGTGTCGCCGCTCCAGGCGCTGAGACGCGATGCGGACGCGATCGTTCTGCGCCTCAACCGACTCGACCCGCTGCGGGTCGGCGTGTCGCTAGCAATCGTTGCCAGCGTCGTGCTGTTGGCCCTCTCGAGAGCCGGCAACGTGCGGCGCGGCATCGGCTTCAGCGTCGCGATCATGCTTGCCGTCGGCGCGCTGTTCGGCAGTGCCGTACTGCTCTCGTGGCTCGCGCGCCATCTGGTGCGGCCGCGTTGGCCGTTTGTCCTACGCCAGGGGATTGCAAGTCTGTATCGCCCCGGCAATCAGACCCGCGCCGTCGTCTTGTCGCTCGGCTTCGGCGTGTTTTTGATGAGCACTCTCTATCAAGTACATCATAGTTTACTGAAGACGCTCGACGTGAAGCTCACGCAGGCGCGCGCGAATCTCGTCTTTTTCGACGTGCAGCAGGATCAGGACAGGGGAGTCGACTCGATTGTGCATGCGAATGGATTCGCCATCGTGCAGCAGGTGCCGTTGGTGGCGATGCGCGTCGCGGCGATCAATGGTCGCACGGCGACCCAATTGATGGCCGACACCGTCGCCACGGCGAGTGGACGGCGCGAGCGTCGCTCGGCGTGGCCGCTGAGGCGAGAGTACCGCTCGACCTATCGGGACGACCAGACGCCATCGGAGCGAATCGTGGCCGGCAAATGGTTTTCGCCGACAACGGACACTACAACGCTTCCCGAGGTGTCGATCGAAGCCGGCGTCGCGCGCGAACTGCGACTCAACATCGGCGATACGGTGACGTGGAACGTTCAGGGCGTGCAGCTGCCGACGCGCGTCACGAGTTTTCGCGAGGTGAATTGGGCTCGCTTCGAGCCGAACTTCTTCGCCGTCTTCCAGTCACGCGCGCTCGAGCATGCGCCGAAGCAGTTCGTGATCCTCGCTCAAGTGCCAGGCGCCAGCGCCGTAGCGCGCGTGCAGAGCGGCGTGGTGCGAAAGTTCCCCAACGTGTCGAGCATCGATCTGTCGCTCGTGCAGCGTACGATAATGGACGTGCTCGGTAAAGTGACGATGGCCATTCGCTTCATGGCGCTGGTCAGCCTCGCGTTAGGCATACCGGTGCTCTTCAGCGCCGTCGCGGCGACGCGCCGGGAGCGGTTGCGAGAGGGCGTGCTGCTCAAGACCCTCGGTGCCACGCGCCGTCAAATCGGGCGCATCATGCTCGCCGAGTACGCTGTGCTTGGGACGTTGGGGAGCGTGGCCGGCGTTGGGCTGTCCTTCGGTGGCTCGTGGGCGCTCACGCACTGGATCTTCCACGTCGCCTTCGCCCCGTCCGTCATCCCCGCCTTGGTCATCGCGCTCGCGATGATTTTGCTCGCGGTGACGATTGGATTGGCAACGGGACGTGAGGTGTTCAGGCAGACGCCGATGGTGGCGCTGCGGGAGGCGTAGGCCTACGGCTGGATCGAGAATGCGGAGGGCGCGGTCGAGAACGACGACCCGGTCTCTGACATGCGCGCGGCGCATGAGAGGAAGAGCCCGGTCGTGAACGCGAGGAACGCGCGCTGCCAGAACTTTGCGTCGAACTTCATTGGATAGAGAGACGGAGGCGGGAGGCGAAGCGCCGGTGTGGATCGGTCGCCGGGTAGACGCACGGCGATGACGATCGAGCACCGAGAGTCGAAACGTAACCGCGGTACCGCGCCCCGTCAGCCACCGGAGAGCCACCGCTCGATAGCCTTCACGAGCAGCGACTCATCGACGATCGGTTTCGTGATGTAGTCGTTGAAGCCAGCGTCTAGAAAACGCTCGCGGTCGCCGGCCATGGCGTGAGCGGTGAGGGCAATGACGGGTAGGTGGCGCATTCGCCCGTCGCGCCGTATCTCGGCGAGGATCTCGTTGCCATCCATTCCCGGCAGTGAGATATCGAGGAGGACGAGATCGGGAAGCCTGCGTGCTAAGCCGTCGAGTGCTTCGGGGCCGTTGTCGTACTCCACGATCTGATACCGGTCCCCGAGCATTGCGGTGAGCAGCAGTCGGTTATCGGCATTGTCTTCGACGACGGCGAGAGTGGGCTTGGACATTCACGGTGTGCATTGTGAGACGAGGTCAACCTATCCCGCTGCACCGTCGCAAGCCAGGAGCGTTCGGCAGATCGCCTATCGAGGCTGTGGAAGTTCGCGAAATCGAGCCGGCACCGCGAGGAAGTTCTCGCAGTGAA
>Ga0137376_10002247_pt1 | contig 11427 bp, 7 predicted proteins | sample SagtaG_23_FD_104814 | JGI IMG/M metagenome (GOLD analysis project Ga0137376, IMG submission 104814) | Vadose zone soil microbial communities from Sagehorn Ranch, Mendocino, California, USA - Sage2_L_20_16 metaG | ecosystem: Environmental > Terrestrial > Soil > Vadose zone | place: USA...
ATGTTGGCGTTGTGTTCACGACCACGTCCCGAGGTGGGACTGACGATTTCCGGCACGACCGTCCCCGCGTCGAGCGGAAACTGCGAGGACGGCGGCGCTTGCCCCCCACCGGTAGCGCCCCTCACGGTCGTGCGCGCGACGACGCCAGTCCGTCTCGACTTCGTGGCCGGCAATGAGGTGGATCAGATCAATACGGCCATCTGGCGGGGAGAGACGATAACGGGAACAGCGATCGAGACGTTCACCATCGAAGGTCACGCACGGTCTCACACGACAACTCAGCTGAAGCCGGGTGGTCGGTACTACATCATCGCCACCGTCCTGTGGTCTAGGTTCCTGGATCACGGCGTCACGTCTCGTGCGTTCCTCGTGGAGATCGCTTCGCCTTAACTAATGGTGCGGATTTGCCGTCGCACATTCCCGGAGCGGGTGGCGGGGATCGAACCCGCGCTGCAATCTTGGGAAGATCGTTTGCTACCACTACAACACACCCGCGATCGCGCTTGGAGCATTTTACGCCGACTCACGAATCCATTTCGCCCAATCGAACTGCCGAGCCGTGCGAAGACGATGGCAGTTCGCGCACCTGACCTCACATTTCGCTATCTCGTTCAGCATCGTGGTCCAGGACGCTCGATTCAGCATCGTGCCGACCGCGTCGACCTTTTCGGTCCCGTCGCGATGATCGAACTGGAGCACGATGGGGTCGCCTTCGCCGCAATCAACGCATGGATGCGACGTTAGATAGTTCATCACCCACGCCCAGTACGGGTCGCGCTGGTCATGACGCGGAGCCCGCGGGCGCGCGCGGTACCTGTCGCGGTTCTTCTGGTAGTGAAGCTTGCCGTAGACCGAGCGACACGCCCGGCAACGAGTTCCGCGTCGGCCGGTCTTCTTGTTCGTGATCGGGAATTCGTTGATCGGGCGCTCGAGTCCGCAGCCTGTGCATCTCTTTGCGTCGACGGCAATCGTGCCGTGCGAGGCGGAAACGCCAGCGACCGGGAGCTGCCTCGTGAGCCACGCGCCTTCCGTCGACGCGAGAGCGTCGAGTTTCCGCCAACCGAACTGCCGCGCGGTCCGCCGCATGTGGCAGTTGGCGCACCGCACATCGCACTTGGCGATCTCAACGAGGACGAGGCGCCAAGGCTTGCGCATCGCAAGTTCGGTGACGTTGCCCCTCTTCTCGGCTGGGTCACGATGGTCGAAGTCGAGCATCACAGGATCGCTACACCCGCAATCGACGCAGGGGTGCGCGAGGAGATAGGCGATAAGCAGGGCGCGGTTCTCGACACGGTAATGGGCGATCCGCGCGACCTCGCGGCGGATGTAGTCCTCGCGATTCGCCAGGTAGTGCGCACGTCGATACGCCGCTTGGCATTTCCGGCAGTGCCGCTGTCGTGTCCCTCTGGCCATGTCGTCGAAGGCGAACTCCGCTTCGGGCTTGGTCTCGCCGCACATGTAGCAGGTGAGCACGGTCGCCTCCGAGGGACCGCGGCGAACACCCCAGGTCAGCCTCTAGAACATCTGTTCTAGCAGAATCGGCCCATCGGTGCAAGGGAATTTCGCGTCGCCAACTCTTGTCATGCTTCACGCATGCGCTTCGACAAGGACCTCGTCATCGAGCGCGCGATGGTGATCTACGCCCACCCCGACGACGCCGAGTTCGGCGTGGCCGGCACCGTCGCGAAATGGGCGAAGGCCGGCGTCGAGGTCACGTATTGCATGGTCACCAACGGCGCGTCGGGGTCGCAGGATCCGGACATGACGCGCGAGAAGCTGCGCGACACCCGCTACGACGAACAGCGGAAAGCCGCGAAGATCCTCGGCGTCAAGCACGTCGTCTTCCTCGGCTACGAGGACGGTTACCTCTACCCGACGCTCGAGGTCCGAAAGGACGTCGCGCGTCAGGTGCGCATCCACAAGCCCGACGTGATCATCGCCATGGACCCGCGCTTCCGCGTCGCCGACGAGGGCTACATCAACCACCCCGACCACATCGCCGCTGGCGAGGTCGCGCTTCGCACGATCAACCCCGACGCCTCGACGCGCCAGATGTTCCCCGAGCTCTGGCGTGACGAGAAGCTCGAGCCACACAAGCCGAAGGCGCTCTTCCTCGAGACCTTCGGCGAGGGGGGCACGGTCGTCGACATCAGCCAGACGATGGCCACGAAGATCAAGGCGCTGCTCGTGCACAAATCGCAGCTCGGACCGGAAGCGGCGGGGTTCATTCGCGATTGGAACAAGCGCACCGGAAAGTCAGCGGGCTACAAGTTCGGTGAGTCCTACAAGGTCATACGGCTCGACCGCGAGCCCGCCGCCGAGACGAAGCCGCGCCGCCGCGCTCGTCCGGCAGGCGCGGCGTCCAAAGGTGGCGCCCGAGCGCGACGTTCCGTCCCGCGAACGTCACGCCCTCGCGCTGCAGGCGCCCGCGCTGCGAAACGAAGTGGGGCGCGAGCCCGCCGCTCGCGTTGACGACGCGGTGGCACGGCACGCTCGGGTCGTCGCAGTGGTGCAGCGCCAGGCCGGCGAACCGCGCGGCGCGCGCGTAGCCGGCGACCATCGCCACCATCCCGTACGTCGCGACCCGACCGCGCGGGATGCGGCGCACGACGTCGTAGATCCGGTCGTATCGCTCGCCGTCCACTAGCGCGCCGGCGCCGCGGCCCGAGACAGCTCGCGAACGCGTCGCGTGAGCACGATCAACATGGCGTGACTCGCTTCAGGGCGCTCGCGGAGGATCGTCTCGAGCTCGCGTCGCCCGATCCGTAGCGCACGTACCGTGCCCCGCGCGACGAGCGAGGCGCTGCGGGGCTCGCCGTCGAGCACCGCCATCTCACCGACGTACTCACCGCGCCTGCGTCTCGCGATCTCGGCGCCGCCGGTGACCACGCCGACCTCACCGTCGACGATGACGAGCAGCTCGTTGCCGGCATCGCCCTCGCGCGCGATGAAGGTGCCGTCTTCGTACAGCTGTTCTCCTGCGACCGCCGCGATCTGCTTGAGGTCGCCGGGCGGGAGCTCGGCGAACAGCGGCACGTGACGCAAGAACAAGATGCGCTCCATCGTCGGTAGCGTCGCAAGAGTTTCCATCGCGGCACCTCCCATTGGCGTACGTCGAACGGTCGCGAACGCGCAGACGTCGCGTATCCACTCGTCCTCGTCTCCGCGCAGTTCGGTCAGGTCCGTAGCTCTGTCGGCCGGCGTGAGATCCTCGAAGATAGCGAGCAACGGTCGCACGAGCTCGCGATCACCGACCGCGTCGAGCGCCTCGACCGCATTGGCGCGCTGGACACGATCGCGGCTCCGCAGTCCGGTGAGCGCGGCCCCGTACGCATCGTCGGGCGCAAGGGCCGCAAGCGCACCGAGCGCGATCGCCCCGTGGGTCCGTGCGGCGCGCACGAGTGCGTCACGTGCGAAAGCGGCGCGCTCCTCTTCAACGCGCAATCCGCGCGCGACGGCGTGATAGCGCACCGCAAGCGCCGCGCGTCGACGCGCGACGTCTCGCGCGCGGCCGGCGACAGCCGCCGCGGGCATCCGTCGCAGGGCGTCGAGGGCGTCGTCTACGGCGGTCCCGTCCTCGATCGCGCTCATCGTGACCTCGAGCGCCGGCGTACCCAGCTTCACGAGTGCGTCGGCGGCGGCGATACGCACCGCGCGATCCTCGTCGCGGATCGCGGTGGCCAGGAGCGGCAATGCCGCGGGGCCGGCCGCTGGCAGCGAGCGGACGGCGGCCGCGCGTACGCGCCCGTCTGCGTCAGTTGCGAGGTCCATGATCGCGTCCGCAGCCGCGCTCCCGCGCGACTGCCCGAGGCCGCGAACGGCGACGAGCCTCAGTTCCGCATCATCCGAGCGCAACAGAGTGTCGAGCGTCGCCCAGGCCCGAGGCTCGATCTCGAGGAGAGCAGCGGCGCATGTCGCGCGCACCGCGGGATCGTCGTCTTCGAGGTGCGTACGCAATGTGGGCGCGTCGTAACGTGCGATCGCGTTCGCTGCGACGCGACGCACGTCATCGTCGGTGTCATCGAGCGCGGCGACGAGCAGATCGCCCTGGTCGGCGAGCTGACCCAGCACCTCGACCGCGATGCGTCGTGTTCGTGGATCGGCATCCCCCGCGGCGGCGCGGGCCGCCGACACCGCGGCGCCGTCGCGCCGGAAGCCGCCGAAGGGCTCCTCCTCGCCGGTGAAGACGATCGGCTGCCCGGTCCGAAGCGTTCGCACGAGCGCGCCCGTGTATTGGCGCGACGCGCGCCACCAGATGTAGGCGGTGACCAGCGCCGCGCCGAGCCCGATGGCGGCGAGCTGGCTCGTGTCGAGCGCGCGGTCGCCGATCAGCAGCACGGCGCCGGCGATGACGATGCCGGCCTGATCGGGCACGCCGTTCACGAACGCGCGGACCTGATCGCGGCGTTCCCGCGGGATCACGTTGAAGACCGACTCGTAGGCCGGGCTCGCGATGCCTTGGAGGTATACGAGCTGTGCGAAACGGAAGCCGACGAGAGCGGCGAACTCCGTGCGCGTGACGAGCAGCGAGGCAAAGCCGGCCGCGTACAGCAACGGGAAGACGAGGATCGCGGCCATGATGCCGACGCGCGCGAAGAGCCGGTTCGCGACGAAGAGCGACGCGAGGAACGCCGCGCCGGTCGACGCGCCACCGAAGAGGCCGAAGAACCCCGCGAGCTGTTCGGCGCTGGGGTAGGCCCGCGTCGCGGCCTTCGCGAACGGGAACGTGAGCGAGAAGTAGAGCACGGCGAAGAGCACGGTCGCCGCCGACACCGCGCGCCACAGCGGTGAAGAACGTACGTACCGGTAGCCGGCCTGCATGTCCTGGATCAGGCTCGCTCCCGCGCGTGTCGGCGCGACGACGTGCCGACTGAGGAGCGTGCGCGCAACGAAGAAGGCCAGCACCAGCGAACCGGACCAGAAGGCGAGCAGGTTCTCCGTGCCGAGGAGCTCCGCGAGCGGGCGGGTGAGGAAGCCACCGACGACGCCGCCGAAGATCCCGCTGGCCGCGAACAATGGGAACAGCCGTTTGGCCTGACGCGTGTCGCACACGATCGCCGCGACGCCCCACGCGAGCATGCCCTGCAGCAGGCCCTCGACATTCATGAGTAGCCAAAAGACCGCGTAGGTCCACGGGATGTCGAAGGCCAGGACGACGCGTTGCAGCGCGAGCGACGTGGCCAGCACGAGCGGCAGTGCAAGGTAGACGCGGACGCGGGCAACGCGTCCCAGCACCGCTGTGATCGCGAGCGAGGCGATGAAGTTCGAGACGCCGAGCGCCATGTAGAGCGCCGGCAACGCGGAGGTGCCCTGCCGCGAGAAGAACAGGGCCTCGATGGCGTTGCCGCCAACCGTCCCGCCGGCGGCAACAAGGAACGTCATCGCGAGCACCAGCGAGACGGTGCGCTCCTCGCCGGCGCGGACTTTGAAGAGATCCGCGAGCTGTTTCGTCAATCCGGCGAACAGCATGCGCCAGTGGACCTAGCGGACCGGCAGTCTCCGCGCGGCGACCGATGGGGCAGCCTCTTCCTCGGGCTCCGGTCGCTGGGTCGCGCCAATGATCACGCCGAATGCCGTCGCGAACGCCACGCCGACCATCGCAGCGACGAGGAGCACGGTGTCGGCTGGCCGTCCGGCCGCGTTGTCCAGAGGACCCCAGGTGATGAACAGCAGGTACAGGATGGCCGCGCCGGACATGACGCCGACGAACTGCGCGGCCACGTACAGCGAGAACCAGCGCTTCGGCCTGCGCAGGAGCGTGTCGAAGAACGTCCGCAGCATCCGTGTGACCGACCAGACCGTGAGGCCCGCGATCGTCCATGCGATGACGGTGGCCAGCGCGGCCACGTCAGCGCCGACCAGCCGCGAGACGAGCGCGGCCATCTGAGAGATCAGCGTCTCGGGATTCATGACGTCGCCGAACGAGCTCCCACGCCCCTGCAGTACGCCGATGAGCGCGCTTTTCGTGTCGACCGCGCGCAATGTGCTGAACAGCGTTTCCTGCCGCAGCGTGAAGCCGGTCTGGACGAACGGACCGAGCGATTGCTCGCCGGCAGCGATCGCGAAGATCACCGTGAGGATCGCGCCCCACGTCGCCGTGATCACGCCCATCAGTCCGTCTATCGCGGCGGCCGTCAGGATGAAGGCCGGCGCGAGGCCGAGCGGCGCGGTGACCGGCATCGCCATGGCCATGATCGCCTGCTCGCTGCGTACGTCCCGTAGCCACACCCACACACCCATGAGCGCGAACAGGACCGCGAGCCCCGGCACGAACAGGAAGATGAGGACGGTCTCGATGGCCCAGGCGACCGCGAGGGCGACGCCGAGCTGGCCCGCGAACGCGACGATCGCCACGAGGCCCGCCGCCGCCAGCGACGTGGTGAGACCGAAGCTCGCGAGGACCATGAGGGCGAAGACTGGAAGCGCGGCCATGAACGCGAAGAAGACGCGACGGATCGGCTGGCCGTAATTCGACAGAAGCGCGACGACGGGACTCTGGTCGACCGTCGGCACGAAGTCGGCGATGGGTTCCGTCATCACGGGCGCGACGCGCGTCGTCGCAAGCTCTTTGTCGATGTTCTCGATGGCGGCCAGCGCCTTCGCGAAGTCGCTTGCCTTCTGGTAGCGCAGGTTGGGTTGCTTCGCGAGCGCCTTGAGGACGACCGTGTCGAGCTCCTTTGGCAGCGACGGTCGCAGGTGGCTCGGTGGCACCGGCATGCGGACGACGTGGTCGCGCATGAGGACACCGGCGCTCGTGCTCGTGAACGGCGGCTGACCCACGAGCATCTCGTAGAGGACGAGACCCAGACCATAGACGTCGCTCTGGACCGAGGCGTGCTTGCCCTCGACGCGCTCCGGCGCGACGTACATCGCGGTCGCGTAGAGCTCCGGGGTCGCCGCATCCTCCTTGGGCGTGCGGGCGATGCCGAAGTCGGCGATCTTCGCATGGTCGTTCGCGTCGAACAGGATGTTCGACGGCTTGAGGTCCGCGTGGATGATGCCCTTCGAGTGGGCGAACGCGAGGCCGTTCGCGATCTCGACGGCGATGCGCACCGCGTCGGCGGCCTTGAGCGGACCCGTCCGCTCGATGCGGCCCTTGACCGATCCGCCCGCGAGGTGCTCCATCACGATGTACGGAAGGTTGTCGACCTCGCCGACGTCGAAGACGGAGACGATATTCGCGTGGGAGAGTTGGGCAAGCGAGCGCGCTTCCTTCACGAACATGCTGCGCAGGTTGCCGTCGGCGGCGGCCGCGGTGTCGAGGACCTTGATGGCGACCTCGCGCTTGAGCGCGGTGTCCTGCGCCAGGTAGACCTGGGAAGACCCACCGGTGCCTAGCGGTTGAGAGATCTGGTAGCGCTTATCCAGTACACGCTCCTGCGCGAGTTCGCTGAGCCGACCGCGGGCCGACTATACCGCCCGAGCTACGGCCAGCCTGCGATGAGCAAACGGGCTGACGGCCATCGCCGTTACCCACCCGCCCGGCGGCCCGACGGTCGGCGTGGCCTCGCCACCGAACGGATACCGGACGGTGCTCGGTCAGCGCTTGAAGATCGCGGTGGGGCCCTTTCGGTCGACGAGCATCGTTACGGCAGCGCCGACCTGACTTTTGAGCGCGGTCGCCTGATCAGCGGTGATCTTTCCATCGGTCTTGGCTTTGTCGATCTTCGCATTCGCCGCGGTGGTGAGTTGGGCGACGAGACCGTCCTTGCTCTTTCCGGCGGTCGCGTTCGCGATGTCGCCGAGGCTCTTTCCATCGCGCAGCGCCTTGGTGAGGTCGGCCTGCGCGATACCGAGGTAGTCACGAGCCGCGCCGAAGACATCACCGACGAACTCGGTGACCTTGAGCGCGCGCGTCGTCGTCTTCGGCGTGCGCTGCTCGTAGACGTGGTCGACGAACTTCGCGATCTGTCCCGGTGCCTCGGCCTTTGCCTTGTCGCTCTGATCCTTGGTGATCTTGTTCGCGGCCAGGGCGCTGTCGATCGCGGCGTTCACCGTGTTCTGCAGATCGGCCACGAGGCCCGCTCGGCTCTTGCCCGCGGTCTTGTCCGCGATCGCGCCGAGGCTCGTGCCCGGGAGCTTGGTCTTGAGGTCGGCCAGCGTGAAGCCGAGGTACTTCGCCGATGCCTCGAAGAGTCCGGCGAGGATCCGCCTGACCTCACCGCCGTTGCCCTTCGTCTCGGCGTCGCGAACCGCGGCGACGATCGCATCCACCTGGGCTGCGGTGATGACACCCTTTGCGGCGAGCGCGTCCAGGATCGCCTTCAGCCTGTCAGTCCCACTGTTCGCGGGTGCCGCAGTACCGAGCTGTGCTTCGACCTCGCTGACCGGGTCGTAGGTGACGGGGGCGAATGCCGCGAGCGCGGCGCCACCGAGCAGAGCCGCGGTCAGGGCGCCGGCGCCGGCTGCGACGAGAAGCTTCTTGCTGCGGAGTGAAACGTTCACCTGTTCCTCCTTGGATGCGCTACCACCACTACCTGGCAGCTTAACGAGCCGGTTTCGTGCGCCGTACGGTTTCGGTCTCGAAGCGTCATCTCCTTACATCTCGTTAACATCCGGTGGCAGGTGCAGATCGTTTTTGCGGCCGCCGAGGCCGCGCCGTACGCGAAGGTCGGCGGCCTCGCTGACGTCGCGGGCAGTCTCCCCCAGGCGCTAGCGGCCCTCGGTCACGACGTCACGTTGTACTTGCCACTGCACCGAACCATCGACCGCGCGAAATTCCAGATCACCGACCGCGCGCCCTCCCGATCGGTGCCGTACGGGAAGGCCAGGGTGAGGGTCGCGTATCCCAGCGTCGTGCGTGACGGCGTCCGCGTGGTGTTCGTTCGCAACGACCAGCGACTCGGCCGCGATCGCGTCTACGGCGAGCCGGACGACGCGAAGCGTTACGCGTTCTTCTGCCGCGCGGTGTTCGAGGATCTTCGCGACTCGCCACCGGACATCGTTCACGCCCACGACTGGCACGCCGCACTTCTGGTCCCGCTCGTCGCGCGCGCGCGAGCGCTCGCCGCCACATCGACGGTGTTCACGATCCACAACCTCGCCTATCAGGGACGGACCGCCGCGAGCGTGCTCGCCCTGATCGGCCTCCCGCGTGCCCGTCTGCCGATCGAGGACCGCACCGAGGCGAATCCGATGGCACGCGCGATCGTCAGCGCCGACATCGTGAGCACCGTGAGCGAGCGTTACGCGAAGGAGATCCTCACCGACGAGTTCGGCGAAAGGCTGCAGGGCGTGCTGCGCGAGCGGCGCCGCCGCCTCTTCGGGATCGTGAACGGCATCGACACCGTGGCCTTCGATCCCGCGACCGATCGACGCATCGCGGCGCGCTACGGCGCCGACGATCCCGGGGGCAAGGCGCTCTGCAAAGAGGCGCTTCAGAAGGAGGGCGGCCTCGCGGTCGATCCGCGCGCGCCGGTCTTCGGCGTCGTGGGACGTCTCGTGGAGCAGAAGGGCATCGACCTTCTCACGGCGGCCGCGCCGAAGCTCCTGGACTCGGGTGGCCAGCTCGTCGTGCTCGGGACGGGCGATCCCGCCTACGAGGCGATGTGGAAGACGCTCGCCGCGCGCTCCGCGGGAAAGCTCTGGCTCACGCTGGGCTTCGACGCGGGGCTTGCCCAGCGGATCTACGCGGGGTCCGACCTGTTCCTCATGCCGTCGCGTTTCGAGCCGTGCGGTCTCGGCCAGCTCATCTCGTTCCGCTACGGAACCATCCCCGTCGTGCACGAGGTCGGCGGGCTTGCCGAGACCGTGCGGGACGTCGATCGCGACGGCGCCCGCGGCAACGGCTTCTCGTTCGCCGAATACGCGACCGTGGCGTTCGACGACGCGATCGCGCGCGCCATGCGTGCGTATCGGACATCGACGGAAGCGTGGAGCGAGCTCGTGCGGCGGGCCATGCGCGAAGATCACTCGTGGGGAGCGTCAGCGAAGCGGTACGTCGATCTGTACAAGACGGCGTCGAGGGTGCGCAAGGCCGCGTGACGGCATCGATCGTCGATCTCGAGGAGGCCGTCGCCTCGTTGCCCGCGACCGCTCGTGCCGCGGCCGGCCGCATCCTTGCCATCTCGACGACGATCGGTCGTCTCGAGCCGCCGCCGGAGATGTATGAATGGATCCGGAAATTCTTCGGGTCGGTCGAGGCCGTACGCGAGCAGCGCATCGTTCGCGTCAGCAACCAGGTCACGTTCGAAGGCGCGCTGTTCAACGAGCTCCGCGCGCTGCGGCCGATGGAGGTCAAGGGCGGCGACGAGGTGCGCGCGACCATCGCGTCGTCCGCCAACGACCCGTTCTGTCGTCCGGAGACCGGCACACCCGCGGACGTCTTCGGACGTGTCGAGGGCCGGTGGGGGATCACCGCCTCGAACGTCGCGAAGTACGACGGCTTCCACGGCGTGCTCGTGTTCAAGGAGCACGACCCCCTCGCGCCCCTTGACGCCGCCGCGCTACGCGATCACCTGACCACCGCGCGACGCTGGGCCGAGCGCGCCCTCGAGGTGGATCCTGCGGCGCGCTATTACTTCCTCCTATGGAACTGCCTCTGGCGCGCAGGCGGCTCGATCGTCCACGGTCACATGCAGATGACGGCGACGCGCGGCATGCACTACCCGAAGATCGAGCTGCTCCGTCGCCAGGCGCTGGCCTACGACGCCCGGCACGGGAGCGATTACTTCGACGATCTCTGGGTCGTCCACGCGGCGCTCGGCCTGGGAACCGAGGTCGACGGTGGCCGCGTCATAGCCTCGCTCGTACCGATCAAGGAGCGCGAGATCCTGGTCCTCGGACGCCCCGGAGCTGACGAATCGTCACTCGCGCCGGCGATCGCGAAGGCGGTCGCCGCGCTCCGTGCCGCGGGCGTCGTCTCCTACAACATGGCCCTCTACCTGCCGCCGCTGTCGCCCGACGGCGAGGACTGGCGGCGCTTCCCGCCGCTCGCGCGACTCGTGGACCGCGGCGACCCCGCGAACAAGACGAGCGACATCGGGGCGATGGAGCTGTACGCTTCCTCCGTCATCGCCGCCGACCCGTTTCGGCTGGCCGAAGCGCTGCGCGCCTGAGTGCTAACACCGTTCCGCCACCATCTTCGTCACGTGGGCTATTGACGCGGCGCTCGCTGTCCTGCTTACTTTTGCGCCAATGGCGGATCTGACCTTCGTATCGCGCCGTGATTCGAGTTTCAAAGAATTCCCGCCCGCCTCGGCGCAGATCGCGATGGTCCTGCCCTTCTACGGCGACCTCACCGTTTGGATGCGCACCCCCGACGCCGGCGGCTGGCACTTTCCGACGAGCGCCCGCCGGTCGGGGGAGACGATCCTCGAAGTGGCGCGCCGCGAGCTGTGGGACGCGGCGCGGATCGTGGCGAACCGCCTGGATCTGCTCGGCGCGATCCGCTACGAATTGCCCAAGCCGACCACGGCGTACGTGTAC